>Ga0075363_100000791_pt1 | contig 10922 bp, 12 predicted proteins | sample EndMetdeltDD1763_FD_71470 | JGI IMG/M metagenome (GOLD analysis project Ga0075363, IMG submission 71470) | Populus endosphere microbial communities from Tennessee, USA - Endosphere MetaG P. deltoides DD176-3 | ecosystem: Host-associated > Plants > Roots > Endosphere | place: USA: Tennessee...
CCGCTCGCAGGGCACGGCGCTGTCGCCGGGTACGTTTCTGGCGACCATCACTGGCGCCGGCCGCCCGCCGAGTCTCTACGAACTTCCGCATGGCTTGACGTTCACCGAACTGCTTGCCCTGCACGGGGTTTCGCCCGAGCAATTGCGGGGTGCGCTGATGGGCGGTTATTTCGCCGGCTTTCTCAATCGCCGTGTGCTGGACACCACCTTGGACCACGAAACGTTTCGAGGACTCGGCAGCGGACTGGGCTGCGGCGCGATCTCGCTTCTCACCGACGACTGCCCCGTTGCGGTCGCCGCCTCGGTGTTGGCTTACTTCGACCGCGAAAATGCCGGGCAGTGCGGGTCGTGCTTCAACGGAACGGCGGCGATGGCCGCCGCCGCAGGGGCGCTGCGCGACGGCGCCGCGACGACGGAGGACGTCGATCGGTTGCGCCGCTGGTCGGTGGTGCTGCGCGGGCGCGGCGCCTGCGCCACGCTGGACGCCGCCACCAACGTGGCAGCGACGCTGCTCGACCAGTTTCCCGACGAGGTGGCCCGCCATCTCGGCGGCGACTGCCCCCACTGCGCCCGTGGCGCGTTTCGCGCGGACCGTCCCTATCAGGCAGCGCCAGCGGGGAGCCAACGATGAAAATCCGTCTGGATCGCACCGTATGCGACGGCTTCGGGCTGTGCGCCAAGCACGCGCCCGGCTACTTCTCGCTGGACGACTGGGGATATGCGTCGCTGATCGGGGATGGCACCGTTGCCGAGAAAGACCACGACCCGGTCATGCGCGCGCTGTTGGACTGCCCGGTCCACGCCATCACCGAGATCGGTGATCGCAGACCCGAAGTCACCCACCCCGCTCGGGCCAGCGACGAGGATCCCGCCGAGCACCTTAAGACCGAGTCGAACGAAGCCCAATGGGGGTTCACGCGTTGACCACTCCTTGCTAGTTCTGACGGTATCGAAGGCATAAGCTGAGGCAGCCAAGGTCGGATGGTCCCGTAGGGAGGCCTGCCATGAGGTGGTTTGTTCGTCGTCTGTCCGCCGTTATCGCGCTCGCGTTCGCGTCGATGACCGTTGCGGTAATCGCGACGCCGGGAGTCAGCTCCGCGGATTGCGGCTCCAACATGTCATTCAATCCGGCGACCAACGCGTGCAACCTGCCACCCGCGCCGCCTGACTGGTACACACCGCCGCCGCCATATGCGCCGTCATACGCCCCGCTGGATACCCCGCCGCCTCCGCCAGCGCCGTGGTGGGCACCTGTCGCCCCGGTGTGGAACAACGGCCTCCATCGTTGGGGCGTTGTCCTAGGCCCCGCGAACATAACCGGCGTCTGGGTGCCGATCGACTGAGCCGTCTCGCGGAGTAGTCCAACCGACCACGGGTCATATGGCCTAGATCGTGGCTGCTCGGGAGTGATAACGTAATTCTCCGATTCGTATAACGGGCCTACCATGTTTTCGGGCGGACCATTCGATTCCCGGAGGTGACGTGTCAGCTGCATCGGGGCGCCCGCTGCCCCTGCTCACCGTCGAGAACGAGTTCTTTTGGACCTCGGGCGCCGACGGCCGGCTACGGCTGCAGGAATGTAAGGCCTGCGAATCGCTGATCCATCCGCCGGCGCCGGTGTGCCGGTACTGCCGATCCCGCGACATGGGCGTGCGGGCCGTCTCCGGCAAGGCGACGCTCGCGGGATTCACGGTGAATCACCGGTTCAGCCTGCCCGGGATGCCGGCGCCGTACGTCATCGCCCAGGTGGCGATCACCGAGGATCCCCGCGTCCGGCTGACCACCAACATCGTTGAGTGCGATCCCGAACAGCTGCAGCTCGGTCAGCAGGTGGAGGTGGTCTTCGAGCAGGCCGAGGACGTATGGCTGCCACTATTCCGCCCGCTGGCCGACACCGAACCCGCTCCCCTACCGGACGACGAGATCGCACCAGAGCGCTTCGGCGAATATGTGCGGCCCATGCTGACCGCCGAGAAGTTCGAGGACAAGGTCGCCCTCACCGGAATCGGCATGTCGAAGATCGGCCGCCGGCTGATGGTGCCGCCGCTGTCGCTGACCATCGACGCCTGCGAGGCGGCCATCGCCGATGCCGGGCTGACGATGGCCGATATCGACGGCCTGTCGACCTATCCCGGCGGCGGCAACCTCGGCGGGTTCGGCGAGGGCGGGGTGACGGCACTGGAAGCCGCGCTGGGCATCCGGCCTACCTGGCACAACGGCGGCATCGAGACGTTCGGCCCGGGCGGCTCGGTGATCGCCGCGATGCTCGCGATCGCCGGCGGACTGGCTCGCCACGTGCTGTGCTTCCGAACGCTGTGGGAAGCCACCTTCGCCGAGCGGATGAAGCAGGGCAAGATCATGCCGTCCATGGGCCGCACCGATAGCTGGCAGTGGCCGTTCGGCGCCACCTCGGCCGCGCACACCCTGGCGCTGAACGCGCAGCGCCACTTCCACCGCTACGGCACCACCAAAGAGACGCTCGGCTGGATCGCGCTGAACCAGCGGGCCAACGCCGAACTCAACCCGAGCGCCGTCTACCGCGACCCGATGACGATGGACGACTACCTGAACGCCCGGCCCATCACCACACCCTTCGGTCTCTACGACTGCGACGTGCCTTGCGACGGCGCGATCGCCGTCATCGTGTCCGCCGTCGACGCCGCCCGTGATCTGGCCAAGCCGCCCGTCCTGGTGGAGGCGGTGGGCACGCAGATCATCGAGCGGATCGACTGGGACCAAAGCACTCTCACGCATGAGCCGCAGGTGCTGGGTCAGGCCGCGCACGTGTGGACGCGCACCTCGTTGCGGCCCGAAGACGTCGACGTTGCCGAGCTCTACGACGGCTTCACGATGAACTGCCTGTCCTGGATCGAAGCGCTGGGATTCTGCGGGATCGGCGAGGCCAAGGACTTCCTGGATGGCGGCAAGAACATCGCCCGCGACGGGCAACTTCCGCTCAACACGCACGGCGGCCAGCTGTCGCACGGCCGCACCCACGGGATGGGCCTGCTGCACGAGGCCATCAGCCAGCTCCGCGGCGAGGCCGGCGAACGGCAGGTCGTCAATGCCCGCGTCGGTGTGGTCAGCAGCGGCGGCCTGACGCCCAGCGGGGTGCTCCTGCTGAGGGCCGATTCATGAGCGCGCCCCACCCCAGGCTGGTGATCGTCGGCGGGGTGCCGATGTCGGCGCTGGTCGCCGAGGCTGCAAATACTGAGGCCCCGAAGGCCGTCATCGTCGCCATTCACGGCGGGGGCACCACCGCGCTGTATTTCGACTGCCCGGGCCACCCCTCGTATTCGTTGTTGCGGACCGGCGCCGCGCACGGTTTCACCGTCGTGGCCCTCGACCGGCCGGGCTATGGCAGCTCTGCCCCCTACCCGGATGCGATGACCAGCGGCGAACAGCGGGTCGACCTTGCGTACGGGGCGGTGGATCGCATCCTCGGCGAGCGCCCGCGCGGCGCGGGCTTGTTCCTGCTGGGCCATTCGGGCGGGTGCGAACTGGTGCTGCGGATGGCCGCCGACGACGAACGTGGTGGCGACCTGCTCGGCCTCGAACTGTCGGGCACCGGCCAGCACTGGCACCCCGCGGCCAAGGAGCTGCTGAAGACGGCGACCCGGCAAAGCCGCCCGGCCGGCATGCGCGAGCTGCTGTGGAGCCCGGAGCGGCTGTATCCGCCCGAGATCCTCAGCGGGGTAACGGTTTCCCCGTCGGCGCCGGCCTACGAGGACCAGGCGGTCTCGGACTGGGCGCGGCAAACCTTCCCGGCGCTGGCGCCGGCCGTGCGTGTGCCGGTGCACTTCAGCATCGCCGAGCACGAAAGGGTCTGGCAGACCGATGATGCGGCGGTGACCGAGATCGCCGCCATGTTCTCCGCCGCACCGCGATTCACCGTCGACCGACATCCCGACGCGGCACACAACATCAGCCTCGGCCACACCGCCCCCGACTACCACGCCACGGTCCTTGCGGTCGTCCAGGAATGTGCCCTCGCCCGGCCCGGAGCTGCCGAAGCCGACCTGGAGGCCGGTTGATGCGGGTCGGATTCATTGGGTTGGGCAGCCAAGGCGGCCCGATGGCGCGCAGGATCGTCGGGGCCGGCTACCCCACGACGCTCTGGGCACGCCGACCCGAAGCCCTCGAACCGTTTTCCGGCACCGGGGCGACGATCGCCGACTCACCGGCCGACCTTGCCGCGGCCAGTGACCTGGTATGCCTGTGCGTGGTCGGCGACGCCGACGTCGTCGAGGTCACTGAGGGCCAGCGGGGGGTGCTGGCCGGTTTGAAGCCGGGCGGTGTGGTCGCGGTGCACAGCACGGTGCATCCCAACACCTGCAATGATCTGGCGAAAAAGGCGGCTGCTCAAGGTGTTTCGGTCATCGACGCGCCGGTGAGCGGCGGTGGAACGGCGGCGTCAAACCGTCGCCTAGTGGTGATGGTCGGTGGTGAGGCCGCCGTCGTCGAGCGTTGCCGCCCGGTCTTTGAAACGTTTGGCGATCCGGTCGTGCACCTCGGCGACCTGGGTTCGGGGCAAACCACCAAACTGCTCAACAACCTGCTGTTCACCGCGAACCTGGCGACCGCGGCGACCGCGCTTTCGTTGGCGAATGACCTCGGCGTCGCTCCAGAGCGGCTCGCCGAAGTCGTCGCCCACAGCAGCGGGAACAGCTTCGCGCTCAACGCCATTGGCGGCACCGGCGGCCTGGACCGGATCGCCGGCCTGGCTGGAGCGCTGCTACGCAAAGACGTCCGGCTGGTGGTCGACCTCGCCGAGGGGGCCGCGGCCCGCGGTGGCGCGGTGCTCGATGCCGCCGACGCCGCGCTGACCCTGATGGAGCACCCACGGTGAAGATCAGGTTCGTCGGGGTGGCGGGTTGGCCCTTTTCGGTCCGCGAAGGACCCGCTACCGTTGGCATTACAGTCAGGCATTCGAGGAGTGTGCAATGACCACATCGAAAATCGTCTTCGACCCGTTCTCCGAGGAGTTCTGGAACGGCCCTTGGGAGACGTACCGGCGGATGCAGGAGGAAGCGCCGGTCTACTACAACGAGCAGTACGACTTCTACGCGCTGACTCGCCACGAGGATGTGGCCGCGGGGCTCAAGAATTTCGAGACGTATTCGTCGGCCTACGGCATTGACCTGTCGATGGTGCGATCCGGACAAAAGCCACCCCAGGCGATCATCTTCATGGATCCCCCCGACCATCGCCACATGCGCAGCCTGCTCAACAAGGTCTTCACGCCGCGCGCCATCCAGTCTCAGCGTGAGACGGTCAGCGCGAAGATCGACAAGTACCTCAGCGCGGTCGATCCCGACGGGTTCGATGCGGTGCAGGATTTCTCCGCGCCGTTCCCGGTCGAGGTGATCACCACGATGCTCGGAGTGCCGGAGGAGCATGCGCAGCAGGTGCGCCACTGGATCGACGAGTCGCTGACCCGTGAACCCGGCCAGGTCGAGGTCGGCGAGCAGGGCATGCAAGCCAACATCAACACGGCGATGCTGTACTTCGAACTGGTAAAAAAGCGTCGCGAGGAGCCGCAGGACGACCTGTTCAGCAAGCTGATCGAAGCTGAGGTCGAGCGTGAGGACGGGGAAAAGACCAAGCTGGACGACCTCGAAATCGCCGGGTTTGCAACGCTGCTGGGCGGCGCCGGCGCCGAGACCGTCACCAAGCTCATCGGCAATGCGCCGTTCGTGTTCGGCCGCAATCCCGATCAGTGGCAGAAGCTGCTCGACGACCGCAGCAAGATTCCGGCCGCGGTCGAAGAACTCCTTCGCTACGAGGCGCCTTCCCAGTATCAGGTCCGCCGCTCGATGAAAGATGTTCACCTGCACGGCGTTACGATCCCCGCCGGAAAGCCGATGTTCCTGATCAACGGTGCGGCCAACCGCGACCCCGCGGCCTGGACCGATCCCGACAAGTTCGACATCGATCGCGACCGATCCGAAGCGCAGAACATGGGATTCGGCTACGGGATTCACAGCTGCCTGGGCGCTGCGTTGGCCCGCATGGAGAGCGCCATCGCGCTGGAGAAGCTACTGGACTTCATGCCCCGGTTTGAGGTGGACTGGGAGGGGTGCCAACGCGTCCACATGCAAAACGTCATGGGCTGGAAGAACGTACCGGTGAAGGTGATTCGGTGACGAAGAAGATCGAAGTCGACTGGGGTCTGTGCGAGAGCAACGGGGTATGCATGGGCATCATCCCGGAGGTCTTCCACCTCGACGACGAGGACATGCTGCACATCCTGCAGTCCGAAGTCACGCCGGAAACCGAAGAGCGAGTGCGCGACGCCGTCCGTCAGTGCCCGCGGCAGGCGATCTCGATCGAGGAGTAGCTTTCATTAGATGAAAGCCGTGAGCTGTCTGCGCGGCGAGTTGTCGGTCGTCGATCTTCCCGCGCCCCGGCCGGACGCAGGACAGCTGGTACTCGATGTGCTTCGTTGCGGTATCTGCGGATCGGATCTGCACGCCAAGGACCACGCCGACGAATTGGCCGACGCGATGAACGCCGTGGGCTACGAACACGCCGCGGCCAGCGATACGCCGGTCGTGTTCGGCCACGAGTTTTGCGGACAAGTCGCCGAGCGTGGACGCGGCGCCGCCAAGCAGTTCAAGGTCGGCACCCCCGTGGTGTCTTTCCCGATGCTGCGCGCCCACCAGGGGGTCCACCTCACGGGGCTGTCTCCGCTGGCGCCCGGAGCATATGCCGAACAGGTGCTCGCGGAGGCGGCCATGAGTTTCGTCGTACCCGACGGTCTGGATTGCAGCGTCGCCGCGTTGACCGAACCGATGGCTGTCGCATTACATGCCGTGCGGCGTAGCGACATCACCAAGCGTGACGTGGCCGTCGTGGTCGGGTGCGGCCCGGTCGGGCTTGCCGTCATCTGCCACCTCAAGGCCAAAGGTGTGGAAACGATTGTCGCCAGCGACTTCTCGCCGGGACGACGCGCGCTCGCCCAACGTTGTGGTGCAAACATCGTGGTCGACCCGGCCCACGACTCACCCTACGAATCCGCGGCCAACCGCAAGGGCGCCATTACTTCAGTTCCCGAACTCGCCGAACTGGGCGTCAGTGCTATGGAGAAGTTGCGCAAACTGCCCGGCTGGAATCACCTGTACCGCATCGCGGACAAGCTCGGCGCGGCAGCACCGAAACGACCAGTGATCTTCGAATGTGTTGGTGTACCGGGAATTATCGATTCGATTCTCGTTGCGGCGCCTTTCACCTCGAGGATCGTCGTCGCCGGCGTCTGCATGGGCACCGACCACTTCAGGCCCACAGTCGCGATCGGAAAGGAAATCGACCTTCGGTTCGTATTCGGATATACGCCGTTGGAGTTCCGCGACACCTTGTACCTGCTAGCCGAGGGCAAGCTCGACGCCGCCCCCCTGGTGACCGGGACCGTGGGGCTCGCGGGCGTCGATGCGGCCTTCAAGGCCCTCGGAAATCCCGAAACCCACGCCAAGATCGTGATCGACCCCCAGAGTCCGAGCGCGCAGATTTAGTACCCGCCAGCGTGCGCAGTTGTACGCAGCGGACCGGCGTGTTGCGCACAAACACGCACGCTCGCGCCTTAATCGCCGCGCCTCAGCGCTCGTGAATCGCCTGTTCTGGGCAGCACTCGATGGCCTCGCGGGCGGCGGCCTCCAATTCCGTTGGCACATCGGAATCTATCGCCACCGAGTAGCCGTCGTCGGTCAGGCTGAACACTTCCGGGCACAGCGTCAGACACATCCCGTGACCGCGACAGCACTGGTCGTCAACGAAGACTTTCATGCCGGCGAGAACTCCAAATGCAGCTCGGTCAGGCCACGCAGGATGTAGGTCGGAACGTATTGGTAGCGACGGTCATTCGCCGGGCCGTGGATGCGTTCGTTGATCCGGATGTCCGACGTCCGGTCGAGCAGCCGCTCGATCGCCACCCTAGTTTCGGCACGCGCCAGCGGCGCGCCGGGGCAGCTGTGGATCCCCCGCCCGAACGAGATGTGCTGGCGGGCATTCTTGCGGCCCGGATCGAACGTGGTCGGGTCTTCGAACCGGCGCGGATCCCGGTTGGCGGCCGCCTGCACGACCATCACGGTGGTGCCCGCAGGCAGGTCGACCCCACCCACGTTGACCGGCACCCTGTTCATCCGGAAGTCGCCCTTGACCGGACTCTCGTGGCGAAGCGACTCTTCAATGAAGTTGGGGATCAGGCTGCGGTCCTTGCGCAACTGCGCCTGGATGTCGGGTCGCTCGCCGATGGTCTGCAACGCGGCACCCAGCAGCCGCACGGTGGTCTCCTGGCCCGCCGAGAACACGTTGCTGGCGACGCGTGCCACGTCTTCGACCGCGGGGATCGTCCCGTCGGGGTAGGTGGCGGTGGCGAGGCCGGTCAGCACGTCGTCGCGGGGGGCGCGGCGGCGGTCGGAGACATAGTCGGAAAACAGGCCGTAGAGGAATTCCAGCGGGCTGTGCGCCAGGGCTTGCTTGCCGGTGCCCCCGATGCCGCCACCCGAATGCTGGCGGATGCCCTTGATGAACTTGTCGCGATCCTCCATGGGCACACCCAGCAGGTCGGCGATGACCAGTAGCGTGAACGGGCCGGCGAAGCCCTTGATCCATTCGCCGTGCCCGGGCGCCAGGAACTCGTCGAGTGCCTGGTCGGCGAGCACCCACATTGCGTCCTCGTTCTCCTTGAGGCGCTTCGGGGTGATCAGCCGCATCAGCAGGGAGCGGTGGTTGGTGTGGGTCGGCGGGTCGAGGGTGGGCAGCTGGTCGCTGAACGGCAGCTCGTCACGGTGCTGCTCGATCAACTCGGTGATGTCGGTATTTCCCAGACCCTCCAACGGCACCGGAAAGCCGGGAAACGGACCGGTCACCGAGATGCACGAGGACCACGTCTCGGCGTCGTTCAGCACGGCGCAGGCCTCGTCCCAGCCGGTCACCATCGTGACCCCGTGGTGGTTTTCGCGGGCGACGGGGCACTGCTGCCGCAGGGCCTCGTAGTAGGGATACGGGTCCTCGACGAGCTGCTTATCGCGGAAGAAATCCATCTCGGTGAAGTCATTCACGATGTAAAGCTCCGTTCAAATCTCATCTAGTGAGAATGCGCCTCTCGTAGATGAGTATTACATTTCCATAGGGACGTGTGCGTCGTCAACGAGAGACCCGCCGCCGACTGTGAAATGAGCGACGAGACACGCCGCAATCGCATCGCCAGCTTCACTCTCGGCGCCGCCCGGTGCCGGCCGAGTCAGGAAGGGACCAGGTCGGCGGCCACGGACGGGCACGCCATCAGCCCGCTGCGGAAGGTTTCGGTCGGGCCGATCGAGCCCGCCGGTGCCCCGCCGCCATTCACCGCGGCCGCCAGCGCCCGGGCCTTGAATGTCTGCGCCGCCATGCTGAGCCGATGCTGCACCGGGCCGACGCTGCTATCCAGCTCCGGCGGGCAGCTCTCCCCCCACAGCGTGACCTCGGTGACGCCATGGTCAAGGGCCCGCAGCACGCCGCGACGCACCCGCGAGTCGCATCCGAAAAGATCCGCCGCCGCCGCCAGGGCCTGCGGACGGGGACGGGTTTCAACCGATGCCAGCGCGTAGCCGAGGTCGAGGGTCTGGACTCCGAGGATGTGCAGTGGCCGATCCTCGGGGTGGTCGACGGGGTGGTCCGGGAGGAGCACGGTGACATCCCATCCCGCCATCGCACGGTCGAACAGCCACCCGCCGGCAGACCTCACGACGTCGACGACGCTGGCCGCGACGACGTCGAGCCGGTACCTCATGTCGTGCTCGGGTTCATTTTCGGCGGCGTGAAGTCGCGCGCCAGCGCCTCCGCGTACTCCTTGAACACCTCGGTCAGCGGTATCGACGGATCGAGCAACCATGTCATTTCCATTCCGTGGATGAAGGCGAGGATCTCCACTGCCTTGACGGTGGGGTTCATGTCTGTGCGGTACCGGCCGGCCGCCTGACCACGGCGGATTCCCTCGGCGACGATCTCGGTCGCATCGCGCTGCCGGGCAACGAGGCGGTCGTGCAGCGGAGCGTCGGGGGCGATGTTTTCCACCAGCAGCACGGTGAACGTGCCGACCAATTCGGGCGCCCGGTTGAAACGATCGGCAACCTGCGCGATTTCGCCCAGCAGATCGCCGCCGCGGTCGGAGTGGGTGTCGTCGTCGAGGTCGCGCGCATCCAGCACCGCGTGCAGCAGCTGCTCCTTGGATTCGAAATGATGCAACAGTCCCGCGGGGGTGACCCCGGCTTCGCCGGCTATCTGCGCGAGCGTCGTGTTACGCCAGCCGTTGCGCGACAGCAGCCGCTGCGCGACGGCAAGAATCCGCTGCTTGCGGTCCTCGCCCTTGGCGAGCAGCGTGTCGTATGGCCGCGCGTCGGACACCGCACTCCTTAGACGGACTCCCACAGAAACCTACTGAACACACAGTAGGTTGGTTTGCCGGCCGTGACAAGGGCCCGAATTGGACCGCCGCGTTAACCGACCAGCTCGACCAGCGTGGCGTTGGCCGTGCCGCCGCCTTCGCACATGGTTTGCAGGCCGTAACGAATGCCGTGGTCGCGCATGTGATGCACCATGCGCGTCATCAGCACCGCACCCGACGCGCCGAGCGGGTGGCCCAGCGCGATGGCGCCGCCCAGCGGATTCAGCCGACTCGGGTCGGCTCCGGTTTCGGCCAGCCAGGCCAGCGGCACCGGCGCGAACGCTTCGTTCACCTCGAACACGCCGATTTCGTCCAGCGCGACACCGGTTTTTTTCAGCACCTTCTCGGTCGCCGGAATCGGGCCGGTGAGCATCAGCACAGGATCGGCCCCGGTGACCGCGCCGGCGCGATAGCGCACGATCGGCGTCAACGCCAGCTCGAGCGCCAGCGCGGCCGTCGTCACCAACAGCGCGGATGCGCCGTCGGAGATCTGCGAGGA
>Ga0075363_100000792_pt1 | contig 10917 bp, 12 predicted proteins | sample EndMetdeltDD1763_FD_71470 | JGI IMG/M metagenome (GOLD analysis project Ga0075363, IMG submission 71470) | Populus endosphere microbial communities from Tennessee, USA - Endosphere MetaG P. deltoides DD176-3 | ecosystem: Host-associated > Plants > Roots > Endosphere | place: USA: Tennessee...
GACCGACCACGTGCGCTACGGCCACCGCTTCGGACCGCTCGGCTCGCTCGCCGAGCGGCTGGTCGTCCGCCGCGACCTCGAGCGGATCTTCGACTACCGGCGCGACTCGATCCCGGCTCTCCTCGCCGGGCGCCAGGTCCCCTCCTGATGCCCGGCCTCGGGCGCCGCGCGTACGACGCCACCTGGGGGCGCTTCTTCGCCGCGATCTACGACCGGATGCTCGCCGAGAGCGAGGCCGCCGGGATGGCCGCGCACCGCCGGGAGCTGCTCGCGCGCGTGTCCGGCCGCACCCTGGAGCTGGGCGCCGGCACCGGCCTCAACCTCGAGCACTACCCGGCGGCGGTCGGCGAGCTCGTGCTCAGCGAGCCGTTCGAGCCGATGGCGAGGCGGCTGCGCGAGCGGGTCGCGGCCTCCGGCCGCGAGGCCGAGGTGGTCGTCGCCCCGGCCGCCGGGCTGCCCTTCCCCGACGACTCCTTCGACACGGTCGTCGCGACGCTGGTGCTCTGCTCGGTCGACGATGTCCCGGCGGCGCTGGCGGAGGTCGAGCGCGTGCTGCGGCCGGGCGGCCGGCTGCTCTTCGCCGAGCACGTGCGCGCCGAGGACCCGGGGCTCGCCCGCTGGCAGGACCGGCTCGAGCGGCCGTGGCAGTTCCTCGGCCACGGCTGCCGCTGCAACCGCGACACGGTCGGGACCCTCGCCGCCTCGCCGCTCGAGCTCGGCGACGTGCATCGCGATCGGCTGCCGAAGGCGGCCCCGATCGTCCGGCCGATGGCGATCGGGTCGGCGCGCAAGCCCGGCTGACGCACCCGGCTTGCACGACGGCGCGGGAACTGCGAGAAACTGGGGTGCAGAGGATCCCGACGACGGAGGAGAGCCAGTGCCCCATTTCATCCTGTTGACCAAGCTGACGAGCGACGGCGTCAAGACGATCAAGAACAACCCCTCGCGGATCCGCGAGGTGAACTCGGAGATGGAGCAGATCGGCCTCAAGGTCCACCACCAGTGGGCGACCCTGGGCCGCTACGACTTCATCAGCGTCGTCGAGGCGGACGACGCCGCGACGATGGCCAAGGCCTCGGTCGAGCTCAGCTCCCGCGGCACGACGACCAACGAGACCCTCTCGGCGTTCCCGAGCGAGGAGTTCGCCGAGAACCTTTGAGCGACCGGGCGCTGACCAAGTGAAGATCCTCGTCGTCGGAGGAGGAGGGCGCGAGCACGCAATCGTGCGGGCTCTGGCGCGCTCCCGCCACGCCCCGGAGCTGTTCTGCGCGCCCGGCAATGCCGGGATCGCCGACGACGCGACGTGCCTGGAGCTGGAGGGTGAAGGGGTGGATGCGATCGTCGCCACCGCGTCCGCGCTGGCCGCCGACCTGGTCGTCGTCGGGCCTGAGGCGCCGCTCGTCGAGGGCGCCGTGGATGCGCTCCGGGAGCGCGGCATCGCCGCGTTCGGCCCGAGCGCGGCGGCGGCGCAGCTCGAGGGCTCGAAGGTCTACGCGAAGGAGGCGATGGCCGAGGCGGGAGTGCCGACCGCCGAGCACGCCGTCGTCACCTCGCGCGAGGGGGCGCTCGAGCATCTCGGCGGGTGCGCCTACCCGGTAGTGCTCAAGGCCGACGGGCTGGCGGCGGGCAAGGGCGTGATCATCGCCGCCGACCGCGAGGAGGCGGTCGCCGCGGTCGAGACCTTCTTCACCGAGCAGCGCTTCGGCGAGACCAGCGTCCTGATCGAGGAGCACCTGGTCGGCGAGGAGCTCTCGCTGCTGGCGCTCTGCGACGGCGAGCACGTCGTCCCGCTCGCGCCCGCCCAGGACTACAAGCGGATCTTCGACGGCGACCTCGGTCCGAACACGGGCGGGATGGGCAGCTACTCGCCCGTTCCCGGCGCCAACCCCGCCCTGGTCGAGCGGCTCGTCGGCGAGGTGCACCGCCCGATCGTCGACCTGATGGCGCGCCGCGGGATCCCCTTCCACGGGGTGCTGTACGCCGGCCTGATGCTGACCGACGCCGGCCCGAAGGTCCTCGAGTTCAACTGCCGCTTCGGCGACCCGGAGACGCAGGCCGTCCTGCCGCGCCTGCGCTCCGACCTCGCCGACCTCTGCCTCGCCGCCTGCGAGCCGGGCGGGCTGGCGGGCCACTCCGCCCACTTCACCGACGACTGGGCCGTGACCCTCGTCCTCGCCTCGGCCGGCTACCCGGAGAGCTCGTCGAAGGGCGACGTGATCCGCGGCGTCGCCGACGCGATGGCGACCGGCGCCGAGGTGACCCATGCCGGCACCGCGATGGCCGACGGGGAGCTCGTCACGGCCGGCGGCCGGGTGCTCAACGTGACCGCCCTGGGACCCGATCCGGACGCTGCCCGCCGGCGCGCCTACGATGCCGCTGACCTGATCGGATTCGAGGGTCGCCAGATCCGCACCGACATCGCCGCGAGGGCGGTCGAGCGGGTCGGGCCCACGAACTGACCGCCGCGTCGCGCTTGGGACGACGTGGCGACCGTAGAACCCAATGACCGCATGACTGGAGCACAACACAGATGACCGAAGCCGAGACCGACCCCGCGATCCCCCAGGTGCCGATGCCCGACCCCCCCGGGGCCGGCGCCGAGACCGCGACGATGACCGACGTCGAGGCGGTCTTCGAGGAGATCGAGGTCGACTCCCCGCTGGTCGGGATCATCATGGGCTCTCCCAACGACAAGCCGAAGATGCAGCCCGCCGGCAAGGCGCTGCAGGAGGCGGGGATCAGCTACGAGGTCCGGGTGATGAGCGCCCACCGGACGCCGGACAAGGTCGCCGACTACTGCAAGGCGGCGCAGATGCGCGGCCTCAAGGCGATCATCGCCGGAGCCGGGATGAGCGCGGCGCTGCCCGGCGTCGCCGCCGCCTACTCCAGCCTGCCCGTGATCGGCGTGCCGATCCTCGGCAAGAGCCTCAACGGGCTCGACTCGCTGCTGACCATCGCCCAGATGCCCCCGGGCGTGCCGGTCGCCTGCATGGCCGTCGACGGGGCGAAGAACGCCGGCCTCTACGCCGCCCGGATCATCTCCCTCGTCGAGCAGGGCTGAGCCGGCCTTGATCCCGCGCTACACCCGCGAGGAGATCGGGGCGGTCTGGACCCAGCGACGCAAGATGGAGGGCTGGCTCGAGGTCGAGCTGGCCGTCACCGAGGCGCTGGCCGAGGCCGGAACCGTGCCCGCCGAGGCCGCTCGCGCCTGCCGCGAGCGCGCCGCCTTCACGGTCGAGGAGGTCGAGGAGCGGGAGCGCACCACCAACCACGACGTCGCCGCCTTCGTCGACGTCGTCTCCGCCTCGATCGGCGACGAGGGCCGCTGGATCCATTACGGGCTGACCTCCTCGGACGTGCTCGACACGGCGCTGGCGATGCAGATCCGCGCGGCGGGGGAGATCGTCGTCGCCGGTGCCGTGGGGTTCCGCGACGCGCTGATCGAGCGCGCCTTCGAGTTCCGCGAGACGGTCTGCGTCGGGCGGACCCACGGGATCCACGCCGAGCCGACGTCCTTCGGGCTGCGGCTGGCCGGCTTCGCCTTCGAGGCCGACCGCAACATCGAGCGGCTGCGGCGCGCGTTCGAGGGCTGCGCCGTCGGCAAGCTCTCCGGCGCGGTCGGGACCTACGCCTCGCTGCCGCCCGGGGTCGAGGCCGGGGTGATGGAGCGACTGGGGCTCCGGGTCGAGGACGCCTCCACCCAGATCATTCCCCGCGACCGCCACGCCGAGCTGCTCTCGTCGATCGCGATCGCGGGCGCGGGGCTGGAGCGCTTCGCGACCGAGGTCCGCAACCTGCAGAAGACCGAGGTGCGGGAGGTCGAGGAGCCGTTCGGCAAGGGGCAGAAGGGCTCCTCGGCGATGCCGCACAAGCGCAACCCGATCACCACCGAGCGGATCACCGGGCTCGCTCGGGTGCTGCGCGGCTACGCGCAGGCCGGGCTCGAGAACGTCGCCCTCTGGCACGAGCGCGACATCTCCCACTCCGGGGCCGAGCGCGTGATCCTTCCCGATGCGACCATCGGCCTGGACTACATGCAGCACCTGGGAACGCGGGTCGCGAGCGGCATGACCGTGCACACCGAGCGGATGCGCGAGAACCTCGATCTCACTCACGGCGCGATCTACAGCCAGCGGGCGCTGACCGCGCTGATCGACGCGGGCATGATCCGCGACGACGCCTACATGCTGGTCCAGGCGAACGCCCAGCGCGCCTGGGACGAGCGCACCCCCTTCCGCGACCTGCTGGCGCAGGCGCTCGAGGGCTCCGAGACCACGATCGACCTCGACGCAGTCTTCGACCCGAGCGCCTACCTGGCGAGCGCCGGCGTCGTCTTCGAGCGGCTCGGGGCGCTGCGCTGACCCCCGTCCCGGGGGATCTCGTAGCGTCGCGCCGGTAGACGAGCCGAGCGCGGGGCTCCCCGCCGCGCCCAGCGGACCCGCTCCGCCTCGCCCTCGAGCAGGACGGCCCAGGTGCGGTCGTTGACCTCGCCGGTCTGCGGCAGCCCCGCGGACTCCTGCACCGCCTCGACGGCGTTCACCGTGCGCCCGTTGAAGGTGCCGTTGACGGGCACGTTCAGCCCGCGCCCGGCGAGCAGCTGCTGCGCCCAGACGACCAGGTCGCCCTCGTCGCCGCGGGCGATGCCGGCGAAGTCGCGCGGCGCCTCGTAGCCCTTCACCTCCGGCTTGACCCGCCGCGTGATCGCCCGCCACTCGCCCCGCGCGGTCTCCTGCCACGACCACCAGCTGACCCCGGGAGCCTCGAACTCGCCGGCGTAGCGGCGGAAGTCCCGCAGCTCCCGCTTGGGCGCTCCGTCGTATGTCTGCCCCACGGGCGAGATCGCGCGGCCGTAGGGGCGGTTCCAGGCGTAGGTGTGCGCGAGCGCGTCGGGGACCGGGTCGCCGATCGTGTGCCAGTAGACCTGCGGCAGGTTGTAGGCGGCGCCGCCGGGCCCGAGGAAGACCGAGTAGGGGAAGGCGGGGTGATAGTCCGCGTAGGGGAAGCCGCTCAGGGCGACCGGGAAGTCGTCGCCGACCCGCCGGCGGAGCGCGCGCACGAATGCGTCGGCGGCCGCGTAGCGGCCCTCGTACTCCGTCTCGGCGTCGATGATGAAGCAGTCGGCCCCGTCGCCGACCGCCTGCGCCGCGACGCGCGCCTCGCGCTTGGGATCCTCGCCGTAGACGTACTGCCAGGCGCAGACGTCGACCCCGCGATCGTGGATCGCGTCGACCAGCCCGGGGGTGAACTGACTCCACGACGAGGTGCCGTCGCCGCTCTTGACGTAGACGGCGTCGAGCCCGCGCCGCTTCGCCTCCTTGCCGATCGCGGCGCCGCTTCCGCCCGAGTCGCTCACGTACCAGATCCAGCTCGCGCTGCCCTCGAACGGAGGGGCGGCGGTGGCGCTCGCCGCCGGGACCAGGGCGGCGATGCAGAGCGCGCCCGCCAGGAGCGCAACCGAGCCGCGGGGCCTCACGCGGCCACCGCCCGGGCGCCGTGGCGCGGGACCAGGGTGATCCCGACGAGGCTGCTCGGCTCCCGCCGAGGCGAGGCGGGGCTGAGCTCCACTGAGCGCAGCACCTCACGGAGCACGACGCGCAGCTCGAGCGCGGCGAAGGCGGCGCCGATGCAGCGGCGGATCCCGCCGCCGAACGGGAGCCACGAGTACGTCTCGGCGCGGGTCCCGACGAAGCGCTCGGGCCGGAACGCGTACGGGTCGGGATAGAGGTCGGGGCGGGTGTGCAGGAGGTAGGTGCTGACCAGCAGCGAGGTGCCGGCGGGCAACTCGTGGCCGGCGTACGCCCCCGGCGAGCCGAGCCTGCGGCCGACGCTGGTGATCACCGGGCGCAGCCGCTGCGCCTCCGTTGCGATCGCGTCCAGGTAGGCGCCGTCGCCACGGTCGGCGGCCGCTCGCGCCCGCTCGAGCACCTCCGGATCGTGGAGCAGCAGGTCGAACGACCAGGCGAGGGCCGTGGCGGTGGTCTCGTGCCCGGCCACGAGCAGGGTCATCAGCTGGTCGCGCAGCTCCGCGTCGTCGAGCTCGCTGCCGTCGTCGAAGCGGGCGGCGACGAGCATCGAGAGGATGTCCTCCCGTTCCGCCAGGGCGGGATCGCGGCGGCGCTCGGAGATCTCGGCGGCGAGCAGCGCGTCGGTCCGGTCGAGCAACCGCTGGAACGGGCCGTAGGGGCCGAAGCGCCCGAGCGGGCGGGTGAGCACGCCGACGACCTGCGAGAGCGAGCGGCGGGTCTGCTGGAGCACCTGCGAGAGCAGGTCGCGCAGCTCGTCGTGGCGGCGTCCCTGCGCGACGCCGAAGACGGCGGTCAGGATCACCTCGAGCGTGATCGCCTGCATCCGCTCGCGCAGCGGGAAGGCGACCCCGCGCGGCCAGTTCGCGATCTCGGCCCGCGCGACGGAGGCGATCGTCTCCTCATAGGCGCGCATGCGCTCGCCGTGGAACGGGGGCAGCATGAGCTTGCGCCGCCGCATGTGCTCGCCGCCCTCGAGCAGGAGCAGCGAGCGAGGCCCGAGCACGGGCTCGAGCAGGAGCGTGCGACCGGCAGGGAGCGAGTGCTCGGAGTCGGAGCTGAACAGCCGCCGCGCCGAGTCGGGATCGCTGACGAAGACGAGCTTGCCGACGCCGGTGAAACGGAGGGTGAACGTCTCGCCGTAGCGCGCGCGTGATTCCTCGAGCAGCGCGAGGTGGGAGCGCAGCCAGCGCCCGGTCTGGACGAGCGACGGCTGACGGGGGCCGGGGGGCAGCGCCATGCCGCTGACGGTAGAGGGTCCGGACTTGATCGGGGACGGGCCGAAGTGATGAACTGGCGGTGTGCACGTCCTGCTGACGACGCGCGGAAGCTCGGGCCACCTCGGACCCCTGGTCCCGTTCGCGCGGGCGCTCCTCGCAGCCGGGCATACGGTCCTGGTCGCCGCGCAGGATCAGTTCGCGGGGAACGTCGAGCGGGCGGGGCTCGAGGCGGCTCCGTTCGCGGACCCGCCCCGGGACGAGTGGATGCCGCTGCTCGCCGATTTCGGCGACCTGGACGTCGCGGCGGCCAACGAGGTGATGGTCAGGGACTTCTTCGCCGGCATCGACGTGCGGGCCTCGTTGCCGGGCCTGAACGAGATCGTCGAGAGGCGGCGGCCCGACCTGATCGTCCGCGAGAGCTGGGAATTCGCCTCGGCGCTGGTCGCCGAGCGTCACGCGATCCCGATGGCCCGGGTCGGCCTCGGCCTCGGCCTCATGGAGGCGGAGACGATCGCCCTCGTGGCGGAGGCCATGGACACCGCCGGAGCCGAGTACGGGCTGTCACCCGATCCGCTCGGCGCCCGCCTTTCCGCGCCGCCATATCTGACGACTGTTCCCGATCTCCTCGAGGACGAGTCCGGCTCGGCCCACGGGCCGGTGCACCGGTTTCGATTCGGCGCCGGGGAGGCGAGCGCGCCGCTGCCTGACTGGTGGCCGGGCAACGACTCGCCGCTGGTCTATCTCTCGTTCGGCTCCGTCGCCGCCGGAGCCCATCTCCCCTACTACCCGCGGCTGTACCGGTTGGCGATCGAGGCTCTCGCCGAGCTCCCGATCCGGTTGCTGGTCACCGTCGGCGACGCCACGCGAGAGATCGGTGAGCTCGGTGCGATACCGGAGAACGTCCATGTCGAGACCTGGGTGCCCCACGACGATGCGGCCGCGGCGGCCGCGGTGATCGTCTGCCACGGCGGCTACGGATCGACGCTGGGGTCGCTGGCTCACCGCGTTCCGCAGGCCGTCCTTCCCCTCTTCAGCAGCGACCAATGGGCGAACGGCGAGGCGGTCGCCCGAGTCGGAGCGGGGATCGCGATCACCGGGGAGGCGGCGGCGCGGCCGGCGCTCGGACTGCCGGACGAGTCGGCGATCGGCCAGCTCCGGGGTGCCGTGCGGAGGCTCCTGGACGAAGCCACCTTCAGGGAGGGAGCCGCCCGGGTGGCCGATGCCATGGAGGCCCTGCCGCCGGTGGATGCGGCGGTGGCGACGCTGGAGGAGATCGCCGCTGCGGGTCGTTGACGGGTCGGTCAGAGCCCGGCGGAGCGCGGCGACTCGACGAAGGAGGCGAGGGCCTGCTTGCCGGCGGCCGGCAGCGGCGCGCCGTGCGCCATCAGCAGCACGTCCCACTCGAGGTCGAGCAGACGGCGCAGCGAGGCGAGCAGCCCGGCCTTCGTCCGCTCGGGATCGTCCATCAGCTTGTCCGGCACGAAGCCGAGGCCGCTCTCGTCGAGGACGACCGAGTCGGCGAGGGCGAGGGCCCCGGGGCCGATCCGGAGGTGGAATGCGCCGTCGTCGGGGGCAAGCGAGCCGACCTCGTGGGCGACGACCCCGTCCATGAGCTCGTCGCCCCAGTCGTAGGCGACCACCTGCGGGGCGTCGGGACCCTCGAACTCGTGCAGGCCGGCGCGCGGCACCCGGATCGCGGCGTCGAACTCCGCGGCGAGCTCGACCGTCCCGCGCAGGTGATGGCGGTTGCTGAGCAGGATCTGCTCGATGCCGCCGGCGGCGCGCAGGGCTTCGGCGAGGCCCACGGCGCCGATCGGGTCGATCGCCGCCCGCTGCTGACTCAGGTAATGGGAGTGGACGATCTGGCCGTGATTCGGGTGCGGGGCGCTCCAGTGGAGGATCCCCGGGACCACCTCCGAGAGGCCCGTGCTCTCATCCATCGCGCTCATTGCGGGTTTCGTACCCGGCGAGGCGCCCGCTAAGCGCCCTCCCGTTGCTAGCCTCGCCGCCGTGCCCTCCCTGAACGAACTGAAGCTCCATTCCAGCGGCAAGGTCCGCGAGATCTACGAGTCCGGCGAGGACGAGCTGATCATGGTCGCCTCCGACCGGATCTCGGCCTTCGACGTGGTAATGGCCGAGCCGATCCCGGACAAGGGCAAGGTGCTGACCCAGATGTCCGTTTTCTGGTTCGAGACGACCGGCGGGATCGTGCCCAACCACCTGATCGACCAGGAGGTTCCGGACGAGGTTGCGGGGCGCGCCCTGCGCGTCAAGCGGCTCAGCATGTACCCGGTCGAATGCGTCGTCCGCGGCTACATCACCGGATCGGGCTGGAAGGAGTACCAGCGCGACGGCTCGGTCTGCGGGATCGAGCTGCCGTCCGGCCTGCAGGAGTCCGACCAGCTCCCGGAGCCGATCTTCACGCCGGCGACCAAGGCCGAGCTCGGCGAGCACGACGAGAACATCGACTTCGACCGCGCCGCCGAGATCGTCGGCTCGCGCCCGCTCATGGAGGAGCTGCGGCGGGTCTCGATCGAGCTCTACGAGCACGGCCGGACGCACGCGCACGAGCGGGGGATCATCCTCGCCGACACGAAGTTCGAGTTCGGCTCGACGCCGGGCGCCGAGGTCGTGCTCGGCGACGAGGTGCTGACCCCGGACTCCTCCCGCTACTGGCCCGCCGACGACTACGAGCCCGGCCGCGGCCAGGCCTCCTTCGACAAGCAGTACGTCCGCGACTGGCTCGACGAGCAGGGCTGGGACCACTCGCCGCCGGCCCCCAACCTCCCCGAGGAAGTGATCGAGGGCACCCGGGCGAAGTACCTGGAGGCGTACGAGAGGATCACCGGCCGGACGCTGGACTAGGCCGGGGCGGCGATTGAGCGCGGGCCCGGTCGGGGTACCCTGCGCTGGATGGCTCCCTCCACGATCCTGATCCAGGGAATGCGCCGTTCGGGGACGACGATCCTCTACGACGCTCTGCTCGAGGACCCCGAGCTGCACGCCTTCTACGAGCCTTGGCGCGAGGACACCGACACGCCCGGCGGCGGCAGCGGCGCGCGTGAGAGCGACCCGTTCGCGGAGACTCGCGAGCTGCGCCGGAAGTTCCGCGACGAGCACTACCCCGACCTAGAGCTCGACGACTTCAACTGCGGCGGACCGCGCAACCCGGCGCTGGAGCTGGGCCCCGAGGTCCCCGAGCATTGCGCCGGCTTCCTGCGCTCGCTCCTCGAGCGGCCCGAGCCGACGATGGTCAAGGAGACGCGCTTCTACGACAAGCTCGAGGTGATCCGAGGGATCGCCCCGGAGAACTCGGTCCTGATCCACGTCGTCCGCGACCCGCGGGCCGTCGCCGCCTCGATGATGATGGGGCGCGGGCGCAAGCGGGCGGACTCCTACTCGGCGCCGGAGGTCTTCTTCTCCGAGCGCGAGAAGCGCAAGCTCTGGTCGAGCCGCCAGCTCGCGCAGCTGCTGCTGAAGGGACCCGAGTACTCCCACCTGCGCCGGCCGGCCAACTTCATGCGGATCCTGATGGTCTGGAAGCACACCTTCGAGAGCACGTGGCGCGAGGGGCGGCTGCTCTTCGGCGAGCGCTACGTGCTGCTGCGCAACGAGGAGCTGCGAGCCGATCCGGTGGCGGCGATCGCCAAGGTCTACCGCGCCGCGGGCCGCCCGACCCCGCCTCCGGTCGCCGAGTGGGCGCGCGGCAAGGTCAAGCCTCCCGAGGTCCCCTACTGCGCCACCGACCCGCGCTGGGGCGAGGCCTTCGCCGCCCTCGGCATGCGCGACGCGCTCGAGGATGCGGGCTACCCGGCCCTCGCCGCGGCCGCCGCCGACGCCCGCGCGCCGGCCCGCCTGTCGGGCCTGGTGGGACGCGCCCGGGGCCGCATGGCGCGCCGCGGCGACAAGTAATCTGGACCGATGCTCGCGCGCGTGCTGATCCGTCCCAAGGAGGGGGTCGTCGACCCTCAGGGCAAGGCCGTGGAGCGGGCGCTGCCGACCCTCGGCTTCGACGGCATCGGCCACGTCCACGTCGGCCGCCTGGTGGAGCTGGAGATCGACGATCCCAACCGCCTCGGCGAGCTCTGCGACAAGCTGCTGGCGAACCCGCTCGTCGAGGATTACGAGATCGAGCTGCTGGAGGAGACCGCCGCGTGAGGTTCGGGGTGCTCAGG
>Ga0075363_100000793_pt1 | contig 10916 bp, 10 predicted proteins | sample EndMetdeltDD1763_FD_71470 | JGI IMG/M metagenome (GOLD analysis project Ga0075363, IMG submission 71470) | Populus endosphere microbial communities from Tennessee, USA - Endosphere MetaG P. deltoides DD176-3 | ecosystem: Host-associated > Plants > Roots > Endosphere | place: USA: Tennessee...
TCTGGCATCCCTACAGCACGATCGGCGCCGAGGCACTCGCGCCGCTGGTCGCCGTCGGCGCCCGCGGTGCCTGGCTGACCCTGCACCGCGACGGTGCGGACCTGCGCGTACTCGACGCGATGGCGTCCTGGTGGACTGCGATCCACGGGCATGGCCACCCGGCGCTGGACGCGGCCGTCACCGGCCAGCTCGCCACCATGAATCACGTCATGTTCGGCGGGCTGACCCACGAACCCGCAGCACGGTTGGCGCAGCTGCTGGTGGAGCTCACCCCGGACGGACTGGACGCGGTGTTCTTCAGCGACTCCGGCTCGGTCTCTGTGGAGGTCGCGGTCAAGATGGCGCTGCAGTACTGGCGCAGCAGGGGGCGCTGGGACAAACACCGGTTGATGACGTGGCGCGGCGGCTATCACGGCGACACGTTCACCCCGATGAGCGTCTGCGATCCGGACGGCGGCATGCACAGTCTGTGGAGCGACGTCCTGGCCCCGCAGGTGTTCGCACCGCCGGTGCCGGGTGCCTACGACGCCGCCTACATCGCCGATTTCGAGAAACAGCTCGCCGAACACGCCCATGAGCTGGCCGCGGTGATCGTCGAGCCCGTGGTGCAGGGCGCCGGTGGAATGCGGTTCCACGATCCTCGATACCTCACCGACCTGCGCGAAATCTGCACACGTCACGAAGTGCTGTTGATCTTCGACGAGATCGCGACCGGCTTCGGGCGCACCGGCGAGTTGTTCGCCGCCGACCACGTCGGGGTGACGCCCGACATCATGTGCGTGGGCAAGGCGCTCACGGGCGGTTACGTCACCCTGGCCGCGACCCTGTGCACGAACGAGATCGCACACACCATCAGCTCGAGTGATGCGGGCGCGCTGATGCACGGCCCGACCTTCATGGCCAACGCGCTGGCGTGCGCGGTTTCGGTGGCCTCGGTCGAACTGTTGCTCGCCGGGGACTGGCGTTCGTCGGTCCGGGCGATCGAGGCGGGCCTGCGCGACGGCCTCGCGCCCGCGGAATCGCTGCCCGGGGTGGCCGACGTCCGGGTGCTGGGCGCGATCGGCGTCATCGAGATGGTTCAACCGGTCGACCTTCGGGTCGCGACGCCCGCGGCTCTGGACCACGGGGTCTGGCTGCGGCCGTTCCGCAACCTGGTCTATGTCATGCCGCCCTACATCTGCACGCCCGAGGAGATCGCCCAGATCACCTCGGCGATGGTCGCAGTGGCCCGTGCACTAACCTGAACGGTGTTCAATTGTCGGCTCGCCGACGTGTTCAAGGTGTCAGGTTAGGAGGGCGATTTGACGCGCACAGGTCTTTCGCCGCTGGCGTGGCTCGACGAGGTCGAGCAGCAGCGCCGCGCCGCCGGTCTGCGCCGGTCGCTGCGCACCCGCCCGCCGGTGGGCGCCGAGTTGGACCTGGCCTCCAACGACTACCTCGGCCTTTCGCAGCACCCCGACGTGATCGAGGGCGGTGTGGCCGCGCTGCGTACCTGGGGCGCCGGGTCGACGGGATCGCGTCTGGTCACCGGCAACACCGAGATTCACGACGGCTTCGAGCGGGCGCTCGCCGAATTCACCGGTGCCGAGTCAGCGCTGGTGTTCTCGTCCGGTTACACCGCAAACCTGGGTGCCGTGGTGTCGCTGTCAGGCGCCGGGTCGCTGCTGGTTTCGGATGCCCTGACGCATGCCTCCCTGGTCGACGCGTGCCGACTGTCGCGAGCGCGGGTCGTGGTGACCCCTCACCGCGACGTCTCGGCCGTCGAGGCGGCGCTGGCCGGCCGCGACGAGGAACGTGCGGTCGTGGTGACCGACGGGGTGTTCTCGGCTGACGGCGTGATCGCACCGCTGCGCGCGCTGCATGACTTATGCCGTCGCCACGGCGCGCTTCTCGTCGTCGACGAGGCGCACGCGCTGGGGGTGCGGGGGACCGGCGGCCGCGGACTGGTGCACGAGGTCGGCTTGGCGGGCGCTCCGGACGTCGTGATGACGACGACGATGTCCAAGGCGCTGGGAAGTCAGGGCGGCGTCGTGCTCGGGCCCGCGGCGGTGCGCGACCACCTGATCGATGCCGCACGGCCGTTCATCTTCGATACGGGCTTGGCTCCCGCGGCGGTCGGCGCGGCCTGGGCGGCGCTGAACGTGCTTAGGGCCGAACCGTGGCGCGCACAGGCGGTGCTGGATCACGCGGCGGCCCTTGCCGCGGTGAGCGGCATCGCCGAACGCCCCGACTCCGCGGTGGTGTCGGTGATCCTCGGTGAGCCCGAAGTGGCGCTGGCCGCCGCTGTCGCGTGTCTGGATCGCGGTGTCCGCGTCGGCTGTTTCCGGCCGCCGACCGTCGCGCCGGGCACGTCGCGTTTGCGGCTGACCGCCCGCGCGTCGCTCTCGGAGGACGAGATGGCTTTGGCGCGTGAGGTTCTCACCGACGTCCTCTCCGCACGCCCGTGAGCACGCTCGTCGTCACCGGAACCGACACCGGCGTCGGCAAGACGGTGGCGACAGCCGCGGTGGCGTGCTGTGCGCGGCTGGTGGGCATCGACGTCGCGGTGTGCAAACCCGTGCAGACCGGCAGCCCCGCTGACGACGACCTGGCAGACATCGCGCGGCTTTCCGGCGCGACGGACCTACGCGGCACGTGGCGATACCCCGAGCCGCTGGCGCCGGTCGCGGCTGCTCAGCGGTCAGGTCTGGCGTTGCCGACGCGGGCTGAACTGGTCGGGTCGGTGCGCGACGCGGATGCGAAGTTGGTGCTGGTGGAGGGCGCCGGCGGTCTGCTCGTCGAGCTGGGCGAGGACAGGGTGACGCTGCGCGACGTAGCGGTGGATCTGGCGGCTCCGGTGCTTGTCGTCGTCGCTGCGGGTCTCGGCACGTTGAACCACACCGCGCTGACGCTGGAAGCGCTTGCTTCCCAAGGAGTCTCGTGTGCCGGACTGGTGATCGGCGCGTGGCCGGCCGACCCGGGTCCGGCCGAGGTGGGTAACCGTGAGGCGCTGAACCGGCTCGCTCCGGTGCGCGCCGTGCTGCCCGCAGGCCTCGGCGCGGCGAGCGCCGCCGAGTTCGAGTCCGTCTGCTCGGCGGCATTCGACCCGGCGTGGATCGCCAGTCTCGGGTAATCATGGTGCATTCCGTCGAGGCGCTGTTCGACCGAGATACCGACGCGGCGGTCCGGCGGATCTGGGATGACCTGACCGAGGCCGGTGTCCGCAGCCAGGCCGCGCACACGTCCCCTAGCAATCGGCCGCACGTCACGCTGTCGGTGGCGGAGACCATGGACGAGACGGTCGACGACGCGCTGCGACCGCTGCTGCGGCGGCTGCCGCTGAACTGCATGATCGGCGCACCGATGTTGTTCGGGCGCAGGGACTTCACGCTGGTGCGATTGATCGTGCCGTCGGTCGAGTTGCTGTCGCTGCACGCCGAGGTGCACAACGCTTGCCTGCCGCACATGCCCGCCGGCCCACTCCCGCATTCGGAGTCCGGACAGTGGACGCCGCATGTGACGCTGGCACGCCGCGTGCCCGCCGGTCAATTGAACTCGGCATTGACGCTCAAGAGCGTTGGGCACCCGCTGTCGGCAGCGATCGTGGGCCTGCGGCACTGGGACGGCAATGCCAAGCGCGAACATCCGATCTAAAGGACCTTCGCACCAACACTTTTCGGTACGCACATCCGCCAGCCGTCGATAATGAGCTCGCGGAGTTCATCGAGTTCGATCGCCTCGAGCCGCACGAGAATCCAGTTGTATCGCATCTCCGACTTGCGGGGCAGCATGAACTTCTCGGGGTGTGCGGCGACCATGGCCGCGCGTTCCTCCTTGGGGAAGCCGACGCCCATCACCGTCTCGTCGCGCGAGAACGCGGCGTACACGAGCCGTCCCGCGCGGAAACGGATCTCGTCTCGGACGACGGCTTCGTAGGACCTCGGCAGTGTCGAGGCGATACGGCGGACGTCGTCGACGGTGATCACGGCCCGGACGTGAGTGGCGATGCCTGCGAAACGTTGATGCCGTCGACGAACAGGCGCAGACCGAACGCGAACCGCGCGTTGGCGTCGTCGGCCAGCACCGACTGCCACTCGGGCAACTCGGCGCCCGCGGCGTCCCATTGCAGCCGCGACTGCTCGTCCACCGTGAAGCCGAGGACGTAGTAGACCACCGTGCGGGCGGCCAACTCGGCGTGTGCCGAGTCGACCCCGGCCTCGGAAACCGCCTCGGTCAGGACCGCCAGAATCTGCTTCATCGCCGACGACTGACCGGCGGCGAAGCTGGCCGACACCAGTTCGGCGCCGTCGGTGTGTGACAGCAGGGCGTCGCGAAGCCGGTTGCACACCTCGACCACGCCGCGCGCGGACGGCGCACCGTCCAGAATGCGGTCGGCAATGGCGCCCAGAAGTTCCTGTTTGTTCGCGAAATGCCAGTACAGGGCACCGGGGGACACGCTGAGCTCACGCGCGAGCCGTCGCATCGTGAGGTCGGCGATCCCGTATTCGTCCAGCAGTTTCGCCGCCGCCTCGACCACGTCGCGTTTGTGGAGCTGCACACCGGTAGCCTAACCTGAACGCTGTTCAAGTCACAGGAGGCAATCGGGTGAGCGACATTCTGGCGAAGGCACGCGACCAGGTACTGGAGCGCGGCGAAGGCCTCGACCAGGACCAGACGCTGCAGGTGCTGCAACTGCCCGACGAGAACCTCGACGAACTGCTCGAACTCGCGCACGAGGTCCGGATGAAGTGGTGCGGACCTGATGTCGAGGTCGAGGGCATCATCAGCCTCAAGACCGGTGGCTGCCCCGAAGACTGTCACTTCTGTTCACAGTCAGGTCTTTTCGCATCCCCGGTGCGCAGCGCGTGGCTGGACATCCCGAGCCTGGTGGAGGCCGCCAAGCAGACGGCGAAGACCGGGGCGACCGAGTTCTGCATCGTCGCCGCGGTCCGCGGCCCCGACGAGCGACTGCTGGCGCAGGTGGCGGCGGGCATCGAGGCGATCCGCAACGAGGTCGACATCCAGATCGCCTGCTCGCTGGGCATGCTCACCGCCGAACAGGTCGAGCGGCTCTCCGAGATGGGCGTGCACCGCTACAACCACAACCTGGAGACCGCGCGGTCGTTCTTCACCAACGTGGTGACCACCCACAGCTGGGAAGAGCGGTGGGACACCCTGCAGATGGTCCGTGAGGCCGGTATGGAGGTCTGCTGCGGCGGCATCCTCGGCATGGGCGAAACGCTGGAGCAGCGCGCGGAGTTCGCCGCGAACCTCGCCGAGCTCGATCCGCACGAGGTGCCGCTGAACTTCCTCAACCCGCGCCCGGGTACACCGTTCGGCGATCTCGAGGTATTGCCCGCCACCGAGGCGCTCAAGGCGGTTGCAGCCTTCCGGCTCGCGCTGCCGCGCACGATGTTGCGATTCGCCGGTGGGCGCGAGATAACGCTGGGCGACCTGGGTGCCAAGCAGGGCATTCTCGGCGGTATCAACGCCGTGATCGTCGGCAATTACCTGACGACGCTGGGTCGACCGGCTGAGTCCGACCTGCAGCTGCTCGACGATCTGCAGATGCCCATCAAGGCGCTGAACGCCACCCTGTAGAACCATTGAGTGATGGCGTTCAACGTCTATACCGGCGAACCCGACGGCACGCCGCTGCCTGCAGCCGCGCAGCTGGGCCTCGAGCCGCCCCGCTTCTGCGCGGAGTGCGGCCGTCGGATGATCGTGCAGGTACGCCCCGACGGTTGGTCGTCGAAATGCTCGAGGCATGGCATCACAGACTCGAAGGATCTGGAACAGCGATGAGTGAGCTTGCCCCGCCACGTGTTTCACGCAACCGCGCGGCGGTCACCGTCGTCGCCGGCCTTGCGCTGACCGGCGCGGTGATCGGCGCGCTGTGGGCGTGGCTGGCCCCATCGATCCACGGCGTGGTGGCGTTGACCAAGAGCGGTGAACGTGTCCGTGCGCACCTCGGTAACGAGGCCGACCACTTCTTCGTCGCCGCCTTCCTCATGATCGGCATGCTGTGTGTCATGGCGGTCGTTGCGGCGGTCCTGGTGTGGCAGTGGCGCGCACACCGCGGCCCCCTCATGGTGACGGCACTCGGTCTCGGATCGGCAGCCGCGGCCGGCGTGGCCGCGGGAGTCGGTGCGGCACTGGTGCATTGGCGCTACGGGACCATCGACGTGAACTCGGCACCGGTCTCACCGGAGCATCGCGTGCACTACGTGATCGAGGCACCTCCGGTGTTCTTCGGGCACACGCCCCTGTTGATCGCCCTGACGATCCTGTTTCCCGCGGCCATCGCAGCTTTGGTCTACGCGCTCATCGCGGTGTCGATCCCTCGCGACGATCTGGGTGCGTGGCCGCCGGTCGAAAGTGAACTCGACGACGCGATCGCTAGAGCGGGGACCGTTCTACCGTCCGACCCGTGACCACCTTGGCGACGATCTTCGCCAGTCGCGCCATCCCGACGTAGGTCATCGGGTTCAGCAGCGTCGGCCACTTCGTCCGGACCATGTGCTCCGACAACGGCTTTGCGGCGAACCGGTCGATGAGCCAGCGCAGTGCCATCGGCGCGGACATCGGGTGCAGCAGCATGTGCTCGCTGAACATGTCGCGGTGGTAGGTCACCGACGCGCCGCCTGATCGGTACATTTCCGCGAGCTCGTCGATGCTCTCGACCGAGATCAGCTGGTCATGGACCGCCTGCACGATCAGTACGGGTGGAGCCGGCGCCGCGACGCCGAGCTTGATGTCGGCGAAGACATGCTGCACCTCGGGGCTGTTGAGGATCTGCTCGAGGGGCCAGTCGAGCAGGTCGGCCATGTCCTTCTTGGCCATCCGGACCATCGCCTCGGCGGTCGTCATCGTGTGCAGGCGTTCGAGAAGCAGCTTGCCCTCCGGCGTGACGTGCTCCTGAATGACCCGGTTGAGATCGGGATAGATGTCTGCCAGCGCCGCGACGACGAGTGCGGGCAGCCCGGATGCGAAGGTGCCGTTGAGCCGGCGGAACGTATGGCCGAGATCGCCGACGGGCGATCCGAGCACTGCGCCGACGACGTTCAGGTCCGGCGCGTAGGTACCGCTCATCTCGGCGGCCCACGCGGTGGCCAGGCCGCCACCCGAGTAGCCCCACAGGCCGATCGGAGCGTTCGGCGCGAGCCCGAGCCGCTTGGACCCGAGCGCGGCGCGCAACCCGTCGAGGACGTGGTAGCCGGGTTCGTACGGGGCGCCCCACATGCCGAGGCGGCCCTCATGGTCGGGTACGGACACCGCCCAGCCCTCAGCGAGGCAGGCGGCGACGAGAAGGAATTCGAATTGCGCGACGGCGCCGGTCGCGTGCGCGTGGCGCCGCAGGGCGTAGGACGGGAAACAGCGCGAGGTGACGGCGTCGATCGCGCACTGGTAGGAGATCACCGGCGTCACGGCCGCAGGCGTGCGCTCGGCGGGCACGATCACCGTGGTCGCGGCGGCATCGGCGTTGCCGTGCATGTCGGAGGTCCGATACAGCAGCTGGGTGGCCCGCACGCGCTGCGGGATCAAGCCCAGAAATGCGAGCTCGACGTCCCTGCTGCGCAGGACGGTTCCGGGGGTCGCGTGCTGAAAGCCGACAGGGGGTTCGTAGAACGGGTCATCAGACGGCAGCTGGGGACGGGCACCGCGTACCAGTTCCTCGTGGGGGACGTGCCCGATCCACTCTGCACCAGCTGCTGGCGCGACGCTGCCCAGATCCATCCGGCCATTGTTACTTAAGGCAACGTTAAGAAGCCAGCCGACTCACCCTGGCGGGCGCAACGCGGCGAATTCGTCGGTCACCCGGTAGTGGGAGTCGGTGAAGCGGTACAGCGCGGCGGGACGGCCGCCGCTGCGGCCCGAGCGCGCGGTGGTTCCGGTGCGGGTGATGACGTTGCGGCGTTCCAGTACGCGCTGCAGGTTGGTCGCGTCGACAGGGTGGCCCAGCGCGGCGCTGTAAATATCGCGCAGTGTCGATACGGCGAATTCGGTTGGCGCCAAGGCGAACCCGATATTCGTATACGACAGCTTGGCGACGAGCCGCGTACAGGCGTGCTCGACCATCGGGCCGTGGTCGAACGCCATCGGCGGTAGATCGTCGACCGGATGCCAGCGGGTGTCCGGCGGCAGCTCGGGAGTGGCGGGGGAGGGTACGAGGCCAAGGAAGGTCGACGCGATGGTGCGGGTGCCCGGAACCCGGTTCGGATCCGAGAATGCGGCGAGCTGTTCGAGGTGAGCAACCTCACGAAGGTCGACCTTTTCGGCCAGTTGGCGCCGAACGGAGCTGGTCAAGTCCTCGTCGTCGCCCAGTGTGCCGCCCGGCAGGGCCCATTTTCCCGCCTCGGGCTCCAGTGCACGCTGCCACAACAGCACGTGAAGTGCGGGTTTCGGGGAGTCGACAGCTCGAACCTGGAACACGGCGGCCAGCACCTCGTGCTCGGTGCTACTATGGGGCATGTTTTCGATTGTAAGTCGAAAACCTCGATAAAGCTAAGGAGGCGGTTATGACGGTTTTGGATCGCATGCCCGCTAATGATCTGGCGGACCACATAGTCGCTGGGCCGAATGGATATTCCGGCGTCGACGGCGATCAGGAGTGGGCCGCCGAGGTGCGCCGCCTGGCCGATCTGCGCGGCGCGACGCTGCTGGCGCACAATTACCAGCTGCCCGCCATTCAGGACGTCGCCGACCACGTCGGCGACTCGCTGGCGCTGTCGCGCATCGCCGCCGAGGTCCCCGAGGCCACCATCGTGTTCTGCGGCGTGCACTTCATGGCCGAGACCGCGAAGATCCTGTCCCCGGAAAAGACGGTGCTGATCCCCGATCAGCGGGCCGGGTGCTCACTTGCCGACTCGATCACCGCCGACGAACTCCGTGAGTGGAAAGCCGAACACCCTGGCGCTGTGGTCGTCTCGTACGTCAACACGACCGCCGCGGTGAAGGCCGAGACCGACATCTGCTGCACGTCGTCCAACGCCGTCGAGGTCGTCGCGTCGATCCCGGAGGACCGCGAGGTGTTGTTCTGCCCCGACCAGTTCCTCGGTGCCCACGTGCGGCGCGTGACCGGTCGCAAGAACCTCCACGTCTGGGCCGGTGAATGCCACGTGCACGCCGGAATCAACGGCGACGAGCTCGCCGACCAGGCCCGCGCCCATCCGGACGCCGAACTTTACGTCCACCCTGAATGCGGTTGTGCCACTTCGGCTCTGTATCTGGCCGGCGAAGGCGCATTCCCCGAGGACCGGGTCAAGATCCTGTCGACGGGCGGCATGCTGGACGCTGCTCGCGACACCCGGGCACGCCAGGTGCTGGTCGCCACCGAGGTGGGGATGCTGCACCAGTTGCGCCGCGCCGCACCGGAAGTCGACTTCCAAGCGGTGAACGACCGGGCGTCGTGCAAGTTCATGAAGATGATCACCCCAGCCGCGCTGCTGCGCTGCCTGGTGGAAGGCAAGGACGAGGTCCACGTCGATCCCGAGACCGCCCGACTGGGACGCGACAGCGTCTTGCGGATGATCGAGATCGGTCAGCCCGGCGGCGGCGAATGACGCGCCACGCCGGTTGCGGCGGTCGCGGCTACTGGCAACAGCGCGCCGACGTCGTCGTGATCGGCACCGGTGTCGCAGGTCTGTGTGCGGCGCTTGCGGCGCACCGCCGGGGCCAACAGGTGATGGTGCTCAGCAAGGCCGGCAATACGGCCACGTTCTACGCTCAGGGCGGCATCGCGGTGGTCCTGCCTGAAGTCCTGCGGGAAGACGGCGACTCGGTCGACGCGCACGTGGCCGACACGTTGGCCGCTGGAGCCGGACTGTGCGACCCGGAAGCCGTGCGTTCCATCGTCGCCGACGGTTACCGCGCGGTCCGCGATCTCGTCGATGACGGTGCGCGGTTCGACGAAGCGGTGCCGGGACAGTGGTCTCTCACCAGGGAGGGTGGGCACTCGCGCAGACGGATCATCCACGCCGGGGGCGACGCGACGGGCGCGGAGGTCCAGCGCGCACTCGACAATGCCGCGGCCCGCTTGGACATCCGCCGCAACCACGTCGCGCTGGAGATCCTGCATGACGGCGGTGCGGTCACCGGTGTCCTGACGCTCAATGACGACGGCCCGGGAATCATCCACGCGCGATCGGTGATCTTGGCGACCGGCGGACTCGGGCATCTGTACTCTGCCACCACGAATCCCGAGGGTTCGACGGGTGACGGTGTCGCACTGGCGATGTGGGCCGGGCTGTCGGTGTCCGACCTCGAGTTCATCCAGTTCCACCCGACGATGCTGTTCGACGGGCATGCGGGCGGACGACGGCCGTTGATCACCGAGGCGGTTCGCGGCGAAGGCGCGGTTCTCGTGGACTCCCATGGACTTTCGGTCACCGAAGGTGTGCATCCGATGGGAGATCTGGCGCCGCGCGACATCGTCGCCGCGGCGATCGACGCCCGGATGACCGAGACCGGCGATCCCTGTGTCTACCTCGATGCACGCGGCATCAAGGGCTTCAAGAAGCGCTTTCCAACCGTCACGGCGGCGTGCCGCGACGCGGGCATCGATCCGACGCGGCAAGCCATCCCCGTGGTTCCCGGTGCGCACTACAGCTGTGGCGGTGTGGTCACCGATGTCCACGGGCGTACCGAACTGACGGGGCTTTTCGCGGCGGGGGAGGTGGCGCGCACCGGAATGCACGGAGCGAACCGATTGGCCTCCAACAGCCTGCTCGAGGGTCTCGTGGTCGGCGGTCGTGCCGGAAGGGCCGCGGCCGCACACGCTTCGGACGCCGGAACCTGCACCGCGGTGCTGCCGGAGCCCGCCGCGAGGCGCGCACTGCCGAGAGCGGATCTGCAGCGGGCGATGACACGCTACGCGGCGGTGGTCAGGGACGATGCCGGCCTGCGCACACTGAGCCAGGCGTTGGAGACTGCGACAC
>Ga0075363_100000794_pt1 | contig 10910 bp, 11 predicted proteins | sample EndMetdeltDD1763_FD_71470 | JGI IMG/M metagenome (GOLD analysis project Ga0075363, IMG submission 71470) | Populus endosphere microbial communities from Tennessee, USA - Endosphere MetaG P. deltoides DD176-3 | ecosystem: Host-associated > Plants > Roots > Endosphere | place: USA: Tennessee...
TTCTTCTTCGACGGCGCGAACTGAGTGGCGTAATAGTCGACGATCGACTGCTGCTGGGCCGGGCTGATGGTCGCAGTGTTGAGTTGGTCGAAACCGGCGGTGAACGCCTGAATGGCTTGGGTCGACGTGGCGCCCCGTGAGTAGATCACCAGGGAGTCCTTGAGGTCGCCGATACCCTCTTGCAGTTGGCGGCTCTGCGATTGACGAATCTCGGTCAGCCGGTCGAACACCGACTCACGCAACGAGGAGCGACCGGACTGGTAACCGATCGCGCCGACCACCGCCGCTGAGAGAACGCTCGTGACAAGGAGCATGAGCAAGAGCTTCGACTGAATGCTGATCCGTGACGCGACAGGTAGCCGCAGACTTCTCGGTCTCTTGGCCGGCGTGGTCGGGGTCGACGATTCCGGGTCGCTAGATGTCGTCATTGAATCGGAAAGACTATCTTGCGAAACTGGTCGAAGAGGGGGCTGTAGGCAAATTGTTGTCATCGGATGCCGCGGATCCATTCGATCTGCAGCGCTTCATCGACGCCCAGGACCGCGCCTATGACACGGCGCTCGACGAACTGCGCAGCGGCCGCAAACGCGGCCACTGGATTTGGTTCGTCTTCCCTCAACTGCAGGGGCTCGGCCGCAGCCCGACGGCGATGCGGTACGGGATCAGTTCGATCGACGAGGCGGTGGCGTATCTCGATCATCCGGTGCTCGGCCCACGGCTGCGGGAGTGTGCGCGCGTGGTCGCCGGTATTCAGGGTTCCTCGGCCGACGACATCTTCGGCTGGCCGGACAACCTCAAGGTGCGTTCGTCGATGACGTTGTTCGCCCGTGCCACCGCGGACAACGCCGACTTCCGCGCGGTCCTGGACCGGCTTTACGACGGTGTGGAGGACGCGCTCACGGTCGAGCAGTTGGCGCGATGATCAGCCAGCCGTGGGGCTCTACCTCGGCCGCGGTGACGACGTCTTGCGGTGGCGCCCCGGACCCGGCGATGATCGTGCCCTCGCCGAAACCGATGTCGGGCAGTGAGACTCGCAGCGGCTGGTCGTCGATGTTGAGTGCGATGACGAGCGCTTCGGAGCCGTTGCGTGACTGGTAGATGTACTGCCGGTTGGAAAGCTGCAACGACGAGGTGCGAGCGGTGTGTAGCCACGGATGCCGCCTGCGCAAGCCGATCAGATACTGATGCAACCGGAATTCGTCGTACCCGAGCTGGTCGACACTGTTTGGCGGAGAACCGAATTCGGGTCGCACCGCGTCGTCGCCGCCGAACCGCTCCTCTTTGATGCCGCGGTAGGCGGACTCGTCGCCCGCATACACGCTGGGCGTGCCTCCGGTCGTCAGCAGGACGACGAGCGCGTGCGCCAGATGTCTGGTGTTCTCCAGACGGCTGGCGATCCGGGTGACGTCATGATTGCCGACGAACGTCATCGGCACAAAGGCGTCGAGGAATTCGTTGTGCCGGAACATAGCCCAGTCGAGTTCGTGGAAATTCCCGTCATTGAGGCCACTCCAGATCGCTTTCCAGAGTTCGTACTGCGTCACGGAGTCGAAGCCGCTGTCGGCCACGCGCGCGGAGTAGTCGCCGTGAATGACTTCCCCGACGAACCAGGCGTCGGGGTACGCTGCGCGCACGCGGGGGAGCACCTGAGCCCAGAACCGGTCCGGGACGGCGTAGGCGGCATCCAGCCGCCAACCGTCCGCGCCGCGGGCCAGCCAGTGGGTCATGACGTCGACGGTGTAATCGATCACCTCGGGGTTGTCATGATCGAGGGCGATCAGGTCGCCGTGCCCCTCGAACGTGTCGAAATCAGAACCGTTGCGCCGCTTACGAAACCACGAGGTGTGCGCGAAGTCAGTGCCCACATGGTTGAAGACGCCGTCGAGGAGAATCCGCAGTCCGCGGCCGCGCGCCTCGGCAACAAGGTGTTCGAAGTCGCCGTCGTCACCCAGCCGCGGGTCGATCCGGTAGTGGTCGGTGGTGTCGTAGCCGTGGGTGCGGGATGCGAATACGGGTCCGAGGGCAAGCCCTGATGCGCCGAGGCTGATGGCGTGGTCCATCCATTCGACAACGCGGCGCAGCCGGTGCTCGTCGGGGGTGGGAGGCGGATCAGCCGGGTACGCGCCGACGAACCCCAATGGGTAGACCTGCCACCAGATGACGTGCTCGACCCATGCTGGTTCGACGAAAGACGCTGTCACGGTCGGAACTTCGCTTCGTAGAGTGCCTTCATCTCGTCGGCGTGTTCGGGGGCCGGTCCGTCGACCTCGACACGGGGTGCGACGACACTGATGGGCAACGGCGCCACCGGCGGCGGTGTCGCGCCCCACTCGGCCAGCCACCGGGTCAACTGTTCTGATGATGTGGCATAGACGATGCGTCCCAAGCCCACCCAGGCGTGTGCCGCCGCACACATGGGGCAGTGCTCACCGGAGGTGTACACCGTCGCGTCGCTGCGTTCGGCGGGCGTCATCTTTCCGACAGCCCACTGTGCGATCGCGAATTCGGGGTGACGGGTGTGGTCGCCGTCCTTGACGCGGTTGCGGTCCTCGAAGACGACCTGACCGTCGCCGTCGACGAGGATCGATCCGAACGGTTCATCACCGCTGTCGAGTGCCTCGCGCGCGAGCTCTACACAACGGCTCAATCGCTCAAGATCACCGACGTCGATGGCCATATCCGATGAGTTTACGGATGGGTGTTGCCGGATCGGAACATGGCGGCGCCGACGGCCAGCACGCATCCGACCGCGGCCCAGGCGAGCAGCGTGGTGAGCGGGGCCCCTACACCGTTGGAGCCGAAGTACTCGACACTGCGTAACAGCGCGACGCCGGAGCCCTGCGGCACGATCGCGTTGAACGTCGTATAGAAGCCGGACAGCAGTGGCTTTCCGACCGGGCCCGCCGCGGCGGCGTTGCCGATGATCACGAGGAACGCTGTGAGTGCCGCGGAGGCGATGGTGCCGAACGCTGCCGCCACGCCGGTCACGGCTCCCGCGACCGCCATCGCGTAGACGAAAAGCGCGCCGAAGACCTGCCAGGTGTGTCCGGTGAGCGCACCGAGAATGACGTCGACGTACAGCGTCACACCGCCTGCCAGCACCGCCGAGTAGGCCACCAGACTCAATGTGCGCCAAGCAAAGGTGGACGGCTTGTGCACGCTGCCCATCATTCGCCCGAATATCGTGGCGCCCACCGACGCACCGATCGACAGGAAGATCACGGCGTAGAACACGACAGTGCCCTGCGGGTCGGCCGCATTGGTCGGGGCGACGTCGGTGACATCCGCGCTCAACCCGGCCTTGGCGGCGATGCCACGTCCGACGGTCTCGGCGGCGGTCGCGACACTTCGGCCGCCGCCACCGGCCACGTAGATGTCCAGGTGGTTGGGCGCGTCAACGACGAATGCAGCGTCTGTCTTGCGTTGGAAGACTTGATCACGTGCCGCGGCCGCGTCGACGACCTGCGTAACGCCGAGCGCGTCCTGCGCGCGGACACCGTCCACGAGTTGCTGCGGTGCTGCAATGGCGACGTTCAGGTGGTGCAGCGTCGGTTTGGCGAAAGCGCCCGAGTAGCTGGCGATCATCGCGATGACGAACACCGCGAGCGCCGCCATGACCAATGCCATGTTGCGAATGTCCTTGCCCGACGGCCGAGTGTCGGTCGTCTCGGTGAGGGGAGCGTGGTGCTTGCCCACGGATAGTCCTTTCTGCTCAGGTCGTGACGTCGAGGCGGGAAAGCAGGGCGTCGACGGTGTCGAGCGCGGCGGCCACCCGTTCGAGGAGATCGGTGGCTTGATCCGATTCGCCGCGGTCTTCCATCCAGGACCGCAGTACCTCTTGAAATCCGCCCACCAGGAAGCGGCTGACCGCTTCGGGTTCCAGGCCCGCGGCGGGTCCGACGACGGGCAGCGCCCGGACGGCCAGCTCCTCACACGCCGGGAGTAGTTCGGCACGGAATGTTGCGACGACTTTCTGGGCGACGGCACTGGGCACCACGTTGCGGTACATCGCGCGGTGTTCGGTGGCGAGCCCGAAGATCCGCAGGATCCGGGACCTCGGTTCGCCGTCCAGATCGGCGGTGGCCGCCGAGAAGGCGATGGTGAACGCGGTGGCGACCGCGTCGTCTCGGTCGGTGAAGTGGCGGTAGAAGACCTGCCTGCTGACGCCGGCCCGCATCACGAGATCACCGACGGTGAGCTGATCGACCGGGCGTTCATGCGCAAGCGCGAACGCCGCGTCGATCAACTTGGTCCGGACGCGTTCGGCGCGAGGGTCGACGCTATGGGTGCGGGTGGCCACGGGTCGACTCTAGGTTATTTCGTAGACAACTGACTACGAAAAGCTAGGTTAGCTAACACACCTTTGTGCGCTGACGTGACGTCGGCCTCAACACATCGCAGGTGACGGCGACACGCGGACATCGGATTTCGCTATCGGGATAGCAAATCTATTGACGGTGCTGTAAATCTATACGCGCCGATCAGTCTTGATCGTTCAGCTTCCGGAGAGGGAATCCATGGATATTGCACGTGTGTCAGCTACGAGCTTGGCCGTAGCGGCTCTGGTCATCGGGGTCACCGCGTCCGGTTGCAGCAAGTCCGACGACTCGTCCTCAGAGTCGTCGAGCTCCGCTACCTCTACGACAACATCCGCCGAGGCCGCCACATCAGAGGAGACCACCTCGGCGGAAGCCACCACCCCCGCGGCGGAGCCGAGCGACTACGGCGCTCTTCTCCTTCCGCCTGGGGACATCGGCCCTGACATCCAGACTCCGGGCGGCGTGCAATTGAACCCAGGCGGTAACCCCGGTGCGGCGCAGGTCTATTCATCGCCTGAAGGTCACCGGCAGATCATCGACACCATCTTGGTCTTCCCTGATGTCGCTGCGGCCGCATCCAACTTCGACAGCAATTCGAAGACCATGAACGAGGTCACCACCGGTGCGCCCGAGCCGGTCGAGGTCGGTGACCAGGCTGTAATGGCGATTGGCACCTCGCCGGACGGCAGCAAGGCGGTCACCGTCATCCTGTTCACCCAGGGCAAGGCGCTGGCGTCGATGAACTTCGAAAGCGCGCCGAACGACCCGATTCCGCCGGAGCAGGCGCAGGACCTCGCATCGCAGCAGGCGGCTGTCATCGAGGCGAATCTGCCTGCCGAGTAGCCGAATCGGCAATAGGTCGGTCGGCTGGAACTTCGCATGAGGGTCGCTTCGTTGTGGGCAGGTGCCAAACGTGACCGCAGCCCTGCCGAGCGTGCCTGAACAGGCCGAACGACTGATCGAACTCGGAGTTCACCGGATTGCGGATCTGTCCGCCGATCGGGTGCGGGCCGCGGCTCGTCACCCGATCGGTGCACCCGCGATCCTTGCCGTTCACCACGGCATCGCGCCGGCGTCGCGACTGGCGCCGCTGTTGTGCCGGGACGGTAAGCCGGGCTTCGTGGTCAGCGACATGTCCGATGTCGATGACTTCAAGCCGATTCCGTCGATCGACGTCCCGGATTCCCTGCTGTATCTGGTCCACGACCTTGACCGCGGTGACGCCATGGCCAACTGGAGTCCGGACGAAGCCCTGTCCGCGATCACCGACGCGGGACGGACACCGTTGACGTTGACCGAAGGGCTGCATTGGCTGTTGCAGCGGCCCGACGTACTCGAACGCGGACACTGCTTCATGACGATCGGATCTCGCCTGACCAAACCCTCGGGTGCGCTGGACGCCAGGACGCCCGCGCTGTGGATCAGCAACGGCACCGGCCGGGACGGCAAGGCGAACCGCGACGCGCCCAAGGTCGGTTGGTGTTGGGCAGGCAATCGGCACACCTGGCTCGGCTTCGGCTCCGCCGGGGGCAGGGTCACCGCGGACGCGTGACGTCCGAGCGGACGCCGTGTGCGGCATCCACGAACGGCAACACCGTGCCCAGCCACGCCGTCGGCTCGGATGAGAACACGACGTGTCCGGTCGGAAACGCCTCGAACGTCGACCCGCCGATGGCCTGGGCGATCTTCTTGCCCCAGCGCACCGGGGCGCTCGGATCCTTGGCGCCCCAGGTGATCAGCACGGGTGCGCTGATCCCGGCGGCATGCTCTCGCAGGTCGTGCCCCGGATCGGTGAAGCTCTTCCACAGTGCCGCAGCGGTTTTCGCGCCATCAGCGGATTTGGCGCGCCGCAATACCCGGTGCACGACGGCTCGGTCGGCGGGCGTCTTCGGCCTCATGTAGGCGCGAACGAAGACGGGAAACACCGCTTTGGCGATGGCCGGGCGCCCCATCGCGGCGCACAGCAGGCGGGTGGCCGCGCTGTGCGGTGTGAAGCCGCCGGTGTTGACGAGGACGATGCCGGCCAACCGTTCTCTGCGTTCGATCCCCAGGCGGCACGCGGCATATCCGCCCACGGAGTTCCCGACGACCACGAGATTGTCCAGATCGAGGCGGTCGGCGAATTCGACCAGCAGATCGCCGAATTGAACTGCACCCAGGGGTGTCGGCGGAAGGGGAGAGTCGCCGTGGCCCGGCCAGTCGAGCGCGAGCACGCGACGCCCGTTGCCGAGTTCTGCGCGCACGGTGTCGAAATCGGTGCGGTCATGCAGGGTTGCGTGCAACAGCAGGATGGGCGGACCCGAACCGTCGTCGGTGTAGGACACGGTTCCGAGCGCGGTCTGCATGGTGGGCATCGGTGGGCCTTTCATTGACCGGGCGGTCGGTCAATTACACTAGGCCGGAGGCGTCGTCCTGGCAAGGGAGGCAGCATGGAGAAGGCCAACAAGCGGGTGGCCGCGGCGCAGCAGACACGCGCCAACCTGATCGAGACGGGCTTGGTGCTCGCCGAGGACCTCGGACTCGAAGGCATGAGCGTCAACGCCGTCGTCGCCGCCGCCGGCGTGTCGAAAGGTACGTTCTTCCATCACTTTCCAGATCGGGTGTCGTATCTGGTCGCCCTGCATCGCCGCTTTCACGACGTTCTGTTCGCGGAGGTGACGGCGGTCATCGGCGCCATGGCGCCGGGTAGTGACCGACTGGCCGCCGCCGCGCGTACCTACCTCGACGCCTGCCTTCGTGATCGTGGTGTCAAGGCACTGTTGCTGGAGGCGCGCGGCCATCTCCCGATCGCCGACGAGGTGACGCGGCGCAACCGGATGAATGTGGACGTCGTCGCCGCCGACTTCGCCGCGCTCGGCCGCGCGCATCCCCGCGAGGCCGCGCGACTATGGGTCGCCGCAACCGCGGAGTGCGCACTGATCGAACTCGAACAGGGCCGCCGCGTCACCGCCGCTCGTGCGGCGCTCGACGATCTGGTCGTAGGCGCGCGCCGCTGATTCGACAACCTCCTCTAGAACGTGTTCTAGTGCACAGGTGGTGCAGTACACCGACATCGGCGACGTCTCCGCTGCCGAGATCGACCGGATGCGCACCGTGTACGGCGCGCTCGCCGACTCGGTCCGCGAGCTCATCGACGCGACGATCCGTACCGAGGTCGACGCCGACGAGGTCGCCGCGGTCAAAGCCGAGATCGACGCCGCGACGGCTCGGTTGCGGTCCCGGCAGTGCGACGGACCGTTCGGGGTGCGATTCACCACCGGTGGCGCTCGCCTGGCATGGGGAAATCCGGTGATCGGCATCCGCAATCCGATCGCGCCGCCGCTGAAGATCGAGCGCGACGCCGAGGGCGGCGTTTTCACCGACTTTCACCTCGGCGCGGCGTACGAAGGGCCGCCGGGCCACGTGCACGGAGGTATCTCTGCGTTGGTCCTCGACCACGTCCTCGGCGAAGTGGCGGCCAATGAAGAGACACCACGCTTCACCGGCACCATCACGCTTCGGTACCTGCGACCGACTCGGCTGGGGGAGCTGCACGCCGAGGCGAGGATCACCCGGACCGATGGGTTCAAGGCTTACGCGGCAGGCCATCTCGCCGATGACGAGGGCATCACCGTCGAGGCGGAGGGCATCTTCATCCAGCCGAAGTGGGCTCGCGGCTAGGCGACGCGATCCCGACGAGGCTGCGCGTGATAGCTGTGGTCTCGGAGACCAGGACCCTGGCCGCACCGTTCTCGCCGGGGAGCCGCGCCATCTGGTCTCGCACCTGTTTGTCCGCCGCCGTCAGCGCGGCCACGTCGACAGTCCACGGCAGGGCCGGATTCGGCGGTGCACCCCGTAATGCTTCGACATAGTCGTCGACCGCGGCGATGAAATCGGGCGTCAGTGCGTCGGGCGAATGCATCGGAAGGCTGCGTTCCAGCGATGTGCACGCGCTGGTGACCGCGTTGAGCGCCGCGCGATAGGAACGTAGCCACCGACGTAGATCATGCGAGTCCATCCGGGCGGCCCCGGATGCGGCCTCGAACGCGGCGCGAGCCCGGAACGCGCGCTGCCAAGCGGTGGACATAGCGTCGGCGGGATGATCGAGTTCATGGACGAATGCTTTGACGACCGTTGCGGCGTAATCGATTTCGGTCTTGAGCAATTCGCCTGCGCGCTGCTGCAACCGCGTCAACGCATGATCGGGGAGCACCACGTGCGCCACGACCGCCAACCCCCCGCCGATCACCACGGAGAACAGTCGGTCCTCCACTGTCGCGCCGGCAGCGGCCTCGTTGATCTCCAACAGGAACACCACCGCCGAAGCCACGCCTGCGCTCGCGGCGATATAGCCGAACCGCACCACCCAGAAGGTGATTGAAAGACACGCCACGGCCATGACCGCGGCGGCCGCACCCGTCGGCTGCCAGATCATGGTGACCACGGACGCGGTGATGATTCCTCCGGCGAGGCCCCCGACGCGTCCGACGCAGCGGGTGTAGGTGTGCGCGGTCTCCGGCCGGAGCACGAACAGCACTGTCAGCGCGATCCAATGACCGTGCTCGATCGGGGCGAACCGGTCGGCGGCGGTGGCCAGCACGATCGCCGCCGACAACCGCACCGCATGGCGCAGGATCGGCGATGCCCACGTCAGATGCTGGCGGACTTCGGTCAGCGCCGTCCGCAGCGGGCTGATCACATCGGGTTGGAGGAGATCCGGAAATCGGAACTCGGCGGCCTGCTGCAACTGCTTCGAGAACCGTTGTGCAGCCGCCGCTTCCGGCCCCTTCATCGCCGACACCACAGTGTCCACGCGGACGAGGGCATGTTCGGCTTCGCGTCGTGCGTTGTGCTTGTTCTCGGCGATCGCGTCGAGCGCCACGGCGGCATCGTTGAGCATGCGTGAGATGCGTTCGCGCTCGTCGCCTTGGGCGCCGCGCAGGGCGAGAAGAGCCCCCACCAACCGCTCTGGCAGCCGATGACCGCCCTGGTAGGCCTCGGGGCGCCTGGTGGCCTGGGTGTCGGCGAACGCGTCCCGCAGCCCGGTCAGGTGCGCAGCCTCCAGCGAGGAATCCTGGTCGGCGGCGATACGCCGCGCGTCGGCGGCCAGCGACCGGTACGCGTAGGCCAACGCATCGCTTTGGGTACGCCAGCGTTGTGGCGGCCAGACGGCAATCAGAGCCGCCTGTACGCAGCCTGCCGCGATCGTCAGGATCGTGGGCAGCGCGACCGACGCCACCGACGGCACGTCCTGTGGCGCGACGATCAACAGGGCAGTACCCCCGGCGGCGACGAGGCCCGCGTGGCCTCCCAGCGCCCACTGCATTCCGGCGGCGAGGCACCACACGGCGACGACGACGATGAACACAATGGTGTACGCCGACGTCAACGCGCCGACCAAGACCGCGCCGCCCATCTGCAGCGCCACGATGACGACGAGCTGCACACGTCCGCCAGGGCTGTCCTGCAATGCGATCGCGCCACAGATGATGGCGGAACCCGCCGCCCACACCGCGGCTGCGCCGCTGTCGATGGCCAGCGCGAGGATGGCCATCGCGAGGACCGCGAGCAGGCTGCGAACCACCGCGCCGATGTCAGGTGTGGGTGGCTTCAGCGCGTCGAAGACCCGGCTGCCGGTGGTCATCCACCCATTCTGACCTCACCGACTGCGCTCCACGGGGAACTGGGCCCGACTCGCGCGGCGAAATCCGCGGCTCCGCGTATCGGATAGTCAGGCTAGCCGGCGGCGTGAGCCGGCCAGATCGCTTGCGGCACACGACAAGACCGGTCCCGCTCACGTATTCGTCAGGCGTTCGACCGCAGTTCGTCTTTGATTCGGCTGTATAAATTCAATTTGCCCGATAAAGTCGGCACCGGGTCGCGAGAGCAGCCGGGAGGTGCCGATGGCCAACAATGCTGTCGTGTTCGACGGCGTTGCTGGACTCTGCCCGCTGCCTTGGATTCCGCCAGATTCCCCCGATCAGATTCGCCGATCAGCATCGAATGCCGGCGTGTCCGGCCGACGAAGGGACCCTCGATGAGTACTGCAGCAGAACGCGCGGCTCAACTGGAACTGACGTCCCGATTGAGGTCGGCCTATCCCGAACTCCCCGATGCGCCGACCCCGGACATGCTCGACCACGGTCGAATCACCGCGTACTGGAAGCCCGTCCACGATGTCGGCGGTGAGCCCGATGCGCCGATGAAGTACGAGAACAAGCAGTACGAGGAGTGGGAGCACATGACGTATGTCATGTGCGAGACCCTCGGCTGGCGCGGCATCTGGCTCTCGGAGGAGCGCAGAAGAATCGGCAACGTCGACGTCGGTCGCGCGCAGTATCTGGGGCTGCCGTACTACGGACGCTGGCTGATCGCCGTCGCCCGCGTCCTGGTCGAGAAGCACCACATCGGTCTGTCGGAGCTCAGCGAGCGGATGGCAGAGGTCAAGGAACGCTATGCGGGCGGGCTCGACGGCCGAAAGCCCGAGGCCGAGCCCAAGTCCGAGGGCGACGGTTCGCAGGTGAAGCGCAACAAGCATGCCGAGGAAGCCGATGGCAAGGGCGATCCGGGGTGCTACGCCGGACAGGCGGGGCAGGCCAAGTTCAAGGTCGG
>Ga0075363_100000797_pt1 | contig 10891 bp, 10 predicted proteins | sample EndMetdeltDD1763_FD_71470 | JGI IMG/M metagenome (GOLD analysis project Ga0075363, IMG submission 71470) | Populus endosphere microbial communities from Tennessee, USA - Endosphere MetaG P. deltoides DD176-3 | ecosystem: Host-associated > Plants > Roots > Endosphere | place: USA: Tennessee...
CTGCGGGCCCTGTCGGGCCGGGCGGAGACGGCGCGGGAGCGGCTGAACATGCTCTACGACGCCGGGGTGGGCATCGGCACCAGCCTGGACGTGACGCGGACCGCCGAGGAGCTGGCGGAGCTGGTCGTGCCGCGGTTCGCGGACTTCGCGACCGTGGACCTGTTCGACGCGGTGCTCGGCGGCGGTCAGCCGGAGGCGGGGACCGAACTGCGGCGCACGGCGTTCAGCGGGATCCGCAAGGACGCGCCGCTGTACCCGGTGGGCGAGCGGATGCGGCTGGTGGCGTCGGCGCCGCAGGCCCGCGCCCTGCGTTCGGGTCAGGCGGTCCTGGAGGCCCGGCTGGCAGAGTCGCCGGGGTGGCGGGCCCAGGATCTGGAACGCACCGCGCAGGTCCTGGAGTTCGGCATCCACTCGCTGATCACCGTGCCGCTGCGGGCCGGGGCCCTGGTCCTCGGCGTGGTCAACTTCTGGCGTTCGCAGAAGCCGGAGCCCTTCGACACCGACGAACTCGCCCTGGCGGAGGAGCTGGTGACCCGGGCGGCGGTCTCCATCGACAACGCCCGCCGCTACACCCGCGAGCACACTATGGCGGTCACGCTCCAGCGCAGCCTGCTGCCGCGCAGTCTGCCCGAGCAGAACGCCCTGGACATCGCCTACCGCTATCTGCCCGCGCAGGCCGGCGTCGGCGGCGACTGGTTCGACGTACTGCCCCTGTCCGGCGCCCGGGTGGCCCTGGTGGTCGGCGACGTCGTCGGTCACGGCCTGCACGCGGCGGCGACGATGGGGCGGCTGCGCACCGCGGTCCACAACTTCTCCGCTCTCGACCTGCCGCCCGACGAACTGCTGGCCCTGCTGGACGAGTTGGTCGGCCGCATCGACCAGGACGAGACCCAGGAGGGCGACGGCGCCCCGGTCACCGGGGCGACCTGTCTGTACGCCGTCTACGACCCGGTGTCCGGGCGCTGCACGGTCGCGCGCGCCGGACATCCGCCGCCCGCGCTGATCCGTCCCGACGGCGGTGTGGAGTTCCCGGACGTGCCCGCCGGGCCCCCGCTGGGTCTTGGCGGCCTGCCGTTCGAGACCGCCGACCTCGAACTCGCCGAGGGCAGCAGGCTGGTGCTCTACACGGACGGACTGGTCGAGGACCGGGAGCGGGACATCGACGTGGGTCTGGAGCTGCTGGCCGCCGCCCTGGAGCGGGCCGGCGAGTCGCCCGAGGAGACCTGCCAGGTCGTGCTCGACTCCAAGCTCACGGCCCGCCCCAGTGACGACATCGCCCTGATCGTGGCCCGCACCCGTGCGCTCGACCCCGGCCGGGTGGCCGAGTGGCAGGTGCCGGCCGACCCGGCGGCGGTCGGGCGGGTACGGGCCGAGGTCACCCGGCGGTTGACTCAATGGGGCCTGGAGGACCTGGAGTTCACCACCGAGCTGATCCTGAGCGAGCTCGTGACGAACGCGATCCGCTACGGCGGTGAGCCCATCCGCGTCCGGGTGCTGTACGACCGCACCCTGATCTGCGAGGTCTTCGACAGCAGCAGCACCTCGCCACATCTGCGCTACGCGGCGATGACGGACGAGGGCGGTCGCGGACTGTTCCTGGTCGCCCAGCTCGCCGAGCGCTGGGGCACGCGGTACACGCCCGAGGGCAAGGTCATCTGGGCGGAGCAGCCGCTGCCGTAACCGGCGCGTTGTTCATAGGTACGAACCTTTGACGCGATGGGTGTTCCTTGCGCCCCAACTCTGATAGTAAACCTTCCTATCAGTTCACGTACGGCCAACTCGCCACCCCCCACCTCCACTTGGAGCCGCCGTGAAACACCTGTCCCGTCGCGCCCTGCTCGGCCTGATCGGCGCGTCCGCGGTCACCGTCCCCCTGCTCACCTCCGAGGCGGCCGCGGTCTGCGCCACCGCGGTCGGACTCGACGACCCGGCGAAGAAGGAGATCGCCATGCAGTTGGTGTCGAGCGCGGAGAACTCCTCGCTCGACTGGAAGGCGCAGTACAAGTACATCGAGGACATCGGCGACGGCCGCGGCTACACCGCGGGCATCATCGGCTTCTGCTCCGGCACCGGCGACATGCTCGACCTCGTCGAGCTGTACACCGACCGCAAGCCCGGCAACGTCCTCGCCCGCTACCTCCCGGCGCTGCGCCAGGTCGACGGCAGCGACTCGCACGCGGGCCTGGACCCGAACTTCCCCGGTGACTGGCGCCGGGCCGCGCAGGACGCGGAGTTTAGGCGGGCCCAGGACGACGAGCGCGACCGCGTGTACTTCAACCCGGCCGTGCGGCAGGGCAAGGCCGACGGGCTGCGCGTGCTCGGGCAGTTCGCGTACTACGACGCCATCGTCATGCACGGCGACGGCACCGACCCGACCAGCTTCCGCAACATCCGGGGGCGGGCGCTGAACCGGGCCCGGACGCCGGCCCAGGGCGGCGACGAGGTCACCTACCTCAACGCCTTCCTGGACGCCCGGGTGTGGGCCATGAAGCAGGAGGAGGCCCACAGCGACACCAGCCGCGTCGACACGGCCCAGCGGGTGTTCCTGCGCAAGGGCAACCTGAACCTCGACCCGCCGCTGGACTGGAAGGTGTACGGGGACAGTTACCACATCGGCTGACCGGCGGCGGGAGGCTGCCTACGGGCGTTGTCCGACGCGATCGACAACGCCCGTCTCCTGCCGGGCGCGCAGCTCGTGATAGCGGTCGTGCAGCTTCATCCGGCCGTCCACCGGCTCCCCGGTGCCTCCGTCCACGTTCAGCCCGAGGTAGGCGTAGGTCTTCGTGTCGAAAAGGAACGCGAAGTCGTACTCCGGGTAGGAGACCGCGATCCCCTGACGGCCGAGCGCGTCGACGGCCCCGCGGTCGATCCGGATGCCGGGGATCCGCGCGACCGCCTCGAAGGAGGCCGCCTCCAGTCCGGGCGGCATGACGCGCGGCACCGCGAAGAACTGGATGGCGTTCACGAACGCCGTCCGGTCGTCCCCGTCCTGGCCCATCCGCAGTCGTTCGAGAAGGTCATCCGGGTCCGTCGGCCACTTCGCCAGTGCGGTGTACTCGGTCGGCGGCCACATCACCTCGTGTTCGCCCAGCGGGGGGTCGTTGTGGACCTTGCCGTACTCCTGGCGCCTGGAGGGCCTGGAGCCGTCCACGGAGGTCCAGCTCTCGTCCGTCCAGGTCTTCGTCCGGCCGTCCTTCACATAGGTCCGGCTGATGAACGTCTTGGTGTACAGGTACTGGTCGCCGCGCGGGACCGGCATCCCCGCCCCGTCGGCCCGCGTCCGCGCCGCGGCCTTGTGCAGCAGTTCCGCCGCACTCAAGGTGGCCATCCGCGGAGTGCCGGCGTCCCGCTCGCCCCGGGTGGCGACGACCACCCCGCCCGCGACCGCCGCCGCGGCCGTTCCGGCGACGGCTACGCGCAGCATCAGCCGCCGCGACAGCGCCCCCGGACGGCTCTCCTGAATGACGGCGCGCCGCAGCCGGGCGCGGGCGGCGAAACGGGCCTCGTCGGTGAGCGGGGCCACGTCGGCCTCCAGTTCACGTACGGCGGTGAGGTCATCCACGTCCGGTCTCCTCTGTCTCCTCGTGCAGGGCTGTGGGATCCGACCCGCCCAGCGCCTCGCGCAGCCTGGTCCGCGCACGGTGCAGCCGGGAGCGCACGGTGCCCACGGGGATGCCGAGCGCCTCCGCCGCCTCCGCGTAGTCGAGGTCGCCCCAGGCGATCACCAGCAGCACGTCCCGGTACCGGGCGGGCAACTTCGCCAGCGCGCCCGCCAGTTCGGCGCGCGTCCGCTCGGCGCTCACCCGCGCCGCCACCCGGTCCGCGAGCGCCTCACCGCCGTCACCGCTCCCTGTCGCGGCGACCCGCGAGAGCGCTCTGAGCCGCCGCGCCTCGGCACGCCGGTGCTGGCCGACGAGGTTGGAGACGATTCCGTACAGCCACGGGCGGGCGTGCGGTCGCGTCAGGTCGTAGCGGCGGCGCTGCTGGAACGCGACGACGAAGGTCTCGGCCATGAGGTCGTCGGCGGCCTCGGGGCCGAGCCGGCGGGCGACGTACCGGTGGATGTCGTCGGCGTACCGGTGGAAGAGGAGCTCGAAGGCGTCGGGCTCCGCCCAGGACCGCTCGACGACCGAGGCGTCGGAGGGGACGTCGTCGTGGCGGGCGACGGCGGGGCGGTCTCCGACGCACGGATCGCCGGTGGATTTCATGCGGTTCCCTCGAAGTCACGGGCATGGTCGACCACTGTTGGCCGATCCCCGCGATCCGGTTCCCGAAGGGTGTGAGAGGGTGCTCGCGCGGCCCGCGCCCGCTCATAAAGTAGCCTTATGAGCCCATAGATCGGACCCGCGTACCGGGTTAGGCTTGCCTTAGCTTAGGCTTCCCGACGAGATCGCTTGTCGCCTCTCGAAGGGAACCTGATCATGCCCCGCCCCCTGCGGGTAGCCATCGTCGGCGCCGGCCCGGCCGGCATCTACGCCGCCGACGCTCTGCTCAAGTCCGACGTGGCCACCGAGCCCGGTGTGTCCATCGACATCTTCGAGCGGATGCCCGCCCCGTTCGGGCTGATCCGGTACGGCGTCGCTCCCGACCACCCCCGCATCAAGGGCATCGTCAAGGCCCTCCACCAGGTCCTCGACAAGCCGCAGGTGCGCCTCTTCGGCAACGTGGACTACGGCACCGACGTCCACCTGGACGACCTGCGCGCCTTCTACGACGGTGTCATCTTCTCGACCGGCGCGATGGCCGACCGCGAGCTGCGCATACCGGGCGTCGAGCTCGACGGCTCCTACGGCGCCGCCGACTTCGCGTCCTGGTACGACGGCCACCCGGACGTGCCGCGCACCTGGCCGCTGGAGGCGGAGAAGGTCGCCGTCCTGGGCGTGGGCAACGTGGCCCTGGACATCTCCCGCATCCTCGCCAAGACGGCGGACGAGCTGCTGCCGACCGAGATCCCGCCGAACGTCTACGAGGGCCTCAAGGCCAACAAGGCCGTCGAGATCCACGTCTTCGGCCGCCGCGGCCCGGCGCAGGCGAAGTTCAGCCCGATGGAGCTGCGCGAGCTGGACCACTCCCCCAACATCGAGGTCATCGTCAACCCCGAGGACATCGACTACGACGAGGGCTCGATCGCCGAGCGCCGGGGCAACAAGCAGGTCGACATGGTCGCCAAGACCCTGGAGAACTGGGCGATCCGCGACATCGGCGAGCGCCCGCACAAGCTCTTCCTGCACTTCTTCGAGTCGCCGACCGAGATCCTCGGCGAGGACGGCAAGGTCGTCGGTCTGCGCACCGAGCGCACGGAGCTGGACGGCACCGGAAACGTCAAGGGCACCGGCCAGTTCACCGACTGGGACGTCAACGCGGTCTACCGCGCGGTCGGTTACCTCTCCGACAAGCTGCCCAAGCTGCCCTGGGACATCGACTCGGGCACCGTCCCGGACGCCGGCGGCCGGGTCCTCCAGGAGGGCGGCGAGCACCTGACGTCCACGTACGTCACCGGCTGGATCCGGCGCGGCCCGGTGGGTCTCATCGGCCACACCAAGGGCGACGCCAACGAGACGGTCGCCAACCTGCTGGACGACTACGCGAACGACCGTCTCCAGACGCCGGCTTCGCCCGCCCCCGAGGCCGTGGAGGAGTTCCTCGCCGAGCGCGAGATCCGCTTCACCACCTGGGAGGGCTGGTACAAGCTGGACGCCGCCGAGCAGGCGCTGGGTGAGCCGCAGGGCCGGGAGCGCGTGAAGATCGTCGAACGCGAGGACATGCTCAAGGCGAGCGGCGCGTAAGCGAGTTGCCGTAGGCAGGGCGAAGGGGCCGGGGACCGTACTCCCGGCCCCTTCGCGCGTTCAGTGGTGCGCCACGGTGACGACGATCTTCCCGACCTGTGCGCCCGCCTCCAGGTAGCGGTGCGCCTCGGCGATGTCCGCCAGGGCGAAGGTCCGGTCGACGACCGGGGCGAACACTCCCGTGCGCAGTCCGGACGCGACGAACGCCTCGGCGCGGCGCAGGCGTTCGGGGTCGCGGGTCGTCTCGTGGAGCGTGTACGTACGCATGTTGAGCGCGGGCATGCCCAGTTCGAAGCCCGGGTACGGGGTCGGTCGCCCGCTCAGCGCCCCGTACAGCAGCAGTGTGCCGCCGGGGGCGACCGCCCGGGCCAGGTCGACCACTCCGGGTCCCGCGACGGCGTCGAAGACGAACTCGGCGCCCCGCCCGGCGGTGCGGTCGAGGATCCGCTCGGCGACATCCTCCTCCTGCGTCACGATCACGTCGGCGGCGCCCGCCTTCCGCAGCGCCTCGGCCTTGGCGCGGGTGCGTGTGGTGGCGACGGGGACGGCGCCGACGCTGCGGGCGACCTGGATCGCGGCCAGGCCGACGCTGCTGGAGGCGGCGGTCAGGACGACCGTGTCCCCGGCACGCATCCCGGCGACCTCGACGAGCGCCCCGTAGGCCGTCACGTACGGCATCCAGACGGCCGCGCCCGCCACGGCGTCGAGCCCTTCGGGGCGGTGGAGCACGGCCCGGGCGGGGACGACGGCGCGCTCGGCGTAGACGCCGTACTCGTTCATCGAGAACGCGGGCACCACGCTGACCGGTTGCCCGGCCGTAAAGCCCGTCACCCCGGCGCCGACGGCCTCCACGACACCCGCGGCCTCGGTGCCGAGCCGGGCGGGGAACTCCTTGACGGGTTCGATGTACTGACCGCTGCGGAACAGGACCTCGGCCCGGTTGAGGCCGATCGCGTCCACACGGATGAGCAGTTCGCCCGGCCCCGGTTCGCCCACCGGCACGTCCTCCAGCCGCAGCACCTCGGGTCCGCCGACCTCATGGAATCGCACGGTCCTGGCCATCTCGTCTCCCCGTTTCCGATCCGGCGTTCATATTTCGACGACTGTCGAACTTCGACAGCCATCGTAGTATGCCGGAGCCTAGAGCCGCTCGCGTTCCCCCGTCGTACGCCCGAGGCAGGCGATCGACCCCGGGTCCGGTACCGGGATCTCACGGAAGCCGAGTCGGTCGTAGAAGGCGCGGGCGGGGACGTTGGCCGTCGCCATCACTAGGTGGACGGCCGGGACCCCGCGCTCAGCGAGGGCGCGCAGCAGGGTCCGCATCAACTCCCGGCCGTAGCCGCGCCCCTGCCACTCGGGGAGCAGGTCGATGTGCAAGTGGGCGGGGTACGGAGCGAGTTCGGGGACGATCATCCGCTCGGGGTCGTGCAGGAGCCGGATCATCAGCTCGTCCGGACTGCCGGGGGCGGCACCGCCCTCCGGATACCGGTCGGCGACCAGCGGGAGCCACTTGGTGTGGAACTCGGCGACGAAGCGGGGGGTGTCGGCGACGCCGAGGATGTATCCGACGGCCTGCCCTCGGCCGTCGTCGAGCACGAAGGCGAGGTCGGGCTCCAACGCGGCGTACGGTTGCGCGAAGATCACCGGAAGGATGCCGGGGTCGGCATAGACCGGCCTGGCGTCCAGGCCGTTGTGCGCGGTACGGATGCAGATGTCGTCGAGGGCGGCCCGGTCGTCGGGGCGGTAGCGGCGGATCGCGGGTGGCGAAGTCATCGCAGCATCCTGACCGGTTGGGAGCGCTCCCACAAGCCTGACGCTCCTACGCGCGCGGCATGAGCGAAAGATCGCCTGTTAGCGTCCTGCGGTGTTCTCCCTCCAAGAGCCCGCCTTCTTCACCCGCCTGCGCGACGCGCGGCGGATACTCGTCGCCGGCGCGGGCGGCGGTTTCGACGTCTACGCCGGCCTTCCCCTGGCCCTCGCCCTCCAGGCCGCCGGGAAGCAAGTGCACCTGGCCAACCTGTCGTTCGCCGACCTCTACGGCCTGGATCTGGACGTATGGCTGGACCAGGACGTCGCCGCCGTCCGCCCCGACACCACGGCCCGCGGCGACTACTTCCCCGAGCGCACCCTCGCCCGCTGGCTGGACCGGCAGGGCCTGCCCTCGACGGTGTACGCCTTCCCGCTCACCGGGGTGCGTCCGCTGCGGGCCGCCTATCGCACGCTCCTCGACCACCTGGGTCCGGTGGACGCGATCGTGCTGGTGGACGGCGGGACCGACATCCTTCTGCGCGGCGACGAGCACGGACTCGGCACCCCCGAGGAGGACATGGCGAGCCTGGCGGCGGTGGCCGGGCTGGACGACGTACCCGAACGGCTCGTGGCCTGCCTGGGGTTCGGGGTGGACGCCCATCACGGGGTGAACCACTCCCTGGTCCTGGAGAATCTTGCCGCGCTGGAGCGCGAGGGCGGTTACCTGGGCGCGTTCTCGCTGCCCCGCGAGAGCCGGGAGGGTGCCCTGTACCTGGACGCGGTGGCCCACGCCCAGGAGTGCACCCCGGACCATCCGAGCATCGTCAACGGCTCCGTCGCCGCGGCCGTGCGCGGCGATTTCGGGGACGTGCGCTTCACCGAACGAACCCGCGACAGCGAGCTGTTCATCAATCCGCTGATGGCCCTGTACTTCTGCGTGGACGCCCTCGCCCTCGCCGGCCGCAACCTCTACCTCGACCGTCTCGAGAACACCGCGCTGATGCGTCAGATCCACTCCGTCATCGCGGAGTTCCGCGACGCACTGCCCCGGCAGCGACCTCCGCGCGCCTACCCGCACTGACGTGGTCACATTTCGGGAACCCGGTGATGATCACACAAGAAGGTTGTATACGCTCCAGGTTCTTCTTCACTGAACCTTCACAGGGGGGCTTTGTCATGCGTATACGCCTTGCCACCACCACGGCCGCCGCCGCTGCCGCGGGCACGCTCATAGCGCTCACCGCGGTGCCCGCGCAGGCCGCCGAGTACACGTCCGCGCTGAAGATCCGCGGGGTCCAGTACGACGCGCCCGGGAGCGACTCCAACAACTGTTCCACCGGGAACACCAAAGACGAGTACGTGACGATCAAGAACTACTCCTCGACCAAGACCGTGAACCTCAAGGGGTACTGGGTCGAGGACGCGGCCGGTAACTACTTCGAGTTCACCGCGAACCACTACCTCCAGCCCGGCGACTACGTGAAGCTGCGCGGCGGCAACGGCAGCGACTCGGACGCGAAGAACGTCGTCTACCGCGACAACTGCAACTTCATCTGGAACAACGACAAGGACACGATCTACCTGTTCAAGCCCGCCGGCAGCCGGGCCGACGTCCACTCCTACACCAAGAGCGGGTCGGACCCGGACCGCGACGGTTACGTCAAGTTCCACAGCTGAGCGCGCGGCGCGGCCCCGTCAGCGGGGGGCGAGGTCGCGCCTGGCCACCACTGCCAGTGCCACGACGAGGAGGGTGAGCGCGCCCGCCTGGGCGAGCGCGCCGGCGAGGTAGACGGAGGGCAGGGGGAGGCCGAGCCACAGGATCAGCGACGCCGTCCGGACCGCGAGGACCAGCAGGCCCAGCGACGCGAGGGCCAGAGCGCCGCTTCCGGCACCGGATTCCGCGCGGCGGGTGCGCAGCAGCAGCCAGCCGAGGGCCGCGAGGACGAAGCAGGTCGCGGGCGCCCACGCGAGGTCGGCCATGGTGGGCAGGAGCGCGACGGAGCCGCCGGTGACCACACAGCAGGCGAGGAACGCGAGGCCGGGAGTGCCGACGGGCAGTACGGCGGGCGGGGCGTCGCGGTGGTAGGCGGCGCACAGGGCGAGGGTCGGCAGCCAGGCGAACAGTGCGTTGGCGGTGACGAAGTAGGGCGCGGACAGCGGCCATTCGGTCACCAGCGGCTCGATCAGCGGCCACAGCGAGGGCAGCGCGGCCAACAGCACGGCGGCGCGGGCCAGGCGCCGGCGGTCGTGGACGAGGGCGAAGAACCCGACCGTCCACAGCAGCGGCAGCACCCATCCGGCGATCGCGACGACGGTCGGCAGCGGGCCGCTGCCGGTGAAGCCGGTCAGGAAGACGTCCCATTCCCGGGGGCCCCGGGTGGCCGACCAGGTGACCCGCAGGACCTCGTCGGAGACGATCGCCGCCGCCTGGAGCAGAACGGCGTACAGCGCGAAGTTCCGGGCGGCCGAGCCGAGCAGGGCGTAGCGCCGGGGGGCGCCGGCGGCGGCCAGTCGGCTGCGTACGGCGAGGGCGGCGATGCTCGCCACCTCGCCGAGGGTGGGCCTGCTCTGGTCCTGGGTCTCCTGGTCGACGTCCCAGAGGTAGACCTCGACCATCTCCTCCTCCCGGTCCCGGCGGTAGTAGGCGGGGAGCAGGCGCAGCACGGTGCGGTAGCGCGCTTCGAGCAGGGTCGTCATGCGAGTCCTCCGGCGAGTCCGGGTCCGGTGACGGGCGGGGTGCCGCCGGCCTTGCGGCCCTCGGCGATGCGCTGCTTGGCGGCGCTGGCGCCCGCGGCCATCCGCTCCGCCTCGGCGGAGAGGGCCCGCATGCCCTCGTCGGTGAGGCGGTAGTAGCGCCGGAGCCGGCCCTGCTGCACCTCTTCGCGGTCCAGCACGATCAGTCCGTCCGCGGTGAGCCGGTCCAGTACGCCGTACAGCGTGCCGACGCGCAGCTGCACCGCGCCGTCGGACAGCTCCTCGACCTCGCGCAGGATGCCGTAGCCGTGTCGCGGCTCGTCGGCCAGGGCGGTCAGGACGAAGAACGCCGCCTGAGTCATGTTCCTCGATGCCATGGAACTGAATATATCGGCTCCCGATATATTCTGCGAGCCGAACCCGCCCTTCCGTCCGGGCGGTCAGGAATGGAGAAGCGCCGGCCCCGCGTCCGGATCTAGCCTGAGAGCCACGCCGCCTCGGCTCCGCCGAGCACCCCGGTCCGACGGAGGAGAGACGACACACATGGCCAGGAAGACGGATCCGCAGGCCGCCGCGCCGCACCTCGCCGACAGCCACGATCTGATCCGCGTGCACGGGGCGCGCGAGAACAACCTCAAGGACGTCAGCATCGAGATCCCGAA
>Ga0075363_100000801_pt1 | contig 10862 bp, 12 predicted proteins | sample EndMetdeltDD1763_FD_71470 | JGI IMG/M metagenome (GOLD analysis project Ga0075363, IMG submission 71470) | Populus endosphere microbial communities from Tennessee, USA - Endosphere MetaG P. deltoides DD176-3 | ecosystem: Host-associated > Plants > Roots > Endosphere | place: USA: Tennessee...
TCCTTCTTCTTGGCGGCCATGATGCCCTTGAACGACGGGAAGCGCGGCTCGTTGATCTTCTCGTTCACGCTGACCACCGCGGGCAGCGTGGCCTCGAGGGTGAACACACCGTCGTCGGTCTCGCGCTCGCCGGTGACCTTGCCGCCCTCCACGGACAGCTTGCGCAGGTGGGTGAGCTGCGGCAGGCCCAGGTACTCGGCGATGATGGCCGGCACCGCGCCGCCGACACCATCGGTGGCCTCATTACCGGCGATGACCAGCTCGGTGCCCTCGATCGTGCCCAGCGCCCGCGCCAGCGCCCACCCGGTCTGGATGACGTCCGAGCCGTGCAGGCCGTCGTCCTTGAGGTGGACGGCCTTGTCGGCGCCCATCGACAGGGCCTTGCGGATCGCCTCGGCGGCGCGCTCGGGGCCCGCGGTCAGCACGGTCACCGACCCTTCGCCGCCCTCTCGCTCCCGGATCTGCAGCGCCTCTTCCACCGCGCGCTCGTTGATCTCGTCCAGCACCGCGTCGGCGGCCTCGCGGTCCAACGTGTAATCGCCGTCGGTCAGCTTGCGCTCCGACCAGGTGTCTGGGACCTGCTTGATCAGGACCACGATGTTCGTCATGAGTGTGGTTCGTCCTCCTCGAAGGCGTCCCGCAGCGGTCGACTGCGGGACCTCGGTAACGCTCACACCTTAGCGGGTCGTACAGGGCATTCCTTCGCCCGCATCCAGTCCGCCGTTCGCGAATAAGACGCTAGGAGTTAGCCTGCCTTAACAATGTGCGCATTAGTTCCCGACGTTCCACGCCCCGCCTCCGGCGACACCTCGCCGGCGGCTGACACGGTGTTAATGCTGACAGGCGAGCGCACCATCCCCGATCTGGACATCGAGAATTACTGGTTTCGTCGCCACGAGGTGGTCTACGAACGACTGGCTACCCGCTGTGTGGACCTCGACGTGCTGGAAGCCGGATGTGGCGAAGGTTACGGTGCCGACCTGATCGCCGGCGTCGCGCGACGGGTCGTCGCGGTGGACTACGACGAGGCCGCGGTGGCCCATGTGCGCGGCCGCTACCCGCGCGTCGAGGTGATGCAGGCCAACCTGGCCGAATTGCCGCTGCCCGACGCGTCGGTGGACGTGGTGGTCAACTTCCAGGTCATCGAGCACCTGTGGGATCAGGGCCAGTTCGTCAGGGAATGCCACCGGGTGCTGCGCCCGACGGGGCTGCTGATGGTGTCCACCCCCAACCGGATCACCTTCTCCCCCGGCCGCGACACCCCGATCAACCCGTTCCACACCCGCGAGCTGAACGCCGACGAGCTCACCGAGCTGCTAATCGACGCGGGTTTCGCCGAGGTGGCCATGTACGGGCTGTTCCACGGGCCGCGCCTGCTCGAGATGGATGCCCGGCACGGCGGCTCGATCATCGACGCGCAGATCGCGCAGGCGCTGGCCGCTGAGCCCGGGGCGCCATGGCCGCCCGAGCTGGCGGCGGACGTCGCGGCGGTCACCACTTCTGACTTCGATATCAACACCGACGACATAGATGAAAGCCTGGACCTCATTGCGATCGCGGTACGCCCTTGAGCACATCCGCGACGCCGGTGCCCGGCATGTTCACGCTGGTGCTGCACACCCACCTGCCGTGGCTGGCCCATCACGGCCGCTGGCCGGTCGGCGAGGAATGGCTCTACCAGTCGTGGGCGGCGGCGTACCTGCCGCTCTTCCGGGTGTTGCGGACGTTGGCCGACGAGGATCGCCACGGGCTGCTCACGCTCGGCATGACGCCGGTGGTCAACGCCCAGCTCGACGACCCCTACTGCCTCGACGGCATGCACCACTGGCTGGCCAACTGGCGGCTGCGCGCGACCGAAGCCGCCAGCGTGCGGACGGCGCCCCGCTCGAAATCAGCCAAGTACCTGTCGTGCACGCCGGAAGCGTTGCGAGCCTTCGGAATTCGCGAGTGCGCCGAGGCCGATCAGGCGCTCGACGACTTCGCCCTGCTCTGGCGCCACGGCGGCAGCCCGCTGCTGCGTGGCCTGATCGACGCCGGCACCGTGGAATTGCTCGGCGGCCCGCTGGCCCACCCGTTCCAGCCGCTGCTGACGCCGCGGCTGCGCGAGTTCGCGCTGCGCGAGGGCCTCGCCGACGCGGGACAACGGCTGGCGCACAACCCGACCGGGATCTGGGCGCCCGAATGCGCCTATGCGCCCGGCATGGAACACGACTATGCCGCCGCGGGAGTCACCCACTTCATGGTCGACGGTCCGTCGCTGCACGGCGACACCGCGCTGGGGCGGCCGGTGGGCAACACCGATGTGGTCGCGTTCGGGCGCGACCTGCAGGTCAGCTACCGGGTGTGGTCGCCGAAATCCGGCTACCCCGGCCACGCCGCCTACCGCGACTTCCACACCTATGACCACCTCACCGGCCTCAAGCCGGCCCGGGTCACCGGCCGCAACGTGGCCTCGGACGCCAAGGCGCCCTACGACCCGGAGCGCGCCGACCGCGCCGTCGACGTCCATGTCGCCGACTTCGTCGACCTGGTGCGCAGCCGTCTGCTCGCCGAGGCCGAGCGCATCGGGCGGCCGGCCCACGTGGTCGCCGCGTTCGACACCGAGTTGTTCGGCCACTGGTGGTACGAGGGGCCGACATGGCTGGCGCGCGTGCTGCGGGCCCTTCCCGCCGCCGGCGTGCGGGTAGGCACACTGCGCGACGCGATCGCGGCCGGGTTTGTGGGCGGCGCGGTCGAATTGCCGCCCAGTTCTTGGGGTTCCGGTAAGGACTGGCAAGTGTGGGACGGCGAGAAGGTGGCCGATCTGGTCCAGCTCAACGCCGAAGTGGTCGACACCGCCCTGACCACGATCGACAAGGCGCTGTCCCAAACGGCGTCCCTGGACGGCCCGATCCCCCGCGACCGTGTCGCCGATCAGATCCTGCGCGAGACGCTGCTCACCGTGTCCAGCGATTGGCCGTTCATGGTCAGCAAGGACTCCGCCGCCGACTATGCCCGCTACCGCGCCCACCTGCACGCGCACGCCACCAGGGAGATCGCCGGGGCGCTGGCGTCGGGCCGGCGCGACACCGCGCAGCGGCTGGCCGAAGGGTGGAACCGCGCAGACGGCCTGTTCGGCGCGTTAGATGCCCGGAGGCTCCCCCGGTGAGCGTCCCCCCGTCCCGCGAGCGTGCGTGTTTGCCCGGCGACACGCCGTTGAGTGTGGCATTCTGTGCACGCTCGCGGGGGAGGCACACGTGAAAATCCTGATGGTGTCGTGGGAGTACCCGCCGGTGGTCATCGGCGGGCTCGGCCGGCACGTGCATCACCTGTCGACGGCGCTGGCCGCCGCCGGTCACGACGTCGTGGTGCTGTCCCGCCGGCCAACGGGCACCGATCCGTGCACCCACCCGTCCTCCGACGAGGTCAGCGAGGGCGTTCGGGTGATCGCGGCCGCCCAGGATCCGCACGAGTTCACCTTCGGCGACGACATGATGGCCTGGACTCTGGCGATGGGCCACGCGATGATTCGCGCCGGGCTGTCGCTTAAGAGACACGACACCGACCGTCCCTGGCGTCCCGACGTGGTGCACGCACACGACTGGCTGGTCGCCCACCCCGCCATCGCGTTGGCCGAATTCTATGACGTACCAATGGTTTCCACGATCCACGCGACCGAGGCCGGCCGGCATTCCGGCTGGGTCTCCGGGGCGATCAGCCGTCAGGTACACGCGGTCGAGTCTTGGCTGGTGCGCGAATCCGACTCGCTGATCACCTGTTCGGCGTCAATGGGCGACGAGATCACCGAGCTGTTCGGTCCCGGCCTTGCCGAAATCACGGTGATCCGCAACGGCATTGATGCTGCCCGCTGGCCGTTCGCCGCGCGCCGCCCGCGCACCGGGCCCGCCGAGCTGCTCTTTGTCGGGCGGCTGGAATACGAGAAGGGCGTGCATGACGCGATCGCCGCGCTGCCCCGGATCAGGCGCACCCACCCGGGCACCACGCTGACCATCGCCGGGGAGGGCACCCAGCAGGAGTGGTTAGTCAAACAGGCCCGTAAACACAAGGTGCTCAAGGCGACTCGGTTCGTCGGGCACTGCGGCCACGACGAACTGCTGGCCCTCCTGCATCGGGCCGATGCCGCCGTGCTGCCCAGCCACTACGAGCCGTTCGGGCTCGCCGCGCTGGAGGCCGCCGCGGCCGGCACCCCACTGGTGACGTCGAACATCGGCGGCCTGGGCGAAGCGGTGATCAACGGGAAGACCGGGGTGTCGTGCCCACCGCGCGACGTGGCGGCGCTGGCGGATGCGGTGCGCACGGTGCTCGACGACCCGGCCGCCGCGCAGCGGCGCGCCCGCGCCGCCCGGAAGCGGCTTACCTCCGACTTCGCTTGGCAGACAGTGGCTAAGGAGACCGCACAGGTTTACCTGGCGGCCAAGCGCGGCGAACGGCAACCCCAACCGCGGCTGCCCATCAGCGAGCACGCGCTGCCGGATCGCTAGCCCTATTGCGCAGAAGCACGACTCGTCAAGTGGCTCAACGCCTTTGAACGCGCGTTCCGGCCACATGCACCCCTGGAGGCAGCTGCGCCGCGTTGGGTGATCGTAGATCGAGGTAAAGCTGCTGCATGACCGCCTGCCAAGTCTGCGCCTGGGCCGCCGATTTCGAGGTGGCATCGAACAACCCGACCATCGTGGCGCGGTTGTTGTCGGTCAGCGTATACACCGGACCGCCGTTGTCGCGCTTGTCGGTTGACACGTCGGAGATGGCGAACCTGTTGTCGCCGACGGAGCCCACGCGCCCACAGGTCTGGCCCGTCGATATCCCGAAATGACAGACGGGCAAAGACGTTTGCGCGCGCAAGCTCGGCGTCGACTGCAAGGTGCGCCCGATGGGCAGCGTGTCTGTGGCGGTGACGTTGGCGGCCAGCGTGATGACCTCATACTCGACCCCGGCCGTGGGGCTGTCTGCCGCGGCGCCGTCAGCGGTGTTGCGGCGGGACATCAGCACGGTGCCAACCACGTTCGCGTGGCTGTCGGTCACTATCGAACCGTCGTCGCACTGACTTGTCGTCAACGCAATCCGCAGCCCGACTTCGACAAACCCCAATGTGCATGTGGTGCCGCCCTGATGAATCTCCATGCCCGGAAACACCGTGACGCCGGTGTCGGCGGAAGCCTGGGCCGGTACCCCGACGGTCACCATCGCAAGCGCAAAGACGATCGCCATGCGACATATCCGCGGCACACCGTCTTCCATTTGGCCGCACCGTCCCTCGCGTCCGTTAAGGGCGACTCCGCACCTGCACGCTTCAAGTGGCAGACACCGTCCGGCTAGGGCTGGGGATACCCGGTCCCAGGGTGGCCAAACGAGGAACACCAAGGCCACAAACTGCACGGTGGCCGCCCGTCGATCGGCCAATCTGAGCCGCTAAACGAAGTCAATCGGCGTTTCCTAGCCAGAAAACGAAGAGTCGATCACTGCATGGTCAACGCGCGCAGCGAAAACCGCTGCCCGCCTTACTATCTCGTAATTCAGCGGTCTACCCCGGCTAATTCCGCACTACTGCGCGCGTGCGTTAGCGCTACGCTCTTCTTAGTTGAGTTCACAGCTGGCAGTCTTGGCGAGTAGCACGCGTATCACGCGCCTTGCTCACCCTACGTTTGACGGGTGGCATCACATGGCTGGTTTCCACACGATAGGAGTACGCGTTCCGTATGAGATCGACTGCGACGGGGCGCGAATCTATGTTTACGTGCGCGGCTTGGGCACCGTGCTCCACATCGAGGGCGACATCGACGCGGCGAACGCCGACCGCGTCGCCGCAGAAGTTCGCCGCTTTGCTCGAGCGCAGACTCCGCTGGTTCTTGACCTCAGTCACCTGGATTTCCTCGGCATCGACGGTTTCCGCTCGCTGCTTCGCCTTAACCAGGAAAATCACACAGCTCGGCTGTACTGCAGCCTGGTCCCGGGTCCGGCTATGCGCCTGCTGACGCGCATCGTCAAGGACCATGGCTTGCCGCTCGCCGGCTCGGTGCCGGAGGCCCTGCAATTCATCGAAGACGCCGTCGGGGCACGCCGCCAGACACGGCCGGGCTGGCCGAACGCAACCAACGCACAATCGCGATCCAATAGCCTGCAGGGATGACACCGCAGGACAAACAGGACCGGTACTTTCCCTATCGCTATGACCCTCGGCTGGCTCCGATCTGGCTGCCGTTTCGGTGGCCGGGCGACCAGGGCGTGACGCTCACCGAGGACGGGCGCTTCGTCGCCCGCTACGGGCCGTTCCGTGCCGAGGCCCCACTGTCGAGCGTGCGGGACGCGCATGTCACCGGCCCATACCGATGGTGGACGGCGGTCGGCCCGCGGTTGTCTTTCGTCGACGACGGGCTCACGTTCGGAACCAACGCGCAAGCCGGTGTCTGCGTGCACTTTGACCCACGCATTCACCGTGTTGTCGGCCTGCGCGACCACTCGGCGCTGACGGTGACGGTCGCGGACACGGACGGGTTGGTCGCGGCGCTAAAGGGCGCAATCTAGGGCTCCCCCAGTTCGTCCTGGAATCGGCGCATCGCCGCGACGAGCGCGCAGAAGACCCGGTGCGCGGCGGCGAGGTCGGCATCGGGCAGGTCCTCGAGCGCCAGGCGCGTGTGCGCGCCCAGCGGGGTAAAAAACGACCGAGCGGTGTCGAGACCGGGCTCGGAGTAGCGCAGGATGACCTTGCGCCGGTCGGCAGGATGCGAGTCACGCCGAAGGTGGCCCGACTCGATCAGGCGGTCCACCAGGTAGGTGATCGCGGCACCGGATAGGCCCATCTGCTGGCTCAGGTCGCCCGACGTCATCGGGCGCCCGGCGGTTTCGGCGACCATGATGTGCAGCAGGGCACGAAAATCGGTGTGCCGCACGTCATGTGACATCGCGAAGCGCCGGCCGATCTGATCGGACTCGGATGACAGCTCCCGCAGATCGGCCGAGATCTGCGCCTCCAGTGCCTCCCGGCTGGCGGCCTGCTCATCAGCGTTCATACCGGTGAGCAGCATATCCTCGGCCAAGCACAATTTCAGTTGCTTAATGTTTAAGAAACTGAAATGCTGGGAACTGTGGAGGTGGGCCGAATCGCCGCAGTCATTTTTGCCGCTGTCCCGGGGTAGTGGGAGGTATTGCCCCCGGTGCTGGCCAACCCCGCCAAACCGAAACGGAGGCAACGTGAAGAAATCCATCCCAGCCGGCACGACGCTGGCGGTCGCCGCGGCGGCCGGCGCCGGAAGCCTCGCCAGCCCACGGCGCACACGCGCCTGGTACTCACGGGTTCGCAAGCCGCACTACCAGCCCCCCGGAGCCGTGTTTCCGGTGGTCTGGACCACCCTGTACGCCGATATCGCTGCCACCTCCGCGGTGGCCCTGGACCGATTCCGCGCGGCCGGACGTCACGACGAGGCGCGTCGCTACACCGCCGCCCTGGGCGTCAACCTCGTCCTCAACGGCGCCTGGAGTTGGCTGTTCTTCCGCTACCACAAACTCGGTGCGTCGGCACTGGGCGCCGCGGCGTTGACGGCGAGCAGCGCCGACCTTGCCCGACGGACCGCCGCCGCCGACCCACGGGCCGGATCGGCGCTGTTGCCCTACCCGCTGTGGTGCGCGTTCGCGACCGTGCTGTCCACCCACATCTGGCGACTCAACCGCTGAATCATGCCCGCGTTGTTGTGGTTTCGTCGCGACCTACGGTTGCGCGATCACCCGGCGCTGGCGGCTGCAACTGGGGAGGCCGGCAACGACGTGCTCGCCTGCTTCGTGCTCGATCCGCGCCTGGAGGCGTCATCGGGCGGGCGGCGCCTGCAGTTCCTCGGCGACTCGCTGCGGCAACTGAACGACGGCCTCAACGGTCGGCTGTTGGTGATCCGCGGACGGCCCGAAGAGCAAATTCCCTTGATCGTCAAGGAAATTGGTGCATCGTCGGTGCACATTTCGGAAGACTTCGCACCATTCGGCCGGCGGCGCGACGAACGGGTGCGTGCCGCCCTGGGTTCGGTGCCGCTGGTGGCGACGGGGTCGCCCTATCTGGTTTCACCCGGCCGCGTCACCAAAGATGACGGCACTCCCTACAAGGTGTTCACCCCGTTTTACGCCAAGTGGCGCGAGACGCGCTGGTGGCAGCCGGCGCGATCAGACACCGCGGGCTTCCTCGATCCGGCACAGGTGAAGCTCAAACGATGCGAGATCCCCGATCCCGGCGTGCGGCTCGCCGTCGAAGCCGGTGAGTCCGCGGCACTTTCGCAATGGGCGGCCTTCGCCGGCGACGGCCTGGACCGCTACGCCGAGGACCGTGACCGACCCGACCTGCAAGGCACTAGCCGGATGTCGGCGCACCTGAAGTTCGGCACGATCCACCCCAGGACGATGGTCGCCGATCTGGACTTGCGCGGGACTGGCGCGCGAATGTACGTGCGAGAGCTGGCATTTCGCGACTTCTACGCCGCGGTGCTGTTTCACTGGCCGGTCAGCGGATGGCATAACTGGAACAGTGATTTCGACAGCATCCAGACCGACACGGGTGCGGAAGCGAAGCGTCGCTTCGAGGCCTGGAAGGCCGGTGAAACTGGATTTCCGTTCGTCGACGCCGGCATGCGCCAGCTCCGCGAGACCGGCTTCATGCATAACCGGGTGCGGATGATCGTCGCGTCCTTCTTGGTCAAGGACCTTCATCTGCCGTGGCAGTGGGGCGCCGGCTGGTTTTTGGATCAACTCGTGGACGGTGACATGGCCAATAACCAGCACGGCTGGCAGTGGTGCGCGGGATGCGGCACCGACGCCGCACCGTACTTCCGGGTGTTCAACCCGACCACGCAGGGCGAGAAGTTCGATCCCTCAGGTGATTACATCCGGCGTTGGGTCCCCGAGCTGAGCGCCGCCGGCGACGTCCATCTGCGGAAAGGCGAACGGCCGCCCGGGTATCCACCGCCGATCGTCGACCACGGCGCCGAGCGTGCCGAAGCGCTGCGCCGTTACCAAGGCATCTGAGCGACGGCCGTTTTACGGATTCCCCTTTTCCCGTCGCTGGTCGGCATGCAATCATCAGCCGATTCGTAGTTGTCCCGATTGTCGGATGCCCAGGAGGCGCCATGGTTCACAAGATCGTTCGGACGTTGCTGGCCTCGGGCGCCGCGGTGGGTCTGATGGCCAGCGCCGGCGCCTGCTCATGTTCGATCGGATCGTCGTCCTCACACTCGGTGAGCAAGAGCGATGTCGCCAGCCAGATCACCACCAAGATGACCGACGCCGCCGGCAACAAGCCCTCTTCGGTGACATGCCCGGGCGACCTGCCGGCGAAGGTCGGCGCGCAGATCAACTGCGAGATGAAGGTCAAGGAGTCGACGTACAACGTCAACGTCACCGTCACCAGCGTCAACGGCGATGACGTCAAGTTCGACATGGTGGAGACGGTGGACAAGAAGCAGGTCGCCCAGGTCATCAGCGACAAGCTGTTTCAGCAAGTAGGCCAGAGACCCGATTCGGTCACCTGCCCCGACAACTTGAAAGGCGTTGAGGGCGCGACACTTCGGTGCCAACTCGCCGACGGCACCAAGAAGTACGGCATCAACGTGACCGTCACCACCGTCGACGCCGGCGACGTCAATTTCGACTTCAAGGTCGACGACCACCCCGAATAGACCGCTACGGCTCAATGACCAACGGCGACAAAGTAACCCACGACGCCACCAACCTCGGCCCCGATGGACAGGGCAAACGTCGCGGCGGCGAACGGCCACGCCGGGCGCCGCCGAAGCAGCTGGGTAATCGTGACCACCGAGCCAATGATCAGGCACGCGGCCGCGATTGACACCGACGCCACCACCGACGTGACGGCCCCCTGCGTGCTGCACCGTTCCGGCGGGCAATAGTCGGTGAAGGCCAGCAGCAGGAACTCCATGCCCGCTGCCACCACCCAACCGATCACGGCGACGACCAACAGCACGATGGACAGTGCCACGTCCCAGCCCGCGCGCTGGGGTCGCGCGGGGACCCAGCCGCCAGCCGTCAGTGGGCGGCCTTCTTGCGTTCGATGTCGGCCAGCGCTGCGGCCAGTTCGGCCCGCTGCGCGGCCGAGGTCTCCCACGACAACTGCCGGTTCTTGACGACCTTGGCCGGAGCGCCGACCGCGATCGAGTAATCGGGGACGACGCCGCGGACCACGGCGTGCGATCCCAGCACGCAGCCCCGTCCGATCGCGGTGCCGCGCAATATCGAGACCTTCACGCCGACCCAGGTGTCCGGCCCGATGCGCACGGGCGACTTGACGATGCCCTGATCCTTGATCGGGAGCGTGATGTCGTCCATCCGGTGGTCGAAATCGCAGACGTAGCACCAGTCGGCCATCAGCGCGGAGTCGCCGAGCTCGACATCGAGGTAGCAGTTGATCACGTTGTCGCGGCCCAGCACCACCTTGTCGCCGAACCGCAGCGAGCCCTCGTGCGCGCGGATGGTGTTCTTGTCCCCGATGTGAACCCAGCGGCCGATCTCCATCTGCGCCAGCTCGGGCGTGCAGTGGATCTCGACGCCCTTACCGAGGAACACCATGCCGCGGGTGATGACGTGCGGGTTGGCCAGCTTGAACTTCAGCAGCCGCCAGTAGCGCACCAGGTACCACGGCGTCCACGCACGGTTGCGCAGCACCCACCTCAGCGATGCCAGCGTGAGGAACTTCGCCTGGCGTGGGTCGCGCAGCTGCTGGCCGCGCCACCGGCGATGGAACGGAGCGTTCCACATGCTCGTCATGGGCCGAAAGTCTATGCGAGCCGCCACGCGTTACCCTCACCTGTACCGCTGCGCATGACATGCACATGACAAATGCCCTGCCGGAAGGATTTGGGAACCCTGCAACA
>Ga0075363_100000802_pt1 | contig 10848 bp, 7 predicted proteins | sample EndMetdeltDD1763_FD_71470 | JGI IMG/M metagenome (GOLD analysis project Ga0075363, IMG submission 71470) | Populus endosphere microbial communities from Tennessee, USA - Endosphere MetaG P. deltoides DD176-3 | ecosystem: Host-associated > Plants > Roots > Endosphere | place: USA: Tennessee...
ATCGGCATCGACCCATCGGTGCAGGGAATCGCCGAACGCATTGTGGGCTCTGCCGCCGGCAACGCCTTCTTCGTCGAGGAAATGGTCCGCGACCTGGTCGACCGCGGTGTGCTGGTCGGCAGTCGAGGAAGCTATCGCCGAAACGGTGACATCGATGAGACCACCTTGCCGCCGACGGTTCACAGCGTCGTCGCGGCGCGCATCGACAGGCTTCCGCCCCACGCCAAATCGGTCCTCAACGCGGCGGCGGTGATCGGCTCCTATTTCGACCTCGACGTCATGCAGGCGCTCATGCCCGACGCGGACCGGGCAGTTCTCGCCGATCTGGTGTCCGTCGAGCTGATCGACCAGATCGAGTTCGTGCCGCGCGACCGCTACTGCTTCCGTCACGCGCTGGTGCGAAAAGTCGCCTATGAGACCCAGTTGACCACCACTCGGGCTCGCGCACACCGCCGTCTCGCCAGCGCCATTCAGAATCTTCGTCCGTTGGCGGTCGACGAGAACGCGGCTTTGATCGGGACACACCTCGAGGCCGCGGGTGATCTCGCGACCGCGCACGCCTGGCACATGCGCGCAGCAGAATGGCTAGAGACCCGCGACATGGTGGCGGCCCGTTCGAGTTGGCAACGCGCGCGCGAAATCGCCGATCGCCTTCCCGTCGATCATCCGAAGATCGTCGAAATGCGCATTGCCCCTCGGAAGATGTTGGCGTGGACTGATTGGCTCGTTGGCACCGATCCGGATGCGGATGCGTGCTACGAGGAGTTACGTGCTCTGGCAATGGAATCCGGCGATACGCTTGCGCTCGCAATGGGTACCGCAGGCCGTGCCTTCGCGTTGGGCGAAAACGAGCATCGACCCGCCGAAGCGGTGAGTTTGGCCGACGAAGTAGCGCGGATGATCGATGACGTCAACGCTGACCCGTTGCTGAAGGTCGACCTCTTGTTCGCGGTGCTGTGGACGAAGTTCCTGATCGCGGATCACCCCGACATCCTTCGTACTGGCCAACGAATCCGCGAGCTGGCCGGAGAAAGGGTGAACAGCTCGGTCGCGAGAACGAACGCAGCGTGTGGGGTGAGCCTGATCGTTCAGGGGGAAGTCGAGGAGGGGCAACGCTTTCTGAGGATGGGTCTCGAGCAGGCACGGGGGCTCGATCCGGTGACGCACGGGATCGTGATGACGCTGAAATGCGGACTGACCGCACTCGCTCTGGAAGCGCCGGACGAGCCCACGCTGAGGGATGCGCGCGCGGTATTACTGGAAGCACAGGCGTTCGGCGACAACTTCGCGCTCGCCGCGGGACTGTGGGCGTACGGAACGATCCTGTTGCGTATCGACCGTGCGTCCGCGTCAACCGCCGTCGAATATCTCGAGAGCGCGCGAGAAATCATCCTCAAGCATCGGGTGACAGCTGTCGCGCTTGCGCCTATCGAGGCGGACCTTGCCATCGAGTATGCGCGGGCGGGCAGGCGGGATGAAGCGATAGAACTCGCGCGCAGCGTCATCCACCGCCAGATGACTCAGCCTGATTCGACGTTCCTCACTGTATCGACGACCGCGTTCGTTCAATTACTCACGGACCGTGGCAGACCCGAGGACATCGCCGAAGCGACGGCGCTGGTGGAGATGATGGAGCAGCAAGTGCTCCAGATCCCGTTGGCCGCGTTCCAGCTGTGTGTGGCGTTTTGCAGGATGGTGCTGGACACCGCGACTGGAGACGACTCTGCCGCCGTCGCGAATTACCGCGAGGTCGTCAACCGCACGGGTGCGCGCGGCGAGTTCCTTTCGCTGCGACCGCAGGTTCCCTAGGGCAGATACACGCCGCGGATACGGTGGTATCGGCCATGGCCCATAACCGCATTCGCTGCCTGCAGACCCGAAAGCACTGCCGCTTCGATACAGCCGGAGTTGAGGCCCGTATCGGTCCAGTCGCCGGCAAGCACCAGGTTGTCGTAGCCGCCTTCATCGGGGCGAAGGCGGTATTTGTCTGAGCCGGGGATGGACAGGACATAGCGGTCGGACGGGTCGACGTTCACACTGAGATGCTGGGTTGCCAGCGCGGCATCGCCACGATGGCCGTTCGCGCCCGCCACCAGATGCCAGGCAAATCCCTCTTCGGTGACCGCGCCGGGCAGATGGACCCCGACGAGGTTGTCGAGGAAGTTCAGCGACTCGGTCCTGGCGATGTGGTGGCACCGCTCGAGGTACTCGGCCTCGTCAGTCGCGGGCCAGTCCACGTCGAGGGCACCACAGAAGTAGGCGACTGTCTGCGGACGGTCGTGCTCGGGCCAATCTTCGGCCCACAACGTCTGCGGCATCGACGCGAATGTGTCGATCGGGGGGATGTAGCCGCTTGTGGTGATCGCGGGCGCTGCGATGCCCAACTCCTTGTCATCGGGGCGAAGCCACACTTGTAATCCCATGGAACCAATGGTCTTTACGTGGTCGGTCAGCTCCCGCCATTCGGGGCGGTCGGCGATCAGCTCCCTCGCCACGATCGGAATCATGCCTAGCGATACAGCGAGTATCACCCGATCGAAGTCGACACCACGGCGTAGGACACGTGTCTCGGCATCCTCGCGACTGCCGAAATGTGACTCCAGACCCTCCATACCGTCCCGGGCCTGGATCTGTTGCACCAGAGGGGTGTTCGGGAATACGGGAAGTTCATGCACGCGAGTCAAGGGGTCGTATTGATCGACACCGTCGGCGAGACGCACCTGCCTGCCCATCGTGATCGCGTCGATGTTTTGCCGCCTCGGGTCCAGATGTAGCGCGTCGACCCGGTGGAAGAACTCGAAATCAACTCCACGCCTGCGTAATGCTTCATAGAGGGGCGCCATGATGATATCGCCCATCCCGGCGTTCATCTTCCAGAAGATCGCTCCCTTGTAGGTGAACAGCATCATGCCGACCAGCAGCATGCCAACGCCTGCACACACTTTCGGGCGCTCCAGATGTCCTTTCTCATAACCGAACACCATGTTGTACATCGCGCGTAGCACCGGGAACTCCAGCACGTCCGGATGCGCACCGTGGCGGATGACCCACTCCGCGTAGTCCTCGTCGTTGACAGCTCTGAATCCGCGTGGATCGGTGGCGATGCCGTCGGTCATCACCCCGTGCACGGTTGCCGTCACGAGTGAGAGCAATGTCCACGCCAGCCGGTGGTCGGATCTGCGTTCGTAATCGAGAGTGCCGCGAATCGCTTCCAGGGCGCGCGAAAGGGGCAGCAGCTGTTCCTCACTCGGTGGCCGGGGATCAGCAAGTGCTGCGAGCGCGGCGATCACCGCGCGCTGCACGGTGTCCAGCGAGCGCTTCGGCGACGGTGGCGGTGTGGCCGAAGCCGACAGGGTCAGGCCCGTTTCGGCCATGGCGCGCAGGGAGTTGGAGAAGTCGGTGATCACCGACAGGGCGCGTTGCAGAAAGCGCACAACGGACAGGTCGTCGGTAGGAGCGTCGGGTTCACCGGGCAATTCGTTGTTGCAGGTGAACCGGCCCAGCCACAGCTGCCACTCGCCATCCCAGCGGTCCATCGCGCCAACGTCATTGGCGGGAGTGAATGCCTGGTCCCACGTCTGGATCGGCACCAGAGGGTCGGTGTTGGCTCGGTCGAGTTCGGCGTAGCACTCGCGGATCAGTGTGAAGGCGTTCTCGTAGGAACCGATCCACACATGCAGGCCGTGTTCTTCGATGCGGCCGTTTTCGCCGCGGCTCGATGCGCCCTTGCCGCCGAGGCGCCAGCCGCGCTGGTACACGGTGATCGATTCGTACCGGTCGTGCCATCCGGCCTCACTGAGTCGCCACGCAGCGCTGAGCCCGGCCATACCTCCACCGAGAATCGCGACCTTCTCGCGCCTCACAGTTCGATCTGAATGGGAACCGACTTGAGGTAGGCGGGATTCGTCTTGTTGTCGGTACCGACCTTGACCTCTCCCTTGTAGACACCGCTCAACAGGTCGCTTGCGGTGACGAGGACCCGGAACTGTGTGGCGCCCGGCAGCAAGGTCTTGGGCTCGAATACCAGCTTGCTGTCGTCGATCAGATCCTTCGTCCCATCTCGCGTCGGCCGCGTGTTCCAAGTGAGCTCGCGCGGTTCGTCGAAAGCGTCCACCGTGTAGAACTCTGTGGCAAAGGGCTGGGGCTGGAATTGAGCGGGCCCGGCGCCCAACGTCTCGGCGATGTCCATGCCACCTGCGACGGCGATGTCGATCAACCGGGTCATCGACTGCAACCATCTACTGACGGTGTATTTTTTGCCCTCGATGTCGTTGGCAGCATCCTGGGCGACCGCTCCTGCCTGGGTCACCATGCCGCGCACCACAGTTGAGACATAATCGCCCATTGCCAAATGCCGTTCTGGCCACTTTTCCTCAAGAGGAATCCGTGCCAGATTGGTGGCGCCGGCGAGGCCTGCGTTGACGACCTTGGTCGCCGTCCCGACCATGTCCGAGAGGTCGTAGTTGCCGGCGTCGATCTTTTCCGACTCCGCCTTCATCGCCGTGGCAGATTCGGTCACGGCGGTGGTGGTGATGTCCGCGGCTTTGGCGATGAGCCGATGCTTCTCGGCCGGTTCCGCCGGCTCATTGTATTCGGGCATTTCTATGCTTTGCCCTTCTGGTCGGGTGGGTCAGGCTGCGTGGTCGCGTTCGTGGCGGCATTGAGCAGTCCTGCCGCGTAGGCCGTCAACTTCTCACCGAAGTCCTTGCCGAGCGCCTTTACGTCATCCTGCGTCATTCCGTCGCTGTAGCGACGGTAGAAATCGCTGGCACCGACGGTCGCCATGCCGGAAAACTTCGTGAACTCCTTCTGGAAACCGTCGATCAGCGCACCGCGCCAACCCGGAGGCAGCTGGGCGTGTGTTGCTGCCTGTCCGACCTGCGCATCGGTCGGCTTGTCACCGATCAACGGGGTCTCTGGGGGGTCGCCCTTCTGTGCTCCGGGATCCTGCGAGAGGTTTCCGAAATCGACCGCATCGTCGAATGGAGGCGGTTTCGCGCGCTCGGTCAGCATGCGGCTTGAGACGTCGCCCCAACCCATGAAGCACGCGAGGACGGCTGACGCTGTCGAACTCATACCGCGGATACGCACCTGTTTGGACGTACGGATACGGACACCCGGTTTGGGACTGTTGGGTGGCAGCGGGGTGATCATGATGTAGCCGGCATCGACCTCTACGAGCCTGCCGTCGCCGGTCCTGGTCTTGTCGAGGTCGTAGTTGATGTAGAACCCACCTTGTGGCGTCGTCTCGCCCTTCCAATAGCGAAGTGCGGTGCGCAGCTCCCACAGTTTCGGGTCCCCGCTGACGATCTCGAGGACACGGGTCCAGCCGCGGACCTGTTTCGGGTCCTGATCGACCATTTGTTGAAAGAAGGACGGGCACAACTTCGGCCAGTTGTGCGGCTCCATGACCCTCTTGATGTGTTCGACCGTCAAATCGGTCCGGATGTAATCCGTCGTCAAGACCGAGCAGTACTGCCCGTTGATTTTTCGGAGACCTCCGGTGCAGAGCGGCTTCCCGTCGGGGACAGCCTCATCGAGGACCTGAGCTTTCGCGAGAGTTCCTATGCGCGTCTGGAATACGGCGAGGTTCTCCGAGTTGACGAGGTACTGGCGCACGGCCGCTATCGGATCCTTCTCGGCAAGGACCGGGTCTATGCCGGGGATCGCCTCACTACCCGTTGGCAACGCACCGATTCGCCTGTTGAGCAGCTGCGTCAACGGGTCTCCGCTGTCTGCGAAGTTGAGACCTGGGGGCAACGGCGCATTGCGCGCCACCACCATGTCGTGCAGCTTGCCCAGAACTGACGACGCGAACAGCATTCTCAAGACGTCAGTCGGCGTCTGTTCGTCCGACGCCGGGTCGATGTCCGGAGCGGTTGGCGGCGGAGGCTCACTGCTCGGCTCCGGCTCAGGAGGAACTTCTAGTTCACCAACCGCATCTTCCAGCGAGGGGAACATGTCGTCGGCGGAGCGAGGTCCTGTCTGGTCCGGCGGAGCGAGTTCTGGTTGAGCCAGGAACTCCTTCAGCTCGCGGTACCACCCGCGTTTGCCGAAGCCGGTGAATCCGGGCATGAATTCTTCGACGGCTTGAACGATTTCAACATCGTCGGTGTGACGCAGAACCTCGTCGATGGTGCCGAATAGTGCCATCTGAGCGTGGAGTTTAGACATGCCCCCGCCTTCCCCGACCTTGACGCCTAGCATATCGAGTGATAAGCCACCCACAAGATCAAATTCGGGGGATTTTGATGTCGGATCGGGCTATGGGCAGCGACGACGCGAGTATCGCAGACCTGCCGTGGGCCTCAATATTTGATCCTGCAAACAATGTTCGCGCGTTGGGGGCAATTCAGGAGCGCGGGTTCCGCGCGGCAACCGATGTCGTGAGCCGGTTCGTCCGCATGACCGACAGGGGTCTCGGCACCGTCGGAGCGCCTTCGTCCGACGCGAAACCGGAGGACGGCAGCGCCGCGACGTATCCGGATCTGGGACGGATCCTGACATCGCTGCAGGGCGTCGTCAGCCAGCTGGGTCAGTCGGTCCTCGGAAACAACAACACTGCCCCAGCCGAAGCCGCGCTGGACCTCGTCAACTCCGCATCGAGCGGCCAGGTGGTGGTAGAAGCCGACGGGACCGGGCCGGCGGTGACCGAGGTATGGCTGCACAACCGCGGTCCACAGGATATGGGAAAGGTGCGGCTGCGTTGTAGCGATCTGCTGGCGCACGGCGGAGCGTTGATCGAGGCGTCCGCCGTCCGCTTCGAGCCGGACGTCGTTCCGATGCCCGCACGAAGCAGCCGCGGCATCACAGTGGAAGTCGATGTGGCGGAGCAGTATTCGCCGGGGTGGTATCGCGGCACAATCTTGGCCGACGGTCACGACGATGTATGGCTACCGGTATCGCTGCACATCGCACCGCGATCGTCATGACGAGCACCGCCGACCACGCCGAACTCATTGATTCGGTCGAAGATCGGTTACGTGAGGTGGGCAGGTTGGTGCGCCGCTCCATGCTCGACGCGATGCCCGACGGTGAGCCCGTGCGGTGGTTGTACGGCCCGATGCGCGAGTATCCGTCACGACCCGGGAAGGCGCTACGCCCTGCACTTTGCATATCCGCGGGACGGGCCTTCGGCGCCGAGGCCCAGGACCTCCTTGGTGTCGCTGTCGCAATCGAGTTGTTGCACAACGCCTTTCTGGTTCATGATGATGTCGCGGATGGCAGCGAGATGCGTCGTGGCAGACCCACTCTGGCGTCGGAGTACGGACTGGCGGCCGCTATCAACGCGGGCGACGGTCTAGCGGTGGTGGCTGGTCAGGTGCTACGCCGGGCGACCCGACGGTTCGATCGTGATCTGGGCGACGTGATCTGGGCCGAGTTCGACACGATGGCAATGCGCACCTTGGAGGGCCAAGCGACCGAGGTGGGCTGGCAGCTCGACAATGTCCAACGGCTCAACCCCGAGGACTACCTTGAACTCATCATGCACAAGACGTGCTGGTACACCACGATTCACCCATTGAGGGTCGGCGCGATCATCGGGTCGGGCGGCACGGCTGAGCTGGCACCGTTGGTGCGGTTCGGATTTCATTTCGGCGCCGCGTTTCAGATTCGCGACGATCTTCTCAACCTCGTCGGCGACGAGAACATGTATGGCAAAGAGATTCTTGGTGATCTCTACGAGGGCAAGCGCACCCTCCCGCTGGTGCATCTGGTAGCCAATGCCGAGGGCGGCGACAGCGATCTGGTACGTGACTATCTGGGTCGCAGCCGTGAGGAGCGGTCGGCGGACCTGGTGGCCACTGTGCGCGGTTTGATGGACGCCTACGGCAGTATCGAGTTCACGAGCCAATACGCCGAGGGCATCCTTTCAGTCGCCGAGGGCTATTTCGAAGAGGCATTCGGCGATGCCGAGCCAGGCCCAGACCTTGACTTCCTGCGCGCCTTGGTGCCTTACGTCTGGGCTCGATGGCGCTGAAATCGGCGACCTAACCACCCTTCACCCGCCATTAGGCTGACTGCGGGGGAGGGTATGGCTGGGCAATCGACGAATAGGCTGCAGGTCAGCGGATATCGCTTCCTGATGCGGCGGATGGCACACGCGCTCGTGCGCGGTGATGTTCGTATGCTCGAGGATCCGACACGCGCACAGTCGCTTTCACTAGCTGCGGGTTGCGTGCTCGCGGCGATCGCCGTCGCGGCGTGTGCAGTTCTTGCCTTCCTGCAACCGAAGGGCAGCGTCGGTGACACCGCAATCGTGATGGCCCGCGAATCCGGCGCGCTGTACGTGCGGATCGATGACACCATGCACCCCACATTCAATCTCGCGTCCGCTCGGTTGATCACCGGCGCGACCGACGCCCCCGTACTGGTCAGCAGCACGGCTCTGGACCGGGCCAAGCGAGGGCCCTATGTCGGCATTCCCGGTGCCCCGGACACGATCGCCGCTCCTCTGGGCGTTGGCGAATCCGTCTGGACAGTTTGTGAGGACGCCACCGCGAGCACCACCGTGCTGGTCGGTCGTCCACCCGCACATCTGGATTCGGGACAGAACGCTCTTGTCACCCCGCGAGGCGAGAGCGCCGCGACAACGTACCTGTTGTACGACGGACGCCGGGCTCGAGTTGACCTGCGGAACCACGCAGTTGTCCGCGCGCTGAAACTCGATGGCGTTGTGCCGCGACCAATTTCACGTGCATTGCTCGACGCGCTACCGGAGGCGCCGGAGATCGCCGCCCCTGCCGTCCCTGGGCGCGGCATCTCACCGTCGGCGATTCCGGGCGTTCCCACCGGCGTCGTAGTGCGACTGACACGCGCCGGATCCGCGGAGTACTACGTCGCGCTCCCCAATGGTGTCCAGAGAGTCGGCGAGGTGACTGCCGACCTCATCAGATTCACCTACCCGAGTCGGCGTGACATCGGCACCGTCGCACCGGACCTCATCGGCAGGATGCCGATCGTCGACGAGCTGCCGGTCACCGGCTTTCCCGACTTCGGCGGCGCCGCAGAGAGTCCGGTGCTCTGTGTGCGAGCCGGAGCGGTGCTCACCGGTGACTCTATGACGTCCGACGAACACATCGTTCAGCTGGCACAGGGCGACAAGGCGGGCCCGCATGTCGACCGCTTCGCGATGCCGCCAGGACGAAGCGCTTACGTGCGCGCCGCCAGCGTGTCCGGTGAGGTTGCTGCGTCCGGGTCGCTCTTCCTGGTCAACGACTCCGGTGTGCTGTTCGGGATACGCGATGCGGACGCGGCCACCCGGCTCGGGCTGACGAACCCATTGCCAGCGCCGTGGGCGCTGCTTGCTCAGCTGCCGCGCGGCCCGGAACTGAGCGTCGAGGCCGCGTCAGTCGGCAGGGACAGCGTCGGACCGGTGTCGTAGCCGATTCACGGATGCTGTCACACCCACCAGCGCGACAGACGCGACGATGCAGATCGCCGCGGCGCGCATCGCGAAGCCGGCGGAGTGCTCGGCCGCTTCGGACGACGGTATCGCTACCGGGTGGGACGCAATGGCGTCGTTGGCCATTTGGGATCCCGGGCCGGCGCTCACCGCTGCAACCGCGTCGATAATCCCATGACCGACAGCGGGATCCCAGCCGGCGGCCGGACGGTGTGCGGTGTCCTCGATGCGCTGCATGACCTGTCGAGCGGTCAGTTCGGGCGACCGGGATCGCAGCAGGGCAGCGACGCCACTGACGACCGGTGCGGCGTAACTCGTGCCGGAAATCGGCGACTCGTCACCAGCGGTGGCGATCCTGTCGATCAGCCCCTCACCGTCCGGGTCCAGTGACACGGCGTCTTCGCCTATGGCGGCGACGTCCACCCACGGCCCCGCGAGGCTGAACGGCGACGGCGCGCCATCGCGGCCAACCGAGCCCACGGTCAAGACGTAATCGTCGTACCAACCGGGGGTCACCACTGTCTTGATGTCGGACCAGTCTGGGCTGCCGGGGCGGCGCGGATCGGTCGTCGGATTCTGTTCGGGGCATTGGCCGGTCGAGCCGACGTTGCCGGCGGCAGCCACCACCACCGCGTTCTTGACGTCGACGGCGTAGGCAAGCGCAGCGCCCAGCGCCCGGTCATCGAGTGCATCGTCGGCAGACAGGCATGCGACGGTCGACAGGTTGATGACTGTGGCACCCGTATCGGCCGCGGTACGTACGGCCATCGCGAGGGTGTCGACATCGCCGAACCCGATGCTCGAAGTATCATCTGCTGCTCGGAACTTGTTGCTGGACTGGCGGATCGCGATGATCGTGGCATCGGGTGCGACGCCGCTGAATCCGCCGTCGGTCTCGGGAGAGGCGCCGATGATTCCTGCGACGAGCGTGCCATGGCCGTCGCAGTCCGCAGTGCCGTCGCCGGTGGACACATAGTCCCCGCCGGGGATGAGGTGGGGGAGCAAGCGGTGCCGTGACACCCCGGTGTCGATAACGGCTATCGTCTGGCCGGCCCCACGGGTCAGTGGCCAGACATCCTCCAAACCCAAAGCTGTCAGCGGATCTTCGGCCGCGCTGTCCAGGGTGTGATCGATGTCAGCGGCGCACTGCCCCTGCTGCTCAGTGAGCTGCGGGGGTGCGGGTGCTGCTGGCTTGGGCAGAATCGACATATCCACAACCGGTGGTGTCACCGCAGCGGCGGGAGGTGAATTCCACAACGGCCACAACGCGAGCGCACCGACACCGACCAGCCGTGCGACTGTCGTCATGACAGGTTCATTCCCCGAGCCCAGCCGTAGATCCCGCCTACCCAGCAGGCCGAGGGGATGACTGCCGCGAGCGCGACGTACTCGACGACCTCGACGGTTCGCAGCACGATGGGACTCACCGACGCACTGACAAG
>Ga0075363_100000803_pt1 | contig 10847 bp, 11 predicted proteins | sample EndMetdeltDD1763_FD_71470 | JGI IMG/M metagenome (GOLD analysis project Ga0075363, IMG submission 71470) | Populus endosphere microbial communities from Tennessee, USA - Endosphere MetaG P. deltoides DD176-3 | ecosystem: Host-associated > Plants > Roots > Endosphere | place: USA: Tennessee...
GCGATCGTCGTCGCGCGCGCATCTCGAGACGTCAAAGCTCTCGACCTCGTTCACGGCCAGCTACGCGCCCTCGTGCTGGCGGAAACCTCGGAAAGGAAATCCGGAGATGACCGATGAATGGCAGTCGACAGCGTGCATCCTCTGCGAGTGCAATTGCGGCATAGTCGTGCAACTCGACGGCCGTAAGCTTGCGAAGATTCGCGGCGACAAGGAGCACCCCGCGTCGCAGGGATACACCTGTAACAAGGCGTTGCGACTGGACCACTACCAGAACAATCGCAGCCGGTTGACCTCACCGATGCGCCGGCGTCCCGACGGAAGCTACGAGGAAATCGACTGGGACACAGCGATTGCCGAGATCGCGGCCGGCTTCAAGCGCATCGCTGAAACCTACGGCGGCGACAAGATTTTCTACTACGGCGGCGGCGGGCAGGGTAATCATCTCGGCGGTGCGTACAGCGGCGCATTCCTCAAGGCGCTCGGCTCGCACTATCGCTCCAACGCGCTCGCCCAGGAGAAGACCGGCGAAGCCTGGGTCGACGCCCACCTCTACGGCGGCCACACCCGAGGCGAATTCGAGCACGCCGAAGTCTCGGTGTTCATCGGCAAGAACCCGTGGATGTCGCAGAGTTTCCCACGAGCACGGACCGTGCTCAACGACATCGCCAAAGACCCTGCGCGCGCGATGATCGTCATCGACCCGGTGATCACCGACACCGCCAAGATGGCCGACATTCACCTGCGCGTGCGACCGGGAACCGACGCCTGGGCGCTGGCTGCGCTCGCCGCCGTCGTGGTGCAGGAAGATCTCTGCGACAAGGAGTTTCTCGCCGAGCACGTCACGGGCGTCGACCCCGTCCTGGACGTCCTGCGCACCGTCGACGTCGCCGATTACGCCTTGCGCTGCGGCGTCGACGAGGAACTGATTCGTGCCGCCGCGCGACGCATCGGCGCCGCCGCGAGCGTATCTGTTTTCGAGGACCTGGGCATCCAGCAGGCACCGAACAGCACATTGTGTTCCTATCTCAACAAACTCCTCTGGATCCTGACCGGAAACTTCGCGAAACCCGGTGCGCAACATCTGCATTCGTCGTTTGGCCCGCTGTTCCGGCACACTCCCGACGTAGGTCGCACACCGGTGACAGGTGCCCCCATCGTCGGCGGGTTGATCCCGAGCAATGTCATTCCGCAGGAAATGGTGGGCGATCACCCGGACCGATTCCGGGCGATGATCGTCGAGAGCAGCAATCCCGCTCATTCACTTGCGGATTCCAATGCCTGCCGTGAGGCGTTCAGCTCGCTGGAACTGATGGTGGTGCTCGACGTCGCAATGACCGAAACCGCGCGACTCGCCCACTACGTCTTGCCGGCGGCTTCGCAGTACGAGAAGGCTGAGTCGACGTTCTTCAACCTCGAATTCCCGCACAACACCTTCCATTTGCGGCATCGACTGATGGAACCTTTGGAGGGGACGCTGCCCGAGCCCGAGATCTGGGCGCGGCTGGTGCGGGCACTGGGCGTGGTCGACGACGCCGACCTCGAACCGCTACGGCACGCCGCACGTGAAAGCCGCGAGGCGTTCACGGTGGCCTTCCTGCAGGCCGTCAGCACCAGTCCGATGCTGGGCAAGGTACTCCCCTACGTGCTGTATGAGACGTTGGGACCGACTCTGCCCGAAGGACTTTCCGGCGCCGCGGCGCTGTGGGGCCTCGCCCAGAAGGCGGCCATGACGTACCCCCAAGCGGTGCAGCGGGCCGGGCACGCCGACGGCAATGCGCTGTTCGACGCGATCCTGTCGAGCCGTTCGGGCGTCACATTCACCGTTCATGAGTACGAGGACGACTTCGCGTTGATCACCCACGCCGACCACAAGATCGCGCTCGAGATGCCGGCGATGCTCGACGAGATTCGTGCGCTCTCCGACGCGCAGGCGCACTTCACCACGACCGACTTCCCGATTGTGCTGTCCGCGGGCGAACGTCGCGCCTACACAGCCAATGACATCTTCCGGGATCCGAGTTGGCGCAAGCGTGACGCCGAGGGTGCGCTGCGGGTCAGCCTCGAGGACGCCGAGGCGCTCGGCCTGGTCCACGGTGCGCGCGCCCGCATCACCACCGCGGCCGGCAGCGCGGAGGCGAGCGTCGAGATCAGTGAGGCGATGTTGCCCGGACACGCATCATTGCCCAACGGGTTCGGCCTGGATTTCGTCGACGGTCAAGGCCACGAGCACGTTCCGGGTGTGGCGCCGAACGCGTTGACGTCATCGGACTGGCGCGATGCGTATGCCGGGACACCGTGGCACAAGCACGTGCCGGCGCGCATCGAAGCGGCACCTGCCTAGTCAGCAGGCGCGTCGAAACTGAATTTTTGCTCGAGTTTGGGCCGAAATCTCGCGCACAAGCTCAGTTTCGACGCAAGAACTTACGGCGTCGGCGCGGGAACCACGGGTGCCGGGGCCGGGGGCACAGGAGCGGCCGGCGCCGGGGCAGCCGCCGGGATCAAGGGCGCCGGCGGCGGAACGTCACCCGGAGGCGGGGCAACGGGCATCTGTTGCGCCGGATTCGCGGAAAGTCCCGGAGGCGGAGTCGCGTTGGCGTTCATCGGCCGCTGGGTGAGCAGCAACAGCGCGTCCTTGCCGCTCACCTCCTGCGTCTGGACGGCGTGCCACAGCTCGCGGAGGTAGGAACCCGAACCACCGCTGCTCTGCGCTGGCGTCATGCTCGTGCCCGGCGGGAGATTCTCCGGGCTTGCCAGGTGCGGGACCTCGGCGGGCGGTGCGGCATCGGCGGCGACCGGTACGGCTGCAGGCGACGCCGGCGTTCCCGGCTGGGCGGGGGCAGCGGCCGGGACCAAAGGAGCGGGGCCGACGGGCGCGGGGGCGACAACCGGCTGGGCCGGAGGCGACGCGGAAACGGGACCCGGAAGAACGGGTGCGACCACTGCGGGAGGCGCCGGGGGTGGGAGCGGAACGCCGGGATCGGCCTGCGCCGTCGTCGCGCCCGCCAGCAGCGCGGCCAGGGCGCCCAGGCCCGCGGCGGCCACCGTCGCCGCCTTCACCTCGATATCGATTTTCACCCAAGCCCCCTTCCTCAAGCTGACCCGTAACCGGTCTACCGAGTGCTTCAGTTTGATCGTCAAAATTGTTACACCTGGGTCCCAAGTGAACAACCGGTCAAGAATGGACAGGCTGTGGGAACACGTTCTACTTCGGAGTATCTGTAACCGCCCGCAGCGGGCCCCATCTGTGGTGTAGCAATGCATCTAGAGCCTAGACAACGTCATATGAGGGATGCTGAGGACTTACTGATGCCAAACCCGAACCTTCCGCCCGGATTCGACTTCACCGATCCCGACATCTACGCGGAACGGCTGCCGGTCGAAGAGCTCGCGGAGATGCGGAAGGTCGCTCCGATCTGGTGGCAGAACCAGACCAAGGGCAATCTCGCATTCGGCGACAACGGCTATTGGGTGGTGACCAAGCACAAGGACGTCAAAGAAGTCTCGCGCCGCAGCGACGTGTTCTCCAGTAACAAGAAGACCGCGCTTCCGCGCTACCGCGACGAGGCCGAACCCGAATCGTTGGAGGGCGGCAAGGTCGTGCTGCTCAATCAGGACGCGCCACACCACACCCATCTCCGCAAGATCATCTCGCGGGCATTCACCCCGCGCGCCATCGAGTCACTGCGCGACGAACTGCGCCTGCGTGCCGCCGACATCGTCAAGCGGGCGGCGGCCGAAGGATCCGGCGACTTCGTCGAGCAGGTCTCCTGTGAGCTGCCGCTGCAGGCGATCGCCGGTCTGATGGGCGTGCCTCAGGAAGACCGCATGAAGCTGTTCGACTGGTCGAACCAGATGGTCGGTGACCAGGACCCCGAGTACACGAGGAACGACGCGACGGCCGCATCCGTCGAACTGATCATGTACGGCATGGCGATGGCCGCGGAGCGCGGTAAGAACCCGGGCGACGACCTCGTCACCAAGCTGGTGCAGGCCGACGTCGAAGGCCACAAGCTCACCGACGACGAGTTCGGTTTTTTCGTGATCCTGCTGGCGGTCGCGGGCAACGAGACCACCCGCAACTCGATCACCCAGGGCATGATGGCCTTCACCGAATTCCCGGACCAATGGGAGCTTTTCAAGCGGGAGCGGCCCGCGACGACGGCGGACGAGATCGTCCGCTGGGCAACGCCGGTCACTTCGTTCCAGCGCACCGCGCTCGAGGACACCGAGCTCGGCGGTGTCAAGATCAAGAAGGACGACCGCGTGGTGATGTTCTACCGCTCGGCCAACTTCGACGAGGACGTGTTCGAGGACCCCTACACCTTCAACATCCTGCGGGATCCCAACCCGCACGTCGGATTTGGCGGCACCGGTGCCCATTACTGTGTCGGGGCGAACCTGGCCCGCATGACGATCGACCTGATCTTCAACGCCATCGCCGACGAAATGCCCAACCTCACACCGATTTCGGCGCCCGAGCGGTTGCGGTCGGGCTGGCTCAACGGCATCAAGCACTGGCAGGTCGACTACACCGGTGCCAGCGCTACCTGACCGGATAGTCGACGAGCGAGCGCCAGTAGTCCTCGGGGATCTCGACGTTCGATCGCATGGCGATGGCCAACCCCGTCGCCATGGCGATACCGAGCAAGCCCAGCCACAGGCCTGCCAGCCCGATGACCACCCATGCGACGGCGGTGACCGTCGGCCACGGCGAGAGCAGCACCAGCAGCGGCGCGAAGAAGAATCCGGTGCCGATGTACCACGACGAGCCGGCCCGATCCGAGATCAGCACGAAGTGCAGCCATCGCGGAATCGGCCGGTCGACGGATGATGCGGTCCGCATGATCGTTCTCCTCTGCTCGACGGTCACCATCCACGGTCCCCGAACCAGGTAAGCGCCACAATTACCTGGCGCGTAATGGTCACCGCCTCAGACGTGCGCGACACTGAGCCGATGACCACCGCCGCTGTGCAGACACCGCCGTTCGGCACGATGATGCGCGACTGGCGCCAGCGGCGTCGGCTGAGCCAGCTCGACCTGGCCATCGAGGCCGACGTATCCGCTCGCCACGTCAGCTTCATCGAGACAGGCCGGTCGAGTCCGAGCCGCGCGATGGTGCTGCGCCTCGCGGAGGTGCTCGACGTGCCTCTTCGCGAGCAGAACCAGCTGTTGATGGCCGCCGGTCTCGCCCCGGTCTACAGCGAGCGGTCGCTGCACGACCCGGACATGGCCGCGGTACGCGACGGTGTCGAAACAGTTCTTGCCGCATACGACCCGTTCCCGTGTGTCGTCGTCGACCGGGGTTGGCAGATCGTGCACGCCAACGCAGGCGCGGCTGTGCTGTTGGAGGGCGTCGCGCCGACCCTCCTCGAGCAGCCGAATGCCCTTCGCATCTCGCTGCACCCCGACGGATTGGCACCACGGATCCGCAACCTCCCGCAGTGGCGCCATCACGTCATCGAGCGTCTGCGGCGCGAGTCCGCGGTCAGCGGGTCGAGCGACCTCTCCGCGCTGCTCGCCGAGATCGAGTCATTTCCAGGCGGATTCGACGCGACCCGCGATCTGGGCGGTGTCGCGGTTCCGTTGGAGCTCTACACCCCGCAGGGTCAACTACTGACGTTTCTGTCAACCGTGACGACGTTCGGCACCGCGCTCGACCTGACTGCGGCCGAACTGTCCATCGAGGCGTTTCTGCCCGCCGACGAGGCGACCGCCGCCGCGCTCGGCGAGAAATGACCATGGCGGGCGGGCAACAGCAATAGAGTCTGGCGACATGGACAATCGACTCCTCGCGACGGTCGCCGTTGCACTCGCCGCGGCCGCGGCCGGCTGCTCGACACCCCCGGCCGCGCTCGGCGGCACGACCGCGAAGGTGACCATCGACGGCCAGAGCACCGGTGACGCGCATGCCGTGGTGTGCTCGCAGACCGGCTGGATGTGGAACATCAAGACGCCCGGCGAGCCGACGGCATTGACCATGTTCCTGAACAGCGAGGGCGGCGACGTCACGGTCCAATCGGTCGATTTCCGCGATTTCGCGGGCTTCACGGGCACCTTCTGGGACGGCCGTGTCGGCAAAGCCGAGGTGACCGGCCAGGGTGGCAAGTTCACGATCGAGGGTTCGGCCGACGGATCCTTCAAGGACAACCCGAGCAATGCCGTCACGGCGTCGTTCCGCATCGAAGCCAACTGCTGAATAGTGGTGCATCCTTTCCGCGCGGCCATCGAAACCAAGGACCTCGACGCCGCTGTCGCTCTCCTTCGCGAAGACGTTGTCTTTCGCAGTCCCGTCGTCTTCACCCCGTACGAGGGCCGAGAGGCATTGCGCCAGATCCTCGCTGCCGTCATCGACGTGTTCGAGGACTTCCGCTACGTGCGTGAGATCGGCGCCGACGGTGCACCCGATCACGCGCTGGTGTTCGAAGCCAGGGTGGGTGACAAGCAGCTTCAAGGCTGCGACTTCATCCACTTCGACGCCGACGGCGCAATCGACGAGTTCACCGTGATGGTGCGGCCCATGCAAGCCATGCTCGCGCTGGCCGAGGCGATGAAAGCCAGACTCGCCGCAGGTTAACCAACTGGTCTGACCACTTGACCTCTGGCCAGTTGCCTGGCAATGTAGCCGGCATGGCCCTTCAACCGGTGAACCGCCGCTCGGTGCCCGAGGACGTCTTCGAGCAGATCGTCTCCGAGGTGCTCAGCGGCCAGATGCAGCCCGGGGAATCGCTACCCAGCGAGCGCAGGCTCGCCGAGGTGCTCGGGGTCTCCCGTCCCGCGGTGCGCGAGGCGCTCAAGCGACTCACCGCAGCAGGCCTTGTCGAGGTGCGCCAGGGCGACGCCACCACGGTGCGCGATTTCCGCCGGCACGCCGGGCTGGACCTGCTTCCCCGCCTGCTCATCCGCGGCGGCGAACTCGATGTGTCGGTAGTCCGCAGCATTCTGGAGACCCGGTTGCACAACGGCCCCAAGGTCGCCGAACTCGCCGCCCAGCGGCGCTCCCCCGAACTCGCCGGAATTCTCGATGACGCCCTACGCGCACTTGCCGAGGAGACCGATCCCGTCGAGCGGCAGCGCTGCGCCCTGACGTTCTGGGACCACATCGTCGACGGCGCGGACTCGATTGCACTCCGGTTGATGTACAACACGCTGCGCGCGACCTATGAGCCGGCACTGCCGGCCCTCGCGGCGGTGATGGCGGACGAAGTCGGCCGTCCGCGGGCCTACCGCGAGTTGGCCGATGCGATCGCCGCGGGTGATCCCGCGCGGGCCCGGCAGGCGGCCCACGACCTACTCGAACCCGCGACGACATCGCTGCTCGTCGCTCTCGATGACCTCAAGGAGCAGTCATGACGACCGTGAGCCCGCGTAACGCGCGCAAGAAGATGACCCTTGCCGACGCCGCGCGGCTGTTCGCAAAGTACCCGTCTCCCTGGATGATTGGCGCCGTGCTCGTCGTGGCCGCAGCCGCGCGTATCGTCGTCGGCGACTGGCAGCTCACCGACGCCGTCGTACCGCTGGCCATTGTGGCGGTCTTCCCGTTCTTCGAGTGGATGATCCACGTTTTCATCCTGCACTGGCGCCCGAAACGGGTCGGGCCGCTGACGATCGACCCGTTGCTGTCGAGGGAGCACCGCGCGCATCACGTGGATCCGCGCAGCATCCCCCTGATCTTCATTCCCTGGAAATCGCTTGCGACATGGGTACTTCCGTTGACCATCGCAGTCGCGCTGCTGGCGTTCCCGCGACTCGGGATGGGGCTGACGTTCCTGGTGTGCATCGCGGCGGCCGGACTCGTGTACGAGTGGACCCATTACCTGATCCATACCGACTACAAGCCCAAAACTGCTGTCTACCGGGCAATTTGGCGCAACCACCGCAATCATCACTACAAGAACGAGCACTACTGGTTCACGGTCACCAGCTCCGGCACCGCAGACCGCGTGTTGCACACCTACCCGGACCCGGCGACTGTGGAGAACTCACCGACCGCGAAGAACCTGCACGCCGAACTCCCGGCCTAGCACCGGCGGTGCGGTCTACGCCTCGACGATGATCGGATCGCCGATCGACACCATGTTGTAGTACCAGTCCGCGTTGTCCGGGCTGAGGTTGATGCAGCCGTGGCTGACGTTCTCATAGCCCTGTGAACCGGTCGACCACGGTGCGCCGTGCACATAGACACCACCCCACGTGACCCGCACCGCGTCGTAGACGGTGAGCTTGTAGCCCTCCGCGGAATCCAGCGGGATGCCGATGGTGCGCGAATCCATCACCACCACCGACTGCTTCTCGAGTGCGGTGAAGTTTCCGATCGGCGTCGCGAACCCGTATTTGCCCATCGATGCGGGCATTTCGCGCATGACCTGACCGTCGACGCTGACGGTGAACGTGTGGTTGCTGATGCTGGCCACCCCGACCGTGGCCGAACCGGTTTGGAAATTGGCCTTCACACCGCCGACGGACAACGCGATCGTACTGTGCGCGGGCCAGAACTCGATCGGATTCCATTGCATGACATGGTCGTTGAGCCAGCTGAACTCCCCAACGGGGGCCTGCGGTGAAGTGATCTCGAGACTGCGCTCGGCCGCCTCGCGATCGGCGATGCGGCCCGCGAAAGTCACCGTGACGGGATGCGCCACACCGACCGTCATGCCGGACGGCGAAATGCTCACCACGTCCGAAGGAAGAGAGACACCGGCAGAAACGGTTGCGACGGGCCCGAACAGGGCGGCAACCACGAAGCCGATCACGGCTATGAAACGAAGCTTCAGCACACTTTTATCCTAGTTCGTCCGGGAGAGTTAGCAGGTTAGCCGCAAGTCCTACGTGCCACCGCATGTCTTCGCCACTGCTGTTTTCCATGTCGATAGAAGATCGAATCCGCCGCTCAGAACGTTTCAGACGGTATCGATTCGCGCCGGCGTCGCCAGCCGGTTGACTGCCAGCAACGCGTAGCCGACGGCAAGTACGCAGCCGCCCAGCACACAAACGTTGAGCACAACCGTGGCCACGCCGACGCTGGCGGGATCCAGAAAGTAGTAGGGCGCGCGCCGGCCGGCCTCGTTGAGAATCAACACGGCCGCGACGACGTAGAGCGCGGGGTAAGCCAGCCACGCCACGGGATGCCACCAGTGCACCCGTCCCTGCCCACGCCCGACGAGCAGCCAGTCGCTGAGCGCCAGGACCGGAACCACCACGTGCAGCAGGAAGTTCGCGACCGTGTAGCCCATGCTGCGTTCGGTCAACAGCAGATTCCACACGACTCCGGCGGTCAAGAGGTAGAGCACCACGGCCCCACGAAGGCCCACCCGCGCGTCGGCGCGCGGCGAAACCAGAGTCCACAGGTAGTACGCCGCGGCGAGGATATTGGCCTGATAGGTGAACGTGATCAGCCGCCACATCACCCCCGAGCGCGAGGAAAACTCGACGACCACCAGCGCTATGAGGACGGACGCGACGATCGCGACACGCAGCACGAGGCGCAGGACTGCAGGACCGGTGACAGATGCCGTCACTGAGGTGGCAGCAGAGGCGGCGCTTCCGGTGGCGGTGCGGGGGCGTCTGGCGGCACTGCGGCGCCGTCAGGCAGCGGCGCGGGAGCGCCGGGCGCCTGCTGCACGGCGGGTGCCTCGTCGTTGTTGCCGATGTTCGACAGCCGGTCCCTGATCCGGGTGAGCAGCCCCGGACGCTCCTGTACCGGAGTCGGCACCCCGGGCACCAGACCGGGCGCCGGAGGCACGGCTCCGGGCGGCAGCGCGGCGATCGGAGCGACGGGCGGGGGCATTACGGGAGCCTCCGGGGCCGACACGTCGGCGGGGGCTTCCGGTGCCATGCCGTCCACCGGCAGCGTCTCGGGCATCTCGACCGGGGCCTCCGGAGGAGGTGCCAGGTCGGCGGGCGGGGCCTCTGGCGGAGGCAGAGGTGACTCAGCGATCGGAACCGGGATGGCCGCACTCGGGGCGGGCGGCAGGGCGGCCCGAACGGCTGCCGACTCGACGTCCGGGGACGCCTTGGCAGCGGGCCGTGGCTCCGGTGACGCGACGTCCCGGTCGGGTGTCACCTCGAGGCTGACCGCCACGGACACCGATACGACGAACGTCACCGCGCCCACCACGAGCATGGCCAGCGGGCCGGTTTGCGCCAACGGCCTGCGGCGCTCGCGCGGCGCCCGCTCGGGGGCGCGGCCGATCTGCATGAACTCGGTGTTGTGCGCCGACGCGAGCGCAGCGCCCCTGGCCAGGGCGAGCTCGGACTCGGCCGGGACGAACACCGGCACCCCGAGAACGCCCTCCAGCCGCGGCACGACCCCGTGCAGGTCGCTGCCCGAACCGACAACGACCAACGCCTCGGGCCGCCAGTCGGCCCGCGTGAAGACGGCGCTCAGCCAGCGAAGCAAGTCCTCTTCGGTGTCGATCGCGTGGTTGACGGCGGTCTGCACGGCGCCTTCGCCGGCATGGACGATGAGCGTGATCACGGTGTCAGGCTCGATCACACACACCGCGGTGACGTCGTAGCCGATGACCTCGGCGATGCCCCACGCCAAAGCTTCTGTCGCCTCGGGCAGCCGAATGGGCACCACGTTGTCGAAACCGCAGTCGTTCAACGACTTCAACAGCAACGAAGCCTCGGCGTCGGCGCCGTCGCTCCACGTCACACCGATCGAATGCAGCCGCTGGCCGCGATTGGCCGCGATCGCCTCGGTCCGCAGCACGGCCGCGGCCGCCTTCTCCGAGGTGTCGAACGGCGTCGAATGCCGACCGGAAACTATTTCAAAGGCTTCGCGGTCGACCGTCGAACCGTCGGCGTCCTGCCCTTCGACGAGCACGAGACCAACGGCGGACGGCGT
>Ga0075363_100000805_pt1 | contig 10840 bp, 8 predicted proteins | sample EndMetdeltDD1763_FD_71470 | JGI IMG/M metagenome (GOLD analysis project Ga0075363, IMG submission 71470) | Populus endosphere microbial communities from Tennessee, USA - Endosphere MetaG P. deltoides DD176-3 | ecosystem: Host-associated > Plants > Roots > Endosphere | place: USA: Tennessee...
CGGCAGCGGCGCGGGACCCTTCATGACGGGTTTCGCCACACCGACGGCGGGTGCGTTCGAGGGTGTGGTCTGCGTACTTGTCGCGCCCACGCTCATCGACGACGACTTCGTCGCCTCCGGATATCCGTCGTGATCCTGCGCCACCATCAGCCCGATCGCGGCCATCGCGACGACAGCGCTGCCGCCGATCATGGCGGCGCACAGCCTCAGGTCGGCGCGGGATTTGCTCTTGTGCTGATCATCCATTTCAACTGCTCCTATGGGGTTGCCGGTCGCCCCTCCGGCGCGGCCACCGTTTGAAAACTGCAGGTGATAACCAGTGAACGCGCCGAATCTGAAGACCCGCTGCACTCCACGTGTGAGTTGTCCAGAGGTCGGCCACCCGATCCCATAACCTGTGCGCATGCAGCCCAGCGGTGGACCGGCCGGATGACGCGCTTCCTCGCGCGCCGGCTGCTCAACTACCTCGTGCTGCTGGCGCTGGCGTCATTCGTCGCTTACATACTGGCCGCCTGGCAGTTCAACCCCCTCGAGAACCTCTTGAGCCGCAATCCGCGTCCGCCGGAAGCGGTGATCGAGGCCAAACGGCTCGAGCTCCATCTCGACAAGCCATTGCTGGTCCAATTCGGGCTTTGGGCCTCCGGCGTCGTCCAGGGCGATTTCGGCACCACCGTCAGCGGCCAACCGGTGACCGACGAGCTGTGGCGGCGGGTCGGTGTCAGCCTTCGGTTGTTGGTCCTCGGTTCGGTGATCGGCACCGTTGCCGGTGTGGTGATCGGCGCGTGGGGCGCGATCCGTCAGTACCGCCTCAGCGACCGGGTCATCACCGCGCTGTCACTGTTGGTGATCAGCACACCGTCGTTCGTGATGGCCACTCTGCTGATCTTGTCGGCGCTCGGACTCAATTCGGCATTCGGAGTTCAACTGTTCGAGTTCACCGGCGAGACATCGCCGGACGCGGTCGGCGGCGCATGGAACCAGTTCGTCGATCGCCTGCAACATCTGGTGCTGCCGACGCTCACCCTCGCGCTAGGGGGCATGGCCGGTTACAGCCGCTATCAGCGGAACGCGATGCTCGACGTGCTCGGACAGGACTTCATCCGCACCGCCCGCGCCAAGGGATTGACCCGTCGCAGAGCTCTTTTCAAGCACGGGCTGCGCACGGCGTTGATCCCGATGGCGACGATGTTCGCCTACAGTTTCGCCGGCTTGTTCACCGGAGCGGTGTTCGTCGAGAAGATCTTCGGATGGCACGGCATGGGTGAATGGTTCATTCAGGGCCTCAACACACAGGACATCAACATCATCTCCGCCATCGTGGTGTTCGCGGGTGTCACGGTCCTGCTGGCCGGATTGCTCTCCGACATCATCTATGCCGCACTGGACCCGAGAGTGCGGGTGACATGACCGAACCCGTCACCACCGAATCGTCGACGACCGCAAAGTCCGGCGTCGATGTCGCTTCCTTCGCATCGAGACGCACGCTCGTCCTGCGGCGATTCGTGCGCAACAAGCCCGCCGTGGTGTCGATCGCGATCCTCGTACTGCTGTTCATCGGCTGCTATGCGCTGCCACCGTTGCTCCCCTACAGCTACAGCGATCTGGACTATTTCGCACTGCAGCAGCCTCCCAGCACCGACCACTGGTTCGGCACCAACGCACTCGGCCAGGACCTGTTGGCCCAAACGTTGCGCGGCATGCAGAAGTCCTTGCTCATCGGCGTCTGCGTCGCTTTCATCTCCACCGTCATCGCCGCCACCGTCGGAACGATCGCCGGCTACTTCGGCGGCTGGCGCGACCGCTCCCTGATGTGGATCGTCGACCTCATGCTGGTGGTGCCGAGCTTCCTGCTGATCACCATCGTCGTGCAACGCACCAAGGGCGATATCGTCTGGATGATTGTGCTGCTGTCTGTCTTCAGCTGGATGATCAGTTCCCGCATCGTACGCGGAATGACGATGAGCCTGCGTGAACGCGAATTCGTCGTGGCCGCAAGGTATATGGGTGTGAGCAATACGCGGATAATCCTGCGCCACATCATTCCCAACGTCGCCTCGATCATCATCATCGACACCGCGCTCAACGTCGGCATTGCTGTCCTGGCCGAAACCGCGCTCAGTTACCTGGGTTTCGGTGTGCAGCCCCCCGACGTGTCGCTGGGAACCCTCATCGCCAGCGGTACCCCGTCGGCGACGACCTTCCCGTGGCTGTTCCTCTTCCCCGCGGGTGCGCTGGTGTTGATCATCTTCTGCGCCAACCTCATCGGCGATGGCCTGCGCGACGCGCTCGACCCGAGCAGCAAGGCATTGCGGCGACGGAAGGCGCGTAAGTGAGCCTGCTCGAGGTAAGCGACCTGACGGTCGCCTTCCCAACCGACTCCGATGTCGTGAATGCGGTGCGGGGAATGAACTTTCACGTCGACCCGCGAGAGGTCGTCGCGCTCGTCGGCGAATCGGGCGCCGGCAAATCAGCCAGCGCGATGGCGGTCGTCGGCCTGCTGCCCGAGTACGCCGCGGTGTCCGGTTCGGTTCGGCTGCACGGCAAAGAACTCATCGGGCTTTCCGATCAAGACATGTCGCAGATTCGCGGGAAGACCATCGGTACGGTGTTCCAGGACCCGATGTCGGCGCTCACGCCCGTCTACACAGTCGGTGACCAGATCGCCGAGGCGATCGAGATCCACCAGCGCGGCACCACGAGGCGGGCGGCCCGGGCTCGTGCCGTCGAACTGCTCGATCTGGTCGGCATCGCCCAGCCGGAACGGCGGGCACGGGCATTTCCCCACGAACTCTCCGGCGGTGAGAGGCAACGGGTGGTCATCGCCATCGCGATCGCCAACGATCCAGATCTGTTGATCTGCGACGAGCCGACGACCGCGCTCGACGTCACCGTGCAGGCGCAGATCCTCGAGGTGCTCAAGACCGCGCGCGACGTAACCAACGCCGGCGTTCTGATCATCACGCACGACCTCGGGGTCGTCGCCGAGTTCGCGAACCGCGCGCTGGTGATGTACGCCGGACGGCCGGTGGAGACCGCGTCGGTCGACGAGCTCTATGAGAACCGGCGAATGCCCTACACCGCAGGACTTCTCGGATCGGTGTCTCGACTGGACGCCGCGCAGGGGTCACGGCTGGTGCCGATACCCGGCGCTCCGCCGTCGATGGCCGCGCTGCCGCCCGGCTGCCCGTTCGAGCCCCGCTGCCCGCTCGCCATCGACGACTGCCGCATCGCCGAACCGGAACTGCTCGAGATCGCGCCGAACCACCGCGCCGCATGCATCCGCACCGACCAGGTCGCCGGGCGCAGTGCGGCGCAGATCTACGGCGTGTCCACCGAACCTCCCGACACCGCCGAGGAAGCCACCGACCCAAAGGTCGTGCTGCGGGTCCGGGACCTGGTCAAGACATACAAGCTGACTAAGGGTGTGGTGTTCCGCAGACAGGTCGGCGAGGTGCGCGCGGTCGACGGCGTCAGCTTCGAACTACAGCAGGGCCGAACGCTGGGTATCGTCGGCGAATCCGGTTCCGGCAAGTCCACGACATTGCATCAGATTCTGGAATTGACCGCACCGCAGTCGGGTTCGATCGAAGTGCTCGGCACCGACATCGCGACACTCGATTCGCGGTCCCGCCGTGCCGTGCGCGGAGATCTGCAGGCGGTGTTCCAGGATCCCGTCGCCTCACTTGACCCTCGGCTGCCGGTCTTCGAAGTCCTTGCAGAACCGTTGAGCGCCAATGGATTCGGCAAGAAGCAAATTGACGAGCGAGTGGCCGAGCTGCTCGGTATCGTCGGCTTGCAGCGGGCCGATGCTTCGCGCTACCCCGCGGAGTTCTCGGGAGGACAGAAGCAGCGCATCGGAATTGCGCGGGCCCTGGCGCTGCAGCCGAAGATCCTCGCGCTCGACGAACCGGTGTCGGCGCTCGACGTGTCGATCCAGGCGGGCATCATCAACCTTCTGCTGGACCTGCAGGAGCGGTTCGGGTTGTCCTACCTCTTCGTGTCGCACGACCTGTCGGTGGTCAAGCATCTGGCCCACCGGGTGGCGGTCATGTACAAGGGCACGATCGTCGAACAGGGCGACGGTGACCAGGTCTTTAGCAACCCGCAACACGAGTACACCCGCCGGTTGCTGGCCGCGGTTCCGCAACCAGAGGTCAATCGCCGCTAAAGTCGGCTGGATGAAGATCGGACGCATCGCTCAGGCCTGGGGAATGGCAACCGTGATTGCTGCGCTGACCCTCACCGCCTGCTCCGGCAGCAACCAGGAGGCGCCATCGGCGGGCGGATCCGCAGAAGTCGGCAGCACCAACGACGTCAATCCGCAGGATGTCGCGAACCTGAAGCAGGGCGGCAACCTACGACTGGCGCTCAACGACTTCCCACCGAACTTCAACTCGCTCCATATCGACGGCAACACCGGCGACGTCGCGTCGATCGAGCGCCCGACGATGCCACGGGCTTTCCGGATCTCCCCCGACGGCTCCGCGTCCGTCAACACCGACTACTTCACCAGCGTCGAGCTGACCAGCGAAAGCCCACAGGTCGTCACCTACACCATCAACCCCAAAGCGGTATGGAGCGACGGCACCCCGATCACGTGGGAAGACCTCCAATCCCAGATCAACGCCACCAGCGGTAAGGACAAGGGATTCGCCATCGCGGCCACCAACGGCAGCGACCGAGTCGAAAAGGTCGAACGCGGAGTCGACGATCGACAGGCCGTCATCACGTTCGCCAAGCCCTGGTCCGACTGGCGCGGCATGTTCGCGGGCAGCACCATGCTGCTGCCGAAGAGTTCGACGGCCACCCCGGAAGCCTTCAACCGCGCACAGCTCAACGGGGCGGGCCCGTCGGCAGGGCCGTTCGTCATCTCCAATCTCGACCGTGGCGCAAAGCGGATCACGTTGACGCGCAACCCCAAATGGTGGGGCCAGCCGCCGCTGCTCGACAGCATCACCTACCTGATCCTGGACGACGCCGCGCGAATCCCCGCACTGCAGAACAACACCATCGACGCCACCGGTCTCGCCACGCTCGACGAGATGGAAATCGCGAGGCGCACCAACGGCATCGCCATCCGCCGCGCCCCCGGACTCGGCTGGTATCACTTCACGTTCAACGGCTCCCCGGACCGGATCCTCGCGGACCCGGCCCTGCGGCGCGCCGTCGCCAAGGGCATCGATCGCAACACCATTGCCGCGGTGGTCCAGCGCGGGTTGGCCGACAATCCGGTGCCACTGAACAACCACATCTATGTCGCCGGCCAGGAGGGCTACCAGGACAACAGCAGTGTCGTCGCCTTCGACCCCGAGAAGGCCAAGCAGGAACTCGACGCGCTCGGCTGGAAGATGAACGGCCAGTTCCGCGAGAAGGATGGCAAGCAGCTGGTCATTCGTGACGTGCTCTTCGACTCGCTCGGCACGCGACAGTACGCCCAGATCGCGCAGAACAACCTCGCCCAGATCGGTGTCAAGCTCGACCTCGACATCCGGCCCGCGGCGGGCTTTTTCACCGACTACGTCACGGTCGGCAACTTCGACATCGCCCAATTCTCCTGGAGCGGCGACGCTTTCCCGCTGTCGAGCCTGACCCAGATCTATCGCACGGGCGCCGAGAGCAATTTCGGAGGCATCAGCAGCCCGGAGATCGACGCCAAGATCGAGGAGACGGTCAGCGAGCTGGATCCCGCGAAAGCGCGCACGCTCGCCAACGAGCTGGACAAGTTGCTGTTCGAAGAGGTCTTCAGTCTTCCGCTGACACAGTCCACCGGAAACGTCGCGGTGCGAAGCAATCTGGCGAACTTCGGCGCGTTCGGTCTCGCCGACGCGAACTACACGACGATCGGCTTCACGAAGTAGCTTTGCGCACGGTGCGGGGAATCGCCGCGGGCACCGCCGATTCGAGCGCTGCCGCCGCCTCGATACCCCAGATCAAGGCCCGGACGCCGAACCCGGCCGGCTTCGAATCCAGGTCTGCCTCGCGTTCGGGTAGCGCCTCGAATGTGCCGTCGTAGATTGCTTCGACGATGTCCAAGGCAGCGCTCTCGCGCAGGTCGACAATGCTGTGGCCCGCGGTCGGCAGGTTGACCAGCACCGCGTCGGGGATCAGCGACGCGACCCGCTGCGCCACCGTCGGCGGGGTGATCAGGTCACGACCTCCTGAGATCACCACCGTCGGCCAGGTGAAGCTTGGCATCTCGGTGACCAGATCGAACGGTTCGGCATCGAATTCTGTTGTGCCCGTGTCAGCTTCGCGGTATGCCACAGCGGGGTCGAACGGTTTGCCGTCCGGCGTCGCGCCATAGTTGAGCTCGCGGTACGCGATGCGGTTGACCAGGTCCGGCTCGTTTCGGTACGGCGCCTTGCGTTCCAGCACGAGGCGGGTGGCGTGTGCCATGCCCGACCACAACCAGTGCTTGCCGGTGAGGAGCAGATCCAGTTGGCGCCGCAGAAGCGTGGGCCCGGCAAGGCCGTAGACCGCTATCGCCAGCTGGGTAGCCGCGGGCGTCAGTTGGTCGTCGCCGACCAGTCGTCGCACCTTGGGAGCCAGATCGGCGGTCTCGGGGTCGTCACCGTTCCACAGCAGGCTGCGGGCCGCCTCGCGCACCGCGTCGATGTCCTGCGCAGAAAGCACGGGTGAGTCAAGAACCATGGCGTGCACCCGCTGGGGATGGCGCACGCCGAACCCCGCCGCGAGATAAGTGCCGTACGAAGTGCCGTAGATGACCGCCTTGTCGACCCCCGCATCGTCGAGCACCGCGGCCACATCGTCGACGACCTGGTCGATCGTCAACGCCTCCGGGGGCAGGTCGGCACCGCGATCATCGTGGCGGGACAAGCCGACCCCGCGATGCTCGACCATGATGACGTCCAGGCCTTCGGCCGCTGCGCGACGGCGAAAGCCCCTGTACAGCGCGACCGATGCCGCCCCGGGACCGCCCGGGATGACGACCAGCGGATGCGCGGACTTGCGTCCGGCGCGCACGTAGAAGAGGTCGAACTCGTCGTCAGATTGGTCTTGGCCGCCGTTCCGCCCATTCAGCACAGGCCGCCGGACGGCGCGAACACCGGGAAGCGCCGCGAGTTTGTCGTGCGCGCGCCGGCGTCGGGCGTTCATGGTCATCAGTGTCCATTCTGCCCCGCGCGTGCCCATGTTCTATAGAGTCGCGGGACGAATCGATACCCCATGGGACGAGGCAGCGTGCGAACTGAGGAGTTCTTCGAGCAGGCGACGCAGGCGTTCGAGGTACTGGGCGTTTTGTCGATGGTCGTCGGGTTCGTGTTCGCATTCGGGCTGTCGATAATCACCTGGACGCGCACCAAAAGCGGTGGTCGCGCGTTCAAGACGCTGCGGGAATCCCTGGGCGGAGCAATTCTTCTCGGCCTCGAACTGCTGGTCGCGGCCGACATCGTCAAGACCGTCACGTCGACGCCGTCGCTGACCGACGCCGCCGTCCTCGGCATGATCGTCCTCATCAGGACGGTGCTCAGTTTCACGATCGAGATCGAAATCGACGGTGTCACACCATGGCGCAAGGCGCTGCGAACCGGACCCGAAGTACTCACGAACGCGGCCCGCAAGGCCATGAGCTCGGAACCCGACTCCCCCGCCTGACGCTCAGGAGCGGATGAGGTCTGCGGCCACCTCTCCGATCAACACGCTGGGCGCATGAGTGTGCCCACGGATGATCGTCGGCATCACCGATGCGTCGGCGACCCGCAGTCCCTCGACTCCGCGGACCCGCAATTGCGGATCGACGACACTGGCATCGTCGCCACCCATGCGGCAGGTCCCCACGGGGTGATAGAGCGTGTGCGACAACGAGTTCAGCGCCCGGTCCAACGTTTCGTCGTCGAGGTTCGTGGCGTTCAGCGGTCTGGCGATCTTTCCGATGATGCCGTTCAACGCGGATGACGTCGCGATGGTCGCGCACATCCGCAGGCCGGCCATCAGCGCCTCGCGGTCCGCGCCGGCGGGGTCGCTCAGATACCGCGGGTCGATGATCGGCTTGTCCTTAGGATTCGAGGACCGCAAGGTGATGGTGCCGCTGCTGGCCGGCTTGAGCAAGATGGGGCCCATGACGACCGCGTGGCCCGGATACGGGTCGCCGAGCCCCTCCTCGAAGTACGGTGCGGGCGCGAATATCAGTTCCAGGTCTGGCAATTCGAGATCAGCGCGACTCTTGACGAAGCCGTACGCCTCACCGACGTTTGACGTGAGCATGCCACGTCTGCGGATGAAGTAGTTCAGCAGTTCCAGCGGTTTCTCTGCTGCGAACAGCGTGTCGTTCGGCACGTCGAATCCCAGCGGGACCACCAGATGATCGAGCAGATTGCCACCGACACCCGGGGACTCGGCAACCACGTCGATTCCGTGCTCGGTGAGATGATCGCGGTCGCCTATTCCGGAGAGCATCAACAGTTGCGGGCTGTTGATCGCGCCGCCACACAACACCACCTCGCGCTTTGCCCGCACGATCTGTTGACGTCCGTCTTTGTCGAACTCGACACCCGCGGCGCGATGCCCGTCGAAAAGTACCTTCGTCGCGGTGGCCTCGGTCAGCAGCGTCAGGTTCGGGCGCTTGACCGCGGGCCGCAGGTAGGCGTCCGCGGTGCTCCATCTGGCGCCACGGCGCTGAGTGACGTGGGTTTCGCAAAAGCCCTGCGGCTCAGCTTGATTGGGCTCTTCCACGCGATACCCGCATTCCTGGACAGCCTGCAGCCACGCGGCAGTGGACGAACGGGGGCTTCGCTGGCGCGCGATCGACAGCGGGCCGCTCTCGATGCGACGCAGGTACGGTTCCAGATGGGCGTAGTCCCAATGCTCACCGGCGGCGGCACCCCACTCGTCGTAGTCCGCGGCGAACCCGCGGACCCACATCATCGCATTCATCGATGACGATCCACCGAGCATTCTGCCTCGCGGCCAATAGATCTCGCGTCCGTCGAGCTCCTTCTGCGGCTCCGTGAGGTAGTCCCAGTCCATCGGAGTGCGCATCAGATTGGCGAAGCCCGCGGGGATGTGAATGAATTTGTCTTTGTCCTTCGGTCCGGCTTCGAGCACCACGACCGAGGCGGCGGGATCCGCACTGAGGCGATTGGCCACCACCGATCCGGCAGAGCCCGTTCCCACGACGATGTAGTCGGCGTCCACCCGCCGGAGTCTAGGAGTACGAGCGTTCCCCGGGTACAAAGAACGCAAATTGACCCCCAGCAACCGCGTCATGCACGAGGATGAAACTGGCGCCAGCAGCACCTTCGAACCGCCTCGCACTTCGGAGCCATCGGATGGAACCCCAGCCACCCCGCGCGGAACTCCAGGCTGCGCCCCCTGCCTACCGTCTTCATCCCCCCACCGGCGTCACCTGGGCCACCGCGCTTGGGGGCTTCGCCGCGGGCGGCATCGTGCTTGGGTTCAATTACTGGAAGTGGGGCCAGAAGGCTGCTGCTGCGGCCGTCGTCGCCGCGGGATTCGTCGCGTTGTCGGTCGTCGCCTGGCTGGCGATAATCACGCCCGCGAGTGTGCCCGCCGTCGTCTTCCTTGTGCCCCAGCTGCTCGTTGGATACTTCGTCGCCAAATGGCTGCAGGGCCGCCGCTTCGATGCACATGTCGCCGCCGGCGGCGGAAAGATCTCGTCCGGGGTCGGTGCGGCGATCGGCCTGGGGTTCGGCACGTTGATGCTCGGCGCTTTCGCCATCTGGTTCTGGAGCACCGGGATCAACCCCAAGGCGCTGCTCGACTCGCAGGAGTCCGTCGACTTCGGCCACGGCCAGCAGGTCTTCTACTCTCGCGGCGCCTCGCGCGACGCCGCCCAGGACTTCGGTGAAGCCCTAACAAGGGGACGCTACTTCGATGACACCGTCGCCACCGAGGTCTGGATCGCCGGGCAGCCCGGCAAGCGGGAGATCTCGTTCGTCGGCGCTGAAGGTGCGTGGGATGACCCAGTCAATGTGGATTACATACACGAGTTGACGGAATACATCGTGGCCGACATCGGCGGAAAGCCCGTAACGGTGCTGCTACTCGACGAACGGTTGTATGAGAAGAAGCGGTGCAGATTGGATGCGGGATGGACTTGTTCGCCAAAACCTTAGGTGGTCAGCGCGATGTGATGCGCGCCGTCGACGGCGGAGTACCGCTGCGGACTGCACGTCAGCACGATCACCTGTCCGTCACCTCCGACCGCGTTGAACACCGCGCCCATCTTGACGAGCCGATCGGCGTCGGTGAAGCCCAGGGCGTCGTCGATCACCACGGGGACGGTGTCCTCCTTGGCCACCAGCGCGGCGCCGGCCAGCCGCGCGACGATGCCGAGCTGCTCCTTCGCGCCGCCGGACAACGACTCGTACGGGACCGTGCGGCCTGACAGCGTGCGGCTGCAGATCTTCAGGTCGCTGTCGACGTCGACCTCGAAACTGTCGCCGAAGACCACCCGACCGAGGCGTTCCACCTCGCTGCGGAACGGGTCGACGTAGCGCAGCCGGGTCGCATCGCGGTGGCGGGTGATCACGGACCGCAGCAGTTCCGCCGCGCGGGCGCGACGTTGCACCCGCAGGTACTCGGCCTCAGCGTGCTCGCGTTCGGTTTCGGCGGCGTCCAGCTGCCCCTTACGCCCCTCGGTGCCGTACACCTTCAGCTGCGTCTTCACCTCACGCAGCGCCTCGACCACCTCGTCGTGACCGCGACCCACCGCCTCGGCGTTCCGGGCGGCCTCGCTGAGCGCGGCGGCGACGGCGTCGGGTGCCGCGCCCGCAAGCTCGTCGCGGAGCTCGGCGACGAGAGTGTTCGCGCGCCGCGCTTCCTCCTCGTGCAGCTCGGCTTTGACGGCCAGCTCCGCGTC
>Ga0075363_100000806_pt1 | contig 10839 bp, 7 predicted proteins | sample EndMetdeltDD1763_FD_71470 | JGI IMG/M metagenome (GOLD analysis project Ga0075363, IMG submission 71470) | Populus endosphere microbial communities from Tennessee, USA - Endosphere MetaG P. deltoides DD176-3 | ecosystem: Host-associated > Plants > Roots > Endosphere | place: USA: Tennessee...
GTCATCGAGTTCTCCAGCACCCAGTGCGTCGGGTCCGGGTTGCTGGAGCCCGCCGGGGAAGCGCTCACCCCCAGCACGTCGGCGTAGTCCGCCGGGTGGAGGTAGGGAGCGGCGTCCTCACCGGAGCTGTGTGCCTCGAAGGTGGACGGCATGTCCCCCAGCAGCTCGGTGGAGCGGTTGCCGGTCGGAGCGACGACCACGACGCCCATCCCCCACAGCTGCTCGACCTTGGCGCGGATCTCGGGGTCGTCCGGGACCGCGAGCGACATGTTCACGATCCGGATGCCCAGGGTGGGCACCGCCGCGATCACGGCGTCGAGCCCCTGGCGCAGGTTCTCCACGGTCATCGGCGACTCGGTGCTGTCCGCGGCCGTCGACGCGTCCGCCTCGTCGTAGACCTGGACGTCGTAGATCCGCGCGTAGGGGGCGATGCCCACCGGTCCGCCGCCGTCCGCGCGAGCTCGGCCGGCGATCAGCCCGGCCACCGCCGTGCCGTGGTAGTCGACCGGCTCGGGCTGCTTGTTGCCCGCGTCCACCCGGCCGGCGATCCGCACCGGCGCGGCCTGCGCGACCCCGGAGTCGATGACCGCGACCACGACCCCGGCGCCCGGCTTCACCCGCTCCTGCTTCAGCCACCCCAAGGCGTCGTCGACGCCCAGCTCCTGAAGCGGCAGGCTCGGCTCGGCCGTGGCGTAGTGGGTGGTGTCCTGGACCGGGATGTTCTGGCAGTCCTGCTCGACCCCGTCGTCCGCGGCCGCGGAGGCCGGGTCGGTGGGCGACAGGATCAGGACCGAGGCCACTGCGAGGCACGCGAGCGGGAGCCTCACTGCGGGAGCTCCTGGCAGTCGTCGGTCGACTGCTGCTCCCCCGGCTGGTTGGCCGGCGGGCACAGCGCGGCGCTCGTCGAGAGCTCGACCCCCTCGTCGAAGAGCTCGGTCCACTCGTCGGGCACCAGAGGCGCCTGGCCCGGGTCGTAGCCCAGCTTGTCGAGCGTGACCGGTCCCCCGGACAACGGGTACGCGCGGCCGAGCGGGTCGATCACCATCATCGAGTCACTCCGGGACTCGTCCCAGGTCCCGACCTGCACGAAGGCGCCGTGGCCGCGGTCGATCGTCACGCGTCGCTCGTCGAGCGGGATCGCCCCGGTGGCTCCTTGCTCGGGTGACTCCGCGTCATCGGTCGGGCCGCCGGCCAGCCAGACGCGTGGGTTCGAGCCCGGGGTCACGTCCAGCTGCGCACACGGCGCCGAGTTCAGCGGGGCCACGGCCGTGTCCGGCCAGTGCGACCCGGTGTAGGTAGTCTGGGCGTACGACGCCGGCAGCTCCTCCTGCAGCAGGTTGGGGCCGTGCTTGAACGACGAGTTCTCGAGCACGGCGAGCGCGAACGGGTCCAGCGGCTGCCAGCCGCCGTCGATGACCATCGCCGCCCGGCTGCCGTCGATGACGTAGTCGCCCACGCGGGCACCCGGGACCGGCGACCCCTCGGCCTCCTGGCCCAGGTGCGGCAGGCCGAACCCGCCGGGCCCGATCTCGCCACCCTGAGGGAACAGGGCGAGCCACTGCGGCGGCACGCTGATCGCCTCCGCCTTCTGGCCGAGGCCGTAGTCGACCAGCAGGTTGTCGCCCTCGGCATCCGAGATCGGGTAGCGGTAGGCCCGCTGCTCGCCCGCCTCGCGCCCGCTCGAGGTGGCGATCAGCCAGTAGCCGCCGGCGCTCTGCACCACGATCGCGTCGCTCGTCGTCGGGTCGACGCGCTCCTCGTGGGACACGTCCACGGCGATCCCGACCTGGTTGTCGGTGCAGGCCGTCCAGCCGCTCTCGATGAACTGCTTGGGCCGCGGCAGCGTCTGCGGCGCCCCCAGGATCCCGATCGGGATGCCCGGCGTCTGCTCGTCCACGACGTCCTGGTCGACCGAGGTGGCCTTCACCTCGGCGCCGAGGATCAGCTGGGCCGAGGTGATGTTGATGACCGGGATCAGCTGGGGCGGGTCGTGCTCCTCGAGGATGACGTAGGTCGCTGGCTGGTCCCCTCGGGTCACGACCAGACCGACCTTGTTCCAGTCCTCCGGTGTGCGCGACGCGAGCACCGACGCGATCGCGCCCCCCGCGATCAGCAGCACCGCGAGCGCGAGACCACCGACGACGGTGCGGCCGGGTCGCGACGGCTCGACCTCGCGGCCGCCCGGGGCACCCGAGAGGAACGCCGTCACGAGCCGGCGCCGGGAGAACGAGTAGGCCTCGACGAGGTCCTTCTTGGTCGCCATCAGCCGCGGATCGCGGAGTAGATGCCGGTCGCCAGCACCACCAGCGGAAGCAGCGCGAGCAGGCAGACCGTCTCAGCCAGGTCGCCGAGGCGGCCGCGCCGCAGCGACGGGGTGCCGGGGACCAGCGTGACCGCGAGCAGGACCGCGCCGGTGGCGGCCAGGGTCACCGCCACGGTGGGCCGCCACTGCGGGTGCATCCAGAGGAGCGACACCGCGACCGAGACCAGACCGAGGATGCCGGAGCCGAGGCCGACCAGGACCTCGTGCCCGGTGCGGTACTGGCGGGTCCGCAGCATCACGACCAGGCAGGAGACGACGGCGAGCAGGGTGCCGGACAGGCCCAGGCTCACCGCGAGCGGCGCGACCAGCACCAGCAGCAGGCCGACGGTCGCGGAGGTCGCGACCAGGATCTGGTGGGCCACCCGGGCGTCGGACCCGACGCGGGCCGGATCGATCTCCACCGGGTCGGCGGTGATGTCGGCCGGGGCGAACAGCTGGTCGACGCTGGTGCCGGTGACACCGAGGGCCAGCCACGGGAAGACCGAGCCGGCCAGCACGACGACGGCGAGCGCCGTCGTCAGCACCACCGCCGGGTCGAAGGAGCCCGCGCGAGTGAGCAGCCCGGTGGCGAGGAAGATCGCGCCGACCACGACCGGCGGGAGCGCCAGGGTGCGCCCCTCGCCGAGGCCGATCACACAGACCAACCCGGCGACCAGGGCCCCGCCGCCGGCGCAGGCGACCGGATAGCCGAAGAAGTCGCCGTCCTGGCGCAGCACGAGCATCAGCCCGGCCAGCGCGGCGTAGACACAACCCATCCAGGTCACCGCGACCGCAGCCTCGGGCTCGTGCTGTGCCCGCGACAGCACGATCGCCCCGGCCACGAGCGCGACCGCGACAACGGCCGCGGCGACCCCGGCCAGGAGCGAGGAGTACTGGATGAGCAGCGCCACCGCGCCCAACGTCATCAGCAGCCCCGCCGCGACCAGCGCGGTACGCCGACCGGACGCCGGCGCCCACGGCTGCAGGTCCCGCTCGACCACGTCGGTCATCGCCTCGACGATGTCGTCGTAGATGCGCGGTGCCGCCTCGTCGACGCCGGCCGTGACGGAGAGCAGCCCGCCGTCCTCGATGCCCTGGGTGATGAGGCCGGTCTCGGGGGCGAGCTCGCGGCCATCGGCGGTGACGACGCGATAGCCGCCGTAGACGGTGGCGGCGTCGAGCAGCCCCACACTGCGGGCCAGCTCGGGCACGAGCTCGGCGACCGGCACCGAGCCGGGCAGCACCAGGTCCACCCGGCGGGTGCCGGACGAGACGCTGACTCGCACCAGCCCGGACGCGCTGACCGGCGCCTGACTCATCTGACCTCCCCGAGAGCTCTGGTCCGTGGGGGACTTTACGGAAGACCGGGTCCGGACGCGGCAGGAGGACCGGCGCCGGGCGCCGGTCCTCCTCTTTCGCGGTCGCTGCGGACTAGCCCAGCGATCGGCGCAGCGGTCAGCCGATCTGGAACGAGTTGGCGCCGCGCATGTCGGCCGCGTGGTAGTCCTGGTTGGACTGGCCGACGGTGGTGCTGGTGTCGCTGAGCAGCTGCATCATCTCGGCGATCGCGGTGTCCCACTTGGTCTTGGCCTGGTTGTAGGCCGCCTGGGCGTTACCGGACCACTCGCTCTGCAGCGGGGCGAGGTCACGCTCGAGGTTGTTCATGCGGTCGTCGATGTCCTTGACCATCTTGTAGAGGTGGTCGCCGACCTCGTTGAGGCCACCGTGGTTGACGACGAGTCCGTCGAAGCCCGTGCCGGTCATGTCTGTCTCCTTCTCTCCTGCTTCGGTCCAGCTCGTCCGGGTCAGTACTGCTTCACGCCGTCGAGGCGGCTGTGGTTCTTGTTCATGTAGTCCGACTGGGTCTGGTCGGTCGTGATGTTGTCGCGCTCGGTCGAGGTGAGCGAGCTCTCGAACTCGTTGAGCGCCTGGACGATCCGGTTCTGCTTCTCGGTCCACGCCTGGTGCAGGTTGAAGAAGGCCCGGCCGCCCTGGCCCTGCCACTTCGCCTGCTGCGCGAGGATGTTGTCGGAGAGCGTTGCGGAGAGCCGGTCGAAGTCGCTCTTGGCGGTGGCCACCATGCCTGCCGCCCGCGAAAGAGTCCGGTCGCCTGCCTTCATCTCTGGCGTCGCCATGTCGCCTCATCCCTTTCTGTGAGCGGCATGTCGAAGCCACCCGAGTCGTGTGTGCGATGTGGTCATTCCTGGGGGGCCCGGACAAGAGTGTGATCCGGACAACCAGCGGTCTACCCGTGCCGAAAACTGCTAAACCCGGAACTTGATTTCCCACAGGGCCCGGAACAGACCGGACGCGACGACGAGAGCGGCGATGGTCCCGGCGCCCGCCAATCCCTCGGCCACCTCGGCCCGGCGCGACCACCACGCGGAGCGCCAGCCTCGCCCGGTGGCGACCGCCACGATCACGAGCAGGACGGCCAGCAGGACGCCGGCGATGCCGAGCGCCACGCCCTGGGGAGCATCGACGAGGCGGAGCAGTACGACGGCCAGCGCGGTCCAGCAGGTGAGCCCGGCGCCGCGCAGCAGGGCGCGCGCCGCGGGGTGGCGGTAGCTCCGTGCGGCGAGCAGCAGCGCTGCCCCGGAGAGGCCGACCATCACCCGCGCGCCCACCCGGTCCACAGGCAGCGTCGCGGTCCAGAGCAGCATCGGCGCGGACACCGCCACGACGACCCAGACGCCGGCCGCGGCAGCGGTGATGATCCGGGCCCCGCGCGCAGCGACGTGGGCGACCGCCGCCGGCGGCACCATCGTCCGGCCGCGCCGGCCGCGCGGCCGGTCCCGCGCCGACCAGGCAGTGACGGCCAGCCGCTCGATGTCGATGAGGAACTGGTCGGGCACGTCGATCGCGACCGCAGGCACGAACCGGGCGGCCAGCGTCGCGATCAACAGCAGGAGGCTCCAGACCACCTGGGGGTCCGCGTGCAGCAGAGCTCCGGCACCGGTGACGAGGAACAGCCCGACGCCCACGACGATCCAGATCCGGAGCGCCTCGTCACCCTGGACGTCCAGCGCACGGGCGACGCCGGCGGCGACCGTCGCCACCAGCGCGGTGACCCCGACCACCGTGGGCAGCCGTTCGGGCTCCGGCGCCCAGACCGCCGCGAACGCAGCCGCCCCGGCGAACGCCGGGGCGGCCACCATCCGGTGCGCGCTGAGCCGGCCGACCGGCAGCACGCCGAGCAGCGCGGACACACCGAGCAGGGCCACGGTGATCCGGCCCTCGAAGCTGTCGAGGCCACCGACCCGGGACGCGAACCATCCGGCAAGCGCGGCGATCCCGACCGCGACGGCGAACCAGGCAACCGAGAAGGCGCCCGGCTCGGGCTCCCCGACGCCCTGCGGGACGTGGTCGCCCGCGTGCCGGCGTACGGCGCCGCCCGCGGCCAGGACGTCACCGCTGCGGATGCCGAGGGCGGCCAGCGACGAGTCGGCGACCAGCACCTCGCCGAGCCTGCTGTGCAGAGCCGGCGCGAACTGGAGGCCGGCTTTGGCGGCGTACTCACGGGCGACGTCGGCGACCGACGCCTCGGGTGGAACGACGAGGTCGAGGGCGCCGGAGGGGCCGTGCACGGTGAGCGCGACGGTGCTGTGCGCCACGCGCCGGCCTGCCTCCATGCGCTCCACCAACCTTCATCCGTCACCGAGCCGGACCAGCCCACCTGAGCGAGCTGTTCGCTCGGGAGACTAGTTCCCCGAATCAGGGGCACACCTATCATCGACGGATCGGGCTCGGGACTGCGAGGGAGTGCTGTGACGACGACGGACAAGCCGCCGCTGCCGCGTGTCACGGCGCAGCAGGGCGGGCTCACTCCGGCACTTTCCGCGACCGGTTCGACGACGCGGACCTTCGGGCAGAGCACCGGTCAGTCGACGCTGCGCGGTGGCCGGCTCGACCAGCCCGAGCTGCCCGACGGCCAGCTCCAGCTGCAGCCGCCGCCGCAGATCGAGCAGGCCGAGGGCGCCAGCGGTGTCCTGATGAACGCGATCCCGATGCTCGGCTCGCTCGGCTCGATCGTGCTCGTCGCGACGATGAGCGGCGCCAGCACCGGGGGTCGCCAGTACATCGCGGCCGGGATGTTCCTGTTCGCCACCCTCGGCTTCGTCGTGGTCCAGATCGACCGCCAGCGCAAGCAGCGCATCCAGCAGGTCACCGGCACCCGCACCGAGTACCTCCGCTACCTCGGCAACGTCCGCCAGCTCGCGCGCGAGGCCGCCGACCAGCAGCGCCGGGCCCTGACCTGGCACCACCCCGACCCGGCCGCGCTGCCGGCCATCGCCGAGGACCGCACGCGCATCTGGGAGCACGGCGCCGCCGACCCCCAGTTCCTCCACGTCCGCTACGGCGTGTGCCAGCAGCCGCTCTCGCTCGAGCTGGTGCCGCCGGAGAGCGCCCCCATCGACCAGGTGGACCCGGCGGCCGCGTCCGCGCTGCACCGGCTGCTCGTCGTACACCGGCTCCAGCCCGACCTCCCCGCGTCGGTCGACCTGCGGGCCTTCGACCGGATCGAGCTCTGCGGTCCCGAGGAGCCGACCCGGTCGTTGGCCCGCGCGATGATCTGCTCCGCCACCGCCTTCCACGCGCCCGAGCACCTCGTCGTCGCGGTCCTCACGACGGAGCAGAACCTCACGCACTGGGACTGGATCAAGTGGCTGCCGCACGGCCAGAGTGCGCAGCAGTCCGACGCGGTGGGGCCGCGCCGGATGGTGTCGACGTCGCTGGACGAGCTGGCCGGGATGTTGCCGGCCGACCTGGGCGAGCGGCCGCGGTTCGGGGCCGAGGAGCGGCCGGCCACCCCGCACATCCTGTTCGTCATCGACGGCGCGGAGCTGCCGCCCGGCAACCACGTCGTGCCGCCCGACGGAGTGCACGGCGTGACGGTCCTGGACCTGCCGGTCCGCTGGGACGAGCTCGAGGACGCGACCCGGCTGCGGCTGCAGTTCGAGGTCGGCGCCGAAGGCACGGCGCTCGACGACGGCCGCTACCCGGTGCAGGCGCTGCGCCTGCGCGACGAGGTGATCCGCGCCAAGGTCGACCAGTGCTCGCTGGCCACGGCCGAGGCCTTCGCCCGTCGGCTCACACCGCTGCACACGGTCAGCGGAGTCGTCGAGAGCAGCAGCGCGGAGTCCAGCGGCGACGCCGACTTCATGGAGCTGCTGGCGCTGGGCGACGTGCACCGGTTCGACCCCGACCAGGCCTGGCAGCACCGACCCGCGCGCGACCGGCTGCGGGTGCCGATCGGCACCGGCGACGGCGGCTCCGTGGTGCACCTCGACATCAAGGAGTCCGCCCAACAGGGCATGGGCCCGCACGGTCTGGTGATCGGCGCGACCGGCTCCGGCAAGTCCGAGTTCCTTCGGACCCTGGTGCTCGGGCTGGCGATGACGCACTCGCCCGAGCACCTCAACATGGTGCTCGTCGACTTCAAGGGCGGCGCGACGTTCGCCGGCATGTCCGAGCTGCCGCACGTCTCGGCGGTGATCACCAACCTCGCCCAGGAGCTGACCCTCGTCGACCGCATGCAGGACGCGCTGTCCGGCGAGATGGTGCGCCGCCAGGAGCTGCTGCGCGAGGCCGGCAACTTCGCCTCGATCCGCGACTACGAGAAGGCGCGGGCGACGGGGGAGAACCTGCAGCCGCTGCCGTCCCTCTTCATCGTGGTCGACGAGTTCTCCGAGATGCTTGCCGCCAAGCCGGAGTTCATCGACCTCTTCGTCGCCATCGGCCGGCTCGGACGGTCACTCGGGCTGCACCTGCTGCTCGCCTCGCAGCGGCTCGAGGAGGGGCGCCTGCGCGGGCTGGAGTCGCACTTGTCCTACCGCGTCGGGCTGCGCACCTTCTCGGCGCAGGAGTCCCGCGCGGTGCTCGGCGTACCGGACGCCTACGAGCTGCCGCCGATCCCCGGCCTGGCCTACCTCAAGCCGGACCCGACGACGATGCTTCGTTTCAAGACCGCCTACGTCTCCGGGCCGCCGTCCGGCCGGGTGCACGTGCGCCGGGACGGGGAAAGGCTCCAGGGGATCCTGCCCTTCACGATCTCGGAGGTGCTCAAGCTCGACGTGCCCGTCGACGAGCCCGAGCCGGAGCCGCCTCCCACGGACCCGAGCGACCAGCAGTCGCTGCTCGACCTCGCGGTCGGCCGGATGGTCGACCACGGCCCCGCGGCCCACCAGGTCTGGCTGCCGCCGCTCGACGTGCCGGACACCCTCGACGAGCTGATGCCGGACCTCGCAGTCGACCCGCAGCTGGGCCTCGTCTCCCGGGAGTGGCGGGCGCTCGGTGGTCTCGTCGTACCTCTCGGCACCGTGGACCGGCCGCGCGAGCAGCGCCGCGACACCCTCTCCGTGGACCTGTCCGGCGGCGCCGGCCACCTCGCCGTCGTCGGTGGCCCACGCAGCGGAAAGAGCACGACGCTGCGGGCGGTGGTGGCCGGCATGTCGCTGACGACCACACCGCAGGAGTCGCAGTTCTTCGTGCTCGACTTCGGCGGCGGCACGTTCGCCGGCATGACCGGGCTGCCGCACGTCGCGGGCATCGGCACCCGGTCCGAACCCGATGTCGTGAGCCGGATCATCGCCGAGGTGACCGGGGTCGTGGACCGGCGGGAGAAGTACTTCCGCGCCAACGGCATCGACTCGATCGAGACCTACCGCTCACGTCGTGCCCAGGGTCGGGCCGACGACGGGTACGGCGACGTCTTCCTCGTCGTCGACGGCTGGAGCACGCTGCGCGCCGACTTCGACGACCTCGAGATGGAGATCCAGCAGCTGTCCACCCGCGGCCTGACGTTCGGCCTGCACATCGTGGCCGCGACCAGCCGGTGGGCGGACTTCCGGGCCGCGATGCGCGACATGTTCGGCAGCCGGCTCGAGCTGCGGCTCGGTGACCCGCTCGACTCGGAGATCGACCGCCGGATCGCCGCGCTGGTGCCTCAGGGCCGGCCCGGCCGCGGCCTGGTCACCAGCAAGCTGCACTTCCTCACCGCTCTTCCCCGCGTCGACGGCGACGCGCGGGCCGAGACGCTCGGCGACGGTGTCGACGACCTGGTCCGCCGCGTCACCGAGGCCTGGACCGGGCCTGCGGGGCCCAAGCTGCGGCTGCTGCCCGAGCGGATCTCTCTGGACGACGTGCGGGCCCAGGCCGGCGTCCCCGCCACGCTGGCGGACGAGGACAAGGGGGCGCACCCGCTGCTGGTCGGGATCGACGAGAAGGAGCTGGCACCGGTCTCGCTCGATCCCGAGACCGAGCCGCACCTGCTGATCCTCGGCGACGGGCAGTCCGGCAAGAGCTCGATCCTGCGCGGCCTGGCCCGCGAGATCATGCGGACCCGCACCCCGCAGCAGGCGCAGCTGGTCGTCGTCGACTACCGGCGCGCGCTGCTCGGCGAGGTGCCCGACGAGTACCTGCTCAACTACCTCACCTCCGCCAACCAGGCACAGCCCGCGCTGCGCGACCTCGCGACGTACCTCGAGAACCGCATCCCCGGCCCCGACGTCACCCCCGAGCAGCTGCGCGGCCGGTCGTGGTGGAACGGCGCCGAGGTGTTCGTGCTGGTCGACGACTACGACCTGGTCGCCACCCAGCAGAGCTCACCGGTGGCCGCTCTCCAGCCGCTGCTCGCCCAGGCCCGCGACGTCGGCCTCCATGTCACGGTCGCGCGGCGCTCGGGTGGCGCCTCGCGGGCCCTCTACGAGCCCGTGATGCAGTCGCTGCGCGACCTGGCCATGCCCGGGCTGATGCTGTCCGGCAGCCCCGACGAGGGCCCGCTGCTCGGCAACCTGCGCGCCACCCCCGGGCCGCCCGGTCGCGGCAGGCTGATCACCCGCGAGCGCGGTGTCGAGGTCGTGCAGATGGCGTGGACCGAGCCCACTCTCTGATCGCCCCGTCACCCGGGTGCCCCGTCGAGTGACCCATTTGGCAGGTAGGGAGCGCTCCCAGACCTGCGGATCGGGTCACTCGATGGCAAACAGGGGACTACGTGTGGACGCTGCGGAACGTCCCTTAACGCGCCGTCAACACTCCGTAAACCTTGGGGCGATCTTGATAGGTCACGCTCAGTTCATCCCGTCAGAACGCCGGAAAGCTCGGGTGCCTCCGGCCAGATCAGCAGGAGGCCGCAGTGGAAGATCCCACGACGACCACGCGTGAACCCACCCGTGACCTTGACACCCAGCTCGAGCGGATCCGCAACCAGCGGGCGATGCTCAAGGACCGGCACAGCCAGGCACTGTCAAGGCTGATGAACGAGCGCGAGGACCTCAAGGGGGTGCACGCGCTCGCCGACCTGGTCAGCGACTCGCTGCGCTGGTCGGCCTGAGCAGCTCCGCCCCCTCTCGGGGATAGTCCGTGATTCAACGGCCCCTCTAGGCCGCTTTCAGGGCCGTTTGGTCACGGACTACCCCGACACTTCCACGACCATGGAACAGTCCCGGCGCCAGACTGGGACGCATGGTCAGCACCGAGCCGTACGTCGAGGTGGGCGGCGACGTCGACATCGCCGCGGTGGCGACGTTGTTCGCCGA
>Ga0075363_100000810_pt1 | contig 10822 bp, 9 predicted proteins | sample EndMetdeltDD1763_FD_71470 | JGI IMG/M metagenome (GOLD analysis project Ga0075363, IMG submission 71470) | Populus endosphere microbial communities from Tennessee, USA - Endosphere MetaG P. deltoides DD176-3 | ecosystem: Host-associated > Plants > Roots > Endosphere | place: USA: Tennessee...
TCACGGTGTTCCTGGTCATTCCGACGGTGACGGTGATCGTCAACGCGTTCGTGGTCGACGGCGCGTTCTCGTTGCGCCGCGTCGGCGGGCTGTTCTCATCCACCGCGCTGGGAGCGCTGGGATCTTCCGTGATGCTGTCGGCGAGCACAGCGGTCATCGGCGCGGTACTCGGTGCGGTGCTGGCGTGGCTGATCGCAAGCAGCCCGGCAACGTCGATGGTGCGCAGGGCTGTGATCTCGCTGTGCAGCGTATTGGCCCAGTTCGGCGGCGTCGCACTGGCATTCGCGTTCCTGGCGACCATCGGGATCAACGGCGTGCTGACCGTGTGGGCGCAGCAGGCGTTCGGGTGGAACCTGTCCGGTTCCGGCTGGCTCTACAGCCTGACCGGACTGGTTCTGGTGTACACCTACTTTCAGATTCCGCTGATGGTGATCGTCTTCCTGCCCGCGCTCGAAGGGTTGCGCACGCAATGGCGCGAGGCCGCCGTCAGTCTCGGCGCGTCCCGGTGGCAGTACTTCCGCGAGGTGGCGGTGCCGTTGCTGACCCCGGCGTTCCTCGGGTCGGCATTGTTGTTGTTCGCCAACGCTTTCGCCGCCTACGCGACTGCGGCCGCGCTGGTGAGTCAGGGCAGCCCGATCGTCCCCCTGCTGATCCGGTCCGCGCTGACCAGTGAGGTCATCCTCGGGCAGTCCGGGTTCGCCTACGCGCTGGCACTCGAGATGATCGTCGTGGTGGCACTGGTGATGGTGGCGTACAACGTCCTGGTCCGCCGTACCGCGCGGTGGTTGCGATGAAACGCGCTGCACGGGCGGGACTTTGGGTGGTCTTCGGAGTGTTCTTCCTCTTCCCGCTGTACGCGATGGCCGACTTCTCGACCCGCAACCTGATCGCCGGTGGCCGGACCTGGCAGGCCTGGGCAAACCTCGTCACCGACCACGCGCTGTATCAGGCGATCGTGATCTCTCTCCTGCTCGCGGTGTTCACCGTCGTCGCGATGCTGGTGATCCTCGTGCCGACGATGATCTGGGTGCGCCTGCGCGCACCGTGGGCCATGGGCGTCGTCGAGTTCCTGTGTCTGCTGCCGCTGACCATTCCCGCGCTGGTGATCGTCGTCGGTCTGCGCAACGTCTATCTGTGGGTGACGTACTTTCTCGGTGAATCCGCCCTGACGCTGACGTTCGTCTACGTGGTGCTGGTGCTGCCCTTCGCCTACCGTGCACTCGATGCGGCACTGTCGTCAATCGACCTGCAGACACTCACCGAGGCGGCACGGTCGCTCGGCGCGGGATGGACGACGACGATCCTGCGGATCGTGGTACCCAACATCTGGTCGGGAATCCTGTCCGCCGCGTTCATCTCGATCGCGGTGGTGCTCGGCGAGTACACCATCGCCTCGCTGTCCGGATACGACACGCTGCAGGTGCAGATCGTCGCGATCGGTAAGACGGACGGCCCGACGTCGGTAGCCGCCTCGCTGGCGGTGTTGTTGTTCGGCTTCGCCCTGTTGCTGGCGCTGTCGCTGGTGACGCGTGGCCGCAGGCGTGTCCAAGGAGTGACTGCATGACCGCGAACACGGCCGTCGACCTGACCGATCTCACCCGGGTCTACGGTGAGGTCAAGGCCCTCGACGGGCTGACATTGCACATCGAGGCGGGTGAACTCGTCGCACTGCTCGGTCCTTCGGGCTGCGGGAAGACCACCGCACTGCGCATTCTCGCGGGCCTCGACGACGCCACGTCGGGCACCGTCTCCGTCGGAGGGCGAGACATCAGCCGGGTTCCTGCCAACAAGCGCGACATGGGCATGGTGTTTCAGGCGTACAGTCTGTTTCCGCACCTGACCGTCATCGACAACGTCGCGTTCGGGTTGAAGATGCGCGGTAAAGACAAGCGCGAGAGGCTATCTCGGGCCGCTGACATGTTGGACCTGGTAGGGCTGTCCGCACACAAGGACAAGTACGCCAACGAGCTGTCGGGCGGCCAGCAGCAGCGGGTCGCGCTGGCTCGTGCGCTGGCGATCCAGCCGCGGGTGCTGCTGCTCGACGAACCGCTGTCGGCCTTGGACGCGAAGGTCCGCGCGCAACTGCGGGACGAGATCCGCCGGGTACAGCTCGAGGTCGGCATCACCACGTTGTTCGTCACGCACGATCAGGAGGAAGCGCTTGCGGTCGCCGACCGGGTCGGCGTGATGAGCCAGGGCCGACTCGAACAACTTGCGGCGCCGGCCGACCTGTACGCCAATCCGGCGACGCCGTTCGTCGCGGAGTTCGTAGGACTGAACAACAAGGTGCCCGTGCACGTTTCGGATGGCCGAGTGCAGCTGCTGGGCACCGTGGTGCCGACACTGCCCGGTTCGATCGCTTCGGGTCAGGGGGTTGCGATGGTACGCCCAGAGGCCGTCACCGTCAGCGCGGAACCGGCGGGCACGGCGAGGGTCAGCTCGGTGGCGTTCCTGGGGCCGATCTCCCGCGTCTCCCTCACGATGCCGGACGGTTCGGTGCTCAGCGCGCAGCTATCCGGTTCGGCCGCAAGGGCATTGGCACCGGGTGAGAAAGTCACCGTCGGTGTGGAGCAGGGCGGGGTGCTGGTCGTCGCCGCGTGAAGTCAGACGTCCTTGACGGGTTCGATGCCGAGGTCGCGGTAGGTCACCAGCGCGGCGAACGGAACGTCACGCTCGCCGAATCGCTTGGCCGCCACGTCGCCGCGATCCACCATCGGAATCACCCCGGCAACGACGGCCCCGGCGGCGACGACGCGCTCCAGCGCGATCTCGGTGGAACCGCCGGTGCTGATCACGTCGTCGACAAGCAGCACCCGGGTTCCTGGCTCCAGCCGCGTCCCTTCGATCCACTGCTCGCGGCCGCGTGACTTCTGTTCCTTGCGCACCGAGAACCACCTCTTGCCGGTGACCATGGCGACGCCGATGGAGATCGAGTCGGCGCCCATGGTGAGGCCGCCGACCGCGTCGTACTCGATCCCGCGCAGCGCCGCCAGGTCGGCGATCGCGCGGCTGACGATCGTGAGTCGTTCACCGTTGTCGATGGCGTGCTTGCCGTCGATGTAGTCGTGGCTGAGCTGGCCGCTGGCCAACTTGAACGGTTCGGCGCGATGTTCGTAACCGCGGGTGCGGATCAGCTCGAACGCTGCCGGCCAGGTTTCGGGGCGGTCTGCCATAGGGGGATCGTAATTCAGGCCCGTCGGCGAGCCGATGAGTCAGGCTTTGCGAGCGCGACGTGCCAGCTCGACCGTCGCCGAACGCAATTGGTCGTAGGAGTCGATCGGCGAGGCGTAACCGACGCGCGCGTAGGCGATCCCGCGTTCGGTGTCGACCCGCAGATCGAGGCCGTAGCGATCCGCGCCGGTGCACGTCGCCGCGGTGGTGTCCGGGTAACCGCCGAGCACCCTGGCCATCGCGGCCAGCGAGTCGGCGTGATCGGCGTTCAGGTGGGCGATCGCCCCCGCCGCCTGCGGCTGGACCGGATCCGGCGCGGCGGCCGCGTACTCGTCGCCGGTGGTGGATTCCATCCGGCCGTAACCGCCGACCCAGCGCACCCGGTGTACGCGCAGTACCCACAGCGTGAAGTCGCTGTAGTCGATGTAGTACTTGGCCGCCGCGACGGCACCCAGATGGGCATCGCGGGCCGCCGCCAGTTCGTCGCCGGCGGGTGACTCCACAACCCCTGCCAGGGTCACGCGGCCACTGGCCAAAGGATCGGCCTGGAAACTGGGCGCGACGATCGCGATGCTGGCCCGCGGATCGCCCGCCAGATTCCGGCCGTGCTCGGCGAGGTTGGACACGCACAGCACCGGTGCGCCACCGAGCAACCCGTAGGTCACGAACGATGCCCACGGATCTCCGCTGTCGGTCAGCGTCGCCAGCGTGCCCGTGTTGGTCGATGCCGCGATCGTGCGGGCCTCTTCGGCAGCCGACGGGCGAGTGGAGTCGACCACCGGGGTGAGCGGGGGAGGGACCGAGGGAGCGTCGCCCGGGTCGCCGTGATCGCGGTTCGGCACGGTCGAACGATACTCGGGCTCAGCCGTTCGGCAGCTCGGCGGTGATGTCCGCGACGACGGCGTCGATCCGGTCTCTGTCCAGTTGGATCGACTTGGTGGCGGCGTCGGTGGCCTTCTGCAGCGCCTCGTTGAGCCGCGTCTCGACCGTCTCGGCACCCAGCCGGAGCAGACCGTCGGCGATGAACGTTCCCGTCAGGTGGTGGTGACCGTTGAGGGTGACCTCGACGGTCTCGGCGTCGTCGGTGGCGGTGAACGTCTGGTTGTTCATCTTGTGCAACTGCTCATCCATCAGCGACTGCAGCCGTTCCGCCTGCCGCAGGACAGCGGCGACGTCGGGATGCATGTCGTCGCTCACTTGTCGTCCTGTCCGCCTTGCCTGCCGTCCTGAACATCTTTACGCCTGCGATTACCCACGACGCCCTCGGTCCACGGACGATCTTCGACATACAGATCCTCGTCCGGTGCCAGACGGGGATCGCGGCGCTTCTCCTTGGCCTGCTGTCCACCCTGCGCACCGTGCATGGGCGCCATGCCGCCCATCCCCCCTGCCATACCCGCCGGTGCGGCTGCGGCGGTCGCAGGCCCCGCGGTGGCCGGCACCGGTGGACCGGGCGCGACCGTTTCGGCGCTCACCGCCGGCGACAGCGGAGCCGTACCCGCGCCCCCACCTGTAGCACCGCCGCCGCTCGATCCGCCGCCGGTTGACCCTGCGGCCGGTCGCAGGTTCGGATCGGTGGGCGTCTTGGGCGTGCCCGTGGCCGGGCCTCCGCCAGGCGCCCCGGCGCCTGTGCCGCCACCCGAGGGTGATCCGCCGCCGGACGGTGATCCGCCGCCCGAGGGTGATCCACCGCTACCGCCTTGCGACGATCCGGCCTGCGACTGCGGAGCGCCGAGAGATTCGGCCATCTTCTGAGCCATCGCCTCGGGGTCTCCGGTGGGCTGATCGCCTGCGCCCTGGCCGCCAGCCCCGCCCGTGGACGTCAGCCCGTCGGCCGGATGAAACGGTGGGTCCGCCGGGCGGACCGGTGCGAACGTGGCATCGCCCGCGTACTCCTGGCGGATCTGGTCGGACTGTGTCTGTAGTTCCTCCATGCGCTTGCGGATCTTCTCGATCTCCTGCTGAGCCCGGACCCCGCCGTGGGGTCCGGTCAGGCCGGCGAGTTGCACCATCCGCGCTTCCAGTTCGATGTACTCCTGGTAGACGGGATCGTGTGCGCTCTTCGCCTTGTCGTGTGCCGTAACGATTTTCGACGCGGCTTCGGCCAGCTCGTACCATGCCTCCGACAACTGGGTCAGCCAACTGCCGAACGCGGTCATCCGGGCGTAGGCGGCATCCGCGGCGTCGCCCTCCCAATCGCCAGGCGGCGGATTCGGCTTGTTGTTCTCGACGCGCTTGGACGCCATTCCCCACTGCAGCATCGCGGTTTTCAGCGATGTGCCGGTGTCCGGTGCAGTCAACTCGGCCTGGGTTTGTTTGACGTTGCTGTATCCGCTGGCGTCGAGTAACCGCGGAGTGCTTGGTGCGCCGGGGATCTCGGGCGGCTGCGTCTGAGGGGCGGGAACGGAGATGGCGTCGACTGCCGTGGCGCGTTCGGGATTGTCGATCGCCGTGCCGTAGTCGTCGTCGACTTTCTGGTAAGCCTGCGCGGCGATCTCGAGCATCTCGGCGATGCGCTGGTTCTCGACTTCGGCCCACCGCTCGAACTCCTTGAGCGACTGCGCGTTTTCGTTGAGGTTGGCGATTGCGTCGTTCGTGGACGGCACCGCGTCGGGCGGCGCCACCGCGTCCTCGGCGGGATTGTGCCAGTTCTGCGCTTTCATCTCGGCGGCCTGGCTCGTCAACGCGCCGGGCTCCACCCGCTGGACCGTCACGGCTCAGCCCTCCAGCGCCATCTGGTAGCGGCTTTCCTCGCGCGGGTTGATCAGCCGGATCGGTAGCTGGCGGTGTCGTGGGGTCTGAATGAAATTGTCTCGCAACACGACTCGACCGACTCCGGGGTGGGGGCCGAGATACGTCGTGGCGTTCGGCCATGCCACCTTGGCCTCCTGCCCGATGTGGCCGTTGACGGCACCGGCGAACTCGGCGAACTGCGGCAGCAGCGTGACCACTGCACCTGCGGCCGCCGATCGCACGACGAACTGGGTGAACAACCGCGCATCACCGAGGTTGATGCTCACGTCGACGTCGTCGAACGGCATGTACACCGGGTAGCGGTCCGCGGTCTCGCCGACGAGCACCCCTGCGGATCCGACGGGCAATTCGTAATGCCGGTCGTGGACGGGGCTGACGCCGTGCAGCGCGGCGCGCTGACCGCCGAACAGACAGGAGAAGCCGCGCGGGGTGGACGGATTCGCCAACGTCGTCAGCAGCACCGTCGCGGTCGGTGCCACACCCGGACGAACCCGGACCCGGGTGATCGTGTGATCCGCGCGTGCCGACCACCACACGTCGGGGCCGCCGGGTGCGGTGTACGCGGCCGTGAAGGTACTGCGGCCCTTGATCGCCGACCACGTCTCACGCTCGAAGCTGATTTCGGTCGCTCGGTCGTAGTCGTCGAAGCTTCGGATCGGCTTGGCGTCGATTCCGTTGCTCGCCAACTGATCCGCGATGCGAGTGACAGACGCCACGAGATACCGCGCCAGCCCAGCGACACCGGCGTCACGTCGCTGAGAAGACTTGCGCGTGTGTTCCGGATCGGCACGCAAGACGATCCAGGTGCGCCGATTGGCCGGCGCCGGGTAGGGCCCCACCACCTGCTCGTAGAGCGCCACCAGGCTCGCGGGCGCGGTCTTGCCGGTGCGGTAGCCCGCCGACACCACGTCGGCCTCGAGGTCCGGGCAGTGCGCCGCCACAAGGCGTTCGACGTGTTGGGTGCTCACCACATCGTCGGTGTAGGCCTCGCCGTTGACGATCACGGTCGGGGTGAACGGCCGCGGGATGAGCTCGATCGCCGCAACCAGGTATTCGTCCTGCCACCGGACAGCCACATGATCGCCCGGCATCACCGTCGCGCCGACGGCGGGCTCGGACGGCCGGTCCGGACTCTTGCGATGGCGCCGCCGCCAGGAGAACACGGCCGCGACCCAGCCGGTGACACGCCTGCCGCGGACGGTCAATACCGCTGCGAGAGCAATGATCACCGCCAGGGTGATACCCACCCAGAGCAGTTCGAGCTGGACGAACACCAGGATGCCGGCGGGGATGAGGATGGCCGCCCAGATGGCGTGGCCGGTCGTGAACCGCAGGCCGAACCACGAGATGACGCCCTTCATCGGCGCCTCAGCGCACGCCGGGTGAGGGCGCCGAGCCCGAGGACCACCGCCAGGGCGGCGCCGACGACGACGACGGTAGTGATCGGGCCCCGGTCGGGCGGCGGAATGAACGCCGGTGGCGGAACTTCTTTGACCTGGTAGGGAACCCGCTCCGGTCCCGCGGGCACGTCCCACGTCAGAGCAGCCACCGGATCGATGACTCCTGCGCCGACGTAGTTGTCCACGCCACCGCCCGGGTGCCGTGCGGTGGCGGTGATCCTGTTCATGATCTGAGCCGGGGTGAGAACGGGGAAGCGTTGTTTGAGCAGCGCGGCCAGGCCCGAGACATACGCGGCGGCAAAGGACGTGCCGCTGATCGGGATCGGACCGTCCTGGCCCTGAAGGGCATTGACGGGCTTCCCGTCGTAGCCGAGCGCAACCATGTTCTCCGCGGGCGCCGCGGCACCGACCCACGGTCCGGACATCGAGAAGGTACTCGGCTGACCGTTCTGGGCGATGCCGCCGACCGTCAGCACCAACGGCGAGTACCACGCGGGGCTGACGATCGTCTGAACTTCCTTCCAGCCCCGTGGGTCCGCGGGTACGGACGGATCCGGTGGCGGATTCTGGCTGCAGTCCTGGCCGGTGTTGCCCGCCGCGACGATGACGACCGCGCCCTTGACGTTGACCGCGTAGTTGATCGCCGCGCCGAGGCCCGACTCGTTGATCGGTCGGGTCACCTTGTAGCAGGCCGCCTCGCTGATGTTGATGACCTGAGCACCGAGGTTGGCCGCGTGCACCACCGCGCGCGCGAGGCTGCGGAGTGAACCCGCCGTCTGCGTGGAGTTCGGGTCGTTGGGATCGGTGCGGGCGCCGACCGGCTGGAAGGCCTCCGACGTCTGGCGCAACGACAGGATGCGGGCGTCGGGTGCGACCCCGACGAACCCGTCCGTCGGCGATGGCCGGCCGGCGATGATCGACGCGGTCAGTGTTCCGTGGGAGTCGCAGTCGGACATCCCGTTCCCGGCCTGGTCGACGAAGTCGCCGCCCGGCTCGGCGGGCACTCTCGGTGATCCGTTGACCCCGGTGTCGATGACGGCGACGGTGATCCCCGCGCCCGTCGCGAACTTCTGCGCCTCGGCGAGCCGCAGGTAGTCGTTGGCCCATGGCTTGTCGGCGAAGTTCGAGTTGGGGAACGCCGTCGGAGCCGAGCAGACCCGGCGCTGTTCGGTCGGCTGATCGGGGCCGGTCTCGTCCGGCGGCATCGCCCCCGGATCGATCGCGGGAGGCTCGATCGCCGCTGCGGGGGGTGCGCTGACAAACGCCAGCAACACCACTGCCAGCAGCACAAGCGCCCGCAGCAAACCTTCGATCGTCCCCCGCACGTTGCCAATCTTAAATGGCGGCCGCGGGGGTCAAGTCCGCAATCTTTGTCAGGCGTCGAGATCCTGCTCGACCAATCCGGCGACGGTGGCCAGGACATCGGCGTCGTCACAGTCGACGGTCACCGCAGCGCCGTTGCCCGCGCCCAGCGTCATGATCATCAGCGCCGAACCCGCGTCGACGGGATCGCCACCGTCCACGGCGAGGGTGACGGGCACGCCTGCCTTCACGACCTCCTCGGCGATGATGGCGGCGGGGCGCGCGTGCAGGCCGATGGCGGAGCCGACGGTGACGGTCTTGGTGGCCATGTGGTGATCTCCTTCTCAGTGGTGGGTGTTGTCGGATCAGGCGGTCGCGAGGGCGGGTTCGTCTTCGGTTCCCACGGCGGGCTTGGCGAATTGCTTGGCGGCGACGACGGCGGCGGCCGCCGCGACGGTGCCCGCCGCCAGGGCGACGAGGAACCAGACGAGGTTTCCGATGGCGAAGAAGACGAAGATTCCGCCGTGCGGAGCCTTAAGCGTGACGTCGAACGCCATGATCAGCGCTCCGGTCACCGCGCCACCGAACATCATCGACGGGATCACCCGCACCGGGTCGGCAGCGGCGAACGGAATGGCCCCCTCGGAGATGAACGACGCGCCGAGAAGCCAGGCCGCCCTGCCGTTCTCCCGCTCCGGTTCGGTGAACATCTTCGGCCGGACCGTCGACGCCAGGGCCATCGCCAGGGGCGGAACCATGCCCGCGGCCATCACCGCGGCCATGATGCGCAGCGATGCCGGGTCGGCGACGTTGAGGCCGGCGGTCGCGAACGCGTATGCAGCCTTGTTGACCGGCCCGCCGAGGTCGAAGCACATCATCAGGCCGAGAATCACGCCGAGGATGATGACCGAGCTCCCCGACATGCCGCCGAGCCAGTTGGTCAAGCCCGACGTGATCGCTGCCAGCGGACGCCCGAGCAGCATGAACATCAGCAGGCCGACGACCAGCGAGGCGAACAGCGGAATGATCACGACGGGCATCAGGCCACGCAACCAGCGTGGGGCGGCGATGCGGCTGATCCACAGCGCTGTGAAGCCGGCGATCAGGCCGCCGACGATGCCGCCGATGAAGCCACCGCCGACGAACACGGCGACTGCGCCCGCGGTGAATCCGGGCGCAATGCCCGGCCGGTCGGCGATCGCGAAGGAGATGTAACCGGCGAGTGCGGGCACCAAAAACATGAACGCCAATCCGCCGAGGGTGAACAGGACGGCGCCCAGATACTTCAGCAGGCCGCCCGACGGCAGGTCGGTCAACGAGTTGGTACTTGCGATGACGTGGCCTACCGATCCGAAACCATAAGCCAGCGAGGGCGTTTCGCCCTCCGCGGAGTTTGCCATCTCGTATCCGCCGAAGAGGAATCCGAGCGCGATGAGGAGGCCACCGGCAGCGACGAACGGAATCATGTAGCTCACGCCGGTCAACAGGATCTGACGTGTGCGGGTACCCCAGCCGACGCCGCCGGCCGACGCCGCGCTCGGTGCACTGGGTCCGGTGGCGGCCCCGTCGACGCGTGCTGCGTTCGGATTGCTGGCTGCGGCAACGGCTTCGGCGATCATGGTGTCGGGTTCGTTGATCGCCCGCTTGACGCCGGAGGCGACGACGGGCTTGCCCGCGAACCGCTGTTTGTCCTTCACGCCGACATCGGTGGCGAAGATGACGGCGTCGGCCGCGTCGATCGTCGTGGCATCGATCGGCGTGCTGCCGGAGGACCCCTGCGTCTCGACGTGCAATGTGACCCCGGCCTTCTTGGCGGCGGCCGCGAGCGAGTCGGCGGCCATATAGGTGTGGGCGATGCCGGTCGGGCACGCGGTCACAGCGACCAGCGTTCTGGATCGCTGAGCGGTGGGTTCTACGGATTCCTTTGCGGGGGCCGGCTTGTCGGGGTTCAGCACACCGTCGACGAGGGTGACCACGTCGCCGGGCGTAGCGGCCTCCCGTAGCGATTCGACGAACTCCTTACGCACCAGGGCGCGGGCCAGGCTGGACAGCAGCTTCATGTGCTCGGCGCCGCCGGACTCCGGGGCGGCGATCAGGAATGCGAGGTCCGCGGGGCCGTCGGGAGCGCCGAAATCGACCGGTGGATCGAGCCGTGCGAAACCGATGGAGGCGGTGTCGACGTGTGGCGAGCGGCA
>Ga0075363_100000811_pt1 | contig 10817 bp, 10 predicted proteins | sample EndMetdeltDD1763_FD_71470 | JGI IMG/M metagenome (GOLD analysis project Ga0075363, IMG submission 71470) | Populus endosphere microbial communities from Tennessee, USA - Endosphere MetaG P. deltoides DD176-3 | ecosystem: Host-associated > Plants > Roots > Endosphere | place: USA: Tennessee...
AGGTCAGCTTAAACGCCAGGAATGTCACAGCGTTGACGCGTTTCGGATGACCGCCCCCGCGGTACTCGTACCGGCAAGGGCTCGACCTGGAGTCACAGTGGTTTCAATGAAGGGATACATCATGGGTGCCGGAGACAAAGCCAGCAACAAGATCGACGATGCAGGTGGCAAGATCAAAGAGGGCCTCGGCAAGGTGACCGGAGACAAGAGCACCGAGAACGAAGGCAAGGTCGACCAGGCGAAGTCCAGCCTCAAGGACGCGGGCGAGAAGATCAAAGACGCGTTCAAGAACTAGTAATCATTGCAATCGGCCCGCCATCCCTTATGGGTGGCGGGCCGATTGCGTGCCCAGCGCCGAGTAGCAGGCCTCAAACGGCAAGCAATCGCTGGAAAAACTCTCGATAGCGCTGGAGGGCCTGACGAAGATCCTCGGTGGAAGCCTGCTCGCCTCGCGCCCACTGCGCTTCCATTCGGGAACGCGCGTCCGAGAACGCTTCCGTCAACTGGTCGACGACCTCCGCGACCAGGTCATCCGCCTTGCGGACACAATCTGCCGGGTCGTCGACAAACGCCGCCTGGATGTCGTCCCACCGCGAGCGTAGTCCGGAAGTGTCGGCGGCGAAAAGCAATTCGTCGTCCTGCGGCTGGACTTCGGCGCTGCTGGGCACCGTCTTCGGTTGCACCAATCCGGTATCTGCCGGAGGTTCGATATCCGCCGGCGATTCGGGCTGCATTGCTGCCCGAGGTTCGGGTTGCGCCGGCGCCGAGGGTTCGGGTTGCACCGGCGCCGGAGGTTGGGGTTGGGCCGCAACGGGGACTTCAGTTGCTGTGCTTGAAAATTCGGGCTCGTTAGGGGTTGTTGCAAGAGCTTCAGTTTGCTGGTCATGAGTTGTCATGCCGTCGCCTCCTTTGGCGTATCTCTTTCGATTGCGTCATCCGTGCCGAGCAACTGCTCGAAAAGAGCCCGGTAGTGGACGAAGGCTTGGCGCTGCGCCTCCGTGCCGATGTCGGCCTTCTCCTGCGCTAAGTGGAGCGTGCGAGCGGATCGATAATGTTCGACCGTGTCTGGGTGATCCACGGAAATGTCGGCGGCACGCTGATCGAAATCATCGATGGGATAACCGCGCTCGCGCATCACTTCGGTCACGAGCCGATCTGCGTAACCAACAGCATCTGCCGGCTCGTCGACGAACGAGCGCTGAATTTCCAGCCACTGCTGCGCATAGCGCTGGTGCGCCTCGGGAGACAACGCGACGATGTCGAGCCTTTTTCGGTTCCGTTCACGCGCGAGGAGCTCGTTTTCGGCGGCACGTTGGTCTCCCGCGTCGTCGACGGCACGCTCGTACTCCGGGCCAAAGTGCTCTTGCAATCGTCTCGTTCTCCTGCGGCCGGTCGCGGCTAGCACCGCGACCAGTACCAGGGTCAACGCGATCAGAACGGCTGCTGCGATAAAGAACCAACTCCAGACGGGCATCTTCCGACCTCCTCCAAAAGCGGATACCCGACCCGTGCCTACGGAAACGTCAATTCTTCAGATGAGTCGTCTGGCATCGGCACCCGCTACCGATAGGCCCGTGTTGAGTACGCACGAGGACCGTGCCCGAGATCAGCGAGTCCGGCTTGGCGGGCGTGAATGTCAGCACGATCGCGGAGGTGTCGCAGTGGCGCGGAGAACGTTCCACCTTCACTTCTCTGAGAGCCAGGCGGGACACGTAGCCGGCGATGCAGATGCCGGTGAACTCGGGGCTTTCTTCCTCACCGGAATGTCGCGCTACTGGCCTTCGACCAGAGCGCCCAAAGCTCGTGCGGCACTTGTGGATCGAAACGTCAAGACAACCATTTCGGGAATCGAGTCACGATGAACACCACCGCCCAACCCCTGATCTCAACGCGAAGTCGTCGCGATGCGAATTTCCGAGGTCAGAGTCTGGTGGACGGGACAGCGTTCGGCGATCAGCAGTAGCCGTTGCCGCTGAGCGTCATCGAGATCGCCGATCAGCTCGACGTCGAGATCGATATGATCGATCATTCCGATCTTCGTTTCGCAGTCCGCGCAGTCCTGCGCATGAATACGTGAGTGCCGCAACGTGACTCGTACTTGTTCGAGCGGCCACTGCTTGCGTTTGGCATACATCCGCACCGTCATCGAGGTACAGGCACCGAGCGCCCCGAGCAGCAGGTCGTAGGGCGTCGGACCCGCGTCCTCGCCGGTCGGCCGCGGCTCGTCGGCAAGCAACTCGTGGTCCCCGACGGTGATCCGTTGGGTGAGGGTTCCCGAGCCCACCCCTGCCACGACGACGGTGGTCTCTGTCGATGCCGGATCGGGGGCTGACTCAGGTGTTGTCATGCCCGACCTTATCGCCCGACGCAGGGCCGAACAGGACCATTTGTCCGCCTACTGTGACGTCGCCTGCAACTCGCCAAAACACCGGGTCCAGAATGTGCGAATGCGATTCGGAAACTTCATGGCGCCGTTCCACCCCACCGGGCAGAATCCGACGCTCGCGCTCGAGCGAGACCTCAAACTGATCGAGGCGATGGACGAGCTCGGTTTCCACGAGGCGTGGGTCGGTGAGCACCATTCCGCCGGATTCGAGATCATCGCCTCTCCAGAGGTGTTCATCGGCGTCGCCGCCGAGAGAACCAAGCACATCAAGCTTGGCACCGGCGTCAGCTCGTTGCCGTACCACAACCCCCTGATGCTCGCCGATCGCATGGTGCTGCTCGACCACCTCACCCGGGGCCGCGTCATGCTCGGCTGCGGACCGGGACAGCTCACGTCGGATGCGCACATGCTGGGGATTCCCGCCGATGAGCAGCGACCCCGTATGGAGGAGTGCCTCGAGGCGATCATGCGACTCCTCCGCGGCGAAACCGTCACCATGCAGACCGACGGATTCACCCTTCAGGATGCCCGCTTGCAGCTGAAGCCCTACAGCGACCCGTTGTTCGATGTCGCTGTGGCAGCATCCTTCTCCCCCACCGGTCCGCGCGGCGCGGGTAAGCACGGTATCGGGATGCTGTCGATCGCGGCGACCGCACGACAGGGAATGAACATGCTCGCCCACCACTGGTCGACGTGGGAAGAGGTCGCCGCGGACCACGGCCATGTCGCCGACCGCTCGAAGTGGCGCCTCGTCGGCCCGATGCATCTTGCCGACACTCGCGAGCAGGCCGAGCGCGACGTCGAATACGGCATCGCGGAGTTCTCGCGCTATTTCAGTCACATTCTTCCCGCGGGTCCCGTGCAAGGCGATACGCCGGCGGAGATCATCGCCAACAACCGCGAGTCCGGCTTCGCCGTGATCGGCACGCCCGAGGACGCGGTGGCCAAGATCGAGGAACTCGTCGCGGCGAGCGACGGAGGATTCGGCGCATTCCTCCTGTTCGACCACGACTGGGCGCCGCCGGCCGCGAAGCTCAAGAGCTACGAACTGTTCGCGCAGTACGTGATGCCGCATTTCACCGGACAGCTCGAGGGACCGGCCGCCTCGGCCGATTGGGTCGCCGCGAGCGGCACCGAGTTCGTCGACCGCGCGTCGCACGCCATCGGTAAGGCCATCGAGGACCACGCTGCGGAACGAGCGGCACGTCCTGCCACCTAAATCAATAGCGTTGCCTGTGAACACTTTCCGATAGCTCGTGTGCTTCGCCGATCGAAAAGCATTCAGGAAACTCACAGAAAAGGTGTTCGCGCGATCACGTCGGCGCCAATTGCGATGACGCGCCGCGACATCACCGCTCGCGATCTCATTGCGAACACAAATTGACACCCGCTCCGAGGGCTTTGCCAACCCCCGTCGCCGGCCTTTGCAGAAGCATCGCTCGGAAAGGGGCGCGCGGACACCTTGAACCCGCACCGGGAAGGCGGCGCCTAGCCTCAGCAACCCCGCCGCCGACGGCACAGCAGACCAGCAGGCGCAAGGTGGCGAAGGTCACCGGCAAGGCACACGACGTAGCCCCCCGCAACGCCTGACTCTGGTGTAAATTCGCGCCCGGTTGCTTCGTGATCTATCAACTACCGCGCTCTAGCTGGGATATCTTCGCTTTCTGACCATCGTCGACGCGATCGGGCCACCGCAGAAGCAAACCCCTCATTAGTCAGGCGAATATCTTGCTTCTAAGGTTAGCCTCAGCTAATCTTCAGCTGCCATTTGGCAAATTCACAGGCACAACAGGAGACAACGTGCAACTCGCAGTTCATGCCGACTCGCCGGTTTACGATCTGTCGCCCAGCCACTCGCCGTCGACTCGCCGCAGCACCAAGTTCATGGTTGCTGGCGTCGCGATGGCAAGTGCCGGCGTGATCGCGGTCAGCCCGGTAGCGCCCCCAATGCCCAACATCCAGGAAGTCCAGGAGCGGGTTACGCAGGCGGCGGTCCAGCTCACGGCAGCGGCCAACCCCCTCGTGGTGTGGCAGCAGACCATCGCCAACACGTTCGCAAGCCTCGACACCCTCATCGCGGGTTCGTCGTTGGCGACGGAGAATCTGGTCGGGGCGCTGAGCACCGGCTACATCTTCAAGGAAGTCGCGAATGTCCTGATCCTCAACACGCTCAACCCGGGTCCTCTGCTGGATCAGATCGTCAATTTCAATTCCAACTACGGTCCCGTGATCGACACCGCGATCACGCAGACGATCGAACGGCTGCAGCTAGCCGCCGAGCAGTTCCCGGAGGTGCTCACCAACACGCTCACATATCTGTCGCAGGGGCAGTTCGTCGAGTCGTTCTCCGAGATCAACGGCTGGTTCGTGCTCCGGGTGTTGGGCGGCATCCGTCCGCTGATTCCGATCCTTGACATCCCAGGTAACTTCGCTGCGGCCCTGCCCGGCGTGGAAAAGCTGGACGACCTGCTCAAGGTCGTGTCCGAGTTCGCGCTCACCAAGGCGATCTTCGAGCCGGTCCTCGGCGGGATCCTCCAATCGGCGGAGCTGTTGGATGCCGCGCGGGCCGCGTTCGGTGAGGGGGACTACATCGACGCCGTCACCAATCTGGCGAACATCCCGGTCCTGGGGTTCAACGCTCTGGTCAACGGAATGACGCCGGCCGGCACCACCGCGGAGTGGCAGGGTCTGCTCGACCGCGGTCTGGTTTCCTACCTCGCGGTCACATTCACCAACTTGGTCGCGAACGCGATCAAGCCGCCGGTGCCCGTGAACACGCTGGCCTTCGATGCGCAGGACTCTCTCGCACCGCAGGCGCCGACCGAGTACAGCTTCAGCGGCAAGACCTACACCCTCGACAACAGTTCGTTGGGTGTCGACAACTCCGGAGCGGGTGCAGGTGCCGGTGACGGTTCCGGTGCCGGTGACGGCTCTGCGGGCGACGGCTCGGGTGCGGGCGACGGCTCCGGCGATGGCTTGGACGCAGGCGACGGCTCCGGCGATGTCTTGGGCGCAGGCGACGGCTCCGGCGATGTCTTGGGCGCAGGCGACGGCTCCGGCGATGTCTTGGACGAAGACGGCACGACGGGCGGCACCACCGGTGGGACCACCGGCGGCACCACCCGCAGCATCACCGGCGGCATCACCCGCAGCATCACCGGCATCACCCGCGGCATCACCCGCGGCATCACCGGCGGCAAGACCGGCGGCACCACCGGCGGAACGACCGGCGGCACCACCGGCGGCACGACCGGCGGCGGCACCACCGGCGGCGGCGCAGGCGGCGGCGACAACGGCGGCGGCGACAGCTAAATAAGTTCGACAATGACGGCCCCCTCGGCAACGAGGGGGCCGTCATTCGTTCAACTCCGGGATCACCGCAGCCCCATCACTTGTCGTGTATCGCGACGCCGCCATCGCCGTCCTGCTCGCGAGCGAGCACGAACGTGGATCACCGGCCGGACTATTCCGGTGAACGGCGTGGTTTCGTTTTAGTCTCCGAGACAGAGTGTCTATGCGCCTGGTCACGGGCCCCGATGACAGGTTCGGTTGTTGGGATCGGTAGCTCTTCGCGCTGTCTTTACTCACTCATGTCGGGGCGCCACACACATGGCGCCATGACTCGCAGGTAGAGCGGCACGATACGAAAGGAGCCAGCCGTGAACACGCACGTCACAAGTCACACCGTCGCCCAGGCGACGCCGCAGGGAGCGCGCGCGACTGGCCTCTACGCGCTCAAGCCATGGTTCACCGGACGCTTGATGTTCGTCGTCAATGCCGCCGTCGCTCGGCAGGTGTCCCCCGACGCCTTCACCGCCGCCGGCGTTGTCGCGGCCGGTGCGGCCGGAATCGCGGTCGCCTTCGGCTGCTGGCCCCTCGCCGCAGTGTTCATGGTGCTGCGGCTCGCAGGCGCCAACCTGGACGGCGCGGTCGCCCGCGCCCGCGGCGTGAGCCGGCCGTGGGGTTTCGTCGTCAACGAGATCGGTGACCGCACCTCGGATCTGCTGGCTTTCGCCGGTCTCGCGGTATGGGCCGCACAGCAGCGCGGTCCCGGTATGAACTGGCTGTCCTGGCCGGTGCTTTTGGTGCTGGTAGCCGCGCTCGCCGCGACGCTCCCAACGTTCGCATCGCTGGCTGCGGCCGGCGCAGGCGCGACCCGGCGCAACGGCGGCCCGCTCGGCAAGACCGAACGCTGCCTCATCGTGGTTCTGGCCACCGCGTTTCCGGGAATCATGCCCTTCTTGCTCACGCAGGTGGTGAACGGTTCGATGATCACCACCGTGCTGCGACTGCGGGCCGCGCATCGCGAACTGAAGGCGCAGCCGGCCGACGTCGTTCCGATCACCAGGCCCATCACGGTGCCTCTGCGGTTGACGGGAGCGGTGGCATGACCTCGATCGTCGACTCGGTCGTCGAGCCGTACTTGTGGTTCGTCCACCTCGACCGGCGGATGCCGCTCAACGTCGACCTGGGCCCGCTGCACATCCACCTCCACTCCCGCGCCGTGTTTTTCATGTGGGTCACTGCCGCGCTGTTGGCCCTGGCCGGCATCGCGGTGCTCATCTCACGCAAGCCTGAGCTGATCCAGAAATGGCGGACCTGGGTGCTGATCGCGCCCATCGCGGGCTTTCCCATGTGGATCGGCGAGGGCACCACCGCCGGGCTCGCCGCGGTACTGGCCATCGTCGCGGTCATCGAATACTCGCGACTGACGCAACTCGCCAAAGCAGACACCTGCGTCCTCATCGCACTGGCCGTGATGTACCCGCTGGCGGCCTGGCTGCGTCCATCCCTGCTACACCTCGCGCCCGTCGTCCTCCTGCTCTGCGCGCTGCCGTCGGTGCTCGGCGGTGACGTCGAAAACGGTTCCAACCGAAGCGCTTTCACCGCATTGGGTTCAGTGTGGATCTGCTGGTCGCTGTCGCACCTCGTGATGGTCTGGCCTGATTCGTTCCTGATCTGCTTCGCCGTGGCGGCCACGGACGTCGCCGCGTGGTGCGGCGGAAAGGGGTTGCGCCGCATGGCCTGGGCGCGCCGTCCGCTGTCACCGTTGAGCCCCAACAAGACAATCGGCGGATTGGTCGGCGCCATCATCGGGGCGTTCATCATCCTCACTCTTCTGGGCACCATTTCGGTCGGCCTGCTGATCGCAGTCGCCATCGGCGGTGTCTTCGGCGACCTCCTCGAGTCCATGTTGAAGCGGCAGGCGAAGGTCAAGGACGCCGGTGACTGGCTCCCCGGCTTCGGAGGCCTGCTCGACCGGATCGATTCACTGTTGCTCGTGCTCCCGTTGGCGTACTTCCTAGGATGAACGTTCAAATGATGTCTCCGACAGCGCCCGCGATCACCATCCGCTCTGGCGGCTGGCAACGCACCTTCGCCGCGGGTCACGACGTCGTCGTCGGGCGCGACATCCACGCAGATGTTCGTATCCCTCACCCGGCGGTGTCCCGCTCGCATGTGATCCTTCGCTACCTCGACGGTGGCTGGGTCGCGGTCGACGACAACAGCTTCAACGGAATGTTCGTCGACGACCAACGCGTGCAGTCCGTCGAGATCGGCGACCAGCGAACCATCCATCTGGGCGCCCCCGAAGGTCCGCGGCTGACAATCGAGCTCGGGGCCGCACCGCTTGCGGACGACAGCCCTACGCAGTCAAGGGATTTGATCACGATCGGGCGCGCGGTGGACAGCGACATCGTTGTACCGGACGTATTGGCCTCGCTGCATCACGCCACGTTGGTGACGACGGGTGTGGGCGTGCAGTTACAGAACACCGATGGCAGTGGCACATTCGTCAACGGTGAGAACGTCACCGACGTACCCCTCGGCGAAGACGACGTCGTCACGATCGGCAACATCGACTTCGTCTTCACCGACGGCGCGCTGGTCCGTCGCACCCAGCCGGCCGCGACGACAGGTGGCCTCGAAGTCCGCGATGTGAGTCTGGCGCTTGAACACGATGCCGTTCTGCTGGACAGGATTTCGCTGGATGCCCGACCGGGCACGTTGACGGCGGTAATCGGTCCTTCGGGATCGGGTAAGTCGACACTGTCGCGGGTGATCGTCGGAGCTGCCCGACCGACCGGCGGCTTGGTGTCATTCGACGGGCGCGATCTACACGACGGATACGCGTCGTTGCGCAGCCGGATCGGCATGGTCCCTCAGGACGACGTTGTGCACGGCCGACTCACCGTCGCACAGGAGCTGGCGTTCGCCGCCGAGCTGCGGATGCCCGGGGACACCTCCGACGCGGATCGCCAGCGGGTGATCATCCAGGTACTGGAGGAACTCGAGTTGTCCGACCATGCCGCGACGCGCATCGACAAGTTGTCCGGCGGGCAACGCAAACGCGTGTCGGTTGCGTTGGAGCTGTTGACCGGGCCGTCGCTGCTGGTGCTCGACGAGCCCACTACGGGGTTGGACCCTGCGCTGGACCGGGCCGTCATGGCGATGTTGCGCCGACTTGCCGACGCCGGACGCGTGGTCGTGGTCGTGACGCATTCGTTGGCGTTCCTGGATGCCTGCGATCAGGTCCTGCTGCTGGCGCCGGGCGGTAAGGCCGCGTTCTGCGGTCCGCCCGACGAGCTCGCGTCCGCGATGGGGGCCACGGACTGGGCGGACATCTTCACGACCGTGAGCGCAGATCCCGAGGAAGCTCAGCGCCGGTTCTTCGAGCGCACCGGGCCTGTGACCGACGAACGCTTGCGCGAGGAGAAATCGAGCACCGACGACACCGTGCTGCAGGTCGCGGCCGGTCCCGCGGTGCACGAACCGCAACCGGCACCCACCAGCGCGTGGCGCCAGTTCTCGACAGTCGCCCGCCGTCAGTGGAAGCTCCTGATCGCCGACCGCGGCTACCTTGCATTCCTCGCGGTGCTGCCATTCATCATCGGCTTGCTGCCGCTGACAGTGGTCGGCCACGCAGGGTTCGGCCATCCGCCGACGGACGGCTCGGCACCCCTCGAGCCCAAGCACGTCGTCGCGTTGATCAGCTTCGCCGCCATCCTGATGGGGGCGACGCTCACGGTGCGGGACCTCGTCGGCGAGCGTGCCATCTTCCGCCGTGAGCAGTCGGCCGGGCTGTCGGCCTCCGCCTATCTGCTCGCGAAGATCGCGGTGTTCGGTGCGGTCGCGGTGATCCAGTCGGCCATCCTGGTTCTGGTCGTCACGGCACCCGGGTTCGGCAAGCCCGGACCGTCAGGGGCGGCCGCGCTGGGCGTCCCCGCGCTGGAGTTGTTCGTGGACATCGCGGCGACGTGCGTAGTGGCGACGGTGCTGGGACTCGCGTTGTCAGCGCTGGCGCGAACCAACGATCAGGTCATCATGCTGCTGGCGGCGGCGCTGGTGACCCAGCTGGTGTTCGCGGGCGGATTCATCCCCGTGACGGGACGGCCGGCACTGGAGACCATCGCGTGGATCATGCCGGGACGGTGGGGATTTGCGGCCACGGCCTCGACGGCGGATCTGAGCAACCTCGTGGTCGGGATCGCCCAGGACTCGCACTGGCAGCATTCCGCGCCGGCATGGCTTTTCGACATGCTCATGTTGGGCGTGCTGGCGGTCCTCTTCGCCGGTGTTGCGCGGTGGAGGCTGCGCCTGCCGGCCGGATAAAGTCTTGCTATTCAGAAACGACGCAAGCCCAATGCCGAGGAGCGCCGCCGCGATCTATGCGATGCGGCGATCCATCTATTGGCCACCGAGGGTGCCAAGGGTCTGAGCCATCCGAAGGTCGATGGCTATGCCGAAGTGCCAAAGGGAAGTACGTCGTTCTACTTCCGCACCCGTTCGGCACTGCTGCAAGCCACGGCGCAACGCCTCGCCGAACTCGATCTCGCCGATCTCACGTCGGTCGCCAACGCGGCAGAAACGAGTTCGGCAGATCCATCCCCGCTCGCCGTCATGGTCATGCTGTCAGGCGAGGAACCGCGGCTGACCCGAACGAAGGCGCGATTCGAGCTGCTCCTGCAGGCAAATCGCGACCCCGAGCTTGCCGAGATCTTCAGACATAACGGCGAGATGTTCACCGAGTTGCACCGCGTAGAGATCCTCACCCGATCACCTCGAGCGGACAAGCCAAACCCGAAGGTGCTGGACGAACAAACCGCCGCGACAATGAGTTTCGTCAGTGGGTTGCACATGAGATTCATTGCCGGTGATCGCTCCATCGATAGCGCAGAGCAATTGGATCTCGTGCTGAGCGGGATCGCAGACGGCATCGCGGACGCCCATCGAAAATCGGCCGGTCGTACCCGTCGCACTCGCGCTGGTTGATCCGTCCCGCAGACGCCGCCTCCACTCAACGATATTGGAGAAGAGATCCAGGCGGCGCTGCCACATCTAGACCGTCACCATATGCGCCGGAACTGGGCTCCGATTCGTCGGTGCCGCAACTGCTCAGCCCGCTCTTCCCCGCTGAGCACCGGTGTGC
>Ga0075363_100000814_pt1 | contig 10802 bp, 9 predicted proteins | sample EndMetdeltDD1763_FD_71470 | JGI IMG/M metagenome (GOLD analysis project Ga0075363, IMG submission 71470) | Populus endosphere microbial communities from Tennessee, USA - Endosphere MetaG P. deltoides DD176-3 | ecosystem: Host-associated > Plants > Roots > Endosphere | place: USA: Tennessee...
CGCAGCCAGCGGCGCCACAATCGTCGTTGCCGACAAGAGCACCACGACACACTTCCTCGCGCTCCTGCACGTCATCCGGAAGCCCCTGTCGCGCCTGATTTTTTTGCGCCGTTGTCGTGTCACTGGGCCCGGCCGTCCCCCAGCTGCCGAGCCCCCAATGGCTCGGGCCAAATCGCGGCATAACTAAGGCGGGTTTCGACCGCCGGGTTTGGGATGCACCAGGGCCTTGATAATCCCGCGCAGGGTGCGGATTTCCTGCTGCGTTGCACCCATCCGGATGAACATGGTGCGCATGTTCTGCACCATGCTCGGCCGCTTCTGGGGGGGATTGAAGAAGCCGCCCTGCTCCAGCTCGCGCTCGAGGTGGCCGAAGAACGCCAGCAACTCGTCCTTGGACGCCGGCGGGGAGCCGCGCGTACGTGGCCCGGGTTGCAGGGGCTCCTCGTAGGTCGTCACCCGCCCGATCGATCCCGCGCCCGACTGCTTCATCCACTCGTAGCTGACCAGCAGCACAGCCTGGGCCAGGTTGAGGGAGGCGAAGTTGCTGCTGACCGGGGCCATCACCACAGCGTCGGCGTTGGCCACCTCCTCGGTTTCCAGACCATTGCGCTCAGGGCCGAACATGATGCCGCAGCGCTGCCCCTCCGCGAGCCGCCGAGCCATCTCGGCCACCGCCTGCTCGGGCGTCAGCACGGGCTTGGCGAGATCACGCTGTCGCGCGGTGGTCGCGCAGACCCAATTGAGCCCGCTGAGCGCCGCATCGAGCGTGGCCGAGGCGTGCGCACCGTCGATGATGAAATTGGCGCCCGAAGCGGCAATGCGCGCCTTCTCGTTCGGCCAGCCGTCGCGCGGATCGACCAGGCGCAGATCCTCCAGCCCGAAGTTGGCCATGGCGCGGGCCACCATGCCGATGTTGTCTGCCAGTTGCGGCCGCACCAGGATGACGACCGGCGCGTCGGCGACCTCTTGCTCCGGCCCGCCGCTCTGATCGGCGCGGCGTAGGCCGTGCCGCAGTCTGCGGATCACGCGCCGCGCCCAGAACCAGTACTCCTCGCCCGCCCAGGTCTTGGCGAGATGCTCCAGGCTCGGCGCCGAAATCTTGTCCCCGCCCTGGCCAAGCAAGCGGATGGCCGGCTCGGCGATGCTGATCTCGGCATGCCGGGCGACGAATTCGTCGAAAGATTGGATGCCGAGCTTCTGCGTTCGCAGCCGGCAACCCGGACAGGTGGCATCGTCCGTCTCGCAGCGCCGCTCCGCGCAGTAGACGAGAACCGCTTCGAGTGCCGCACGCTCGAGCCCGGCGAAGCCGTCCGTGGCAGCGCTGATCCCCCGCTCGTGCGCCTCGGCGACGATGCGGCCGACCGCTATGTTGCTGTCCGCCAGCACGGGCGTGCGTGCTTTGCCTTCGCCGCTGACCACGACCGGCCTGTCCACCGCGCTCACCGTGCCATCGCTCCCAGCAGTCATGCGAGAAATTCGCGCAGATGCCCGATCACCCCTGCGGTCCTCTGATGCACTACCCAGTGGTCGGCGCCCTCGATTTCGCGCAGCTCTACGAGGTGGTCGCAGTACTCCTGCAGGCTTGCGGAGCTCACCGGCAGCAGCGCCCGGTCCTGCATCCCCCAAATCAGCAGGTGAGGCATACGCACCCTGAGCTGCGCCGAGTCGAGCCTCGGCACCTTGCCCATGTCGACCGCCTCGCCGACCGTTGGCACCACCAGCGGGCTCGCCCGGTACCAGTTGAGCATGCTGGTCAGTGTGCCCGGTGCCGACCAGGCCTGCAGATAGGCGGCCCGCTTGTCGGGGCTCATCCAGGCCAGATCACCGAACCGACCCACCATCCGCATCAGCCCGGCGTATCCATCGACCGAGAGCTGCTGTTCGGCATCGCCAGCGCGCAATTCGTGCATATACGAGCTCGCGGCCAGCTGCGCCGGATCCTCGATCAGGGACTTCTGGAAGGGGCCCGGATGCACCCCGTTGATGACCGCAAGCTTGGCGATCCGCCTCGGTGCCGCGATCGCCATGGCGTAGGCGACCGAGCCGCCCCAGTCGTGTCCGACCACCGCGAACGGCGTCACCGGTGACAGCTGATCGGCCAGCGCCAGCATATCGCGCACCAGGTGCTTGATGGCGTAGGCCGCCACCCCATCCGGCTTGCTGGAGCGGCCATATCCCCGCTGGTTGGGTGCCACCGCATGGTAGCGATCCGCAAACGCCGGCATCACCCCGGCCCAGCTGTCCGCGTCCTCGGGAAAGCCGTGCAGGAACAGCAGCAGCGGCGCCTCCGCATCACCCGCGCAGCGCACGTCGAGATCGATGCCATTGGCCCGTATGGTCGTGCGCCGCATGGGTCGCCTCCGCAGCCGCCGGGGAGGCGGCGCCCGCCCAACCTGCCCAAAGCACGGGCATCTGTCGAGGCATGCCCCGCTTGCGACCAGAGCGTCACTTTGCGCGCTGGTGCGCCGATGCTATAGGGGCGCGGGCACAGCCTCCCACCCAGTTTGCGAGGCGCGAGAGCGAGGTCGATTCAGCCATGCAGAAGATCAAGGTCACCGGCACGGTCGTCGAGATGGACGGCGACGAGATGACACGCATCATCTGGAAGCTGATCAAGGACAAGCTGATCCACCCCTATCTCGACCTGAAACTCGAGTACTACGATCTCGGCGTCGAGCACCGCGACGCCACCAACGACCAGGTCACCGTCGACGCCGCCAATGCCACCAAGAAGTACGGCGTGGCCGTCAAGTGCGCCACCATTACCCCCGACGAGGGCCGCGTCAAAGAGTTCGGCCTCAAGGAGATGTGGCGCTCGCCCAACGGCACCATCCGCAACATCCTGGGCGGCGTGATCTTCCGCGAGCCTATCATCTGCAAGAACGTGCCGCGCCTGGTGCCCGGCTGGACGCAGCCCATCATCATCGGCCGCCACGCCTACGGCGACCAGTACCGCGCCACCGATTTCAAGTTCCCCGGCAAGGGCACCATCACCATCAAATTCGTCGGCGACGACGGCAAGGTGATCGAGCGGGAAGTCTTCAAGGCGCCGGGCGGCGGCGTCACCATGGCCATGTACAATCTCGACGAGTCCATCATCGAGTTCGCGCGCGCCTCGATGAACTATGCGCTCAGCCGCGGCTATCCACTCTACCTGTCGACCAAGAACACCATCCTGAAGCAGTACGACGGCCGCTTCATGGAACTGTTCCAGCAGGTGTTCGACGCCGAGTTCAAGGACAAGTTCGCCGCCAAGAAGATCACCTACGAGCATCGCCTGATCGACGACATGGTGGCCGCCGCACTGAAGTGGTCGGGCGGCTACATCTGGGCCTGCAAGAACTATGACGGCGACGTGCAGTCCGACACGGTGGCGCAAGGCTTCGGCTCGCTTGGCTTGATGACCAGCGTGCTGCTCACGCCCGACGGCAAGACCGTCGAGGCCGAAGCCGCGCACGGCACGGTCACGCGCCACTACCGCGAGCACCAGAAGGGCAAGGAGACCTCCACCAACTCGATCGCCTCCATCTTCGCCTGGACGCGGGGCCTGGCGCACCGCGCCAAGCTGGACAACAACCCCGAACTCGCCAAGTTTTCCAGCACGCTGGAAAAAGTGTGCGTCGACACGGTGGAGGCGGGCTTCATGACCAAGGATCTGGCGCTACTGGTCGGCGCCGATCAGAAGTGGCTGTCCACCACCGGCTTCCTCGACAAGGTCGACGAGAACCTCAAGAAGGCCATGGCTGCCTGAAAAGGAGGCGCATGGCGCCGGCACCGCGAGCCAACCCGTCGGAGCGCGACGGGGCACGCGGACGAGCACCTCGGGGCGCCGGTGCCATTTCAGCGGGGCCTGCGTGCGGCAATCTCGGCCATCACTGACGCAGTGATCTGGCTATCCACCTGGGGTGATGGCGCGCGATCTGCACCTCGCCGCCCAGGGCCGCTAATCGCGACTGTCAGTGACCACACGCCGCAGTGGCGCCGCAATGGGGCGTCGTATTCGCACTCCGCAAAATGGAGGCGGCATGCGGCGCATTCTTGCGGGCGTATTGGCGGCGGGGCTTGGGCTGGGAGCCTTCGCCTATCTCAACAACAGCAATCTGCTGGCGACGACCGGCTCGGGCAAACCGGTGCTGCTCGCCCATCGCGGCCTGGCGCAGACCTTCAACCACGTTGGGCTGAAAGGCGACACCTGCACGGCCAGCCGCATCGATCTACCAGCTCATCCCTATCTCGAGAACACGCTGGCCTCCATGGAGGCCGCCTTCCGTGCCGGTGCCGACATCGTCGAATTCGACATCCATCCGACCATCGATGGCGCCTTTGTCGTGTTCCACGATTGGACCGTCGACTGCCGCACCGACGGAACCGGCGTGACCCGCTCGCACACGCTGGCGACCTTGAAGGCATTGGATATCGGCTACGGCTACACCTCTGACGGCGGCAAGACATTTCCCTTTCGCGGCAAGGGCGTCGGGCTGATGCCGACGCTCGACGAGGTGTTGGCTGCTTTTCCGGGCAAGCGGTTCCTCATCCACGTGAAGAGCAACGACGCGGCCGAGGGCGAGCAGCTCGCCGCCAAGTTGGCTGCGCTGCCGGCGTCGCGCCTTGCCGAACTGATCGTGTACGGCGGCGATGCACCCGTTGCGAGCTTCGCCGCCCGCATGCCGGCTGTGCGAACCATGAGCCGGGCCAGCTTGAAAACCTGCCTGCTTAGTTATTTCGCCATTGGTTGGACCGGCCATGTGCCAGCGGCGTGCTGCCGCTCCATGGTGCTCATACCTAGCAACTACGCACCGTGGCTGTGGGGCTGGCCCGACCGTTTCCTGCAACGCATGCGCGAGGCGGGCACCGACGTTTATGTCTTGGGATCTCGGGAGGGCGATGAGTTCTCGCGCGGCATAGATAGCGACGCGGAATTCCACCGGCTCCCCGCGGGATATTCCGGAGGCATCTGGACCAATCGCATCGATCGCATTGCGCCGATGGCGCGGCGGTAGGGCATGCTAGGTTGCCCCGCGCAACCCATCGATAGGATGGTTCCCGTGAGCAACGCCCGCACGCCCTTGCACACCGGTGGCTGCCAGTGCGGCGCCGTCCGCTACGCTCTGTACGCCGAGCCGACCAATCCGCATGTGTGCCACTGCCGCATGTGCCAGAAGGCCTTCGGCAACTACTTCGCGCCGCTGGCCGGCCTGCCACTCGGTGATTTCGCCTGGACCTTCGGCACGCCCGGCGTGTTCAAGAGCTCGGAGGCCGCCGAGCGCGGCTTTTGCCGCGATTGCGGCACCCCGCTGTTCTTTCGCTACGTTGACCGCGACCGCATCTCGCTCTCGCTCGGCAGTCTGGACGATCCCACCCGCGTCGTGCCGGCCAAGCAGTTCGGCATCGAGAGTCGGGTAACGTTCTTGGCAACACTGACCGGCCTGCCCGGTACGCGCACCGAGGACGACGTCCCACCGGCCGATATGGTACGCCTCATGAGCCGCCAGCATCCCGACCAGATTGACTGAGGCCGCTGAACGCCGAATTTACAGTCGGTTAGCCAAATAGCCCGCGTTCTGTGAAAAAACCCTCATGCTGAAGAGACTGTTAGGCCAACAGCTTTAGGTATTCTGGCTGCGTATTCGAGGAGCCAGAAATGCCGGAATCGGCACGGGGAGGCTTGAGAGCCATTCCTGTTCGCAAGTTGATCGGCCTGCTCGGCGTACTCATTGCCGTGGTTACGGCCGTCGGCCCGCCGGTCGGCTACCTCATCAACGGCTATTGGAAGCAGCATACCTGGCTTGCCTACCGGTCGGAGATGACCTCCGCGCGCGCCACCCGGTTCGTTCGAGAGCACCGTTCCGAATGGCAGGCCGATGCGGGACGCCTCGCCACAGCCATCGGCATTGGCAACCAGAGCCCTCGGCCGCTGGGCCAGCGCTTGCTGAGCCTTGACGGCTCTGTCCTTGCGGACAGGGGTGAGAAACTGCTCCACCCCACAACCGATCTCGTAACCCCTCTGATCGTCGACGGCTCGACCGTCGCGTTCGTGCAGTCCACCGCCACCTTGCGGCCGTTGCTGATCGAAACGGGGCTCCTGGCGCTTTTCAGCCTCGGTCTCGGCATCGCCGCCTATTTCGCCTTCACAGTGCTGCCGCTGCGGGCCCTGGATCGATCGTTGGGCAAACTCGAGGTGGCCAATGCCAAGTTCAAGCAGCAAAATCTCATGCTGGATACGGCCCTGACCAACATGCACCAGGGCCTTGCCATGTTCGACGCCAACGAGCGCCTGGTGTTCGCCAACGACCGGTGGGCCCTGCTGTACGGGATGACACCCGAGGAGCTGAAACCCGGAACCAGCCTTCGCGAAGTCATCGATCACTGCGTCGCCAAGGGCCTGTACATCGATCTGACGGTCAACGATATCGTCGACAAGGTGCGGGGACACGTCGCCGGCAAGGTAGTCAGCTACTTTCTGCGCAAGCTGTCGGACGGCCGCACGGTTGCCATAACGGTCCGGCCGCGCAAAGAGGGCGGCTGGGTGACGACCTGCGAGGACGTCACCGAGCATGAGCGCCTCAACACGCGCCTCGGTGAGCAGAACCATCGCCTGCGCGAGCAGGAAAAGGCGCTGAAGTCCCAGAACCTGATCCTCGACGCGGCGCTGGAAACCATGTCGCAGGGCCTGTGCATGTTCGACGCCGAGCAGAAGGTCGTCACCTGCAATGCGCGCTATGCGCAAATGTACGGTTTGACCATGCAGCAGGTGAAGCCCGGCACCACCCTGCAAGAGATCATCAAGCTGCGCGTCGCCAGCGGCGCCTACGCCGATCGAAAGCCCGAGGAATACACCCGTGACCGCATCTCCCCGATCCTGGCGCCGTCCAATACCATTCACGAGCTGAGCGATGGCCGCTCGATAGCCGTCGCGCGCCGGCCGATGCCGGGCGGCGGCTGGGTCACCACGCACGAGGACATCACCGAGCAACGCCGCCGGGAAGCGCGCATCGCCTACATGGCTCACCACGACGCGCTGACCGACCTGCCCAACCGCGTGTTGATGAACGAGAAGCTGGAGCTGGCTCTGGGGCGCATCCGGGAGGGCGAGATCGCTGCCTGCCACCTCCTCGACCTCGACGACTTCAAGAACATCAATGATACGCTGGGCCACCCTGCCGGCGACAAGCTGCTGCGCAAAGTCGCCGATCGCCTGCGCACCATGGTGCGCAGCACCGACACGATCGCACGCATGGGCGGCGACGAGTTCGCCATCCTGCAGTGCGGCCTGACGCAACCGGCAGCCGCCACAGATATCGCCCAGCGCATCATCGAGGTGGTGAGCCAGCCCTATGATATCGACGGCCATCAGGTCGTGATCGGCACGAGCATCGGCATCGCGATGGGCCCGCACGACGGGACCACCCCCGATCAGCTGATCCGCAACGCCGACTTGGCGCTGTACCGGGCCAAGGGTGAAGGCCGCGGCACCTATTCCTTCTTCGAGCCCGAGATGGACGGCTTGATGCAGGCCCGGCGCACCATGGAGACTGACTTGCGCAAGGCCCACGTCGCCGGCGAGTTCGAGCTGCTCTATCAACCGGTCGTGGACCTCGCGACCGACGAGATCAGCGGCCTGGAGGCCTTGATCCGTTGGCGCCATCCCGACAAGGGCATGATCCCGCCTTCCGATTTCATCACGTTGGCGGAAGAAATGGGCCTGATCGAGCCGATCAGCGAGTGGGTGCTCAGGCAGGCCTGCGCGCGCGCCGCGCAATGGCCAGCCGACCTGAAGATCGCCGTCAATCTGTCGCCGGCGCAGTTCCGCCGACCGGGCCTCGTGGAAATGGTGGTCAACGCGCTCACCACCTCCGGCTTACCGGCGGATCGGCTAGAGCTCGAGATCACCGAGAGCAGCTTGCTGCAGAACAGCGAGGCAACGCTCGGCATGCTCTACCAGCTGCGTGAGCTCGGCGTACGCATCGCCATGGACGACTTCGGCACGGGCTACTCCTCGCTCAGCTACCTGCAGAGCTTCCCCTTCGACAAGATCAAGATCGACCGCTCGTTCGTGAAGGACATCGCCGACGGCGTCGGCTCGCTCAATATCGTGCGCGCCGTCACGGCCATGGCCAGGGGCCTGGGCATGACGACAACCGCCGAAGGCGTGGAGACGCCAGAGCAGCTCGAGATGGTCCGCGCCGAGGGCTGCACCGAGATGCAGGGCTATCTGTTCAGCCGGCCGCTGCCCGCCCGCGAGGTTGACGAACTTCTCGAGCGGCACAGACAACGCAAGGCCGGCAACGCCGCAGCCGCCTGAAGGGCTTCCAACAACAACAAGCTCACTCTAAGGCGCCGGTTTCGGTCGCCGGCGCAGCGACGGCTGCGTGGCCGGCGTGATCGCATTCACCACCTGTACGCGGCGCGGCGGCACCATGCGTGGAGGAGAAAGAAAGCGCACGGACACCTCGTTGCCTCGCCGCGACACCACCTCGCAGGACGCTTCGAGGCCATCGATCTCGATAATCAGCTCGAACGTGTCGGGGGCGGTCAGAGAGCCTTCAATACGCAGCCGGGCGCCCCCGTCGGAGATATCGCGCACGGTGCACGGCAGGGTCACGTAGCGATCGTTGAACGCGACAACGCCGCCCTTCAGCACACGTCGCCGCTGTGACTGGCGCCGTTCGGCCCGTGGCTTGTCGGCGCTCGTATCAGGGTCCATGACCCGATCAACTCCACAGGCAGACGGCGCCGCCGGGCAGCGCGCGGCCTTGGTTCGTTGCGACCCTTACCGAAACGTCGTCGGCCAACCTTCAAGCTCCAACCGGTGCACAAAGAACAATGTTCTCGTAGGGTTAAATGTTCGTCACCAACACCCTGTTGCGGGCCGCGCCGCTCGCTCGCCAAGCTCGATGCCGGTGCGTCTAGGAACGTTGTAGCGTCTGCACTTCCGGCGACCAGGCTCTGCGAACACCAACATCGGGATCACGGGGACTCGCTTCGGCATCGGCCGAAACATTGGTCCCCGAGTCACGCCTAGGTTCACAGAACAAGATCAGAAGCAAAACCAACCCCCGGGCGGCATGTTCCACACGGAACAGCGGGCTGCCGTCACACGGCGTATTTGCGCCGCCGTTAACTACAAACAAGACGGAGATCATGATGAGCACTCTAACCATCCCGCTTGGCAACATCGCGCCCAGCGCAGCGGCCGCGCCGCCTTCGCCTGGGCTGTTTGCACGGCTGACGCAGGGGCGTGAGATGCACGCGCATCGCGAGGTCCTGTCCTACCTGATGTCGCTGAGCGACGACCGGCTGGCAAGCATCGGCTTCAGCTCCGACGACATCCACGATCTGCGCGAAGGCAACCTGCGCATTCCACTGGCCGGCTAACCGTCGCCGCTCCGCCCAGCTGTTCGCTCGCCGTGGCGGCGTGCGCAAACCTGCAGCCTGACGAACTTCCCACCGACCCTCAAAAAACGAGGACTACGACGATGATCAGCAATGCCAAAGACTTCGCCGCTATCAACGGCCTGTACGACACCCTGCCGCAAGTCGAATCGACACCCGGACTGCTGCGCAGTATCGCCAACACTCTGGGCGGTTGGGCACGCTCCTACATCGAGAGCAGAGCGATGCGCTCGACGGAGCGCGTCCTGCAGGGCATGGACGATCGCATGCTCGCCGACATCGGCATGCGGCGCAGCGAGATCCACTCGATCGTCCACGGTGGCGGCAGCGACATCACGCGCCGCTCCTGGACGATCGCACAATGATCGCAAGCGGCAAACGACGCTGTCCGGCTAGAACTGGGCTGCGTCGTCCTGCATGCTATTTCTGCGCGGTGGCGAAGGCTTTCCAGCTGCCGAACAGGCTGCTCAGGCTGCGTTCGCGGCGGGTGTCGACCTTGACGCTTGCGGTCATTCCGGCTCGCAGCGGCGGCTCACCCGGCTGTGGGATCAACCGCAGCCGCACTGGCAGGCGCTGCACGACTTTAACCCAGTTGCCCGACGCGTTCTGCGGCGGCAGCAGTGCGAACTCGGCACCCGTCGCCGGGCTGATGCTGTCCACCTCGGCCTGCCACACCACGCCGGGATAGGTATCCAGTTCCACGGTCGCGGTGAGGCCCTTCCTCACATGCGTCAGCTCGGTTTCCTTGAAGTTCGCCTCTACCCAGGGACGCGTATGCGTCACCAGCGCGAACAGAACCGTTGCCGCCTTGATCTGCTCGCCCTTCTGCAGCCGCACGTTGACTGCCGTGCCGTCGAGCGGCGCGCGGATGATGGTGCGTGCCAGGTCGAGTTCGGCACGTTCGCGCTCCGCCTGCTTCTCGCGCACCATCGGATGCTGGTCGATCGGCCGATCCGGGCTGCCGCCCAGTTGCGCTGCCACCCGCTCCATCTTCTTGCGCATGATCCCAGCGCGATCCTCAGCCGCTATGGCATTGCTTTCGATCTCTTCGTACTTGCTGGAGGCAACGATGCCGCGCTCCTGCAAGGTCTTCTGGCGCGCAAGCTGCGCGTTCCAATAGGCCACCTTGCTGACGGCTTCCTGCAACTCGCTCTTGGCCTCGTGCCAGGTTGCAACCAATGTGCTCACCAGGGCGCGCGTGGAATCGAGCTCCGCCTCGGCCTTGGCGTGTGCCACGCGAAACGGCTCCCGGTCCAGCGTCAGCAGCACATCGCCCGCGCGCACCTCGGCATGATCCTGCACCAGCACATCATTCACGCGACCGGCGACCTCCGCCGAGATCTGCGCGATATCGGCCTTCACGTAGGCATTCTCGGTGGTCACGTAGCGGCCGCCCCACAGCCACAACA
>Ga0075363_100000817_pt1 | contig 10782 bp, 10 predicted proteins | sample EndMetdeltDD1763_FD_71470 | JGI IMG/M metagenome (GOLD analysis project Ga0075363, IMG submission 71470) | Populus endosphere microbial communities from Tennessee, USA - Endosphere MetaG P. deltoides DD176-3 | ecosystem: Host-associated > Plants > Roots > Endosphere | place: USA: Tennessee...
CCATCGGGGCTACAAATCCTCAGCCAGTTTGACCGGTACCGAGCACGGCCGGCGCGGTCGAGCCGCCCACCGGCATGTGCGGCATCCCGAGCTTGCGGTGATCCCACGAGCGCGAGCGACGGGCGACGATGCGCACGCAGACCCGCTTGTTCATCATCTGCTCGACGATGGGCTTCATGTCGTCGGTGTAGGGGCCGGTGTAGCGCTCGAACACGCTGACGCCGACCCGGTGTGAGATGTCGGGATCGTCGACGATCTCGGCGACGCCTTCGAAGGACACCCCGCGCAGCGTGTCATAGGTGTCGCCGTCCTCAATCAGGAAGGTCACCCGCGGATCCCGTATGAGGTTGACGGCCTTCTGCGACTTCGCCTTGGTCTCCAGCCAGATTTCGCCGTCGACGACGGCGTACCACATCGCCGTCAGGTGCGGCTGGCCGTCGGCACCGAGCGTGGCCAGCGTCCCGGTGCGGCTCTTGACGACGAAGTCCGCGATCTCGTCGGAGGACATGACGATGCTCGCGCGTTGGTTGGTTCCCATGGCGCCAGTCTCTCAGGTCGTCCGATTTGACTGTGCACTGACGGCTTTGAGTGTGAACTCAGGGCGGCGAAATCGCGATTTCAGCGCCCTGAGTACACACTCGATCCGATCTACAGCCGGCGTGCGAGTGCGTCGGCGGCGGCCAGAAGGTCGGCGGCCCAACGCGCCCCGGGGCGCCGGCCCATCCGGTCGATCGGGCCGGAAACGGATACGGCGGCGACCACGACGCCGCGGCCGTCCCGCACCGGCGCCGAAACGCTGGCCACCCCCGGCTCGCGTTCGGCCACGCTTTGTGCCCAGCCGCGCCTGCGCACTTCGGCCAGCGCCCGGTCGGTGAATTTCGCCGTCGGCAGCACGGCCGCCTGCGTGGCCGCATCGCTGTGGGCCAACAGCACTTTGGCCCCCGAGCCCGCCGTCATCGGCAACCGCGCCCCGACCGGGACCGTATCGCGAAGGCCCGCAGGCGGTTCCAGCGCGGCGACACAGACCCTGGACGTCCCCTCGCGGCGATACAACTGCACGCTCTCGCCGGTGGTCTCGCGCAGTTGCGGCAGCACGGTCGCGCTCGCGGCCAGCAGCGGGTCGCTGACATGGGCGGCGAGTTCACTGACCGCCGGACCGAGTCGCCACCGGCCCTCTTCGTCGCGGCCCAGCAGGCGATGCACTTCCAGCGCGGCCGCCAGCCGGTAGGTGGTGGCCCTGGGCAACCCCGTCCGCTCGCACAGTTCGGCCAGCCCGCACGGGGATTCCGCGATGACGTGCAGAATGCCCACGGCTTTGTCGAGGACGCCGATGCCGCTATGCTGTCTCATAAGGAGATACTAACGTCTCGCATTCTGAGATCAAGCGAACCGAGAGAACAGATGGCTATGCCCCGTACTAGGCCCCGTACATTGGCCGAGAAAGTTTGGGACGACCACGTGGTGGCGTCGGGAGACGGTGACACCCCCGACCTGATCTACATCGATCTGCATCTGGTGCACGAGGTCACCAGCCCGCAGGCTTTCGACGGCCTGCGCCTAGCCGGCCGCCAGGTGCGGCGGCCCGACCTGACGATCGCCACCGAGGATCACAACGTGCCCACCGTCGACATCGACAAGCCGATCGCCGACCCGGTGTCGCGCACCCAAGTCGAGACGTTGCGGCGCAACTGCGAAGAATTCGGTGTTCGGCTTTATCCAATGGGTGATATCGAGCAGGGCATCGTGCACGTCGTCGGACCCCAATTGGGTCTCACCCAACCGGGTATGACGATCGTCTGCGGCGACAGCCACACCTCCACCCACGGCGCATTCGGCGCGCTGGCAATGGGAATTGGGACCTCGGAGGTCGAACACGTGCTTGCCACCCAGACGCTGCCGCTGCGGCCGTTCAAGACGATGGCGGTCAACGTCGATGGCGAATTGCCCCCCGGCGTGAGCGCCAAGGACATCATTCTCGCGTTGATCGCCAAGATCGGCACCGGCGGCGGGCAGGGCCATGTGATCGAATACCGCGGCAGCGCCATCGAATCGCTGTCGATGGAAGGCCGGATGACGATCTGCAACATGAGCATCGAAGCCGGCGCGCGGGCGGGCATGGTCGCCCCCGACGAGACGACCTATGCGTTCCTGCGCGACCGTCCGCACGCGCCGACGGGCGCGCAATGGGATGAGGCGAGCGCGTACTGGCGGCAGCTGCACACCGACGCCGGCGCCGTCTTCGACACCGAGGTGTATATCGACGCGACCACGCTGAGCCCGTTCGTCACCTGGGGAACCAACCCCGGCCAGGGCGTGCCGCTGGCCGCCGACGTGCCGGATCCCGAACTGATGGCCGACGAGGGCGAGCGGCACGCCGCCGAGAAAGCGTTGGCGTACATGGACCTTCGCCCCGGCATTCCGATGCGCGACATCGCCGTCGATGCCGTGTTCGTCGGGTCGTGCACCAACGGGCGCATCGAAGATCTGCGGGTGGTGGCCGACGTGTTGCGCGGTCGCAGGGTGGCCCCGGGTGTTCGGATGCTGGTCGTTCCGGGCTCGATGCGAGTACGCGCGCAAGCCGAAGCCGAAGGACTCGGCGAGATTTTTACCGCCGCGGGCGCCGAGTGGAGACAGGCGGGATGCTCGATGTGCCTGGGCATGAACCCCGATCAGCTCTCGCCGGGTGAGCGGTGCGCCTCCACGTCCAACCGCAACTTCGAAGGGCGCCAGGGCAAAGGCGGCCGCACGCATTTGGTGTCACCGGCGGTCGCGGCGGCCACCGCGGTTCGCGGCACGCTGTCCGCTCCGGCCGACTTGAATCAAGTTTAGCTACACGGAATAGGGGAAGAGGATGGAAGCGTTTCGTGCCCACACCGGTATCGGCGTGCCGTTGCGACGGTCCAATGTCGACACCGACCAGATCATTCCCGCCGTCTTTTTGAAGCGCGTAACCCGAACCGGTTTCGAGGACGGATTGTTCGCGACGTGGCGCTCGGATCCCTCATTCGTGCTCAATCTCAGCCCCTTTGACCGAGGTTCGGTGTTGGTCGCCGGACCCGATTTCGGCACCGGATCGTCGCGCGAGCACGCGGTGTGGGCGCTCATGGACTACGGATTCCGAGTGGTTATCTCGTCTCGGTTCGGCGACATTTTCCGCGGCAACGCGGGCAAGGCGGGGCTGCTGGCCGCCGAAGTCTCCCAAGATGGCGTCGAGTTGCTTTGGAAGCTGATCGAGCAGAGTCCGGGCCTGGAAATCACTGCCAATCTTCAAGATCGAAATATCATCGCGGGAACAGCGGTGCTGCCGTTCAAGATTGACGACTACACCGCGTGGCGATTACTCGAAGGACTCGACGATATAGGCCTTACGCTGCGGAAACTCGATGACATCGAATCGTTCGAAGCGAGCTACCCCCAGTGGAAACCGCGAACTCTGCCCGCCTCCTGAGGGCTCGACGGGCGCGCAATTCACGTGCCGGGAACCCTTAGTAGCTCGGCTAACTGAAGCCCAATTCGGGGCGGCGCCACCGGTCAAGGGGGGCAACCGGATTGCGAAAATATCGATCGTCGTGTCCTGAAATTGCGCGTGGCTCTTGGAAATCAGCTGGGTGAGGGTTTACCGTGTTCGCTAGTCGGTTCAAAAAACGAGGACCACTAGCTTCCGGAGGGTTGGATGAACAAAGCAGAGCTCATTGACGTGCTCACACAGAAATTGGGCTCGGATCGTCGGCAAGCCACTGCAGCCGTCGAGAATGTTGTCGACACCATTGTGCGCGCGGTACACAAGGGCGACAGCGTCACCATTACCGGGTTCGGTGTTTTCGAGCAGCGGCGCCGCGCGGCTCGCGTGGCTCGCAATCCGCGGACGGGCGAGACGGTGAAGGTGAAGCCGACATCCGTCCCCGCGTTCCGTCCCGGTGCTCAATTCAAAGCGGTTGTCTCTGGCGCACAGCGCCTCCCGGCGGAAGGACCAGCAGTGAAGCGTGGTGTGGTTGCGGGCGCGGCTAAGAAGGCGGCGAAGAAGGCGCCGGCCAAGAAGGCCGCGGCGAAGAGGGCGCCGGCCAAGAAGGCCGCTGCCAAGGCGCCGGCCAAGAAGGCCGCCACCAAGGCGCCGGCCAAGAAGGCCGCGACTAAGAGGGCGCCGGCCAAGAAGGCCGCGACCAAGGCGCCGGCCAAGAAGGCCGCTGCCAAGAAGGCTCCGGCCAAGAAGACCGCTGCCAAGAAGGCTCCGGTGCGCAAGGCCGCGACCAAGGCGCCCGCCAAGAAGGCCGCGGCAAAGCGGCCGGCCAGCAAGGCTCCTGCCAAGAAGGCCGCCGCCAAGCGTGGCCGCAAGTAAGCCAGTAAGCAAGTAGCACACGCAGATACCCTTCGGGGGCAGCGATGCCTCCGAAGGGTATTCGCGTGAGGGCGCCCCTTTATCCGGCGCCGCGTTTCGCGGGTTACGCCCGGACGTTGGCGGCCAGCGCGCCGCCGATGTGGTCGGCCGCTATCACCCGGCCCGCCGAGAGCGATACCACCCAAGTGCTGCCTTTGTGGTTGCGGGATCTGTCGGGGCGTACGCCGTCGCGGTCGCACCACCAGTCGATCAGGTCCGGAATCACCTTGCCCTGGCTGCAGATCACCGGTGTACCTTCCTGCGCGGCGATCCGCAGGACGCGGTGCCGACCGCGTTTGGGGCTCTTGGCGTAGGCCTCCTCGGTCAGGGTCGGCTCGTTGTGGATTGCCACACCCAGTTCCGCGGCGAGCGGTTCCACCGTCTGATGGCAGCGCACCCGGTCGGCCGCGTACGCGTCGGTCGCACCGAATGCCAGCAGTTGCGGCACCAGTGCCTCGGCTTGCGCGCGTCCCCGCTTGTCCAGCGGTCGCTTGGTGTCGTCGCCGTGGAAGCGTGACTTGCTGCCGGCGGTGCCGTGGCGCACCACCAATACGGTATGCGTATCCGCCGGGTGTTTGGCGAACCGGCGCAATACCTTTCGATCGTGTGGGTAGTCGAGTTTTTTGATCGCCTCGGCAACCGGCAACCAAACCAGCTCGTCGACCTCATTGCCCGGGGTGAATTCCCCTCCGTTGCTTCGCGCCGCCCAATAGTGCACCTTCTTGACACCCTGATCGATCGGGTAGCTGATCATGGTGAGCCGCCTGCCGAGGTGCGAACGGTGGCCGGTCTCCTCGAGCACCTCGCGCACCGCACCAACCGGCGCGGTCTCGCCCGGGTCCACTTTGCCCTTCGGCAGCGACCAGTCGTCGTAGCGAGGGCGGTGGATCACGGCAACCTCAACCGCCTTGGCTTTGGATTTGGGATCGCCTGGCCGCCACAACACCGCTCCGGCGGCATACACGATCCGGCTCCCCGAGCGCCGGCCGGCCGTCGAGGCTTGGATCGACACCTTCACTCCTGCAGGTTAATTCGGCCGGGGCCGGGTCCCGGATCCGGTCTTACACCCAGTGTTAGGGGGTGGTGTGCCGCTCCATCAGCGATGCCTGGTGGTCGCGCACGCTCTGGCCTTCCCGGGGTGAGGCGGTCCACTGCCCGTCGGACCCGAGCTCCCAGCATCGCGTGGCCGGGTCCAGCGCGGACTCGAACAACTCGTCCAGCTGCGCCGTGAGCCGCGGATCCTTGACCTGAACCAGCACCTCGACGCGCCGGTCGAGATTGCGGTGCATCATGTCGGCGCTGCCGATCCAGAACTCGTCGATGTTGCGGAAATAGATGATCCGCGAGTGCTCCAGGAACCGCCCGAGAATCGAGCGGACGATGATGTTTTCGGAGAAATCCTCCGTGGCGGGGCGCAGCGCGCAGATGCCGCGCACCACCACCTCGACGCGCACACCCGCCCGCGACGCGCGATACAGCGCATCGATGACCTGCTCGTCGACAAGGGAGTTCATCTTCATCCGGATCAGTCCGTCACCACGCTCGCGGTGGGCGGCGATCTCGCGCTCGACGCGTTCGATGATGCCGGTCCGGATGCTGTGCGGGGCCACCAGCAGGTTGCGGTAGGACACCTTCCGCGAATAGCCGGTGAGCGAATTGAACAAGTCGGTCAGGTCGGCCCCGATGTCGGGGTCGGCCGTCAACAGCCCGAGGTCCTCGTACAGCCGCGCCGTCTTGCCGTTGTAATTCCCGGTTCCCACATGGCAGTAGCGGCGAATAGTGGAACCTTCGCGGCGCACCACCAGGCAGGTCTTGCAGTGCGTCTTGAGCCCGACATACCCGTAGACCACATGCACGCCCGCCTGCTCAAGTGTGCGCGCCCAGCGGATGTTGGCCTGTTCGTCGAAGCGTGCCTTGATCTCCACCATTGCCACGACTTGCTTTCCGGCCGCGGCGGCTTCGATAAGCGCCCGCACGATCGGCGAATCACCGGAGGTTCGGTACAGCGTCTGCTTGATCGCCAGCACGTTCGGGTCCGCGGCGGCGAGCTCGATGAATCGCTGCACGCTGGTGGAGAACGAGTCGTATGGATGATGAACCAGCACATCGCCTTCGCGCAGCGTCGCGAAGATGCTCTTCGGCGTTTCCCGGTCGGCGAACGCGGGATGGGTGGCCGGAACGAACGTCCGGTCCTTGAGTGCCGGACGGTCCACGCCATAGATCTGCCACAGCGACGACAGGTCCAACAGCCCGGGCACCTCGATGACATCACCGGGATGCACGTCGAGTTCGCGGAGTAGCAACTCCAACATGCCCTCAGTCATGTCGTCGGCTACTTCGAGTCGCACCGGCGACCCGAACCGGCGGCGCGCCAATTCGCGCTCCAGCGCCTGCAATAGATCTTCGTCGCGATCCTCTTCGACCTCGAAGTCGGCGTTGCGGGTGATGCGGAAGGCGTGATGCTCAACGATTTCCATGCCCGGGAACAGCACCGGGAGGAAGGCCGCGATCAGTTCTTCCATCGGCAGGTACCGGACGGTGGTCTGTCCCTCGGGCCCGTCGTGACGACGTGCGAGCTCGACGAAGCGATCCACATTGTCGGGAACCTTGACCCGCGCGAAATGCTGGCCGCCGTCCTCGGGCTGCTTCACGGTGACGGCCAGGTTCAGGCTCAACCCGCTCACGAAGGGGAACGGGTGGGCGGGATCGACGGCCAGCGGCGTCAGGACGGGGAAGACCTGCTGGTGGAAATAGGTCGACAATTGCTCCCGCTCAGCGTGATCCAGATCGGCCCACGTGACGATGTGGATGCCCTCCTCGGCGAGCGCCGGGCGCACCGAGTCGAGGAAGACTCGCGCGTGGCGGCTGGCGATGCGTTGCGTTTGCTCGCCGATGCGGGCCAGTTGCTCGCGCGGAGTCAGGCCATCGGCGGAGCGGACCGACAGGCCCATCTCGTCGCGGCGTTTGAGGCCGGCCACCCGCACCATGTAGAACTCGTCGAGGTTGGAAGCGAAGATCGCCAGGAACTTTGCTCGTTCCAGCAGCGGCAGGGAGTTGTCGTCGGCCAGCGCCAGCACCCGCGCGTTGAAGTCCAGCCAGCTCAGTTCGCGGTTGAGGTAACGGTCCTCGGGCAGCGGGTCGTTGATCGCGGCGGGCGTCGCGGCCGGGGGTGCCGCCACGGCCGATTCATCGGACTGCCAGGTAACTTCTTCGGGGCGAGCCTCGGCGTCGATTTCGGTCACCCTGGAATCATTGCTCATCACCGGTGCTGCTGCTAGCGCGGACAGGACATCCATCCGCCGTTTGTCTGCCGTTCATCTAGCGGTGAGCGACCGCCCGCGCGGTCGCGGCCCCGACCCCGAGGCGCCGCGCGGCCGCTAAGTCGGCGGGTGTATCGACATCGCAGCGCAGACCGGGCCAGGCGCCGGTGAGCTCGATAGCCCCCGAACGGCGGTGCCGCGCCGACGAATCCGCCCCGAACTGCGGGTCGAGGGCGGCGCCGAACGCGCAGAGCGCGGCCGTTCCGGTCCCCAGCCGGTCGGCGACGAAGCTGCGGCGATGGTGACGCGCGGCGGCGATCGCCTCGGCCAGCTCCTGGCTCTGTAATGCCGGCAAATCGCCTTGCAGCACAACGATATTCGAGGATGACTCGGCGACCACGCGTTCCGCGGCGGCGATGGCGTTGTTCAAGGGGTCGGGATCGCCCTCGGGCGTCGGGTCGACCAGCACCTCGGCTCCCAGCTTGGCGGCCGCGCTCGCCGCGGCGTCGTCGGGCGTGATGACGGTGATCGAGCGCAACGCGCTGACGCGCGCCGCCGCGCTCAAGGTGTCGACCAGCATGGCCAGCACCACGTTTCCCCGGGTCGGTGCCGAGAACACCGGCGCCAGCCTGGTCTTGGCGGCGGCCAACCGCTTGACGGCGATGATCAAGCCGACATCAGCCGTTTCGTCGGCGCGTGTGCCGCTCATGGGGTAAATCCTGCCAGCACCGATCTTTGGGTCGGTGTTGCCTGCGGCGCTCACCGTTTCGCTCACCGTTTAATGTGAAGCGCCGGGGTTAGACCAACAGTCAGGGGTGCGGATGGCCATCGCGGTGATGGGCGCCGGTGCATGGGGCACGGTCCTTTCCAAGGTCCTCGCCGACGCCGGCACAGAGGTCACGCTGTGGGCGCGGCGATCCGAAATCGCCGACAATATCAATGCAACCCGCTACAACCCCGACTATCTTCCCGGCGTCTCGCTGCCACCGGGCATCTACGCCACCGCCGACGCACAAGAAGCGCTCCGTGGTGCGACGACGGTGCTGCTGGGTGTGCCGGCTCAGACGATGCGGGCCAATCTCGAACAGTGGTCCGGCTGGCTGGCCGAAGGCGCGACCCTGGCCAGCCTGGCCAAGGGCATCGAGCTGGGCACCCTGATGCGGATGAGCCAGGTGATCACCGCGGTGACCGGGGTGGATCCGGCGCAGGTCGCCGTCATCTCGGGGCCGAACCTGGCCAGCGAGATAGCCCAGTGCCAACCCGCCGCCACCGTCATCGCGTGCAGCGACTCAGGTCGCGCGGTCGCGCTACAACGCTTTTTGAACAGCGGGTACTTCCGTCCCTACACGAATTCCGACGTCGTCGGCACCGAGATCGGCGGGGCCTGCAAGAACGTCATCGCGCTGGCGTGCGGCATGGCGGTCGGCGTGGGCCTGGGCGAGAACACCGTGGCGGCGATCATCACCCGCGGCCTGGCGGAGATCATGCGGCTGGGGCTGGCGTTGGGCGCCAAGGGCGCGACGTTGGCCGGTCTGGCGGGCGTGGGCGACCTGGTAGCCACCTGCACCTCGCCGCGCTCGCGTAACCGGTCGATGGGGGAGCGCCTGGGCCGCGGCGAGACGATGGAGGCCGCGTCGCTCGGTAGGGAAGGTCACGTCGTGGAGGGGGTGACGTCCTGCGAGTCGGTGCTGGCGCTGGCGTCCAGCTACGACGTCGAGATGCCACTGACCGAGGCCGTGCACCGGGTCTGCCACAAGGGGCTGTCGGTGACGGAGGCGATCGCCCTGCTGCTGGGTCGCCGCACCAAGCCAGAATGACGCCCCCGGCCCGGTAAAACCCCAGCTCGCAGCGCCGGACCCCACCTATGGGCGCGCCACCCGGTAGCCTCTCTAGGTTGTGAATGCCAGCGACCGGCGCGACCAGCGTGTGCGGGTTGCCGTCGTCTTCGGCGGCCGCAGCAACGAGCACGCCATCTCGTGTGTGTCCGCGGGCAGCATTCTGCGCAACCTCGACCCGCATCGGTTCGAGGTGATCGCGATAGGTATTACCCCGCAAGGTTCGTGGGTGCTCACCGATGGCAACCCGGATACGTGGGCGATCACCGACCGCCGGCTGCCCGAGGTTCACTCGGGGTCGGGTACCGAGCTGGCTCTGCCGGCCGACCCGCGCCGCGGCGGCCAGTTGGTCGCGTTGCAGGCCGGCTCGGGCCCCCAGGCGGGTGAGGTGCTGGCTTCGGTTGACGTGGTGTTCCCGGTGCTGCACGGCGCCTACGGCGAGGACGGCACGATCCAGGGCCTGCTCGAACTCGCGGGGGTGCCGTACGTCGGCGCCGGTGTGCTGGCCAGTGCCGCCGGCATGGACAAGGAATTCACCAAGAAGCTGCTCGCCGCGGAGGGACTTCCGGTCGGCCCGCATGCGGTGTTGCGTCCAGCAGGCTCCCAGCAGCCCGCGCTGCAATTAGAGGAATGCGAGCGACTGGGATTGCCGGTATTCGTCAAACCCGCACGCGGTGGCTCGTCGATCGGTGTCAGCCGGGTGTCGAGCTGGGATCAGTTGCCCGCGGCGGTCGCCGAGGCTCGCCGGCACGATCCGAAGGTGATCGTCGAGGCTGCGGTCAGCGGCCGCGAGCTCGAGTGCGGCGTGCTCGAAATGCCCGACGGCACAGTGGAAGCCAGCACGGTGGGCGAGATCCGGGTGGTCGGCGTGCGGGGGCGCGAGGACTCGTTCTACGACTTCGCGACCAAATACCTCGATGACGCAGCCGAATTGGACGTGCCGGCCAAGATCGACGACGAGGTCGCCGACGCGGTTCGCCAGCTGGCGATCCGGGCGTTCCGGGCGATCGACTGTCAGGGCCTGGCCCGAGTGGATTTTTTCCTCACCGACGACGGACCGGTGATCAACGAGCTCAACACGATGCCGGGGTTCACCACGATCTCGATGTATCCGCGGATGTGGGCGGCCAGCGGCGTCGACTATCCCACCCTGCTGGCCACCATGGTCCAGACGGCCATCGCCCGCGGTGTCGGGCTGCGCTAGCCGGCCGGCCCGGGGTTGATGGGCACCGCGACGATGGTGCGGTCGATCACCTCGGACAGCTGCTGAATCGGGGTGGGTCCGGATCCCGACGGCAGCGTCAGCGCCACA
>Ga0075363_100000818_pt1 | contig 10776 bp, 10 predicted proteins | sample EndMetdeltDD1763_FD_71470 | JGI IMG/M metagenome (GOLD analysis project Ga0075363, IMG submission 71470) | Populus endosphere microbial communities from Tennessee, USA - Endosphere MetaG P. deltoides DD176-3 | ecosystem: Host-associated > Plants > Roots > Endosphere | place: USA: Tennessee...
TCACCGTGAGCTTTACGCCATACTTCGGCGGGGCGCCCATGCCCGAGCGGGCCCCCGCCGGCATGCCGGGGTAGCCCGGATACCCGGCCGCGACCGCCTCGTCGGTACCGGGCAGCGTGGTGAAACCGTGGGGTGCCAGCGGCGTTACGCGGCCGCTCGACGGTGCGGACCAACTCGCGGGCACTGACATCGGCCCGATCGTGCCGGCACGGGTGAGAGCCGCGGTCACGTTGCCGAGGCCGGCACCCCCGCCGAGCTGGGGCGCCGCCGCGAGGATCGGGGCCACCGCGGCCGGGGCGACCTCGGACGCCGCAGCCCCCAGTTTGGGCAAAATCCCCAGATTGTTCTCGGCTTGAATGACCCCGCCCGCGAACGCCTCCAGGTAGTAGGTGGAGTTGATCGACACGCCGGTCGCCGCGATGACGTCGAGGATGCTGAGGTCGTCGGGGAGGATCGCCTGCTCGAACGACTGCAGCTCCTGGGTAACTTCGGAAATGATGTCCGACACCGGGTCTGCGGCGACGGCGGCGGCGTTGGCTTGGCCGACCGCGGCGCCTTGAGCGGCCGCCCCGGACGCGTCGGTGGTCGGGTTGGGCGAGGAGAACGGCGCCAGCTGCCTGGCCGCGCCCGACGAGGTGGCATAGCCGGACATCGCCGTGGCGTCCTGGGCCCAATAATCGGCGTACTGCGCCTCGGTGGCCGCGATCGCCGCGGTGTTCTGACCGAACAGGTTCGTCGCGATCAGCGCTGTCAGCTGGGCGCGGTTGGCGGCGACCGCCGGAGGGGGCACGGTCATCGCGTAGGCCTGCTCATAGGCCGCCGCGGCGGCCCGGGCTTGCATGGCGGTCTGCTTCGTCTGCTCAGCGGTGGCCTGCAACCAACCCACATAGCCGGCGGCGGTGGCCGTCATCGCCTGCGAGGCCGGACCGAGCCACTGCCAGCCGGTCAGGCCCGTAAGCACCGTTTCATACGACTCGGCTGTGGTAGCCAGCTCGGCGGCCAGCGCGTCCCAGCTGCCGGCGGCGGCCAGCATCGAGCCCGACCCGGGTCCGGTATACATTCGGCCAGAGTTGATTTCTGGTGGCAAAAATGCGAAATCCATTGTTTTACATCTCCTTTGGTGTTGATTTTGAATCGTGTTCGAGTTCGACGGCTATGGCGGCCGGATACACCACGAGAGTCGTCGGCGGGGCGTTCGCACGGAGCATCTCGGGCGGCCTTCGGTTGTGGAACGTCCTAAAACTCGAAAGGCCAAGTATCGCGTTTCGAACGAGTTATCGCAGTAAGTCCGACAAATCCCCGGCGTCCGTCAGTTGTCAATTGCATTCAAGGGACTAATGGCCCTCGGCTAGGGACCATCGCCCCTGGGAGATGGGGGTTGGGGGCCCATAGCGTGGGGACTAACAACAGAGGCCAATACCCTCTCGCCGCGCAGGAAGGAGACTCCTATGCGCGACATCTATCCCGCCCCCTCAATCGTCGTCGGTGTCGACGGATCAAGGGCCGCAACGCATGCCGCCCTGTGGGCCGTCGACGAGGCGATCAGCCGCGACATCCCGGTGCGACTGGTGTACGTCATCGATCCGCTCACCCCGCCCGACCCCGGCGCTCACAACACCCGACTCAACGCGGCCCAGGCGGCGCTGCATGACGCCCATCGGGCCGTCGACGCCACCGGGCAACCGGTCAAGGTCGAGTCCGAGATCCTTTGGGGACGGCCGCTTACCAAGCTGCTCGAAGAGTCGAGGTCGGCGGCCATGATCTGCGTTGGGTCCATCGGGATCAACCATGCGTGCCATGGCGGGGGCTCCACCGCGGCCGCCTTGGCCGCGGCGACCGCGTGCCCGGTGGCCGTGATCCGGCGACCGCCGGCTCGTTCGGCAGCCCCTCAGGTCAGCACCGTTATCGCCCAGGTGGATAATGGCATGGTGCTGCGACACGCGTTCGAGGAGGCCAAACTCCGCGGAGCGACGCTGCGGGCAATCGCGGTATCGCGGGCCGAGGTCCCGGATGACACGGGCGACGGAAACCGTTTGGCGCAAGCACAACTGAGGCGCCGGCTGGCCCGGTGGACGCTGCTGTATCCCGATGTGCCCGTCGAGTCTGCGGTGGTGCAGGGGAGTGTCGATCAATACCTGGCCGCCAACGACGAGGCGGACCAGCTGTTCGTCACCGACACGCACACCTGCCGGGACTTGTGTGGCGCGTACAACGCGGGTCGTTCGGTGCTCGCGATACGGTGCAGCCACTTGTAGGGACGCGTCGATCTCGGGAGAGTGGTGCTGTGGTAAAGATCTTCTTGGTCGACGATCACGAGGTGGTACGCCGCGGCCTAATCGACCTGCTCGGAGCCGACCCCGAACTCGACGTTGTTGGTGAGGCGGGGTCGGTTTCCGAAGCGATGGCCCGGATTCCCGCGGCGAACCCGGATGTCGCGGTCCTCGACGTCCGGCTGCCCGACGGCAACGGCATCGAACTGTGCCGGGATCTGTTGTCCCGCATGCCCGAACTGCGCTGCCTGATCCTGACGTCGTACACGTCCGACGAGGCGATGCTGGATGCGATCCTGGCCGGCGCGAGTGGCTATGTGGTCAAAGACATCAAGGGAATGGAATTGGCGCGCGCCGTCAAGGAGGTCGGCGCCGGGCGATCGCTGCTCGACAACCGCGCCGCCGCCGCGCTGATGACGAAACTGCGCGGCGCCGCCACCGAAAAGCATGACCCGTTGTCCGGGCTCACCGACCAGGAGCGGACGTTGCTGAGCCTGCTCAGTGAGGGCCTGACCAATAAGCAGATCGCCGACCGGATGTTCTTGGCCGAAAAGACGGTGAAGAACTACGTGTCACGGCTATTGGCCAAGCTGGGCATGGAACGCCGAACGCAAGCCGCGGTGTTCGCAACGGAATTGAAGCGCTCGCAGCCTCCGCGCGATGAATGACGACATGGGCGACGCCGGACTCCGCGGAATTCGTCCGGTGCGCCACACCCTCTCCCAGCTACGGCTTCGCGAACTGCTGGTCGAGGTGCAGGACCGGGTCGAGCAGATCGTCGAGGGCCGCGATCGCCTCGACGGGCTGGTGGAGGCCATGCTGGTGGTCACGTCCGGGCTGGAGCTGGACGCCACCCTGCGCGCCATCGTGCACTCGGCGACCAATCTGGTCGACGCCCGCTACGGCGCGCTGGAGGTGCACGACTCCGATCACCGGGTATTGCGATTCGTCTATGAGGGCATCGACGAGGAAACCGTTGCGCGTATCGGCCACCTGCCCCGGGGCCTGGGCGTCATCGGCGTCCTCATCGAGGAGCCCAAACCGCTACGGCTGGACGACATTTCGCAGCATCCTGCCTCGGTGGGCTTCCCGAAGCATCACCCGCCGATGCGGACGTTCCTCGGGGTGCCGGTACGCGTCCGCGACGAATCGTTCGGCACCCTTTACCTGGCCGACAAGACCAACGGGCAGCCGTTCAGCGACGACGACGAGGTGCTGGTCCAGGCGCTGGCGGCGGCCGCGGGCATCGCCATCGCGAATGCCCGGCTCTACGAGACGGCCAAGGCGCGCCAGTCCTGGATCGAGGCCACTCGTGACATCGCCACCGAGCTGTTGTCGGGCACCGATCCCGCGACGGTGTTCCGCCTGGTGGCCGAGGAGGCACTCAAGCTGACCGGGGCCGACGCGGCCCTGGTAGCCATACCGGTGGACGAGAACGCGCCGACCGCCGAGGTGCTGGAGCTGCTGGTGATCGAAACGGCGGGCGGCGCGGTGGATTCCGCGATCGGGCAAACGGTTCCGGTTGCGGGTACTGCGCTCGGGGACGTCTTCGTCAACAGCACGCCGCGGCGGGTCGACCGGCTCGACCTGGATGGTCTTGACGCGGGCCCGGCGCTGTTGCTGCCGCTGCGGGCCACCGATACGGTCGCCGGCGTTGTTGTCGTGCTGCGCCAGGGCAGCCCGGGCTCATTCAACGAGGAACAACTCGAGATGATGGCCGCGTTCGCCGACCAGGCCGCACTGGCCTGGCAATTGGCGACCTCGCAGCGCCGGATGCGTGAGCTGGACCTGGTGACCGATCGGGATCGCATCGCCCGTGACCTGCATGACCATGTGATCCAGCGGCTTTTCGCCGCCGGGCTGGCGTTGCAGGGCACCGTTGCACGGGCGCGCGAACCCGAAGTGCAGCAACGGATTTCCGAAGCCGTGGACGATCTGCAGGGCGTCATTCAGGAGATCCGAACCACCATTTTCGACCTGCACGGGGCGTCGCAGGGCATCACCCGGCTTCGGCAGCGCATCGATGCCGTGGTGGCCCAATTCGCGGATTCGGGGTTGCGCACCACCGTCCAATTCGTCGGTCCGCTGTCGGTGGTCGGCAACGCGCTCGCGGATCACGCCGAGGCGGTGGTCCGCGAGGCCATCAGCAACGCCGTCCGGCACGCCGACGCGACCACCTTGACGGTGCGGCTCACGATCGACGACGACCTGTGCATCGAGGTGAGCGACGACGGACGCGGCATGCCCGAGGAGTTCACCGCCAGCGGCCTGACGAATCTGCGGCGGCGCGCGAAGCAGGCCGGCGGCGAACTGACCATCGCCTGCGCACCCGGCACGTGCGGAACGCTGCTGCGATGGTCAGCGCCGCTACTCCAGTAGGCCGGCCTGCTCGCTCGGCCATTCGACGACGCACGACAGCGTGCGCCGTGGCGTCGACGGCAACGGATCGGCATCGATGGGCGCCCACCCCACCCGCAACAGCATCTGCGGGTAGCCGCTGGCGCCGAACACATCCGCGCGGACCGCTTCGCGAGTTTCGGCGATCTCGAGGGGTTCGGTGATCGGGCAGCACGCCAATCCCATCGCGGTCGCGGTCAGCAAGACGACACTGGTCGCTTCGCCGGCGCGCAGCCGCGCCAACTGGTCATCCCTTTGGGTGCCCAGTGCCAGGATGGCGCCGTTGTCGTCCGCGGGCGCGACGCCGGACGGCTGATCCAGACCGGGTCCGGCGAGTAGGCGGCCGGGAATCGGTGCGGTGCGCTCGGACGGCGGTATGTTCCGGGCCGGGACGCCGGCCACCGAACCGTAACGCCCGGTCCAGGTGGCGAGCTCGCGAAGGTAGTCTGCATTGAAGGCATGATCCGAAACTGCTTGGGCCACAATCATCTTCATCCTGTCCAGGGCGTCGACCTGACGTAGCATGACCCCGGCCCGGGCGGCCCGGGCGGCCATCAAGGCGATGTCACCGCCGCCAACCGGCCAGGAACTGTAGGCCCGCCGGTCGGTTCGTCGCCGCGGGATCGCCGCCGCCAGCGCGATGTCGGTCTGATCGGGCACGAGCGGCCGGACCTCAATCGTCGCCAGGTGGTGTTGGTCATCGGGGTCGGGCAGGCGATGCACCTTGGCTTGCCAGCCCAGCGCGGCCAGTGCGACGACGCAGTGATGCAACGCCGCACCGCAGCTGATGATCAGGTCGCGCCCGTCCGGGTCGGTGTTGCGCAGGTGCATGTCCGGTTCGGCATACAGATCCAGGCTCGCGGTGCGCACGCGCCAGCGCCACGGTTGCGTGTTGTGGACCGAGGGCGCCCGGTTGGCCAGCGTGAGGACCGCCCGGAGGGTTTCGGCGTCCGGGAAATGAGGGTCCATTTCTGCCGCGCCCCTCGTGTCGAGAACGGTGGTCATCTATCAAGGGTGCTGCGATCGGGGAAGACGCGGCAGAGCCCGAAGCCCTCGGCAGTAAGGGACTTCTGGCCCTGCCGCGACGCCCCGGGGAACCAGAAAGTGGTACTCAGAGTTGCAGATATCTCGGAGGTGGCGAGCCATGAACCAGCTGACGACCCTCGATGCCGGATTCCTTGAGGTAGAAGATGCGGATCGGCACGTAAGCCTGGCCATTGGTGGTCTGGCGATCGTCGAGGGGCCAGCCCCGGACCAGGCCTCGCTGATGGCCGCTCTCGCGCAGCGGGTACGTGCCTGCCCCCGGTTCGGGCAGCGGCTGCGGCTGTATCCGCTGGACCTCCGTGCTCCCGAATGGGTGCACGACCCCGACTTCGATCTGGCACGGCATGTGCGGCGCATCGCGCTGCCGCAGCCCGGCTCCGACCGGGAGCTGTTCGGGATGGTCGCCGATTTGATGGCGCGGCGTTTGGACCGGGATCGACCGCTGTGGGAGATCTGGATCATCGAGGGCATCGCCGACGGCAAGTGGGCGATCCTGACGAAGCTCCACCACTGCATGGCAGACGGAATCTCGGCCACCCACATCCTCACCGGGTTGTGCGACGGCGACATCGCCGACAGCTACGCGCACGACATCCGCGCCGCCAGGCAGCAGGAATCCCCAACGCGGCCGGGCGGATTCAGTGTCAATCCGTTGACCATGCTGAACGGGTTATGGAATGCGTCGACGGCCATCACGACGGGTGTGGCCCGGGCGGCGCAGGGCGCGGCCGAGATCGCCGCCGGCTTGTTGCGCCCGGGCGCGTCGTCGCTGAACGGGCCGATCAGCGATCTGCGCCGGTACAGCGCCGCAAGCGTCCCACTCGCCGACATCCAGCAGGTGTGCCGGAGATTCGACGTCACCATCAATGATGTTGCGCTGACGGCGATTACCGAGAGTTATCGCAACGCCCTCATCCAGCGCGGTGAGCATCCCCGGCCCGATTCCCTTCGTACCCTGGTGCCGGTCTCGGTGCGCTCCACCGACGCATTCGGCACACCCGACAACCGTGTCTCGGTGATGCTGCCCTATCTGCCGGTCGAGCAGGAGAACGCGGTGCAGCGGCTACGCACGGTGCACGCGCGGCTGAATCGGGCCAAGGCCGGCGGGCAGCGCCAGGCCGGAAACGCGTTCGTGTCGATCGCCAACCGCCTTCCGTTCGCCTTCAGCGCGTGGGCGTTCCGGTTGCTGACGCAGCTGCCGCAGCGCGGTGTTGTCACGGTGGCGACGAATGTGCCCGGTCCGCGCCGACCCCTGCGCCTCATGGGCCAACGGGTGCTTGGCGTGTTCCCGGTTCCGCCCTTGGCGATGCAGCTGCGAACCGCGGTTGCGATGGTGAGCTACGCCGACGACCTGTTCTTCGGCATTCTCGCCGACTACGACGTGGTTGCCGACGTCGACCAGCTGGCCCGCGGTATCGAAGCCGCGGTGGCAAACCTGGTGGCGATCAGCAAGCGGCGCAAGGATCCTCCAACCCGCGGCCCCTTGTCACTGGTTGTGTGATGTTGGGTGACCTGACCGACCGCACCGACGTCGAGGCGCTGTTGCGCCGCTTCTACAACAAGGCGCTGGACGACGACCTGCTGGCCGAACCGTTCGCCCGCGTGCGAGAGATCGGCCTGGACGCGCACATCCCGACGATGTGCGACTTCTGGGACACGGTGCTGTTTCGCGCCGGGCGCTACCGCGGTAGTGCCCTGGTCGCTCATCGCTATGTCCATCACCGGACTCCGCTGTCTGATCGGCACTTCGATCGTTGGCTGTCGATCTGGCACAGCACCGTCGACGAGATGTACCGCGGACCCGCGGCCGAGCGCGCGAAGGTTCAGGCCGCCCGCTTCGCCTGGGCGATGCACCGCAGGCTGATCAGGAGCCCAGGTCCGGACCGAACTTGAAGTGGCGCCCGGTGATTTCGGACGGGATCACCCGCACGTAGTGGGGCTTCGGTGGCCCGGTCCACGGCATCACCTGGGCGCGTTCGGCTTGCGCGATTTCCGCGTCGGTCTTCATTAGCTTCGCCCGGCCCCGGACGATCACACTCCAGCCTTCCGCGACGTTGTGGTCGTCGGCCTCGAAGACCACGGTCCGATGCGCCACCGCCGAAAACAATTTGGTGCCTTCGGCGGTACGGAACAGCACCGTGCGGTCTTGGACGGCGAAGTTGACCGGGAAGATCTCGGGTTCATCGGCAAAGGAGGTAACCAGCCGGCCCAGCGCAACGCCGCTCAGCCGGTTCCAACTTTCGTCTTCGGACAGGAAGCTGACTGGCTCGTCGGTCATCGACTCAACCTTTCGTCTGGCGAATCTCTAAAACACTATCCAACGGCCGCCGCGGTGTCGGTGCGGGAAGGTTGTCCATCGCCGGCGTGATTCCCACACGGATCAACACCTGCGGCTCCCCGCGCCCGCCGATCAGTTCACGCACGATGTCTCGACTCTCGCGGGATTCGATCAGATGGGTCAGCGTGCAGGTCGCCATGCCGGCCATCGTGCATTCGAGTAGGACGCTCGACAACGCTTCGCCACATCTCAATACGTCGGCGCGCGTGTCCTCGGGCGTCGACAGCACGAGAATCTTCGACCAGTCCGCGGTGATTTCCGCACGGCGGTCTTGGTGGCCCCGGACCGGAAATGACCGCCCCACGTCCACGCGCAGGCGTTCGGTGTCCGATGCCAGCGCAGCAGGCGGCACACCCTCGGCCAGCGCGAAAGGCGAAGTCCACCAGTCGAGTTCGGCGTGATACGAGGAATCGTCGCGCCGAAGGGCCTCGCTGAGTTGAGACGCCTCCACCAGTCGCGTTCGTCGATCGTCGGCGAGGACGTCGAGCATGGTGTCGCTGCCGTCAAGCGTGGCGCGCAGAACCGGTTCGACGAGATGCCAGTACGCGGGGCGGTCGAAGGGAAGCCGATCGGTTCGGCGCTGCAGGATCGCCTCGGCGCGGTTTCGTTGCGTGGAGGTGACGTAGTCGGTGGGCCCGAACTCGATTGTGGCCAAGTGGTCGGGGTTGTTGGGGTTGGGGAAGCGCGTGATGGTCGGTTGCCATTGAGTGGCCGTCATCGCGACGCGAAAGTGATCGAGGACGGCGCCGCAGCTCGTGATCGCTTCCCGGCCAGAATGATCCGTGGCCGGCACCGTCCGATTTCGGTCGACGAACAGGTGGACGATCTCGTCCTCGATCACCCACCGCCACGGTTGACTGTTGTGCACGGACGGAGCCCGGCAGGCCAGCAGGACTGCGTTCTTGAGCACTTCGACGTCCACGAATGCGACGGTACGGTTGCTCGTTCGGGATGGGTAGGGACCTTGGTCATCTCAACTGAATACCTTGTGTCAGTTTGCTTTCACGCGAACGTGCGTAGATGTACGTCTGGACCCCGGCGTTTCGCGTACGAACGCGCACGCTCGCGCTGCCGTTTACGCTTGGAGCCGTGAGCAATCGACGCTACGACCGGTACCGCGTACTCGAGCTGAACTCCGGGCGAACCATCTTTCGAGTGCGCGGCCCGCGAATCGTCGACAACAAGACCAGCCAGGTGGTGTTTAGGATTCGCGACGACACTCGGATCGTCGATGCCGAGGCGAGCCAGGTGCTATTTCGCATTCGCAACGACGGGCGCGTCGTTGACTCCGACAGTGGCGAGCTGAGGTACCGACTCAAACCCTGACTGTGTTGCACATTGTCTGGCATCCTTAATGCATGCCAGGCAAGGAAATCGATCGGGTCCGGGCGACCAGTGCGCTCGAGGTGATCAGGCAGCACCCGCTCTTGGTGCTCTTCGCGGTGTCGCCGGTGATCGCAGGTGTGGGTCTCATCTGGTGGCTCGCCGGCGCAGGCTGGGCTATCGTCACGGCCCTCGTGCTGCTGGTCGCCGGCGGAGTCCTCGTGGTTCGCAAACGCTGACCTAACGACATGCGTTCGTGGTGGGGGTGGGGCGCCTCCGAGGACGCGCTGTCGGAGCAGGAGACGCGCGAATTGGTGTCCCGGGTAGCGGCGATGCTGCCCGGGCATGACCTGACCGACCATCGGCCGCCGGACCCGAACGCGCTCGGGTTGGCGACGCCGCGGATCACCCCGCCGGCGGCGCTGGCCGCGCTGTGCTCGGCCGACCCCGTCGATCGGGCCGGACACGCCCGAGGCAAGGCGTTCCGCGACGTCGCGCGCAACCTACAGGGCCGCCTCGACCACGTCCCCGACCTGATCGCACGACCGCGCAAAGAGCAGGACGTCGTCGACGTGCTCGATTGGTGTGCACGCGAAGGGATTTCGGTCATCCCGTACGGTGGCGGCAGCTCGGTGGTCGGCGGCCTCGAGCCGCGCTTCGACGGACCGGCGATCACCTTGGATGTCAGCGCGATGAGCTCCGTGCTCGAGACCGACCCGGTCAGCCGGGCCGCGCGGATCCAGGCGGGCGCGCTCGGGCCGTGGATCGAGGACCAGCTACGCCCGCACGGCCTGACGTTGCGGCACTACCCGCAGTCCTTTGCCTTCTCCAGCCTCGGCGGCTGGCTGGCCACCCGCGCGGGCGGGCACTTCGCCACGCTCTACACCCACATCGACGACCTGACGGAATCGGTGCGGGTCGTCACCCCGATCGGGGTCAGCGAATCGCGGCGGTTGCCCGGGTCCGGTGCCGGGCCGTCCCCGGACCGGTTGTTCGTCGGCTCGGAGGGCACGCTCGGCATCATCACGGAGGCGTGGATGCGGCTGCAAAACCGCCCACGATGGCAGGTCACCGCGTCGGTGGCATTCGATGATTGGACCGCCGCGGTCACCGCGACCCGAACGATCGCGCAGGCCGGGCTGTACCCGGCGAACTGCCGGCTGCTGGACCCGGCCGAGGCATTCCTGAACGCCGGCACGCAGGTCGGCGGCGGGCTGCTGGTGCTGGCCTTCGAATCGGCCGACCACCCGATCGACCCCTGGCTCAACCGGGCATTGGAGATCACCGCCGAGCTCGGCGGCACGGTGGTGTCCCGGCGCAGCCGCGAAACCGGAAGCGGCGCAACCGAACACGATGCCGCCGGCACCTGGCGTTCCGTGTTCTTACGGATGCCCTACCAGCGCG
>Ga0075363_100000819_pt1 | contig 10774 bp, 10 predicted proteins | sample EndMetdeltDD1763_FD_71470 | JGI IMG/M metagenome (GOLD analysis project Ga0075363, IMG submission 71470) | Populus endosphere microbial communities from Tennessee, USA - Endosphere MetaG P. deltoides DD176-3 | ecosystem: Host-associated > Plants > Roots > Endosphere | place: USA: Tennessee...
CGCATCCTCGATGCGCCGGTACAGCACCGGGTGGGCGTAGGCCATGTTGGAACCGGCGATCAGCAGCAGGTCGGCCTGTTCCAGGTCTTCATAACAATTGGGCGGCGCGTCCGCGCCCAGGGTCTGCTTGTAGCCGGCCACCGCCGAACTCATGCACAGGCGCGAGTTGGTATCGACGTTGTTGGTGCCGATCAGGCCCTTGGCGAGCTTGTTGAAGACGTAATAGTCCTCGGTGAGCAGCTGGCCGGAGATATAGAAGGCCACCGCGTCCGGGCCGTGCTCGGTGATCACCTTGGCGAAGGTGTCGGCACAGGCATCGAGCGCGGCATCCCAGGAAACGGCCTGGCGGGGTAAGTGCTTGCTTTCGCGCAGTTCCGGCACCAGGGCACGATTTTCCAGCCGGGCAGTGAGGTGCAGCGTGGTGCCTTTGGTGCACAGGCGGCCCAGGTTGGCCGGATGGTCGGGGTCGCCGCGCACCCCGGAGATGGCCAGTCCGTCGTGCTCGATGATGACCCCGCAGCCCACCCCGCAATATGGGCAGGTGGATTTGGTCTCTTTTGGCAAAGAGGGGCTGGATGAAACTATAGGGATGGTCATCGTTGATTCCCGGGTCTACCCAGCCTAACGCAACAGGCATGCCAGCCGGTTTTGTCGCTGTTTGAGGCGGTTATCCCCACAAAACGCCAAATTTTTTGTAAACTGCGCCACGGGCATCCACCAAAAAGCTTTAAAGAGAGGGCCGCATGTTTGCCATCGTGTATAAGGAAGACCGCATCCCGATGTGCGCGCGTCTGAAGGAAACGGGTCCCGATGCCATCGTGACTTGGGATTCCGACTCAAAAGCCAAGGCGTTTCTCGAATCGAAGGGTGCCGATTTCGTCTCGGCCTACGACGTGGTTGCCATCAACGACGATTCCCTGAAAGACATGGCCGGCACCATGGGTATCAAGGAAGAAGAAATCGAGTTGATTCCTTTCCCCTCGTAATTTCCCGCGCAATTTATCTAAAGCGGTGCACGTTTTGCTGCACCGCACACTAATGGTGCGATAGCTATCGCGCCAGAGCGGCAGGCTGGGCCGCCGCGTCTCTGAAAGACGCCGCCGGACCGATTGGCATGTCGCTTGCTGTACTCCCCTTTGTAAAGTCTATGCGGGAGTACATCATGTTTTCGCGGACTGACTTTGTCGGCAACGGCGCCGGCAAGGTGTTCCTGGTGGGAGCGGGACCGGGTGATCCGGAACTGCTCACTTTGAAAGCGGTTCGCGCCATCGGCGCGGCCGATGTCATTCTGATTGACGACCTGGTCAATCGTGCCGTGCTCGCCCATGCGCGCCCCAGCGCCCGGGTGATCGAAGTCGGCAAGCGCGGCGGCTGCAAATCCACGCCGCAAGCCTTTATCCAGCGTTTGATGGTGCGCCTGGCCAGAACCGGCCGGGTGGTGGCGCGCGTCAAGGGCGGCGATCCCTTTGTATTCGGCCGCGGCGGCGAGGAACTCGAAGCCCTGCGCGCCGCCAACATTGCCTGCGAAATCGTCAGCGGCATTACCGCCGGCATCGGCGTGCCCGCCACGCTGGGCATTCCGGTGACGCATCGCGATTGCGCGGTCGGGGTGACCTTTGTCACCGGCCATACCAAAGGAGAGGGTTCCAGCAGCCCCAACTGGCCCGCCCTGGTCGCCGGCGGCACCACCCTGGTTATCTATATGGGCATCAGCCGGCTGCCGGCCATCTGCGCGGCGTTGCGCGCGGCGGGCATGCGCGCCGACATGCCGGCCGCGGCGATCCAGTCCGGCACCCTGACCGGCCAGCGCGCAGTCATCGCCACCCTCGAGTCGCTGCATGATCAGGTTGCCGCCGCCCGGCTCGCCAGTCCCGCCATCGTGGTGGTCGGCGAGGTGGTGCGCATGGCGCGCGCCGCGGACATGGCCCGCCCGGGCCTGGCCCAATTCATCGAACCATCAGTCCACGGAGTCCGCGATGCCCTCTATGAAGCCGCTTGAAAATCCGTCGCCGCACCTGCCGGCCGCGCCGTTCACCCGCGAGGTGGTGGTGCCGGCGCGCGGCCTGCGCAACGTCGAGCGCGTCGCGCTGGCCGCCTGCGTGGCCGGTGGTGGCTCCGGCGCCGCCCTGATCCTGACCAAACTGTTCTGCCTGTAAGCGAGTATTGCAATGAAAAAGATGAAACTGGTGATGGTGGGCAACGGCATGGCCGGCGTGCGCACCCTGGAAGAAATCCTCAAGATCGCCCCGGATCTCTATGAGATCGCCGTGTTCGGCGCCGAACCGCACGCCAATTACAACCGCATCCTGCTCTCGCCGGTGCTGGCCGGCGAAATGACGATCAAGGACATCATGCTCAATGATGTCGACTGGTACGCGGAGAACGGCATCAAGCTGCACCTGGGCAAGAAGGTGGTCAAGATCGACCGCGTCAAGCGCCAGGTCGAGGCCGAGGACGGCACCGTCGAGCCCTATGACCGGTTGCTGCTGGCCACCGGCTCGAACCCCTTCATGCTGCCGGTGCCGGGCAAGGATCTGCCGGGCGTGATTTCGTATCGCGACATCGCCGACACCGACGCGATGATCGAAGCGGCCAAGACCCACAAGCATGCCATCGTGATCGGCGGCGGCCTGCTCGGGCTGGAGGCGGCCAACGGCCTGAAACTGCGCGGCATGGACGTCACCGTGGTGCACATCATGCCCTGGCTGATGGAGCGCCAGCTCGACCGCGTCGCCGCCGACATGCTGAAGAAATCGCTGGAGGCCAAGGGCCTGAAGTTCGCGCTGGAAAAGCACACCGCCGAACTCACCGCCGGGCCGGACGGGCGCGTCGCCGGTATCAAGTTCAAGGACGGCAGCGAACTGCCCGCCGACCTGGTGGTAATGGCCGTCGGCATCCGCCCCAACACCGCGTTGGCCGAATCGGCCGGCATCTATGTCAATCGCGGCATCGTCGTCAACGACACGATGCAGACCTATGACCCGAAGATCTACGCGGTCGGCGAATGCGTCGCGCACCGCGGCATCGCCTACGGCCTGGTGGCGCCGCTGTTCGAGATGGCCAAGGTGTGCGCGAACCATCTGGCGCACATGGGCATCGGCCGCTACCAGGGTTCCGTCACGTCGACCAAGCTCAAGGTCACGGGCGTGGACCTGTTCTCGGCCGGCAATTTCACCGGCGGCGAGGACTGCGAGGAGATCACCCTCAACGACCCGATCGGCGGGGTCTACAAGAAGCTGGTGCTCAAGAACAACAAGATCGTCGGCGGCGTGATGTACGGCGATACCGTCGACGGCTCCTGGTACTTCCAGCTGCTCAAGGACGGCCAGGACATCCACGAAATCCGCGACCACCTGATGTTCGGCCAGAACCACCTGGGCAATGTCGGCCACCAGGGGCAGAACAGCGCCGCGCAGATGGCCGATACCGCCGAGGTGTGCGGTTGCAACGGCGTGTGCAAGGGCGTGATCGTCAAGGCGATCAAGGAACAGGGCCTGTTTTCACTGGAGGACGTGCGCAAGCACACCAAGGCGTCGAGCTCCTGCGGTTCGTGCACCGGCCTGGTCGAGCAGATTCTTGCTTCGACGGTCGGCGGCGCCTACCAGCCGGCCGACACCAAGGCCAAGCCGATGTGCGGCTGCACCGACCATACGCACGAGGACGTGCGCGCCACCATCCGCCAGAACAAGCTGCTCACCCACGACGCGGTCTACAAGTTCATGGAATGGCGCACCCCGAACGGTTGCGCCAGTTGCCGCCCGGCGGTCAACTACTACATGCTCTCGACCTGGCCGCACGAGGCGGTGGACGATTCGCAATCGCGCTTCATCAACGAGCGCGCCCACGCCAATATCCAGAAGGACGGCACCTACAGCGTGGTGCCGCGCATGTGGGGCGGGGTGACCACCGCGCACGAGCTGCGCAAGATCGCCGACGTGGTCGACAAGTACAAGATCCCGACGGTGAAGGTGACGGGCGGCCAGCGCATCGATCTGCTCGGCGTGAAAAAAGAAGACCTGCCCGGCGTGTGGAAGGACCTCGACATGCCTTCCGGCCACGCCTACGGCAAGTCGCTGCGCACGGTGAAGACCTGCGTGGGCTCCGAGTGGTGCCGCTTCGGCACCCAGGATTCGACGCGCATGGGCATCGAGCTGGAGCACGACCTGTTCGGCATGTGGTCGCCGCATAAGGTGAAACTCGCGGTGTCGGGCTGCCCGCGCAATTGCGCCGAGGCCGGCATCAAGGACGTCGGCGTGATCGGCGTCGATTCGGGCTGGGAAATCTACGTCGCCGGCAACGGCGGCATCAAGACCGAGGTCGCGCAGTTCCTGGTCAAGGTGAAGACGCATGAAGAAGTGCTGGAGTACAGCGGTGCCTTCCTGCAGATTTACCGCGAAGAGGCGCGCTACCTGGACCGCACCATCCACTGGGTCTCGCGCGTCGGCATGGACTACGTGAAAAAGCACGTCGTCGAGGACGCCGAGAACCGCAAGGCCCTGTACGCGCGCCTGAAGTTCGCCGTCAAGGACTACGCCGACCCGTGGCGCGAGCGCGCCGAGGGCAAGGTGGCCAAGAGCGATTTTGAAATGATCTCCGCGTGAGCCGACCATGACCACTGCAGAACTCGACACTCCGGTAACAGGCAAGATGAAAAAAATCTGCATCCTCACTGAAATCCCGCGCCAGGGCGCGCGGGTGGTCAAGTCGGCCGCGCACGGCGACATCGCCGTGTTCCGCAATGCCGACGACGAAGTCTTCGCCCTGCAGGACAAGTGCCCGCACAAGGGCGGTCCGCTGTCGCAGGGCATCGTCTACGGCAAGCGCGTCGCCTGCCCCCTGCACAACTGGAACATCGAGCTGGCCGACGGTTGCGCCGTCGCGCCCGACCAGGGCTGCACCAAGTCCTATGCCGTCAAGGTCGAGGACGGCGCGGTGTACCTGGACATCTGAACCGGGAATCCAGGGGCACGAGCGGGCACCGGCGCGCTCGCCGCTCGCCTATAACAGCTTGATTGGATTGCGTTTTCATGCCATTGGCATGGGCTTTTGCGCGCCCACGCCAGCTGGTCTGGATCAAATGACGGGCCGCGCCGCAATACAACATCAACTTAATAAATTACTTTAACTATTCAACTTTAGGTTTGTCGTAAAAATCCTTGTTATTGCTCAAAAAATTCCCATAAGTCATTGATTCAACAGGAATTTGTTTAACAAATCTGTTGGTGTTTTGCCGCCTGCTTAGGTAGACTGATATTCCAGCAGCATTAAGGCGGGCACGACCATGCGGCAAGGGGAGAAGAGGGGACGCAAGGGGTCTTCCATCGGGATTCGTCGCGGCATCGCGATGACCGCGCTCGCGGGCCTGATGGCGGGCATGTCGGTCGGCAGCGCCGCCGCGGATGGTCAGGACGCCGTTCCGGGCGGGTTGACCGGGCTGCCCGCCCAGGCCGAAATACAGGTTGCCGCCAACACGCAGCTGGCCAGCGCGCCCGTCAGTGCCCAGTCCATCATCGTCAATGAAGTCAGACCGGCTGATGAGACGCCGGTCGCCCCCACGGCCGCGCTGCAGGCCGCCATTCCCGCCAATGCGGTGATCCCGGCCAGCGTGCCGGTCGAAACGCCCGCCGCAGCCCCGCAAGGCGGCTCCACCGGCATACTCGGCCTGCATTCCGACCTGACCTTCAGCGTGCTGTCGGCGCCGCGCAAGGCGCTCGACGCGGCGGCCGAAGCCGACGCCGAGGCCGTCGCGTTTGCCGAGCAGGTCAAGCGCATCTCCGCCGGCCTGCAGGTGGCCGCGCAAGGACTGTATGCCGAGCGCGTGCAGCGCATCGGCGCCTTCGACGTGTATGTGGCCGGCGCGGACGAACTGGGCGCCATGTCCAGTGGCACCGGCAAGATCGCGATCAATGCGGGCTTCGCCAAGCTCAAGCCCACCGACGACTGGCTCGCCTTCGTGATCGCCCGCGAAATGGGCCACGTGGTGTCCGGCCACCACGACAGCAATGCCGGCGCGTCGCTGGCGGTGTCCATCATCATGAACATCATCATCCCGGGCAGCGGGCTGATCAAGAGTGCCATCTCCTTCGCCGGCTCGCAGATGGCTTCCGAAAGCGGCCGCGACAAGCAGCTGCGCGAGGCCGACGAGGCCGCGCTCAAGCTGCTCGAGGCAGCCGGCTATACGGCCAAGGCGGTGGCGCTCAACCTGCGCCTGAATCCGCTGAACGAAGCCGCCGGCAGCTCCCGGTGGGTGACCGGCTTCAAGGCCTCCGCGCAGCAGCTGGTAACCAGCGTGCAGGGGCCGCAGGCGGCCCAGGCGATCCAGGTGGCGCAGGAACCGTTGACGGCGCCGGTCGCGGCCGCGCAGCCCGCGCTGGTCCGCCAGCCGCTGGCGCAGTCCGCCGCCGCCGCGCCGGTGCTGGCCAGCCCGGTGCGCTGGCAACCGGAGGAACTGGTGCGCGCGCGCCCCTCGGGCCTGCCCGGCCCGCTGGTCTCTGGCGGGTTTGCGATGCCGGTGCGGCGTATCGAGTAATTCGCGCGGCAGATCGCACGGGCATCCGCCCGGCGCCTGGTGTTCCGCAAGCGGCCCGTCATGGGCCGCGTTTCATTTCAGGCCTATCTCAGACCCATCATTTCGCGCGCGGCGTGCACCAGCGGGCTGGCCGGGTTGCCGAAATCCGTGCAAATGCTGAAGTGGTCGTGGCCCGGCATCGGCACATCCCTGGCGAATACGCCGCGCCACTGCGCCGCCAGCATGGCGCTCTGGCGCCGGAACTCGCTGCTTTCGTTGCCGCCCACCGCGGTGAGCAGCGGCGCGTGGGTGGCCGGCCGCATCAGCGCCGGGCTCAGGGCCAGCACGCGCTGGTCGTCCAGTTTGAGGTCGCCGCTGATGAACGGCGCATGGCGCAGCGGCTCGAGGTCGAAGAGGCCGCTGACGGCCAGCGCGCCGCGCACCACCTCGGGCGGCAGCGCGCCGTGCCAGCGCGGCCATTGCGCGGCCAGCATCATCGCCGCCAGGTGCCCGCCGGCGGAGTGGCCGGCGACATACAGGTGGTGCGGGTTGGCGCCGTAGTGTCCGGCGTGCAGATAGCACCAGGTCACTGCCGCCAGCACGTCGCGCACCGTCTCTTCCAGCGGCACGCCGGGGATCAGGCGGTAGTTGATCACCGCCACGTCGGCGCCCGCGTGGGTCAGCGGCGGCGCGACGTATGAAAAGTCCGACTTGTCCAGCGAGCGCCAGTAGCCGCCGTGGATAAACACCAGCAGCGGCACGTCCGCTTTTTCAGATACGGCGGCGCCGCCGCGCACCGGGAAAAAATCCAGGGTCTGGCCGGGCAGTTCGCCGTAGGCGATGTCCAGAAAACAGGGTTCGCTTTGCCGCGCGCGGCGCGAGTCGTCGGCCCAGCGCCGGAAGTGCTCCGTATGGCTGGGCACCATGGCGCGGGCGTTGTACTCGCGTTCGCAGAATTCTTCGCTGTATTGCATGCTGTCCTCCGGTGTTGCAGGTGGAGCATCGGAACGCGGCAGGGCGCTTGCTGCGTGAGGCCGGGCCGTCAGGACGAAGGGCCTACGCCGGCCGGCTTGTCGGCATACGGTTTCAGGCCCAGGGTCTTGACGATGGTGTCGACCAGGGTCTGCTTCTTGTAGGGTTTGGAAATATAGGCATTGGCGCCCAGCGAGAGGCCCTTGAAGACATCCTGCTGGGAGGCCAGCGCGGTCAGCATGATCACCGGCACGTGCTTGAGTTTGGGGTGCTGGCGCATCCGCGCCAGGATGTCGAAGCCGTTGGTGCCGGGCAGCTCGATGTCGAGCAGCATGCAGTCCGGGATCGGCGCCTTGTTCAGTTCGCCGACGATCTCCTCGCGGGTGGCGGCGTGGCGCTGCTTGAAGCCGGCCTTCATGATGATGTTCTGCGCGAAGCGCGCCTGGATCTCGTCGTCCTCGATGATCAGCACGATGATGTCGGTCCAGGCCTTGCCCAGCGAAGTGAGCGGCGTGGAGGCGGTGAGCTGGGTGAACGAGCCGGTCTTGGTGAGGATGTCGTGGCCGTCGGTGGCCTGCATCGAGACCATTTTCTTGTCGCCGTCCGACAGGCTCGGCTCGGTCGGCGCCGGGCCGGTGAAATGGGCGGTGAAGTCCAGGTTGTGCTCGTCGCCGGTGCCGCGCGCGGCGATCAGGCCCTGGGCCACCAGGCGGTCCAGCACGCCCAGCAGTTCGGCCTCGGGCATGCGGATGGCGCGCTTTTTCACCAGGTCGAAATGGGTGTCGCCGGACACCAGCGCGAGCACGCGCACCAGGTCGGGCGCGATCTGCCCGGCCTGGCCGCGCATCGCGCGTTCGCCGGTTTCGGTGCGGCTGTAGATGGTGTCTGCCATGAACTCAGAAATTGGGTTTGAAAGCAGGGTCGACTTCGACGCGGTAGCCGTTGGCCAGACGGTTGGTCTTGTTGGCCAGCGCGGTCACCGCCATCACTTCGGCGAGCATCGCGTCGCTCATGCCCTGCTTGCGCGCCGAGGCGGTGTGCGAATAGGTGCAGTACTCGCAGCCGTTGGTGGCCGAGACGGCGACGTAGATCATTTCCTTGACCAGCGGGTCGAGCGCGCCCGGCGCCATCACGTCCCTGACCTCTTCCCAGGTGCGCTTGAGCGTGTCCGGGTCGTGGGCCAGGGCCTTCCAGAAATTGTTCACCGCGCTAACCTTGCGCGTGGCCATGATGTCGTCGTACACCGCCTTGACCGCGGGCGGGGCGTCGGCATACTCAACCGGTTTGATCAGGGGCACGGGGTAAGGCCTTTCGCGATGCTCAAGCCTGGGCGTTGGCCTTGCGGTCCAGCAGCCGGCCGAAATTGTCCAGCGACAGCAGATGGGTATAGATTTTACCCATCACGCCCTTTTTGATCAGGTTCTTGTGCTGGTTGGCGTTGAGGAATTCGAGCTTTTTTTCATCGACGCGGAACATGCCGGTCAGCTGCATCGGGCCGCCGCCGCTGTTCATGGTCGCCTGCATGGAGAAAGGCTCGAGCAGGCCGTAGTCGGCGAGGATGCCGCACATCTCGCGGGTGCGCTCCAGGTCGGCTTCGTATTCCTGCAGCAGCTTTTCGATCTCGGTCCAGCGCGGCAGGGCCTTGGCCTGGCCGTCGAACATCGGCTCGCCGCCGGCATCGGCGCCTTCGCCGGCCACGTAAGCCTTTTCAACGCAGATCAGGCGCTCGCTCTGTTCCACCTGGTCCAGGGTGACGCGCGCCATGCAGAAGGGATAGCGCCGCACGTAGGCCGGCACGTAGGTGCCCGGCGCCCAGCCGCCGCCGTTCAGGGCGAACAGGTTCTGGCGCGCTTCCAGGCCCAGCACCGCCACCGGCGCGAAGGTCTTGCCGCCGTCGCCGGAGGAAAATACCAGCGGATAATCACGGTAGGCGACGTTGAATTCGGTGTAGCTTACCGGGATGGCATTGAGTTCGCGGGTGAATTCAGGCAATGTCCCGGCTGGCGGCAGCTTGACCCGCTGGGTCCGCAAAAACGGGGCAATCTCCTGGTAACCAAAGGGTGGGCTGATTTGCATGGGGGCGCGAAAAGGGTTTCCTGGGAAGCAGAACGGCATTTTACCGCGTGAGCATGGCCCCGGACCGGCCGGGGTGGCGCACCGGATGGACCGGGATGACGGCCAATCATAGCGCATCGCCTGTGATCGGGCGGCGAATAGTGGGGCAGGCAACGCGGGTGACGGGGAGAAGTTGATGCGCGCAGGACTGTATCTCGGGCTGGTGCAATGGCTGTTCGCGGCCACCTGGACCATTTACGTGGCCTTTTTGCCGCAACTGGCCGCCGCCGCCGGCATCGAGCGCAAGTATGTGATCTGGCTGCTGCTGCTCGACCAGCTGCTGTTCGCGGTGATGGACCTGGCGATGGGGGTGGCGGCCGACAAGGTGGCCGCCGGCATGCGCCGCCTCTCCGGCTGGATCGTGATGATCACCGCCATCTCGTGCATTGCCTTCCTGCTGCTGCCGCAGATCGGCGGCTCGGCGGTGCTGTTCACCGCGCTGGTGATTATCTGGTCGATCACCTCTTCGGTGCTGCGCGCCCCGCCGATGGTGCTGCTCTCCAAATACGCGCCGCCGGCGGCCACCCCCTGGCTGGCCCAGCTGGCCCTGCTGGGCCTGGGGGTGGCGGGCGCGTTTGCCCCGCTGCTTACCACCAGCCTGCGCGGCCTGGACCCGCGCGCGCCCTTCGCGGTGGCCAGCATCGGCCTGTTGGTCGCGGTGCTGGGCCTGAAGTGGTGCGAGCGCGCGCTGGCCGACAATGCCGCGCAGCCTGCCGCCGCCACGCCCGCCAACGAGGCGCGCGCCTGGGGCGCCGGGCTGGTCACCGCGGTGGCCCTGCTGGCGCTGGGTTTCCAGATCCACACCAGCCTCAACTCCGCGCCGGCCTACCAGCGCCTGGCTAAACCGGACCAGCTGGGCTGGCTGATGCCGCTGTTCTGGGTGGGGTTTTCCCTGGCGATCGTCTGCGTATCCTGGCTGGCGCGGCGCCTGACCGCCGCGCGGGTGCTGGTGTTCGGCGCCCTGCTGGGCGCGGCGGCCCTGGCCGTGGCCGGCTGGGCCACGCAATTGCCGCTGCTGATCGCCGCGCAGCTGGCCGCCGGGATTGCCTGGGCGCTGGTGGTGGGCTGCGCCGTGCCCGCGGCGATGGCGGCCGGGCGCACCGGCCGCGAAGGGCGCAATACGGGTCTGGTGTTCAGCATGCTGGCGGTGGCGGCCTTCGTGCGCCTCTCGCTGGTGGC
>Ga0075363_100000822_pt1 | contig 10759 bp, 7 predicted proteins | sample EndMetdeltDD1763_FD_71470 | JGI IMG/M metagenome (GOLD analysis project Ga0075363, IMG submission 71470) | Populus endosphere microbial communities from Tennessee, USA - Endosphere MetaG P. deltoides DD176-3 | ecosystem: Host-associated > Plants > Roots > Endosphere | place: USA: Tennessee...
CGACGTCGCCGACGGACTCGAAGCCGATGGAAAACGTCTGCAACCCGGTCTGGCCCGCTTCGGCGAGCAACCCGACGATCAGGCTTGAGTCGACGCCGCCCGACAGCAGGCAGCCCACCGGCACATCGGCCACCATGCGCCGGTCGACCGCGACCCGAAGCGAGGCGAGAACGGCCTCCTCCCAGTCCTTTTCGGACCAATTCTGGCGATCGTCGTGGCGGCTGAAGTCCGGTGCCCAGTAGGTGGTGGTGGTGCGACGGCCGTCCGGCTCGATTGCGACGAGCGTTGCCGGCGGGATCTTGGCGACGCCGCGCAGGATCGTCCGCGGCGGCGGCACGACGGAGTGGAAGCTCAGGTAGTGATGCAGCGCAACCGGATCGATGCGGGTATCGACGCCGCCGCCCGCCAGAAGCGCAGGCAGCGACGAGGCGAACCGCACCCGGTCGGCATCCTCGGTGATGTAGAGCGGCTTGATGCCGAGGCGGTCCCGGCCGAGCAGGACCCGACCGCTGTCGCGCTCGACGATGGCAAACGCGAACATGCCGTACATGTGCTCGACGAAGCGGTCGCCCCAGTGGTGGTAAGCCTTCAGCAGCACCTCGGTGTCGCTGGTCGAGAAGAACCGGTAGCCGTGCCCGGTCAGTTCGCGGCGTAGGTCCTTGTAGTTGTAGATGCAACCGTTCCACGCGATGGCCAGGCCGAGGTCGCTGTCGACCATCGGCTGCGCGCCCGCCTCGGACAGGTCGATGATCTTCAGGCGTCGATGGCCGAGTGCGACCCGACCCTGCGACCACGCGCCCGCCCCGTCGGGACCGCGCGGCGCCATCGCCTCGGCCATGGCCGATACCGCCGCGAGATCGGGCGTTCGGCCGTCGAGTCGCACCTCTCCGGTGGCTCCACACATCAGTTCGACCCTACCGCGTGGTGCGCCATTCGGCGTGTCGGGGCGAGACTGTCAGGAAACGCCCTCCAGTTGTCCACCGGTCTCATCTACCTGCTTGATCGGGCCGGTAAACCAGTTCTTCACCGACACGTGCCAGTAGATGTAGAGCAGCGCCAACACGCCGCCCACCAGCAGCGGCGTGTAGTTGACGAACTTCCATTCGAAGCTGGGGTCCCACGGCATGCCGCCCAGCGAGGTGGGGAACATCGCGATGATCGAGGTGATGACGATCTCGATGATCGCGACGGGCGCCATCCACTTGTGGTGCCCGCGCAGATTCCACCGGCCGACCGGGAACTCGTCGCCGGCCTTCCATCGGTAGTAGATCGGCACGGCGAAGCACAGGTACAGCCCGACGACGCCGATGGAGACCACCGCGAAGAACGCGATCGGTACCGGTGCGCCGTTGATGTCGACCTCGACAAGGGCGGGCAGGGTGATGATCGCCGCGAGCGTTGCGGTGATCATGACGCCGTTGGCGGGAATCTTCTTCGAGCTCAACGACGACCACAGCTGGTGACCCGGCACGGCACGGTCGCGGCTGAACGCGAACAGCATGCGCGAAGCGCTGGTCTGGCAGGCCGTGGTGCAGAAGAACTGACCTGCGGTGGAGATGAACAGGACGATCGCGACCCACTTGGAGTCCATCGCCTGGTTGAAGATGGTCACCACAGCGCCGCCGCCCGCCGACACCTCATCGGAGTCCTGCACGGCGAAAAGGAACGCCAGCAGCAGGATCCAGCCGCCGATCGCGGAGTAGAAGATCGATCGCCAGATGCCCTTGGCCGCGCCGTCGGCCGCGCTCTTGGTCTCCTCGGACAGGTGGGCGGACGCGTCGTAGCCGGTGATCGTGTACTGGGTCAGGATCGCGGCGATCGGCAGGCAGAAGAACAGGAAACCGAAGCTCGACGTCGAGCCGCCGAACATGCCGCTGTTGTTGATGGTCTTGGCGAAGACGTCGCTGAAACTGGCGTGCTGCTCGGGGACGAGGAACAGGATCAGGATCACGATCGCCGCGCCCGCCACGTGCCACCACACCGAGATGTTGTTGATGACGGCCAGCAGATGGCTGGAGAAGATGTTGATGATCGCCGAGGCCGCCAGGATGACGACGAACAGGATGAACGTTCGGGTCAGGCTGTAGCCGTTGAGCCAGGTCTCGCTGAACGTGCCGAGTGTCAAGTCGAGGAACGTCGCGCAGCCGTATGCCACCGATGCCAGGATGGCGATGAGGCCGATCAGGTTCAGCCATCCGGTGTAGAACCCCGCCTTCGGGCCGCCCAGTTTGCTTGCCCACCAGTAGATTCCGCCCGATGTCGGAAACGCGGAAACCAGCTCTGACATGCACAGCCCGATGACCAGGATGAAGACGGAGACAAGGGGCCAGCCCCACGCGATCGCCGCGGGGCCGCCGTTGTTCCAGCCGAGGCCGAACGACGTGAAGCAGCCCGCCAGGATCGAGATGATCGAGAACGAGATCGCGAAGTTGGAAAAGCCCGACCAGGAGCGCGACAGCTCCTGGACGTAGCCGAGGCTGGCGAGATGTTTTTCGTCGTCGTCGAACTGTTCGTGGCCCTCGGGCACGGCGATTCTCCTTCGCGGGGTGGGGACAGAACTCGCATAGGCACAATAAAGCGCCAAAGGTCTGGTGTCCTACCTTTGGCGGTGTCGGTTGCGTAAATCTTCACGACAGGGCGTTGACCTCGCATCCGCCCAGGTTTATTGTCCAAGTTGTCTGACAACTTTCGCTTGGACGCCGATGCAAGCTCAGGAGGAGCGATGGCGGAGAACACACGGGCAGTCGGATCGGTCACCTACACGGAAGCCGGTGAAGGCTATTTCGAAAAGCGGAAACTGCGCCGTCATGCCGCCTTCTGGTCGCTCTGGGCACTCGGCGTCGGAGCGGTGATCTCCGGCGACTTCTACGGTTGGAACCTGGGCCTGGACGCGGGCGGCTTCGGCGGATTGCTGATCGCCGGCGTCGTCATCACGATCATGTATTACGGGCTGTGCTTCTCCATCGCGGAGATGTCGCCCGCGCTGCCGCACACCGGCGGCGCCTACTCGTTCTCCCGCTCGGCGATGGGCCCATGGGGCGGCTTCATCACCGGCCTGGCCGAAAACATGGAGTACGTCATCACGCCTGCGGTGGTCGTCGGCGCAATGGGCTTCCTGTCACACGACATCGTCTTCGACCTGACAGGCGCCGACGGCTGGTGGAACAGCCCGGTGCTCTGGTGGGCCGTCTACTACATCATCTTCGTCGGCATCAACATCCTCGGCATCGAGATCACCATGCGGTTCACCGTGATCATCACCGTGGCGGCGCTCGCGGTCCTCGCGTTCTTCTTCGTCGCCGTTCTCGTCAGCGGGAAATTCGATACCAGCCTGCTCACCAACATCCCGCCGGACGAGGGCCAGACCAGCTTCCTACCGCACGGCGTCGCCGGTATCTTCCCCGCGCTACCGTTCGCGATCTGGTTCTACCTCGCGATCGAGGAACTGCCGTTGGCCGCCGAGGAATCTCACGACCCGAAGAAAGACATCCCGCGCGCGACGATCTGGGGACTCACCACGCTGATGTTCTTCGCGATCGGAATCCTGTTCCTGAACACGGGCATCGGCGGCGGGGCCGCGGCGATCGGGACGTCGGCGACACCGTTCTTCGACGGGTTCAAGGCGGTCTTCGGTGAGGGCGTCGGGGCGTCTCTGCTTGGCCTGCTCGCGTTGATCGGATTGATCGCCAGCTTCTTCACTATCATCTACGCGTACGGGCGCAACACGTATTCGCTCTCGCGCGCAGGCTATTTCCCGCAGAGCCTGTCGATCACCCACCCGACCCGCAATACGCCGTATGTCGCGCTCATCGCGGGCGCGGTGATCGGATACATCTTGTCGCTGGTCATCTATTTCGCCAGCCAGAGCGAGAGCGCTGTCGCGGGCAAGATCGTCGGCGCGCTGCTCTACATGGCGGTGTTCGGTGCGGTGATCTCGTACTTCATGCAGTGCCTGGCGTTCATCGTGCTGCGTCGCAAGCTGCCGAACATCCAGCGTCCGTACCGCAGCCCGGTGGGCATCGGGGGCGCGGCGATCGCCGGTGTGATCGCGCTGGTGGCACTGGTGTCGCTGTTCTTCAACCCCGATTACCTGCCTGGCGTTTACGGCACGCTGGTCTACTTCGTCATCGGCATCATCTACTTCGCTGTCCGAGGACGGCACAAGCTGGTGCTGTCCCCCGAAGAGGAGTTCGCGATGTCGCACGGCCAGCACGGCGCGAACCTGCAGGAAGAGGGTTACGGTAGGGTCTCCGTCACCGAGATTGCCGGTAACGCGGCATCCGCGACGCCGGGATCAGAACCGCCGACTCGGTCACCATAGACGTGACCGGCGGGGAGGATTACCGCCCAATCCTCCCCGCATACCGTGACTTTCACGGCCCTTCGGGCGCCGATTCAACGTCAACCGTGAGGGGAAGTCGTGTCTCTGGTCCTGGGAGTCGACGTCGGCTCGCAGAGCATCAAGGCGGTGATCGTCGACGAGGGCGGGGATGTGGTGTCCTCCGGGTCGGCGCCGCTGGCGATGGTGCACGAGCACGACGGTTGGGCCGACCAGGACCCGGTCGCCTTCTGCACCGCTCTGCGCGACGCCGTACGGGCAGCCGTTGAGGGCGTGCAGGCGGATCGGATCGTCGCGATGGGCCTCGGCAGTCAGGTCGACGGGGTGGTGGCCTGCGACGCCGACGGCACGCCGCTGCGCTCGGCGATCGTCTGGCTGGACAAGCGGGCCACCAAAGAATGCGACCAACTGGTCTCGGCGGTTGGTTCCGATCTGCTCGCCGATCGCACCGGTCTGGTGGCCGACGCGTCGCACAGCGCCCCGAAGATGATGTGGATCAGGGACAACGAGCCGGAGGTCTGGCAACGCACGGCAATGCTGGCTCCGGTGGGTTCGTATGTTCTGCACTACCTTTCGGGATCGCACGCACAGGATGCTGCCAACGCGTCGTCGACGATGGTGTATGACGTGGCCAAGGGCGACTTCGACGACGAGCTGTGTGAGGCGGCGGGGCTCGACCCTGCGATGTTGCCCGTCGTGCGGCCCTCGACGGATGTGGTCGGCGCGCTGCGGCACGATGTGGCCGCCGATCTCGGGCTGCCGTCGACGTGTGCGGTCGTCGTCGGTACCGGAGACGAGCACGCCGCGTCCGTCGGCGCGGGCGCCATCGAGTCAGGAGTCATCGTCGACGTCACCGGCACGGCGGAACCGGTGACCACGGTCGCCGCGGAACCCGTCCGCGATCCTCTCGGCGTGGTGGAGACACACGGCCACGCGGTACCGGGCTGCTGGCTGATCGAGAACCCGGGCTTCGTCAGCGGCGGCAGCACACTGTGGCTCGCCAACCTGCTCGGGGTGCCGCAGGGCGAGATCTTCACGCGCGCAACGCAAGCGCCGCCCACCAGTGACGGCGTGCTGTTCCTTCCCGAATTGTCCGGCTCGACCGCGCCGCGGTGGAACGATGCGATGCGCGGCGCCTTCCTCGGGCTTGCGATGAATCACACCTCGGCACACGCCGCACGCGCCGTGCTCGAAGGGTGCGCATATGCGCTGCGCGACATCGTCGACCGGCTCGATGCGCTGGGCCTCGGCCACGGTGAGATACGCATCGTCGGCGGCGGTGCGCGCGACGACCTGTGGGCCTCGATCAAGGCCGACGTGCTCGGCAGGCCGGTACGCCGGGTGCTCACCCAGGAGGCCACCGCGGTCGGCGCGGCGATGATCGCAGGCGTCGGTGCAGGGATGTTCACGGACTTCGCATCGGCATTGGTTGCGGTGCAACTGGATCCGCATTCCATCGATCCCGACCCCGCGGCGCAGCGGCAGTATGCCGACGCCTACGGTCGCTACCTGGCCGCGTTCGACGCGGTCGAGAAGGCGTTGGCGCCGTGACCATCCTCGAACCGAACGCCATCCTGGCCGACCTGCGCGAGCGAGGTCATCACGACCTGCCCGACGTGGACATCCGAGTGGGCGCCTCGGTGCTGGACGGCGCGATAGCGGACGCCTGCGCGACGCCCGGTATGCCTGCGCCGTTGCTCATCAGCGACGGCGGGCCGTATGCCACGCCCGCAGGACCGGTCGTCGCCCGGCTGGCCGAACGGCTCGACTGCCCGGTGATCCAGCTCGGCACCGGGACTGTGCGCGCCGACGAGGACACCGTCGAGCGCGCGGTGAGCGAGGTCGAAGCGCAATGTCGCCGGCCGAGCGGCTCCGGGCTGCTGCTGATCTCCGTGGGCGCAGGGACGCTGACCGACATCGCGAAGGTCACCGCGCAACGCACCGGCAGCCGGCACGTGGCAGTCCAAACCGCCTGCAGCATCAACGGTTTCATCGCCGACCGCAGCGTGCTGGTCATCGCGGGGGCGAAACGCACGGTGGTGTCGCGATGGCCCGACATGCTGATCGCCGACTCCGACATCCTCACCGCGGCGCCGGTCGGGCTGAACCTCGCCGGGGTGGGGGACCTGTCCACGGTTCCCAATGCGGTGGCCGAATGGCAGCTCGCGGCCGGCCTTGGCCACGGCCCGGAGTATGACGCCGCTGTCGTCGAACAGGTTCTCGCCGCGATGCCCGCGCTTCCGGCACTCGCTGCAGCCGCACGCAATTCCGAGCCCGCAGGCCTTGCCGACCTGGCCAGGTTGCTGGCGGGCAGTGGGCTGTCGATGGGAATCGTCGGGTCGACCGCACCCGCGTCGGGCAGCGAGCATGCGGTGTCACACCTGTTGGAGATGGCGCTGTCCCAGCGGGAGGGACCTGCGGCACCACACGGCATGCAGGTGACGGTCGCGACGAGGCTCGCGCTGCGGGTGTGGCAGCTCGTGGACAGCTCCATCTCCTCTGGCGCCCAGATCCGGATACCCGATGAGTCTTCGCGACGGCAGGCGACAGAGGCGGCCTTCGCCGATCTCGGTGCGAAGACCGTCGAGGAGTGCTGGACGGGTTACTCCGCCAAGCGCGACTGGCTGCTCGCCCACCAGGCCGTCGTCGAGGCGATGGTCGCCGATTGGGGCGGGTTCAAACGCAGCGTGACGCTTCCGACGTCGGAGCAGTTCGACGAAGTGAGCCACGCGAGCGGGCTTCCAACGCGGGCAGCCGAACTCGGCACCGGATACGACGACGGCCTGCTGTTCTGGGCACTGCGCAATTCCTACTTGCTGCGGGAACGAATTTCGATCGTAGATTTCGCCGATCTGCTCGGCGTCTGGTCAGACGACACGGCGCGGTCCATCGTGGCCGATGCCGAAAAAGGATGAAGGAGAACTGGTGGCCCATTTTGTTTTCATGCTCACCCACGACGACAGGACCGTTGACAACGCGGCCGAGATCATGCCCACGCTGGCCGACACCGGGCTGCGCTACGTCGGGTTCAAGGACGTCGGAGCCGACCTTGCCAAGCAGCGTGAGCTGGTCTCGCTGGCTCACGACGCAGGCTTCGAGGTGATGCTCGAGGTGGTGTCCACCAGCAAAGAGGCCGAGATGTCGTCGCTTCGGTCGGCGGCACAGGCGGGATTCGACTGGGTGCTCGGCGGCACGCACGGTGCCGAGACGGCGGGCATGCTTCCCGACGGCGTGAAGTACTGCCCGTTCCCCGGCCGGGTCGTCGACCACCCGAGCGTGCTGCTCGGCTCGATCGACGAGATCGCCGCGGACGCCGAGCGGTTGACGGCGCTCGACCACGTCAGTGGACTGGACCTGCTGGCCTACCGGCACCCGACGGCCGACGTTCTCGATCTCATCCGCAAGGTGACGGCGAGTTCGAGTGGGCCGGTGATCGTCGCGGGATCCATCGCCAGCATCGATCGGGCGGTCGCCGTCGGTGAGGCGGGCGCGTGGGGCTACACGATCGGGAGCGCGATCTTCGACGGGCTGCTGCCAGGGGCTCCGTCGATCTCAGACCAGGTCCGACGGGTTGTCGAGCAGACCGCGTCGGCGGCCGATGCAGCGCCGGGAACAACGTAGGCTCATGAAATGCCCGGGCGGACTTTGCTTGCCGACCGGCTGCGCGACGAGCTGCTGGAGGAGATAACCAGTTCGCAGTTGCAGCCGGGGACCAAGCTGCCCACCGAAGGCGAACTGTCGAAGCGATTCGGGGTGTCGCGGGCGACGGTGCGCGAAGCGGTGGGCGGCCTCGTCGAGGCGGGCTACGTCACCCGACGCCGCGGGTCGGGCAGCTATGTCGCCGAGCGCAGGCGGATGCCGCACGGGCTGGACTCGACGCTGAGCTATCTCGCGATGATCGAGAGCGCCGGGGCACACGCCGGGATGCGGGTGCTGGACGCGGTGTTCGAGCAGAGCGGCAAGATCGACGGGCCGTTGCAGCTGAACAGGGGCGAGAAGGTGCTGGCGGTCGAGCGCGTGCGAACCGCCGACGAGCAGCCGGTGATCTACTCGCGCGACCGCATCCCCGCGCGGCTCCTGCGGCCCGACCTCGATCTGTTGAGCCTCGACCCCTCGCTGTTCGCGTTACTGCGATCGTCCGGGCACGCCGCCGACCATGCGACGGCGACGCTGCATGCCGTGGCCAGCACCAGCTTCACGGCGAAGGTGCTTGGGGTTCGGCGCGGCAAGCCGCTGCTCTACATCGAGGAAACCGACTACGACCGCGACGGAACGCCGGTCATGCTGTCGCGGGAGTGGCATGTCTCCGAGGCATTCGACATGCGGATCAACCGGCAGGCCCAGCCGTCGCCGATCTCCACGATGCGGTAGCGGGCTAATGGTCTGATGACCTACCTTTAGGGTGTGGCTGACATGCTGTCCCAAAAAGAGTTGGAGAAGTTGATCGCCGCTGGCGACATCGACACTGTGATCGTCGGGTTCTGCGATATGCAGGGCCGGCTGACCGGCAAACGAGTCGCGGCGCGGCTGTTCGTGGAGGACATCGCCGCTCACGGGGCCGAATGCTGCAACTACCTGCTCGCCGTCGATGTCGACATGAACACCGTCGAGGGCTACGCGATGTCGAGCTGGGAAACCGGCTACGGCGACATGGTGATGACACCGGATTTCTCCACGCTGCGCCTGCTGCCGTGGCTGCCGGGGACCGCGTTGGTCATGGCGGACCTGTCCTGGACCGACGGCAACCCGGTGACCCAGGCGCCGCGCAGCATCCTCAACAAGCAGATCGCCCGGTTGGCCGACAAGGGGCTGGTGCCCTACGTGGGCACCGAACTCGAGTTCATCGTCTTCGACGACTCCTTCCGGGAGGCGTGGGCCGCCGGCTACCGCGGCCTGACACCGGCCACCGACTACAACGTCGACTACGCGATGCTGGCGTCGACCCGGATGGAGCCGCTGCTGCGCGACATCCGGCTCGGCATGGACGGTGCGGGCATGTACTGCGAGGGCGTCAAGGGCGAGTGCAACTTCGGGCAGCAGGAGATCGCCTTCCGCTATGACCACGCCCGGGTGACGTGTGACAACCACACGATCTACAAGAATGGCGCCAAGGAGATTGCCGACCAACACGGCAAGAGCCTGACGTTCATGGCGAAATTCGATGAGCGCGAAGGAAACAGCTGCCACATCCACATATCGCTGCGTGGCGATGACGGCAGCGCGGTGTTCGCCGATTCGGACGCACCGGACGGCATGTCGGCGATGTTCCGGAGCTTCATCGCGGGCCAGCTCGCGACGCTTCGCGAGTTGACGCTGTTCTACGCGCCGAACATCAACTCCTACAAGCGATTCGTCGAAGGTAGCTTCGCGCCGACCGCGGTCGCGTGGGGCATGGACAACCGCACCTGCGCCATGCGGGTGGTCGGACACGGCCACGGTATGCGGGTTGAATGTCGCGCTCCGGGTGGAGATGTCAACCAGTATCTCGCGGTATCGGCGTTGATCGCCGGCGGCCTGTACGGCATCGAGCAGGGCCTCGAACTACCGGATGCGATGGTGGGCAACGCCTACACCAGCGGCGCGGATTTCCTGCCGACAACGCTGACCGAGGCCGCCGAGCTGTTCGGCAAGTCGCAGGTGGCCCGCGAGGCGTTCGGTGACGAGGTCGTCGAGCACTATCTCAACAACGCGGCCATCGAGCTGAAGGCTTTCAATTCCGCGGTCACCGACTGGGAAAGGGTGCGCGGCTTTGAGCGGCTTTGACCCGAGAAGCGCAGGCGGATCGGGCAGACCCAGACCGGTGCTCGGCCTGACCACCTATCTGCAACAAGCGCAGTCAGGAATCTGGGATGTGCACGCCACGTTTCTGCCCGCCATCTATACCGACGGCGTCAACCTCGCCGGCGGGACCGCTGTGCTGCTTCCGCCGCAGCCCGATTCGCCCGACCGGGTACTCGACGGGCTGGACGGCCTGATCATCACCGGCGGCCGGGACCTGGACCCGGCCGGTTACGGTCAGCAGCGCCATCCGGAGACCGACGAACCCGTACCGGCCAATCAGCAGCGCGATGCGTGGGAGATCGCGCTGGTCCGCGGGGCGATTCTGCGCGGAATGCCGGTACTGGGCATCTGCCGCGGCGCGCAGGTGATCAACGTCGCGCTCGGCGGCACGCTGCATCAGCATCTGCCTGACGTCATCGGCCACACCCACCACCAGCAAGGCAATGCGGTGTTCGCCACGTCGTCGGTGCGCACCGTGCCCGGCACCCGGCTGGCCGCGCTGATCGGCGAATCGTCCGATGCGCAGTGCTATCACCACCAGGCCATCGACCGGCTCGGCAAGGGCCTGATCGTCAGCGCGCAGGACTCCGACGGTGTGATCGAGGCGGTCGAAATCCCCGGTGACAACTTCGTTTTGGC
>Ga0075363_100000823_pt1 | contig 10754 bp, 10 predicted proteins | sample EndMetdeltDD1763_FD_71470 | JGI IMG/M metagenome (GOLD analysis project Ga0075363, IMG submission 71470) | Populus endosphere microbial communities from Tennessee, USA - Endosphere MetaG P. deltoides DD176-3 | ecosystem: Host-associated > Plants > Roots > Endosphere | place: USA: Tennessee...
GCAGACGTTCAGCACCGACCGGGGTCTGATGATGCCCCTACGCCAACGCACCCGCGCCCAAGACCGCGACGCACGCATCAAAGCCGAACGCGCACAGAACAACCCCGACCCACCACCGTTCTAGTAGGCGGACGGGACGCCCTTCGGCGTGATGCCGTGGTGTAATTCGGCGACGTCGGGGTGCGCCCGGGTTCGCGATTTCCACGCGTTCTCGCCGTAGGTGTTGAAGATCGGATTGTCCGGATCAGCTTCGACGCCGCGCGAAAGTACTGCCAGCTCAGCCGGCAACGAGATGATGGGCACGGTCGCATCGAGAGCGGGATTCAGAAAGAACGGGATGGACACACGATCGCTTCCCGGCGGTGGAGCGAGCACGCGGTGCCTGGTGGCGCGGAGATAGCCGCCGGTGGCGACCTCGAGCAGCTCGCCGATGTTGACGATCAGCGCATCGGATAGCGGCGGCACGTCGATCCACTGCCCCGCGTCCGCTTCGACCTGCAGACCCTCGGAGCCCTGCTCCAGCAGCAACAGGGTCAGAACTCCCGAATCCTTGTGCACCCCAACACCTTGTGATGTGTCACTGGTTCCGGGGTAGCGCACGACTTTGATCAGCGTGGCAGGCCGATCGGTGAACGCCGCATCGAAGGTGTCCTCTGCCGCCCCCAGCGATACCGCCCAGTGACGCAGCAGCCGAATACCGACGTCCGACAGTGTCGTCGCCCACTCTTCGAAAGCAGTACGGAACCCCGCCGGAGTCGACGGCCACAGGTTGGGCCCCTGCAACCGCCAGTACCCTTCGGCCCCGTCGATGACCGGCCGCTCCGGGCCGACGTCGATCTGTTCGCGCCAATCGACCTGTCCATTGGTGAGCTCGCCACCGATGCGCGAATAGCCGCGAAACTGTGGACTCTTCAGTTGGCTGATCTCGTTCTTGGCGTCGAGTGGCAGCGCAAAGAACTCTCTGGCCAGTGCGAGCACCCCGTCCATCTGGTGTCGCGGCACACCGTGGCCCACCAGGTAAAAGAAACCGTTGTCGTGTGCGGCTTCGCGCAACTGTGCCCGGAACCGGGCCGGATCGGCATCGGAGTCCGCGAGATCGAGAACGGGCAGCATCGCTCCATTGTCGACGCGTCGCGCGGCACGGGCGATCTGCTTTAAAGGACGCCGCACCGGCGTGAAGAAACGGTTAAATCACCGTGCGCCTATTTGTTGGCAGACGGCCAATCGCCCAGCACCATCGTCACCGTGAGCTACAGCGGCCTTCGAGGCAACGACACATCGCGCAAGGTGATCGATACAGCGGTCGGTGTCCTGGTAGGCGTCCGCGGTTGCTCACCGGCGGAGGCGTTCACCGAATTGGTCGAGGTGACGCGCCAGACGGGAATCGGCATCGGCAGCATCGCAAGCGGGCTGGTCGCCGTCGCCAGCGGGACCACGTCCGCCGACAACGCAGAAGCGTTCAATGTCTGGGGCGAACTGATCAGGGGCGAACGGGTCAGCCCGCTGGCGGCCACCCCTTGACCGGTCGATGACACTTCACCTGCACTGGTACCTACCGACCAACGGCGACAGCCGAGAGATCGTCGGCTCGGGCGACGACTCACACCTCTCACTCGGACCCTCGGCGAGCAGGATCAGGCCGCCGACCATCGCATATCTAGGTGAAATCGCCAGGACGGCTGAACTTCTCGGCTTCGAGTCGGTACTGACCCCCACCGGGACGTGGTGCGAGGACGCATGGATCACGACGGCCGCACTGAGCCAGGTCACGTCCACCCTCAAATTCTTGGTGGCGTTTCGGCCCGGATTCATCTCGCCGACACTCGCGGCCCATCAAGCCGCCACCTTCCAGCGCATATCCGGTGGGCGATTGCTGCTGAACGTCGTCACGGGGGGCGATCCCGTCGAGCAGGCGCGTTTCGGTGACCATCTCGACCACGACGAGCGCTACCGCCGCACCGGCGAGTTCCTCGAGGTGCTCCGGGGCGTGGCGACCGCACCGAAGGGGGCGCCGTTCAACTTCGAGGGTGACCACTACCGGGTCGCCGACGCCCGAATCGACTACGGCGATTGGGATCTTCCGGCCATTTTCTTCGGCGGCGCATCTCCGGCAGCAGAGGAGGTGGCCGCGCAATACGTGGACACATACCTCGCCTGGGGTGAGACGCCGGCCCAGATCACTGAGCGACTGGAACGGATTCAGCTTCGCGCCGGCCATCGTGGCCGCACGTTGAAGTTCGGTATCCGCCTTCACGTGATCAGCCGGGACACCTCAGCCGAAGCCTGGGCGCATGCGGAGCGACTGCTCGCCGCGATCGATGCCGACAGAATCAGATCGACGCAGAAAGTCCTGGCACGCACGGAGTCCGTCGGACAACGGCGCATGACCGAATTGCACAACGGGAAAACGTCGCAGCTCGAGATCTCGCCGAATCTCTGGGCGGGCTACGGGTTGGTGCGCGGCGGAGCGGGCACCGCACTGGTCGGCAGTCACACCGAGGTCGCCGACCGAATCGCCGAATACCACGCCTTGGGCATCGACCACTTCATTCTCTCGGGCCAGCCGCACATCGAAGAGGCCTACTGGTTCGCCGAAGGTGCAGGGGCCGTGCTGCGACGACGCGGCTTGTGGTGACCGGTGCCTAGTTGCCCTGACCGCCCCGGCCCAACGCGGCCAGATCCGGTACCGGGTCCTTGCCGTTGATCAGCCAGTCTCCGAGGATGCGCGCCTTATACACCCGGGGATTGTGCGAGGCCAGCGTCCGCGCGTTGCGCCAGTGCCGATCCAGCGACCGTTCCTCTGAAACACCCGATGCGCCAAGCGCATCGAAGATCGCCGTCGTCGCCCGCAGCGCTGCGCGGATGATCACCAGCTGCGCCTGACTGACAGCAACTTCGGCATCGATCAATCGCCGCCTGGCGGTGTCCTCGTCGTGCGCGAGTCGCCCTTCGACGATGTGGTCCAGGGTTCTCGCGCTGCGTGCGAGCGCAGCCTCCGCGCCGAACGCGTCGGCCGAGACCTCCCCCACCACCTGCAGGAGTTGGGCATCCTCAGTAGGGGCCGCCGCCAGACCCTGTGGGTAGTTGCGCTTGCGGTCGGTCAGCGCCGCCGCCCCGTCCCGTAGCGCGGCACGGGCGATTCCGGTCAGCACGGAAAGCATGGCGGTCTGATAGAAGTGCGCCTGATACGTGAACCTCTCGGTGGCCGGAAACACGTCACCCGCTTCGGCCGGGACACGGTGGTACCGTGCCGAACCGCTGGCGGTCGTGCGTTGACCAAAGCCGTGCCAGTCGTCGATCAGGGTCACGCCCGGATCATCGGCGCGGACGAGGGCGGTCACCAGGGCGCCGTCCTCACTGCGTCCGATCACATCCAGCCAGTCCGCGTAAAGACTGCCCGTTGCATAGAATTTCGATCCCGTGACGATCCAGTGGTCACCCTCGGCGGTCACTGTGGTGGCGAGGTTCGCCAATGTCAGATTGTTCGCCTCGGTCCATCCGCCGCCGACAAAGGCCCCCGTCGTGAAGCGCTTGATCCACTCGTCATTGGACGCCGACACAGGGGCATTGAGACGGTCCTCGACGAAGGCCAGATGATTGCGCCAGATGTGAGAGACGTTGGCGTCCGAGGTCCCTAGTTCGGCGAGCAACAGGAAGGTCTGTTCCAGCGAGGCTCCGAAACCGCCTCGCTCGACGGGGATTCGCACGGTGCCGAATCCCGCCTCGTTGAGCCACCGGACCTGCTCGTGAGGAAAGATGCGACCCTTCTCGCGTTCGAGACTGCCCTCACCGACCTTCTCGAAGATCGGCTGGAATGCGGCCAGGAGGTCCTCATAGCGGGCTGTCGGACTCTGCAGGTACGGAGCGGCGGTCATCGCGTCTGCGCTCCGTGGTCGATGCGATAGGCGGAACTGTTCTCGACGGCGACGTACCCGAGGCGGTGGTAGAGCAGGTGCGCGTTGCTCTTGTTGTTGATATCGGTGCCCAGCGAGGCGACGGCGAGACCGCGGCGCAATGCCGCCAGCCAGATCTTCTTCAGGAGGAGTTCGCCGATCCCGTGTCTACGACGGTCCCGGCGCACTCCGATGTAGTCGGTGTGGGCGCTGCGCTCTTCGGTCAACCCCGCGCCCGCCGTGTATGTCGATCCGAGCACGTAGCCGATTACTTCACCCTTCTCGTCGAGTGCCGCCACGCTGAAATCCGGTGTGAAGGAGCGACTCTGAATGTGATGTCGCCACAACTCCGGAGTCTTGGACATGTTGCCGAAGTGCTCGAGGAATGTGTCGAACTGTAGCCGGCGTACCTGCTCGCCCAGGTCACGCTCGATTATCTCGGGCCACCCCACCACGGTCACGCCCTTGATTTCCGTCGCCGCCAGCGCATCGGGACTCTCGCCGTGCAGCGGTTTACGGGTCCGGATGAACTGAGCCTCCTCGTGCGCACCGCGGCGAGTCAGCGCGGCGATCGCTTCCCGCTGGTCCGTGCCGATGATGGTCCGGAAGAACGACTCCGGTATCGAGGGGCTTTCCTCGGAGTATCGGGCGACGATGTCGCCGACGACGGCATCGGTCAGGTGTGCAGGAACATTGTGATCGAACACGAAGTCGGCGAAGAGTTCCGGTTCGACGCCATGCGGTCGATGCAACACGGCGTAACCGCGTATCCGGCCCGAGGTGTCCCGCACGACTTTGGCAGCACCAGGGAATGCACCGTCGAGTTGTTCGGCGACGTCACGTGAGTCCGCGGCGAACTTCCGCCCACCGAGACCCGGTGTGGTGGCCAGGAAGTCGGCGATCGGCGGATGGTCGTGGGTGGTGACTGGAAGCACCGACCAGTTGTCGACTCTGGGTTGATCGGTCAACGTCACTCTGTCCTCCAATACATGCGCCTCGGCGCCGTCACGAGTAGAAGCCCGGCGGCGGCTCGGTGCAGTTGAGCAGGTAGTCGCCGAGTTGCACGTGCTTGTAGTGCAAGGGATCGTGCAGGCTCAGTGTCCTGGCGTTGCGCCAGAATCTGTCCAGTCCGTGTCCCACCGCGGTCGATCGGGCGCCGGTGACCTCGAACAGCCGGCTAGAGACGTTCAGTGCGGCGTCGCTAGCGTGCACACGCGCTGCGTTGACGGCCGAGACCGCCTCTGCACGTTCGCTCCACGACAACCGGTCTCCCCTCTGCCGCGCACCCTCCACCGCCTCGGTCGCGCGGTCCGTCAGCGACGTGGCCGACTGAACCTGCACCCACAGCTGCCCGAACCGTTCGAGCAGCAGTGGATCCTCTACGGCACTTCGATGTCGTGACTCCACCCACGGTCGACCCCTGCTGCGGGTGTAGTCGACGGCTTCGCCGAGCGCACCGACGGCAATACCGGTGAGAATGGAGGCGAATCCCGAATACATGTACAAGACATCGAGATTGGCGGCTGGAGTCGACTCGACCTCCCCGTATCCGAATCCGATCACGTCCGCAGTGCGCACCGCCACGTCGCTCAGCGTGGTACTTCCACTGACGGTGAGACGCTGGCCGACGTTGTCCCAGTCGTCCCCGAACTCCAAGCCGCCGGCGCCGCCCTCGATGTGGACGGTGGCGATCTGACCCGACACGTCCGCACCCGCGAGGTGGGTGCCTTCGTCGAGAACGACCCACGCCAGCAACACATCACCAAGTGCCGCGCCGCTGGTGAACGGTTTGGTGCCGTTGAGCCGGAAGCCGTCGGCCGTGGGGGTCGCCAGCACCAGCGGTGGATACGCCGCCTGAGCGATGGTGCCGTGGAACAGGTTGTCTTCGGCGATGCGGCGCGCCCGCTCCGACCCGACGAAGCCGTTCTCGCCGCGCGTTCCTGCCAGACTTCCGAAGTAGTGATAGAGCAGCACATGGGCGATCGACGAATCCGCACTGGCGACCTCGCGGATCACCGCCGATACGGCTGTCCAGGACGCACCACCACCGCCGAGGTCCTCGGGGATGAAGATGGGAAGCAGGCCGGCGTCTTTGAGCAGCCCGATCTCCTCGAGGGGCGTACCGCCGGCGCGGTCGCGGTCGGTGGCGGTGGCCCGCAGCTGGGCTGCCACCGCGCCGGCGCGACCGAGCCATTCCGCGGCCACGCCGGCGACGTGGTCACGTGGCACGACAGCGGTCATCGAGCGACCGGCTCCTTCTCCCTACGCGACTCCGGGTCGTCATCGCCTGCGGCGGTGCCGGTTTCGTCGACGCGCTGCTGTTCGAGCACCTCGACGATGCCCTCCTCCGCAAGGCGTTGCTGTTCGGCTTCGGACAACGTCTGGATGGTTCCGATCCGCTTGGCGACCTCGGGGCGGATGCGCTTCAGAATCCAGTACCAGGCAAGTCCCGCGAGCAGGACGCCGCCGAAGATGAACGGCAGAATGTTGAACGGGAATTCGGGCACCGGGTAGAAGTTGCTGATGATGACGTATCCCAGCCCGAAGGTCGCGGCGACCGACACCAGCAGACGTGCCGGTGTCAGCGCCTTGATCCGGTACAGCCATATCGGCGTTGCGATGACGACCAGTAGATAGCTGATCAGGAAGCCCCACGTGGCGACGTATCCCCCGTAGACGTCGAACACCAACCGTCCAGCCGAACTGAATGTTGCCACGACGGAGAACACAAGTGCCAGGAAGCCGATGACAACCACACCGACCCACGGGGTCTGGTGCTTGGGATGGACCTTGGCCAACACGCCCGGCAGTGCGCCTTCGTGCCCAAAGGTGAACAACGACCGTGCTCCCGCGGTGGTGACCGCGGTGACGAACACGATGAACGCGATCGCGACGGCCGCGCTGAGAATCTGGTTGACCCATGACACCCCGGTGGCGTCCGCCAGCTGCGGCAGGACAGCCTTGTCACCGTCGATTGCTTCGAAGAACAGCACCTGTGGATAGGTCGCGACGATGTAGAGCACGCCCAACAGCAGCACCACCCGCAGCAACGACCGGGCGATGTTCCGGTGTGCGTCCTTGGCTTCGGCGCCCAGCGAGGCGACGCTCTCGAACCCTGCGTACGAACCCACGGCCGAGACCGCCGCAATGAACGTGGCGCTGACCGTGAGGTGCTTCGGATTCCACTGCTCCCAATCGATTTTGAATCCGTAGGCGATGTACGCGCCGATGATGATCACGAGTATCGAAGCGATGGCGATCAGCTCGAACACCAACTCGTACTTCGCTGAGAGCGACACGCCGCGGTACGGCAGGTACACCGCAGCGGCCACCACGACGATCACCAGGAGCAGCCTGAACCAGTGGTCCTGTGAACCCAAGCCGAGGGACTCCAGGAATGCATCCAGGTAGAGCACGCCTCCCAGCGTTCCCGTGGTCGCGAATCCTATGTAGCCGATCAACAGGCTGAAGCCGGCGGCGTAGGCGAATCCCGGGCCGAGGCCGTTTCCGGCATAGGTACCGAGTGAGCCGCTGGAGACGGTGCGCTTGGCCTGAAAGCTGATCGTCGCGGCGATGAGCACCACGATCGTCAGGCCGACCAGAACCGCCCACGCCGCACCCTTTCCGGCGGCCACGAAGAGTGAGAACGGCACAACGGCGATCGCCACGCTCGGCGCCGCCGCTGCCAGGCCCTGGGCGAAAACTCCCCAGAAGCCGACGGCATCGCGCTTGAGACCGATCTCTTGCGCGGAGCCCAATGCACGGCCCGAGAGGGCAACCTCTGGACGAATAGGTGTAGACATGGGCACCTCCTCGGCGCGAACCGCGCCGCACTACCCGTGCGCTCCGATTCCTCTGGTGCACAGGTGATTAAATGAGTGTGTTACTCGGTGTTCACGATGACGGATTGCAGTCCGTCCCGTGAGCTATCAAATCGACAAGATTCTTTTCCGCCGGAACTGTGCGCCGGGGTGGTCATCGGGCAGCACTGGCAAATCTCCACCGAATAGGCGCTGCCGCAACGTCGTCGATGTCTCGCCGTCCCGTGCACGACCGCGCCGCCGCAGTTCGGGGAGAAGGTACTCGGCGATGTCGACGAAGCTACCCGGGGTCACGTGATAGGAGATGTTGAAACCGTCGACGCCGGTGCGGGCCGCATATGCCTCAAGCTGATCAGCCACCGTGACAGCCGACCCGACGAACAGCTGACCGCCGAAACCACCCAGCCCACCGACATAGTCGCGCAACGTGATCCGGTGCCGCTCGCCGGCATCGTTGACTGCTGCGAGGATCGACCTGCTCGCATCGGTGTCGAACTGTTCGATGGGTCGGTCCACTCCATACTGCGACCAGTCCACGCCGCTCAGTGCGGACAGCAGCACCAGGCCGCCCTCGAGGTCGTGATACTTCGCGAGGTCGTCGGCCTTGGCCTGAGCGCCCGAATCGGTGCTGTCGGTGACGATCTCGATCGACGTGATGAATTTGATCGATTCGGGCCGGCGCCCGTGCCCGTCGGCGCGGCGTCGGACGTCGTCGATGTTGGCCCGCAGCACATCTGGCCGTGGATCACTGACGAAGACGAGTTCCGCGTTGCGGGCCGCGAACTCGCGACCGGCCGTCGATGTGCCCGCCTGGAACAACACGGGCGTGCGCTGAGGTGAAGGCTCGACCAGGTGCGCGCCGGGAACGGAGAAGTACTTTCCCTCGTGCGCGATGGGGTGGACCTTGCCGGGGTCGGTATAGACGCCGCGTGAACGATCGCGGATGACCGCGTCGTCTTCCCACGATCCTTCCCAGAGCTTGTAGGTGACCTCCACGAACTCCTGGGCGATGGCATACCGCTCATCGTGTGGAATCTGGCTGCCGCGACCGATGATGTTGCGCGCCGCGCTGTCCAGCAACGAGGTCACGATGTTCCACCCGATGCGGCCGCCGGTCAGGTGGTCGAGCGTGCTGAATTTCCGCGCCAGCAGGTAGGGACTCTCATAGGTGGTCGACACCGTCACCCCGAAGCCGAGGTTTTCGGTCGCCGCGGCCATCGCCGAGATGGCGAGCAGAGGATCGGTGACCGGGGTCTGCACGCCGCGGGCCAGCGCAGCGGTCGCGTCACCGCCGAACACGTCGAGTTGGCCGACGGCGTCGGCGATGAACAAGGCGTCGAAGCCGCCGGCATCGAGCAGTTTGGCCAGTTCCACCCAGTACTTCACGTCGGTGTAGCTGGAGGTGTGATCCTGCGGGTGGCGCCAGAGACCGAAGTTCCCGTGCGACACGGTCGACATGGTGAACGCGCACAGCACAAATGGATCTGCGGTCATGCGGGGACGCGATACCTGTTGACCGGGCGGGCGAGGCCCAGATGATCCCGAAGCGTCGTGCCCGCGTACTCGTGACGGAACAGACCTCGCTTGCGCAGCAGTGGGACCACCTGGTCCACGAAGTCCTCGAACTGCCGAGGCAATCCGGAGTCCTGTAGGACGAACCCGTCAGCGGCCCTCGCGTCGAACCACTCCTCGATCGAATCGACGATCTGTTCTGGAGTCCCCACGACGCTTGCGCCCCAGCCGTTCACGGTGCGGTAGAGGAACTCGCGCACAGTGGGGTTGCCCTCGGCCGCCAGGGCGCGGTAACCCGCGAGCGCGGTCTGATGTGTCTCGGTACTTTCCGGGAAGGCGCACGCCGGCACCGGACCGTCCAGGTCGGCGCCGGTGACGTCGACATCGACCTCGAGCAGCCAGCCGGCCTGGTATTCCGGGCTGAAGTATTCGTACGCGGTGCGTTCCTGGCGGTGCGCTTCCTCCTCCGTGGATCCGACGATGAACCGCAGCGATGGCGTGATGAGCGGTGCGGCGCGGGGGTGTCGCGCGGCCTCGGCGTGAATCTGGCGATAAAACTCCTGCGCACGTTCGCGGTTGCCCTGGCCGGTGAAGATCACCTCGGCGTGGCGCGCCGCGAAGGCTCGACCGGTCGCCGACGATCCGGCCTGGAATATGACCGGCTGACCCTGCGCCGACCGCGACGCTCCGATCGGTCCCGTCACGTCGAAATAGCGGCCATGGTGATTCGGCACGTGAATCTTGTTGATGTCGTGGAAGACTCCGGCTGCCCGGTCCTCGACAATGGTGTCGTCGTCCCAGGAGTCCCACAGCTTCTTGACGGCGTCGATGGCCTCTTCGGCAATCGCGTACCGCTCGTCGTGGTCCACGACCCCAGCGGCGCTGAAGTTGTCGGCAGCAGCGCGCGCGAAGCTGGTGACGAGGTTCCAGCCCGCACGTCCACTGCTGAGGTGGTCGAGGGAGAGAAGCTGTCGCGCCAGGTGATACGGCTGCGCAAGGGTTGCCGAGCCGGTGACGACCAGGCCGATGTGATCGGTCACCGAGGAGAGCGCCGCCGTCGTCGTCAGGGGCTCGAAGTCTTCCGGCGTCTTGTACGCCCACGTCGCAGTGGGACCGAAATTGAGGCCATCGGCGAAGAAGACCGCGTCGAAGGTTCCGGCTTCCGCAATTTGTGCGTGGCGGATCAGCCGACGACGGACTCCGGCGGTGCTGTTGTCGATGTCAGGATGACGCCACGGTCCCGCCGACCGGGTGTTTCCGAAGGCCAGCAGATGAAGCTGCCGCGTCACGGCACCACCTGTTGCGTTGCTGCCGGCTGCATTGTGCCGGCGGGGTCGATGTCTTTGTCGGGACTCAACAGGACCCCGCCGAGAACGACTATCGCCACCCCGAGGATCAACACCACCCACGGCCACCGGCCGACGGGCTGCAATTGCGGAACGACTCCACCGTCGGGGGCGGTCAGGTCCGGGTATTCGCCCACAGAGGCAGGCTAGGCCTCGCCGCACTACACCCGATCGGCCAAAAT
>Ga0075363_100000824_pt1 | contig 10749 bp, 8 predicted proteins | sample EndMetdeltDD1763_FD_71470 | JGI IMG/M metagenome (GOLD analysis project Ga0075363, IMG submission 71470) | Populus endosphere microbial communities from Tennessee, USA - Endosphere MetaG P. deltoides DD176-3 | ecosystem: Host-associated > Plants > Roots > Endosphere | place: USA: Tennessee...
CCAACTCATCCGCGCTCCGTCAACGGCAGGGGCTGCCAGAAACATCTAGTTTCCGGCGCTTGCGAGCAGCGGCAAATCCACCTAACGGCCTAGCCGCAGGCGTTGGGTCTAATGCGAAGGGTCTAGGGGGCGCCTCAGCGCGGGCGCTCGCGCAGCACCGCCACCTGCTGCGCGTAGGCGGCCTCGATGCGCTGCAGGCGGGCTTGCCGCGCTTCGTCGTTGACCCACTGGGCGGCGACGGCGCGCTGTTTCTCGAGCTGGTAGCCAAGGGTCGCCGCCCCCTCTAGCGCGCTGTTGTCGGCCGCGACGAAGCCGAGTTCGGCATGCAGGGTCTTCAGCACGGCGCTCTGCGCGGCCTGGTTCGGGCCCGGCGTGCGGCCGTAGGCGACAAACGCCGCGCGCACCTTCGCCTGCAACTCGGGCGAATGGTCGCGCCGCACCAGGATCTGGCCTTGCGGCGTCGGCTCGGACGTCCAGACCACGTGCAGCCGTGCCGCCTCGACCGGGAACTGGACTTTGAAGCGCTCGAAGTCGGTGGTGTTGTTGGTTGCAACATCCGCGTCGCCATTGGCGACGGCCAGGGCCGTGGCCTGGTGCGTGCCCACGAATTCGCTGCGAAAGCGCGTCTCCATGGCGATCCGGCTCGGCAGGAACAGTTGGACCTGCGGCAGGATGAAGCCCGTCACCGAGCGGTTGTCGCCGCGTGCAAGGCGCCAACGCTCGGGCTGCGCGAGCACGCCTTCGAGTGTGGTCACCGGCCCCTCCCGGCGCGTCAGCAGCACCGCCCGGTGGGCAGATGGACCGGCTTGGCGCGCCACTTGCGCCACCACGTTCATGCGCCGCTGCGTCACGGCATCGAGCGCCATCTGGGCCGACAGGAAGGCGATGTCGACCTCGTTGCGCCGAATGGCCCGCTCGAGCAGTTCGTACGACGTCACCGACAGCGCCGCCACCGGCCGCCCCAGCGCAGTGCCCAGGTTCGCGAGCAGCGGCGTCCATGGCTCACGCGATTCGAGCGCACCGCCGAGCGGCAGGATGCCGAACCGCAGGGGCCGCAAGGTGTCGCCGGCGGCAGCCTGGGCCAGTGCCGCGCCCTGCCAAGCCAGCAGAAACAGGAGCAGCGCGTTCCGCAACAGTCTGGCCATCATGTCGGTCGGGGGGCCGCGCTCAGGAGCCGCTCGCGCCGCCAAGCGCCGTGGCCTGTTCCGCATACATGCTCTCGATGCGCTGGAGCCGTGCCTTCTTGGCGTCTTCGTTGACCCACTGCGCGCTCAGCGCGCTCTGCCTGGCAAGCTGGTAGGCCAGCTTGGCGGCCGGCAACAACGAACTGTTGTCGGCGGCGAGAAACCCGGCCAGATCGTGCAGCGACTTGAGGGTGGCCCGCTCGGCGTCGCCGCGCGGACCCTTCGCCTTGGCGTAGCCGGTGAGAAACGACTGAACCTTGTGCTGGAACTCGCGCGGGTACTCGCGCCGCACCACGATTTGCGCGTGGGGTATGAGGTCCGACTGCCACACCACCTGCAGGCGCTGGGCCTCGGCCGGGAACTGCTGCAAAAAGCGCTCGAAGTCGGCCGTGTTGTTGGTGGCCACGTCGGCGTCGCCGTTCGCGACCGCGAGCGAAGTGGCCTGGTGCGTTCCGACGACTTCGCCGCGAAAGCGCGTTTCCATGGCGATCTGGTGCGGCAGGAACAGCTGCAGCTGCGGCACGATGAAGCCCGAGACGGATCGGCTCTCGCCGCGCGCCAGCCGCCAGCGCTCGGGCTCGTCGAGCACAGCCTTCAGCGTGCCGGGCGGGCCGGCCTTGCGCGTGAGCAGCAGCGCGCGGTAGCCGGGCAGGCCGTCGTGGCGCGTGACCTGGGCCACCACCTGCATGCGCCGCTGCGTCACGGCGTCGAGCGCCATCTTGCCGGAGAGGAAGGCCATGTCGACCTCGTTGCGCTCGATCGCCCGCTCGAGCGCCTCGTAGGAGTTGACCGAAAGCACGCTCACGGGCCGGTCCAGCGCACGGCTCAGGTCGGCCAGCAGCGGGTCCCAGTCGTTGCGCGATTCAAAGGCGCCCCCCAGCGGCAGGATGCCGAAACGCACCGGCACCGGCCCGTTGCCGGGCTGCGCCAGCGCCGAGCCCGGGCTGCCCAGCCCGAGCAGCACCATCGACACGGCGGCCACGAAGGCGCGCAGCAGATAGGCCATCCGGGAGGCGACAGCAACGGCGGCGGGGCGAACAATAGAAGAAGCCTGCATCATTCAAATCGGGGCGGCGCACAATTAGATACCAACTTGACCCGCATTTTGTGACGCATTTCACATCACTTCGTCACCCCGAAAGGCTATGACGCCCGACATTGCCACCGCTACCGTTGCGCCATCGTCCTCGCGGCTGGCGCGCGCGCTGGAGCCGCTGACGCGGCTGTCGCTGGCCCAGCAACTGGTGCTGCTGGCCCTGCTGCCGGCCTTGGTGGCCACGCTCGGCGCCATTGCGGTGCTGACGCGGCAGCACCTGGCCAGCGTGAACGACCTGATGCGCGCCAATGGCCAGACGGTCGCCCTGCAGGTGGCGGCGCTGGCGCAGGCGCCGCTCGCGCACATGGACCGCCGCGCCCTGCTGCGCACCGCGCAGTCGGGCAGCGGCCAGCCGCATGTGCAGCGCGTGCAGATCTGGTCGGACGACGGCGAGATCGTGGCCGACGCCCGCAGCGCCGGCGCCGGCAACGCCAAGGGGCTGCAGGTGGTGGCGCCGGTGGTCAGCGACGAGGGCCGCCCGAGTGGCAAGGTGATGGTCGAGATCAGCCTCGAGGCCGTGCAGCGGGCCAAGAGCTCGGTCTGGTTCAACGTGTTCGTGGTGCTCGGCGCCTGTCTGGTCGGGGTCGGCCTGGCCGGCTGGTGGGCCGCGCGGCGCATCAGTGCGCCGATCCGCGAGCTCGGCGAGGCAGTCGACCGGCTCGGCGCCGGCAAGGACGCCAGCGTGAAGGTCGCCGGCACCACCGAAGTGCGGCGGCTGCAGCATGGCTTCAACCAGGCGGCGCGCGCGCTGGTGGAGAGCCAGCGCCTGCTGCAAAGCCGCATCGGCCAGGCCACCGCCGAGCTCGCCAGCAAGAACGCGCAGCTCGAAGTGGCGAGCCAGGCCAAGACGCGGCTGCTGGCCGCCGCCAGCCACGATCTGCGCCAGCCGCTGCATGCGCTCACGCTGTTTTCGGACGGCCTGGCCAACGGCGAGACCGACCCGGTCAAGCTGCAGCGCATCGGCCATATCCGCGAGTGCGTGGACTCGCTCGACCGCCTGTTCTCCGAGCTGCTGAACCTGTCGCAGCTCGATGCCGGCGTGCTGCAGCCGCAGTGGATCGACTTTCCGCTGGACCGCCTGTTCGACGAGATCAGCCGCAACTTCCGCGCCGTGGCCGAACAGCAGGAGCTGCGGCTGGTGGTGCGCAAGACCGACCTGTGGGTGCGCAGCGACTACGTGATGCTCTCGCGCATCCTGAACAACCTGGTGTCGAACTCGCTGCGCCACACGCATGCGGGCGGGCTGCTGATCGGGGCGCGCCGGCGCGGCAAGGCAGTGCGCATCGACGTGTGCGACACCGGCGTCGGCATCGCGCACCAGCACCAGGAGCGCGTGTTCGAGGAGTTCTACCAGATCGATCCGCAACGCAGCCGCGGCGCGCGCGGCATGGGGCTGGGCCTGGCCACGGTGCAGCGGCTGGCCAGCCTGCTCAACACCCGGGTCGAACTCAGTTCGGTGCCGCGCAAGGGCACCGTCGTGCGCGTGATGGTGCGTGGGGCGGCGGCGGCCGCCGAAACCACGCCGGCGCTGGCGTTCGGGGGCGCCGGCGAGGAGGTGGCAGAGGCCAGCCTGGTCGGCGTGCGCGTGCTGGTGATCGACGACGAGCGAACCATCCTCGAAGGGCTGCAGGTGGTGCTGTCGAACTGGGGCGCCGAGGTGTTCGCCGCCCAGAGCCGCGAAGAAGCGCTGGCGCTTGCCGATCAGTGGGATCGGCCACCCGATGTGGTGGTGAGCGACCTGCTGCTGCGCGAGGGCGACAACGGGCTGGACGTGCTGGCCGCGCTGGAGCGGCATCCGCGCGGCATCGGCGCCGGCACCGCGCGCCTGCTGGTGACTGGCGAAACCAAGCCCGACCGCTTGCGCGAAGTGGCCAGCGCCGGCGTTGCGGTGCTCTACAAGCCGGTGTCGCCGCGCGTGCTGCGCCAGGCCATCGCGGCGCAATTGGCGACGCTCACCGACCGCCAGCCGGCCGCTGGCCTTTAGGCATAGGTCGGGTGGCCGTGGCGCGATGGCGCCACCGCGAACGCATCCCCAAGCCTGGGGTGGACATAAGCCCTCTGCCTTATCGCGCAACCGGGGTGCGCTCCGTACATTGGACCAAGTTCCACTGTTGCGTAGTCCATGTTCCCCAACCCCCTCCACCTGCCCGTTCGCGGGCTGTGGCCCACCCTTTGCCTCGCACTGGCCGGGCTCTGCACGTCGGCAGGGCTGGCGCAGGCGATGAGCCTGACGGTGCTGCAGGCCGACGATCTGCCGGCCCATGCCGAGTTCGTGCGCCAGTTGCAGGACACGCAGGAGCCCGGCAACCGCTTCGCCGTGCTGCGCGTGACGGCCGGCCCGGGCAGCGCACTCGCCGCGGCGAGCGAGGCCGGCCCCGGCACCGAGGAGGACCGCGCCAACGCCGGCGTGCGCACGCGCAGCATTCGGCCCGCCAACAGCGTCGACACGATCACCGTGGCGGTCGGCGCCGGCGCGGCGCGCGTGGCCATCGATCGGCCCGGCAGCGATCCGCTGGTGCTCGCGATGCTGAGCCGGCTGGACTACGAAAGCCTCAAGGCCCACCTCGCGCTGCGCCGCGCCGACCGGCGTGTCGGCGTGCTGCTGCGCGATCCCGCCATGGTCGACCAGCTCGCACTCATCGATGCGGTGCTGCCGCGCAAGCGCCGGCTCGGCGTGGTCGCCACCAACGAGTCGGAGCCCTTGCTGCGCGAGCTCCAGCGTGCCGCACAGGGCTGGGATCTGCAGGTGGAATATGCGCCGGACGCACGCTCGCTGGCCAGCGCACTCAAGACCGTGCTGCCAAAGAGCGATGCGCTGCTGGTGCTGCCCGACCTGATCGGCGACGACCAGGCCGCCACGCTGGCCGTGTTGCGCGCGGCCGCCACGGCGGGCGTGCCGGTGTTCGGCGCCAGCGACGGCCTGGTGCGCTCCGGTGGCCTGGCCGCGGCGGTGTCGACGCCGGCCTTGCTGGCGAAGCAGGCGCGCACGCTCGGGCAGAAAGTTGCGGCCGGCGCCCCCGGCGCCGCCGCCCTGGTCGAGGCCGCGACGCCGGCCACGGTGCGCGTGAACGTCACCGTGGCGCGCGCACTCGGCCTGCGCGTGGCCGACGAGCGGGAACTGACCGAGCGGGTGACCGCCACGCGATGATCACGCAGGGCCTCCATCTGGCAGAACCCGTGCCGGCAAGCCGCCAAGAGCCCGCGCAGGGGTCGGCGCGCGGGCCGCTGCAGGTTCGCGGCAACCTCCAGCACGACCTGCTGCGGCTCGGCGTGCTGCCTTGTGCCGTGGTCGCGGTGGCGCTCACGGCATGGTTCACCCACAGCCGGCTCAGCACCCTCGAGTCGGCCTTCAATGCCGAAGGCCATGCCGTGGCGTTGCAGGTGGCCGGGCTGTCCGACCTGAGTCTTTACGCCGGCGATCTGCCGGCGTTGCAGAACGTGGCCAATGCGGCGCTGCGCAGCGGCCAGGTCACGCGCATCGAGATCAGCAACAGCGCGGGCGTCTACGTCACGGCCGGGCCCAACACGGCGCCGGTCGACCAGTTGCGCGTCTACACCGCGCCGGTCACGCTGCGCGAAGCCTCGCGCGCCAGCGCCTTCTCGCCGGAAGGCGCCAGCACCGCCGGCCAGGCGCCGATCGGGCTGGTGCAGGCGTTCCGCGACACCACGGCCTACAGCCGCGAACGCACCCGCTCGCTGCTCGCCGGCATCGGCATCGCGTTGGTCGCATTGCTGGTGGCCTGGGCCGCGGTGCGCCACATGGCGCGCACGGTGACACGGCCGCTGCGCCGCATCTCGCGCACCGTGGCCGCGCTCGAGGCCGAGCAGTTCGACGCACGCTGCGAAGTGGTGGGCGGCAGCGAACCACCCGAGCGTGCGCACGAACTCGCGCGGCTCGCGCACGACGTGAACCGGCTGGCCGAACGCCTGCAGCGCAACCAGCAGATCAGCGAAGACCGCGTGCGCGAAGCCACCTCGGTCGCGCTCGACCGCATGGCCGAAGCCGAGCAGGCGGCGCTGTCGCGTGCCCGCTTCCTGGCTGCGGCCAGCCACGACCTGCGGCAGCCACTGCACGCCATGGGCCTGTTCATCGACGGCCTGCTGCCCACCGCCAGCGAGGCCCAGCGCCCGGCCGTGCAGCGCCTGCAGGAAAGCACCGAGTTCATGGGCGTGCTGCTGGACGATCTGCTCGAGATCTCGCGCCTCGATGCGCAGGTTCTGCTGCCCACCATCACCGACGTGCCGCTGGCGGCTCTGTTCGACCAGCTGGCACCACTGCACGCGCCGCAGGCCGCCGAAGCGGGCGTGCGGCTCGCCTGGAAAGCGCGCGGCCTGGCCGTGCGCAGCGACCCGGCGCTGCTGCAGCGCGTGGTCGGCAACCTGGTCGCCAACGCGATCCGCCACGCGCCGGGCGGCACCGTGCTGGTGGTGGCGCGTCGCCGCGGCGAGAACGTCCGCATCGAGGTGCGCGACGACGGCGTGGGCATTGCGCCGATCCACCAGGCGCGCATCTTCGAAGAGTTCTACCAGGTGGCCAACACCGAGCGCGACCGGCGCCAGGGCTTCGGGCTCGGGTTGGCCATTTGCGCGCGCATCGCCAAGCTGCTGGGCAGCCGCATCGCCGTGCGTTCGGCGCTGCAGAACGGCAGCAACTTCTCGCTGGCGCTGCCGCGTGCCGAGCCCTCGGCCGCACAGGCGCGTGCCGCCGAGCCGCCGGCGCCGGGGCCGCTGGCCGGCCTGCATTGCCTGGTGGTCGACGACGACCCGGTCATCCTTGATGGCAGCCGGGCGCTGCTGGGGCAGTGGGGCTGCCAGGTCGACTGCGTGGCCACCGCGGCCGAGGCGCGCGCGTTGCTGGCCCGGCCGGGCAACCGCTTCGACGTGGTGCTGTGCGACCTGCAGCTGGCCGGTGCCGATGACGGCATGACCGTCATCGGCGAGGCGCGGCAACTGCAGCCGGATGCGCTCGCGGTGCTGGTGTCGGGTGCCACCGGCCCGGAAGTGCTGCAGCGGCTGCGGCAGGACGGCGTGCCGCTGCTGACCAAGCCGGTGGCGCCGGCCAAGCTGCGCGCGCTGCTGGCGACGCGGCGCCCGACAATGCCTTGATGCTCGACCCGTCCGCACTGCAAGGCATCCGCCCCTTCGTCGCCACGCCCAACTACGGCGGCCTGCTCACTTCGACCTATGTGCGCAGCCTGCTCGGCCTGGCCAACCTGGCCTGGACGCACGGCTTTGCGCTGCAGACCCGCTTTCTCGATGGCGACAGCCTGGTCACGCGCGCACGCAACCGGCTGGTCGCCGAGTTCATGGCCGATGCGCGCTGGACGCACCTGTTCTGGATCGACGCCGACATCGGCTTCGAACCCGAGGCCGCCTTGCGCCTGCTGCTGTCGGGCCACGAGGTGGTGGCCGGCATCTACCCGCTCAAGACCGACGGCTGGCCCGCCGAAGGCTTGCACGCGCCATTGCCGGCCGGCACCACCCGGGCCGACTTCGAGGCACGCCACGCGTGCTTTCCGTTCAACGCCATGGCGCAGGTCCGGCAGACCGACGCCGACGGTTTCGTCGAGGTGCTAGATGCGCCGACCGGCTTCATGCTGATCGCGCGCTCGGTGTTCACGCGGCTGGCCGCTGCCATGCCCGAGCTGCGCTACACGCCCGACGCCGCGCTCGGCGCGCAGGCCGCGGGGTGGCCGCACTACCGGTTCTTCGACGTCATGGCCGAGCCGGACAACGGCCGCTACCTCACCGAAGACTATGCGTTCTGCCGCCGCTGGCAGGCGATCGGCGGCAAGGTGTTCGCGGACACGCACTCCCGGCTGGAGCACCAGGGCCTGCGCACCTACACCGGCGACCTGCGGCGCGCGCTCGAAGGACGCTGACAAAAAACGTGCTTCGATAGCGGAAGGTGCTGCGGCGGCGCGTGGCCGACAGCGAGCGCAATGGAAGGCCAGGCTCAATCGAGCGCGTGCCAGAATCCGGCCGATGGCAGGGAGGCCTGCCCATGGCAGTGAGCAAAAAGGGAGGATGGCATGGAAGAAGAAGCCGAAGAAGGCTTGAGCGTTGCGCTCACGCCAGTGCAGATGGCGGCGGTGCTGGGCGGCTACGACGTGCCCGCATCGGCGAGCTGGAGCAACCGGCTCTGGGGCAGCCTGGGGCTGGTGGGTGGCGTGATGGAGTTGCTGGGCGCCGGCGTCCTCTGCGCCGCGCCCGAGCCCACGATGGTGACCAAGGCCGGCTGCGTGGTGCTCGGCGTGCACGCCTTCGACACCCTGGCCACCTCGAGCCGCCAGGTCTGGACCGGCGCCACCGAACACACGGCCACGTCACTCACCGCCAGTGCCGCAGCCCAGGCGTGGGGCGCCTCGCGCGAGGTGGCCGACGGCATCGGGCTGGCGGTGGATGTGGCGGTGCCGATGGCGGTGGCTTCCGGGCTGGTCGCGGCGCGGGTGATCGCGGTGCGCGCCAACCGGTTTCGCCTGGAGCCGGTCGACCTGCTGCGGCATGAACGACTGCCAAACACAAGGATCGGCGGGCACACGATCCAGAAACATGTGGGCAAGACCGAGGCCGAACTCTTCGAGCGCTTTGCTCTGAAGAACCCCCCACCGGCATCCTCTTCCTTCACGGACTTGCAGACGGCCGAGGCTGCGATCAGTGCCACGGTGCGTGCCAATGCGAGGGCCATCGCGGCGTGGTCGCGCTCGGCTGCTCTGGGCCACGTGCCTATGGAGTTCGAGCACAACGTAGGCCGCGTGGTGGGCATCGGCGTGCAGCGGGGCAGCCCCAATGTCAGCCAGTTGAGCAACGTGCGCGTGGTCCTGCACATGAGGAGCTACAACGGAATGCCGTACTACATACTGACGGCCTTCCCCATCTGAAACCAGCAGCCGACCGCCATGAAACGCTACCCACGCCTCGAGAACCTCACCAAGGTTTACTTCGGCCAGGATTACGATATTTTCGGCGAGACCGGTGCCGAAATCATGGCGGATTACCGGCAGGCCTCCACGCCCGCCGGACGCGAAGCGTTGCTCGTCGAGATCGTCGATTTCATGCGCTCGCACCCGGACCTGGAAACCGACTTCCCGCGCCGGTTCGGGCTTCACGCTCAGATGGAAGACTTCGGCTCCACCGAACGCGAATTCCTGGACCACGTGCTGGCCGCATTGAAATAGCCGGAGCGGGCCCGCAGGCTCGCCCGCATGACGCTGTCGAAATTCCGCACTGCATGCTGACGGCATACCCCGTCTTCCCCTTCTGACCAGTGCAGTGTTCCCATTCTGTTTGGAACGAAGTCCTAGAAATCGGCGCAGCCGTTCTTGCGCTCGGTGTCGACGCAGTTCAGCAGGTTCGGCCGCGAGCGCACGCGCGACCATTCGCGCGCCAGCACGTCGCCGCCCTGCTGCGAACGGTCGCCGTCGAGCGGTCCGGTGGCCAGGCAGATCGGAGCCTGGCCGATGTTGCGGTCGTACAGGTAGGTGGTCGGCAGGTCGCGCAACACATCGACCTTGGGCAGGTCGAGCGCCGCGCTCACGCGCAGCGTGCCCGGCACCACATTGACCGCGTAGCCGGCCGCCGAACTGAAGCTGCCGTTGATCGGATAGAAGCCCGGCAGGCTGGAGAGGCCGGCCGTGGTCGACAGCACGCCGTTGAAGCTCGCGCCGGTGTCGCCCAGGATCAGGCCGCTGATGCTGTAGGTGAAGAGCGGATTGGGAAAGCCGAACGGCCGCGTCGCACTGTTGGCAAACACCGTTGCCACCGGTTGCTGCGCGTAGATGAAGTGGTTGTCACCGGGCGTGACCGTGACCGTGCAGAGCCCCAGGTAGGCGCAGTGGTACAGGTTGGGCAGCAGGCCCGAGCCCGCCACGCCGCCGCGGTTTTCACCCACCCAGGTGTAGGCCCAGATGCGCCAGGGCGCGCCACTCAGGGTGTTGGGGCCAAGGTTCTGGAAGCGGGCGGCCGCCACCAGGTCGGCGCCGCTGGTGCTGCTGACGCTGCCGTTGAGCGAAAGATCCTGGCTGAGCGTGCGCACGAACACCGTGTCGGCCGCCATCGAAGTGGCCGACAGCAGCTGCGGCTGGTTGCCTGCCGCGTCGTAGCCGATCACCGAGGCCGAGCCGAGCGTCAGCGCGTTGGCGTCCACGTATTCGAAGCGTCCGGCCGCGCCGCCGGCGACCACGCCGACATCGTTGCCCGCATTGCCGAGCAGCACGCTGCCTCCGGTGGAACGCGCCAACAGCGTGCCGGCCGCGATGTTCGCGCCGGCGGCCTGCGTGATGTTGCCGGCGCTCACCAGGCCGAGCTGGGTGGCCGACACCGGCGCGCCGAGCGTGATGTTGCCGCCCCCGCCGTTCTGCAGCGTGAGCGCCGAGCCCAGCGCCAGCGGCCCCACCACGTCGATGTTGCCGGCGTGCGCGTTGCTGCCAGCCACGAGCGTGGGCGCGCTCAGGCGCGCCAGCTCGGCGG
>Ga0075363_100000825_pt1 | contig 10740 bp, 11 predicted proteins | sample EndMetdeltDD1763_FD_71470 | JGI IMG/M metagenome (GOLD analysis project Ga0075363, IMG submission 71470) | Populus endosphere microbial communities from Tennessee, USA - Endosphere MetaG P. deltoides DD176-3 | ecosystem: Host-associated > Plants > Roots > Endosphere | place: USA: Tennessee...
CTCGAGTGCTTCATGGACGAGATGGCGCTGGCGGCGGGCAAGGATCCGCTGGAATTCCGCCGCGCCCTGCTCAAGGACCATCCTAAGCACCTGGCCGTGCTAAACGCGGTGGCCGAGCGCGCCGGCTGGGGCAAGCCGGCCGCGCCGGGCGTGTTCCGCGGCCTCTCGCAGCACATGGGCTACGGCAGTTACGTGGCCGCGTGCGCCGAGGTGTCGGTGAGCGACAAGGGCGAGCTGAAGATCCACCGCATCATCGCGGCGACCGACTGCGGCAACGCGGTCAACCCGGCGCAGATCGAGCGGCAGATCGCCGGTTCCTTCGCCTACGGCCTTTCCGCCGCGCTGTTCGGCGAGATCACGGTCAAGGACGGGGCGATCGTCGAGAAGAACTTCGACACCTACCGCATCATGCGCATCGCCGAGATGCCCAAGGTCGAGTGCATCGTGATGCCTTCCGGCGGTTTCTGGGGCGGCGTGGGCGAGCCGACGATTTTCGTCGCCGCGCCCGCGGTGCTCAACGCGATTGCCGCGGCGACCGGCAAGCGCATCCGCAACCTGCCGATCAAGGACCAGGACCTGCGCAAGGCCTGATCGGCAAGGCAAAGCGGCAGCAGCAGTCGTAAAGGTCATGGGCGCGATAGAATCGCGCCCATGACCACAATTACCCGCCCCTCCGGCCGCAGCGCCGACCAGCTGCGCCCCGTGCGCATCACCCGCAACTACACCCGCCACGCCGAAGGTTCGGTGCTGATCGAATTCGGCGACACCAAGGTGATCTGCACCGCCAGCATCGAAGACCGCGTGCCCGGTTTTCTCAAGGGCAAAGGCCAGGGCTGGATGACCGCCGAGTACGGCATGCTGCCGCGCTCGACGCATTCCCGCATGGACCGCGAGGCCGCGCGCGGCAAGCAGTCCGGCCGCACGCAGGAAATCCAACGCCTGATCGGCCGCAGCCTGCGCGCCGTCACCGACCTGACCGCCTTGGGCGAGCGTACCTTGCAGCTGGACTGCGACGTGATCCAGGCCGACGGCGGCACCCGCACCGCGAGCATCACCGGCGCGTGGGTGGCGGCGCGCGACGCGATCGCCAAACTGCAAGCGAGCGGCGCGATCACCGGCAACCCGCTCAAGGACCACGTCGCCGCCATTTCGGTAGGCATCTACGAAGGCATGCCGGTGCTCGACCTGGACTACCCGGAGGATTCGAACTGCGACACCGACATGAATATCGTGATGACCGGCGCGGGCCATTTCGTCGAGATCCAGGGCACCGCCGAAGGCGCGGCCTTCACGCGCGTGGAAATGAACGCGCTGCTCGACCTGGCCGGCAGCGGCATTCGCGACCTGATCGCGATGCAGAAAGCAGCATGAAGCAACTGGTCATCGCCTCCAACAACGCGGGCAAGCTGCGCGAGATCGCCGCGATCCTCGCGCCCCTGGGGATCGCGCCGGTGCCGCAGTCGCAACTGGGCGTGCCGGAAGCCGACGAGCCCTACCCCACGTTTGTCGAAAATGCCCTGACCAAGGCGCGCAACGCCGCGCGCCACACCGGCATGGCCGCGCTGGCCGACGACTCGGGCATCTGCGTCAACGCGCTGGGCGGCGCGCCGGGGGTGATCTCGGCGCGCTACGCGGGCGAACCGAAGTCCGACGAGCGCAACAACCAGAAGCTGGTCGCGGCCCTGGCCAATCAGGCCGACCGTGGCGCCTATTACTACGCCACGCTGGTACTGGTGCGCCATGCCGACGACCCGCAACCGCTGATCGCCGAAGGCCGCTGGGCGGGCCAGGTGCTCGATACACCGCGCGGCGCGCACGGCTTCGGCTACGACCCCTATTTTTTCCTGCCCGATTTCGGCGTGACCGCCGCCGAGATGGCGCCGGAGCAAAAAAACCAGGTGAGCCATCGTGCCCTCGCCTTGCGCCGCCTGGCCCTGCTGCTGCAGGAGCAGCCGCTGTAGCGTCGCTGCCTTACCGCGCGACGCTGATTGCCCCCATCATGATTCCCATCGTCCCGGTCGGCCAGACAGGCAAGGCGTCCGCGCAGGCGCCGCGCGACGTGGTGGCAGCGCACAACCAGCCGGGCGCGATCCGCTTGGCAAGCCTGCCGCCGCTCTCGCTCTACGTGCATTATCCGTGGTGCGTGCGCAAGTGCCCCTACTGCGATTTCAACTCGCATGCCGCCGATGCGAACGCGGCGTTGCCCGAAGCGCGCTACATCGACGCGCTGATCACCGACCTGGAACTCTCGCTGCCGCTGATCTGGGGCCGCCGCGTGCACACCGTATTCTTCGGCGGCGGCACGCCCAGCCTGATGTCGCCCGCCGGCTTTGACCGCCTGATGGGCGAGCTGCGCGCGCGCCTGAACCTGGAAGCGGACGCCGAGATCACCCTGGAAGCGAACCCCGGCACCTTTGAGGCGGAAAAATTCCGCAGCTTCCGCGCCAGCGGCGCCAACCGCCTGTCAGTAGGCATCCAGAGCTTCAACCCCGCGCATCTGCAGGCGCTGGGGCGCATCCATGATGCAGACGAGGCAAAGCGCGCAGTCGAGATCGCGGCGGCACATTTTGATAATTTCAATCTCGACCTGATGTACGCCCTGCCGGGGCAAAGCGTGGAACAGGCGCGTACGGATATCCAGACGGCGCTGGCCTATGCGCCGCCGCACCTCTCGGTGTATCACCTGACCCTGGAAGCCAACACCTACTTCGCCAAGTACCCGCCGGCGTTGCCGGATGACGACGCCGCCGCCGACATGCAGGAGATGATCGAGAGCACCCTGGGAAGCGCGGGTTACGCGCACTACGAGACCTCGGCCTACGCGCAGCCCAAGCGCCAGAGCAAGCACAACACCAACTACTGGCGCTTCGGCGATTACCTGGGAATCGGCGCGGGCGCGCACGGCAAGCTCTCGTTCGCGCAGCGCATCCTGCGCACCGTCAAGCTGAAGAACCCGGAAGGCTACATGGCCGGCTGCGAGGCGGGCACGCCGCTGGCCGAAGAGCGCGAACTCGGTACGAAAGAACTGCCTTTCGAATTCATGCTGAACGCCCTGCGTCTGACTGACGGGTTCGAGACCGCGCTGTTCACCGAGCGCACCGGGCTGCAGATGTCCGCGATCAGCCGCGAACTGGACGCCGCCGAGACCCGTGGCCTGATCACCCGCGACCATCTGCGCATCGCGCCGACCGAACGCGGCCGGCGCTTCCAGAACGACCTGCTGGGGATGTTCCTGTAACTTAAGCCGCCGTGGTTTCGGCGACGCGGAACGAGGCGATTGCCGCGCTCATCTGCGCGGCGATGCCGGCCAGTTCGCGTGCCGCGCGTGCCGCGTCGTGCGCGCCCGCGGTGTTGTTCTCCGACATGCGCGCCACGCCGTCGACCTGTTCGCCGATGCTGGTGCTGGCGGTGGACTGCTCGGCCATCGCGGTGGAAATGTCGCCGACCACCACCGAGACCTCGCCGGCCTGGGCGTTCATCTGCGCGATCGAGGTGCCGGCGCTGCGCACCTGGGCTTCGCCTTCGCTGACGTGCTGCACGGTCTGGCGCATGCCGGCCACCGCGGCCGCCGAAGCGGTCTGGATGGTCTGCACCATGCCGTTGATTTCCTGGGTCGAATTGGCGGTGCGCTCGGCCAGCTTGCGCACTTCGTCGGCCACCACCGCAAAGCCGCGGCCGTGCTCGCCGGCGCGCGCCGCCTCGATGGCCGCGTTCAGCGCCAGCAGGTTGGTCTGCTGCGCAATCGCGGTGATCAGGTTGGCGATGCCGGCGATCTTCTTGGTCTGGGTCCCGAGGTCCTCGAGGGTCGCGGCCGACTGGTTGACCGACTCCATGATGTGGCCGATGCGCTCGACCACCTGCTCGATCGCCACCGCGCCGGATGCGGCCAGGTCCTTGCTCTGGCGGGTCAGCGCGCTGGCTTGCGCCGCGTGTTCGCTGACACCCTTCACGTTGGCGCCGACTTCCTCGACGGTGGCCGCCATGCTGGATGCCGCTTCGCTCTGCACCCGCGCGCCCTCGGCGAGCGCGTCGGCGGTGCCGGTCATGTGGCCGGAGGCCTCGGTCACGGCCTGGGCGTTGCCGCGGATGCCGGTGATCAGGGTGTTGAAATTTTCCGCCATGCGGTTGGTCTCGCCGGCCAGCACGTGCAACTCGTTGCGGCTGGCGGCATGCACGCCGGTCTGCGGGATGCGCGTGGTCAGGTCGCCGGCGCCGATCCGGCGCAGCGCCTGCGCCACGCTGCTCAGCGGTTTCAGGCGCGCAGCCACGAAGGCGTACAGCAGGCCGACCAGGAACAGCGCCGCGAAGGCGCCGGCGGCGGCCAGCAGGTTGCGCAGCGCGCGGCTGTCGCGCATGTATTCGTCACGAAAGGTGCCGCCGGCCACCACCCAGCCGCCCCAGGAGGCGGTGCGCTCGAAGCTCAAGAGTCGGTCGCGCACGTTGCCGGTGGCATCGGCCATCTGGAAGTTGATGTCGCCCAATTTCTGCTCGAGCAACGGGGCCAGCACGCCGGCGGTGCCGGCGCCGTCCTTGAACTCCAGCACCGGCTTGCCGGCCAGCGTGGGGTGGAAGACGAAGTTGCCCTTGTCGCCGCCCTGGGTGCCCACCACGTAGGCAAAGCCGGTCTCGCCGAAACGGATCTGCGCGATCGACTTGGCCAGCGCGGCCAGGGTATCGGTCAGGTCGAAACCGACATACAGGATGCCGATCACCTGCCCGCCGCCGTCTCGCACCGGCACGTACTTGGCCATGTACTCGCGGCCGAACAATCTGGCGCGGCCCAGGTAGCTCTCGCCGGCCATCATGCGGGCATAGGCGGGATGGGTCTTGCCCAGCATGGTGCCGATGGCGCGATCGCCGTTTTCCTTTTTCAGGGAAGTGGTGACGCGCACGAAGTCGTCGCCGCTGCGCGCGAACACGGTAGCGTTGCCGCCGGTGAGCTTGGTGAAGGCGTCGACCTTCTCGAAATTCAGGTTCAGCACCTCGGTGCCGGTTTTCATCGTCGGGGCGTCGATCTGGCCGACGCGCACGGTCTTGGCCGCATCCAGGGAAAGCCCCTGCGGGAACATGCCGGTGAACACCGTGGCCAGCTTGTCCGTGGAGGCGACCGAGATGTCGTAGGTGATGTCCAGGGTGCGCTTGAGGCCGGCCAGTTGCTGACGCAATTCCAGCTCGGCCTGGCGTTCCATCGTTTGCGCACTATAGGTAGAGGAGAACGCCGCCAGGCCGCCGACCACCAGCAGGACCAGCACGGCCGCGATCCCGGCGACCTGCCGGCTTAACGGTAATTTGTTCAGACGACGCAGCATGACGACCTCGGCAAAAAGAATTCCACCCGCCTACGCTGGATGCACAGGGTCGGAAAAAGACATTCGAAGGAGGAGGTCAGTCTAGACGAGGCGCGCGGCGGGCCATCGCGCGAATAGCGCGGTAATAAGCGCCTAATTCCGGCCGTGCCCGCCTGCATCCGGACCACGCGCCGCACAAACAAAAACCGCCGCGCGGCTGAGCCGGGCGGCGGATATCAGGAGATACTGCCGATCAGATGCTAAGCAGGCGCGCGCTGGTGTAGACCGCCTCACCGACCGTGTCGGACACGGTGCGCAGCGGGTTGTCGTCGCGCACCGCGGCGCTCTTCGGGCTCACCTGCAGCTCGTTGTTGACCTTTGTTACGCCTTCGATCCCCAGCGCCAGGCGACTGGCGCGCTCCTTGGCAGCCATGGAGGAGACGTTGCCCTTCAGGGTCACCTCGCCCTTGTCGGTGGAAACGTCCACCTTGAAGGCGCTGAGATTGGCATCCTTGAGCAGGTCGGCCTTGACCGAGGCGGTGATCACCGAGTCATCGACCACGCTGGCCACCTTGCCCGAACCTTCCCTGGCCTTGGCGGCGGCGTCGCGCACCGCATCGCCAGCCTTGTCGGCCATCTTGCCGGCACCTTCCTCAATCTTTTTGCCGGCGTCCTGCATGGCAGCGCCTGCCTTGTCGGCGCCGCTTTCCATTTTCTTGCCGGCGACGCTGGCCGCCTCATTGGTCTTGTCGATGGCGCGGTCGACCTTCTGGCCGACCGTCTGGCCGTTCTCGTCGGTCTTGCTGCAGCCGTAGGTGGCCAGCATCACGCCCAGCAGGGCCATGATCATCAGAACGGTAAATGCGCGGTTCAGGGTTTCCATGATGCTCTCCGATCAGTCCAGTTCGGTCGGCCAGGTGAGGTGCACGTCACCCGGGCGGCTGCCGACAGTGACATTGCGGGTCTGGGTCACGCCCTTGTAGACGGCGGTGACCGTGTACTGGCCAGGAGGAATCTGCGCGTAGACCAGCGGCCCCGCGTCGTTGATGTGCAGCACTTGGGCACCGCCCCTGCGCACCGACACGTCGTCGGCGACGATGTAGTGGCCGTTGCGGGCAGACAGCACCAGGCGCATCGAATAGGCGCCGACCTGGCTTTCGATCTTGTCGCGCTCCTCGTCGCCGATGCCGCCGGAGACGATCGCATAGACCTGCTGGCCGGCCAGCGCGACTACCGGCGCCGAACCAGGCTGCGCGGCGCTCACCGGCAGGGCCATCGCAGCGGCCACCACGGTGGCCAGCACGGCCAGGCGCGCGGCGGGATGGGAAATCAGGGCGGTGTTCATGTGGGACTCCTGTCTGGTACGTGAGTACCTGCTATTACATGTCCACATTTTGCCGCCGCGCCCTGGCCGGCAATACCGGCGCTGTGCCGATTCGCGTGTCAGAGACAACCGACAAGGCACCCGGCGCGGCCGCGCCCGGGAACGGCTCAGCCAGCCGCGGCGCGCACCGGCACGGTGCCGTGGGGTTGCGGCCCTACTGCCGGTACAGTGACCAGACCCGGCGCGGCCGGCGTTGCTTCGGCAGGGGCATCGGCTGCCACAGCCAAGGCCAATGGCAGGCGCGCCCGCACCCGGGTGCCACGCCCCGGCGCGCTGTCGATTTCCAGCGCACCGTTCAGGCCCATCATGCGCTGGCGCATGCCGGCCAGGCCGTGCGACTTGGGGCGCACCTCGCCGCGCACGAAGCCCACCCCGTCGTCCTCGATTTCCAGCGCGGCGGTATGGCCGTCGCACTGCAGGCTGATGCGGATGTGTTTGGCGCGCGCGTACTTGGCGGCGTTGGTCAGCGCCTCCTGGGTAATGCGGAACAGCGCGATCGAGGCGTCCTCCGGGAGAGTGACGTCGTCCTCGGGCAGGTCCAGTTCCATCTCCCAGCCGTTCTGCTCCTGCACCTGGTCGGCGTATTCGTTCAGCGCCACCACCAGACCGAAGCTGGTCAGCGAGGTGGGGCGCAGGTTTTCGATGATGCGCCGCTTGGCCTGCACGCCCTGGTCGAGGTTCTTCAGCGCGCGGGCGAGTTTTTCGGCAAGCGGCGCCTGCTCGGGCGTGAGGTGCTGGCGCACCCAGGCGACGTCCATCTTGCTGGCGGTGAGGATGGAACCGAGTTCGTCGTGCAGTTCGCGGGCCAGTGCCGACTTTTCGTTCTCGCTGACCTGCTGAATGTGGATGGCCAGCGTCTCCAGTTGCGCGGAGCGCTCGGCCACCAGCCGGTCCAGGCGCGCCTGCTCTTCCAGCAGGTCCTCCTTCTTGCGCTGTTCCAGGGCCCAGTCGCGCTTGAGCCAGCGGAACAGCACCCCCAGCAGCACGATATTGAGCGCCACCACCAGGGCGACGGCAAAGCGCGAGATGTTGCGGTCGAATTCCCAGCTGCCGATCATCGCGGCGGTGCGCACGCGCTCGCGCTGCTGCAAGCTGGTCACCAGGCTGCGGATCTGGTCCATCTTTTCCTTGCCGATGTTGCTGCCGGTAATTTCCCCGGCGGCTTCAAGCCTGCCCTCGCGCACCAGGTTGATGGTCAGTTCCATCTCGGAGGTCTTCTCGCCGATCAGCCGCACCAGGACGGCAAAATCGCGCGGCGCCTGCGGGTCGGCCGAGCGCTGGAAGTAGTCACGCAATTCGGCGCTCAGGGCGGCGATTTTCGGCTGCACCGCGCGGTAGGAATCCAGGTAGTTGTCGCGCTTGGTGAGCAAAAAGCCGCGCTGGCCGGTTTCGGCGTCCGCGACGTAACCGAGCAGTTCGGCCAGCCTGGCCGAGACCCGCATTTCGGTCAATGCCGAGGTATAGCCGGTCTGCAGGCGCTGGTGGCCGATTTCGGAGGCAAACAGGACGGTGACGCAAATCAGGATCGAGCCGGCGAGCGCGAGCTCCCAGCGCCAGCGGCCGCGCAGGTTCTTGGAATTGATCATGGGCTATGTTCGCATGAATGCCTACAGCCTGCTGTCGGTCCTGTCCTACAAGAAATAACGGCGCGCACCGACTGCCGCAAAGGGCGCTAAAGCGCAAATTACAGGCATCGCGGTTGCTGCGCCAGCGCGCCAGCCGCCAAATCCCCTTACCAACACATTCAAAGCGGAGAAGACCATGCTCAAGTGGGCCCTCATATTCGCGGTGATCTCGGTGATCGCCGCCATTTTCGGCTTTACCGGCATCGCCGCGGGGGCGGCGGGCATCGCCAAGATCCTGTTCGTGGTGGCCTTGGCCATTTTCCTGATTTTCCTCGCCCTTGGCCTGTTTGTGGTCAACAAGGTCGCGGACTAAACCACCCCCGCCGGCCTGCCCCTGCGACCGGCGGACGCTACCCGCCGGCCGTTCACGATATTTTAAAACCGACTCAAGGACCCCATCATGGACATGAAAGTTGCCAAATCCAAATCCGACCCGACTCCCGAAGTGGCGGAAATCCGCCGCCAGGCGCGCCAGCAGATCGAGGACGGCGCGGTCACCCAAGCCTACGCCGCCGACCGCGAGGAAGTGCTCAAGCTGCTCAACGAGGCGCTGGCCACCGAGATCGTCTGCGTGCTGCGCTACCGCCGCCACTATTTCATGGCCAAGGGCATGAATGCCGAGCCGATCGCCGCCGAATTCCTGGTGCACTCCAATGAAGAGCTCGGCCACGCCGACAGCCTGGCCGCGCGCATCGTCCAGCTGGGTGGCGAGCCGGAACTCAATCCGGACAACCTGAGCAGCCTGAGCCACGCCGAATACGTGCCGGTGAACAACCTCAAGGACATGATCAAGGAAAACCTGGTCGCCGAGCGCATCGCCATCGACAGTTATGGCGCTATGATTCGCTATATCGGCGACAAGGACATCACCAGCCGCCGCCTCCTGGAACAGATTCTGGCCGTTGAGGAAGAACACGCCGACGAGTTGGCCGACCTGCTGACGCAAAATTAATTAAAAACATCTAGGGAGCCGTTTTGAGCACACCACCGCTAATTCGCATACTTTTGGCAGACGATCACCAGATCGTCCGCGCGGGCTTGAGCCAGTTCATCGCCGAACAGGGCGACATGAAGGTCGAGGCCGAAGCCGCCAGTGGCGACGACGTGATTGAACTGGTGCGCAAGCAGGAGTTCGACGTGCTGCTGCTGGATATTTCGATGCCCGGAAAGAACGGCATCGACACCCTGCGCATCGTGCGCCAGTCGCGTCCCGCATTGGCCGTGCTGATGCTCAGCGGCTATCCCGAGGAACACTACGCGGTGAACCTGCTGCGCTCCGGCGCTTCCGGCTACATCGCCAAGGATGCGCCGCCGGAAGAGATGATCCGTGCCATCCGCGTCGTTGCGCGCGGCAAGCGCTACCTGAGCGAGAACGCCGCCGACCTGGTCTCCGCCGAACTGGCGCGCCCGGAAGGATCGGCCAAGCCGCTGCACGAGACACTTTCGGAACGTGAATTCCAGATTTTCCGCAAGCTGGCGGCCGGACAGAGCGCCACCGAAATCGGCAACGAACTGAACCTGAGCGTCAAGACGGTGAGCACCTACCGGGCACGGGTATTGGAAAAGATGCACCTGAAAACCAATGCGGACCTGACCTACTACGCCATCAAAAACGCATTGCTCGAATGATCGCCGCGCATGTCCGCCAGACCCAACCCTCATGATGCCTCGGGCAGCCAAGGACGCGATGACCCGCGCGCCGGCCTGCCGGGCCAGGCAAGCGGCTATCCCGAAGGCGCGATGACCCGCGCGCTGCAGATTTTCCTGATCGAGGATTCCGCCGAGATCCGCGAGGCGCTCACCCAGACCCTGGAATCGAGCGGCCGCATGGTGGTGGCCGGCTATGCGGACAACGCCGACGACGCCATCGCCGCGCTGGACCGCGAGCCGATCGACGCGGTGGTGATCGACCTGCACCTGCGCGAAGGCTCTGGCCTGCAGGTCCTGGCGCATCTGGCGGAGTCGGGCAATCCGCGCCATATCCTGCGCATCGTACTGACCAACCACAACGCGCCGATGTTCCGGCGCGCCACCGAGAAGCTGGGCGCCGACTATTTCCTCGACAAGTCGATGGAATTCGAGCGCGCCGTCGAGATCCTCGCCAGCCACGCCGCCGCGCTCAAGTAGCGCGTCCGCCAGCCACTGGCAGGCCCGCCCGGGCCGCATGCGCGCCGGCCGGCGCATCCGCCGCAACACCTCGCACCTCGCACCTCGCACCTCGCACCTCCCCGCGCCAGCCACGCCGACGCCGCGCCCGCGCGCCCGTGTGGGATTGCGCCGACACGCCTTTCAGCCCTTGCCGTATGCCGGGCACGCGGCCCGCTCCCTAACATGGAGTCCATGCATCGCGTCAGTCGAAACCTGCGATACACCTGACGCAACAAGCAGACAGATCAACGCTCAAGGAGATTGCCATGCTTCACTACGCAGCGGTATTTTTGCT
>Ga0075363_100000827_pt1 | contig 10736 bp, 13 predicted proteins | sample EndMetdeltDD1763_FD_71470 | JGI IMG/M metagenome (GOLD analysis project Ga0075363, IMG submission 71470) | Populus endosphere microbial communities from Tennessee, USA - Endosphere MetaG P. deltoides DD176-3 | ecosystem: Host-associated > Plants > Roots > Endosphere | place: USA: Tennessee...
AAAAGGGCGCCACTGGCGCCCTTTTTCGTTTGTGGCGCGCGCTCTTGCAGCTCGCAGCCTTCGGGAGGATAATTTCCAGGTCGGATGCATTTTCTGGGCGACAACCCGGATGCCCGCCCCGGCGAAGATGCCGTGCTCCGTGGCCCCGGAGGGAGGTGTGCCATGACAAGCTACATCGTGCTGATGAACTGGACGGAGCAGGGCGCGAAGAACGTGCGCGACTCGCCGAAGCGGCTCGATGCCGCCAGGAAGCAGCTTGGCGACATGGGCGGCTCGTTCAAGGCGTTCTACCTGACGATGGGTGAATACGACATGGTGGCGGTGGTCGAAGCACCCGACGATGCCGTCCTGGCACGTTTCTCGCTGATGCTTGCGGCGGCCGGCAACATACGGACGCGGACGCTGAAAGCCTTTCCCGAATTCGCCTACCGCGAGATCATCTCGTCGCTTGGATAGCAAGCGGCAGGTTTGAAGGCGATGACAAGGGTATCCGGCCTGACGGCGCTTTGCCGCAGGACAGGACGCTTCGCCGTGATAGACTGCGGCCAGGGGAACGCGATGAAGAAAGTCTCGATACTGGCTGCCAGCCTTGCCTTGATATCGTCGATGCCTTTCGCCGCAGGTGCTGCCGCGCAAAAGCCGGTCGGCATGGCCAATCCGGCATCCGCCCATTGCGGCGAGATCGGCGGGCGCCTGGTGATCAGGAAGGACAGAGCCGGCAACGAATACGGGTTTTGCCGGCTGCCCAAAGGGCGCCTGTGCGAAGAGTGGGCGCTGTTTCGCGACAACAAATGCATCGGGCCAAAGGCGGCGATGGGCGGCAAATGAAATGCGCGCTGTCATAGGGTGAGATGATGTCCGAAACACATTCGCATCTTTGGCCCGGCGTGCCGCTCGCCCTTGGCTCGGCCGCTCTGTTCGGCGCGACGCCGCCGCTTTCCAAGCTGCTGCTCGATGCCGTGAACCCCTTCATGCTGGCTGGCCTGCTCTATCTCGGCGCCGGTCTCGGCCTCGCTCTCTATCGCTTGCTTCGCGGCAAGCAGGCGGCGGCTGGCGAACCGCAACTGGCCGCCCGGGATATCCCTTGGCTGGCGCTTGCAATCGGCATGGGTGGCATCCTCGCGCCGGTGCTGTTGATGTTCGGCCTCAGCCTCAACACGGCATCCAGTTCAGCGCTGCTGCTCAACCTGGAAGGGTTGGCGACGATGGCGATCGCCTGGCTCGTCTACCGCGAGAATGTCGACCGGCGCCTGCTTTTCGGCGCCTTCGCCATCCTGGCGGGCGCGGTGCTGTTGTCGTGGGACGGCGGCGGCGTTGCCTTCAACCCGGGCGCCCTGCTGGTGGCGGGGGCTTGCGTGGCCTGGGGGCTGGACAACAATTTCACGCGTAGGATTTCAGCCACCGACCCCGTGGTGATCGCCATGCTGAAAGGCCTGGTGGCGGGTGCAGCCAATGTCGGGTTGGGGCTGGCTGCCGGGGCGTCGTTTCCCACGACGCCCATTGTCGCGGCCACGGCCGCGGTCGGCTTCCTCGGCATCGGCGTCAGCCTGGTGATGTTCATCCTGGCGCTGCGCCATCTCGGGACGGCGCGCACAGGCGCCTATTATTCGCTGGCTCCGTTCATTGGTGCGCTGCTGGCCATCGCCATGCTGGGCGATGCCGTCACACTCAAGCTGGGGATCGCGGGGCTTCTGATGGGCGTCGGCCTGTGGCTGCATCTGTCGGAACGCCACGACCATGAGCATGACCATGAGGCGCTGGAACACGAGCACAGCCATGTGCATGACGAGCACCACCAGCACGATCATGACGGGCCTGTGAGTGAGCCGCATTCGCATTGGCACCGGCATGCGCCGATGCGCCACCGGCATCCGCATTATCCGGACCTGCATCATCGGCATAGCCACGGCTGAGCATGCCAAGATCATGCTCAAGCAAACACCCAAGCCTGAACTGACCGTCTGGTACAACACGCGTTGCCCTGTCTGCGATGCGGGCATCATCTGGCAAAAGCGGCGGCTGATCGAAGCGGTCAAGGCCGGGCGGATCGAGTTTCGCGACATCAATCTGGAGCCGGCGGCGCTTGGCCGTTTTGGCGCCTCGCTGGAAGACATCCGCCGCCGGCTGCACGCCACCGACGCGGCCGGCCGGCTGCTGGTCGGCGCCGATGTCGCGATTGCCATATGGCGGGCGACACCGGGCGAGGGCTGGCTGGCCACGCTTTTCGGCAATCCGATGGCCTTGCCGCTGACACGCCTTGCCTATGATCGCTTCGCCGACCTGCTCTACGCCTGGAACCGGCGCAAGGGCCGCTGGTAATCCTTGTCTTGCCTGTCGCCTCTCGCAGCGTTGACTTCAATCAATGCTGCCCCGCTCGATAGCACCGACTATGGAACCATCACTTTTGATGAGGGTCTGGGATGGAGAAGATCGACTTCAAAAAAATCATGAAGGCGTTCTGGCAGCCTCCTGCCGGTGTGTTTTCCCTGGTCGATGTTCCCAAGCTGCAGTTTGCGATGATCGACGGCAAGGGTGACCCGAATACCTCCGAAGAATACCGGCATGCGATCGAATGGCTCTACTCGGTGAGCTATCCACTGAAGTTCATGTCGAAAAAGGAACTCGGCAAGGATTATGGCGTGGCTCCGTTGGAAGGCCTCTGGTGGGCCGAGGACATGTCGAGCTTCCTGACGGGCGACAAGGATCTCTGGTCGTGGACCATGATGATCATGCAGCCGGACTGGATCCCAGCCGAAATGTTCGAGGCGGCTCTTGAAAAGGCGCGCGCGAAGCTCGGGCAGCCGCCCGAAAGTCTCAGATTGCAGTCCTTTCACGAAGGGCTGGCGGTGCAGATCATGCATATCGGACCCTATAGCGCGGAAGGGCCTACGATCCTGCGCCTGCATGAGGAATTCCTGCCCGCCAACGGTCTCGTCGAAAGCGGGAAGCACCACGAGATCTACCTGGGTGACCCCCGCAAGGCGGCACCAGAAAAACTGAAAACGGTGATCCGCCAGCCGGTCAAGAAACGATAGACCTGACGACACCGCAGGTCGAAGGGGCCTGAAGGTACCTTCGAGCCCGATGTCAGACGCTCGCGCAATGGTCGTCGACCCGCGAAGCGCCTTCTAGCCGCGTGTCCGGCGAACGCAAGCCTCTGGTTCCATGCCTCGATACATCGTAAGATATATCTTGACTCCGAAAGGGAAGCTGCTTAATTAAGATATATCGTAAGATAGAACTCAAGGAGCAAACATGCACAGACATAGTCATTTCGGCGAACGCATGTTCATGCACATGGCCGGCAAATTCGGTGGCAGAGGGGGCGGCGGCTTTGGTCCGTTCGGCCATGGCGGTCGTGGCGGCGGACGTGGTGGTCCGGGCGACATGTTCCGCGCCGGCCGCATGCTGGCCGACGGCGACCTCAAGCTGATCACGCTGTCGCTGCTGGCCGAGGCGCCGCGCCATGGCTACGACATCATCAAGGCACTGGAAGAGCGCACCAGCGGCATCTACAGCCCGAGCCCGGGCGTGGTCTACCCGACGCTAACCTTCCTGGAAGAGGCCGGCTATGCCGTCTCGTCGAGCGAAGGCAACAAGAAGGTGTTTTCCATCACCGAGGCCGGACAGGCGCATCTTGCCGACAATCGCGAGATGATCGACGGCGTGCTCGACCACCTCGAGCGCTTTGGCCGCAAGATGGCCAAGGCGCGCGATTGGTTCGGCTGGAACGATGATGGCGAGGACCGCCGCGGCGGCCGGGGCGGCCGTGGCGAGCGTTCGGAGACGCGCGACGAATTCCGCGCCATCCGCCACCGCCTGCGCGCTGCGCTGGGCGACATCGTCGATGCCCCGGCCGAAAAGCAGGCCGAGGCGATCGCCATTCTCGAAGCCGCGGCGGAAGCGCTGGAAGCGCTGACGCACCGCTGATCCAGGCGCAACAAACGCATGAAAAAAGCCCGGGGCGACCCGGGCTTTTTTGCGTCAGCGCAGATGCGGATCATTCCTTGCCGACATATTCGCTGATCAGCTTTTCGTTGCGGGCCTTCTCGATCTTGGCGGTCATCTCGGCCGACAGGCGCTCATCGGTGCGGTACTTGACCAGGTTCACGAGGCTGCCCGTGAGCAGAAGGATGCCCATGGCCCAGTAGCCCTTGGTCGACAGGTCGACTGGCGCCAGCCACAGCGACAGGCCGAGCATGAAATAGGCGGCTCCGACCGAGGCGGTGTTGAACATGATGTAGGTCTGATTGGCGTTCATTGGAGTTGTCCGTGGGTTCGATGGTGTTGGGTTGATGGAGTCAGGTCTGCAAAGACCGGTTTCAGTTGATGGTCTTCAGGCGCTCGAGCACGTCCCTGGCGCGCACCCTCACCGCCGGACCGTGTCCAGCATCGGCAAGGCGATCGCGGATCGCTTCGTGACGCAGTTCGCCGTCGATCTCGTCGAGAATGCCTGCCTCCTCGAACGGATCGCTGGCTGCCTTGATGCGGGCGAGCAATTCCTCGGCGTCGTTGAGGCTTGCCGAATGGCCGATCGACCTGACGAGGCGTGACTGCGCCTTGCGCTCGGCATCGATGGCGCGGGCCGAGATCATACCCTGGTTCAAGTCGATGATGCGGCGATGCGCCCGCTCCACCGAAACGCGCATCCGTAACGTCTTTTCGCCAAGGCTCTGCACCGTGGCGCGACGGACTTCGCGCTCATTCTCCAGTTCGGCGATGGCCGCGGCACCGCTTTCGGCAAGCCCGGTGTTGCCGGCGGCCAGCGCGCTGAGCGTGCGGCTTTCGAGATCGGCGTGGCGTCGTTCGAGCTGGTCGAGACCGGCCTGCTCGGCGCGCTGGCGAACGATCAGCGTGGCGAGTGTCTGCTTGGCGGCGGCAAGGCCCGTCTCGGCGTCGCGGATGCGTTGCGCCAGAAGGTCGATGGCGAAGCGATCCTTCAAGCCGTCCTCGGCCCGTGCGCTGGCGCCGTCGAGCAATGTTCTGATCAGGCTAAGCATGGTTCTTCTCCCTTCGAGTGTTGCCGTGAACAATGTTCACGAAGCCAACATAGCAGGAAATGAACATTGTTCAAGAGGGTTTTTGAACGCTGTTCACGAAATCCCGGATGTGGTAAACGGAGGGGCGATCGTGGTTCGAACAGCCCGGGCCGAGGGCACGGGCATCCATAAGGACAAGCATGGCACTGGACAGGGAAGAAATAGGCGAGCGGGTGCTGGCGATTGCCGAGGTGCTGCTCAACGAGGGCGGCATGGACAATCTGAAGGCCAGGACCATCGCCGAGCAGGCGGGCATTTCGGTCGGCTCGGTCTACAATCTGTTTTCCGACCTCGACGGGGTGCATCGTGCCGTCAACATGCGGCTACTCGAACGGTTGGGCGCGGCAGGGGCGGCGGCGATGGCCGATCTTTCCCAGCGCGGCATCACCGATGTGCGCCAGCGCCTGCTGGCACTGGCCAGCGCCTATGTGCGTTTCGTCGAGGCGCATCCGGGCAGCTGGCCGGCGCTGCTCGCCTTCAACAGGCGCCGTCCGACGCTGACCGAGCCGGATGCCTATGAGGCGCGGCTCGACCAGCTGTTCGAGATCATCGCCGGCGTGCTCGCCGGCGGCGACTTCGACCTCGACGACCACACGCGCCGGATCGCGGCCCGCACATTGTGGTCAAGCGTGCATGGCATCGTCACCAGCGGCTATGCCGGCAGGTCCGTTCGCCGGCAGGCCGACGAGATCGACCAGCAGATCGAGCTGCTGGTCGCCGTCTTCATCAGGGGGCTGGAGCACGGCGGCGCATTCGCGCATGCTGGGACAACAGCGTAGTGGCTTGACGTCGAGGGTTGACGCGTCGCTCGGATTCGCGAACGTGGCAGAGCGGGGCAATGAAGAGCCGGATGATGACGACAGTCAACGATTCTACTCCAGCAGCGCGGGAATTATATCTTGATCTCCTGGTCAGGATATTGCTCAACACCATTTACCGGGATCCCGCCATCAACCCGGGGGTCCGTCCGATGGTGGTCGAGCCGTTCAACCCGAAAACCCGCGCGATCGGCAAGGATTGGCCAACCCAGGCTCACACGATGGTCGGCCAGGCTCGCCTCGAGAGCTTGCGCAATCTATCGCAGCAGGTGCTGGACGACGGCATCGTTGGCGACTTCATCGAAACGGGCGTCTGGCGCGGTGGCTGCTGCATCCTGATGCGCGGGGTTCTTGCCGCGAACCAGATCCATGACCGCAAGGTCTATGTCGCGGACTCATTCGCCGGCCTGCCGGCGCCAAACGAAGAGCTCTATCCCCGGGATGCCGGATGGAACCTTAACGTGTTCAAGGAGCTGGCAGTCTCGCTGGAGACGGTCAAGGACAATTTCTCACGTTATGGGCTGCTCGACGAGCAGGTCGTGTTCGTGGAAGGGATGTTCAGCGACACGCTGCCGTCGCTGTCGGCCGGGCCGTTCGCGCTGCTGCGGCTCGATGGCGATCTGTACGAGTCGACCATTGTGGCGCTGAATTCCCTTTACCCCAAATTGTCCCGGGGCGGTGTTGTCATCATCGACGATCGCGCCCTCGATCCATGCCAACGCGCGGTGATCGATTTTCGCGATCGACACGGCATCACGGCACCGATGCAGGAGGTCGACTGGACCGGATCCTGGTGGCGCAAGGAATGAAAGTTGTTAGCGAACGCGACGGAGATAGCCGTTGACGTTCCACGTCACATTGGTGCCGAAGTGGTCGCAAAGGCCGGTGTCGATTTCATAGTTCTGTCCACGATCGCGCAAGAACAGCTCGACCGCACGGCGCGGGCCGCCCATCAGCCTGGCGACATATTCAGGGCCATAAAGATCGTCGACAATACCGTCCTCGACGACAATATACTCTCCGGTAACCAACCAACGATCGAAGAAGCGGAGCACGGCGAGCGTCGTCTCGCAATGATGGTCCGCGTCCTCGATGACGAACATCGGTCTGAGGAGGTTCTCCATCAGATCCGCCGGTAAGGTTGCCGCCAGGTTGCGACCGTCGCCACGATGAAACGTCACGTCCGGCACGCTGATCGAGGGCGGCGTGATGTCGATCGAGTGAATGACGCAGTCGACCCCGAAGCTGCGCAGGATATCGGCAAACCAGAGCGCGCTGCCGCCCCATTTGGAGCCGATCTCGATCAATGTCCGGGGCTTCTGCTGCCAAAGCAGCATTTGGTACAGCGCCAGATCGAATGGATTTTTGTAGGTGGGCACGCCCTTGTAAGTGTAGCGCATCGCGCCGTCTTGAATGCGCGCAAGCGGTGCACCAAGCAATGCACTTCCGATGGCAAGACGTTCAATCATACGGTTGTCCTTCAAGCCGACGTCAAACCCGATTATCCGGTATGCCGCCGAGAAAAAGCGTGAGCGGGACACTCTTCGATTGGCGGTTCAGAAGGCAGTTGCGGAAGAACTCGTTGGCCATGAACGGCTTACTGGTACGAAATATCGTCACCCATATTCAAGGACATTCATGGCAGGCAGCGGTATATTGCCGATCGCGATTGAATTCCCATGCGCCCCCCGCAACCCACACCGGTCACCAAGACAGGGGCGGAACAGTGAGAGGGGGCTGGAACGCGGCGGCACATTCGCGCATGCTGGAACAACAGCGCCGTGAATCGCGAACTGGGCAGGCCGCGATTGCAGGGCGAACAAGGAGATTTGAGCGATGTCTTTTTTGAAACGTCTTTTCGGCGGCGGCGGTGAAGCGGCCGAGCCCAAGAGTGCGGCACCCGCCAAGCAGGTCGAGCACAAGGGTTTCCTGATCAGCGCCACGCCCTACAAGAACGATGGCCAGTACCAGACGTGCGGCATCGTCTCCAAGGAGATCGACGGCGTGGTGAAAGAGCACAAATTCATCCGCGCCGACCGCTTCGCCGGCCTCGACGACGCCGTCGACATCTCGATCAAGAAGGGCATCCAGCTGGTCGATGAACAGGGCGAGCGGATGTTCGGCTAGGGCTCGGCCACGTGCCGCCAGCATAAATCCAGCTTATCATCACCCCTAGTTTTTGAAGACGTTACAGTGTCTTTCGCCATCTGTAGCTTCGACGCTACAGATGGGAAATGACTGGGATTTGGTGGGTCGATGCAGACACATGCGCGGGTGGTGATTGTTGGCGGCGGGTGCGTCGGCGCGGGCATCCTCTACGGTCTGGCGAAGCGCGGCTGGACCGACATCGCGCTGCTCGAACGCACGCAGCTGACGGCCGGCTCGACCTGGCATGCGGCCGGCCTCGTCCCGTCCTATGCCCGCAACATCAATATTGGCCGGATGATCAACAAGACCATCGAGATCTATGAAGGGCTCGAGGCCGAGACCGGGCAGCCGGTCGGCTGGCACAAATGCGGCCAGCTGCGCATTGCCAATTCCAGGGACCGGCTCGACGAATACAAGAGCTATATGAGCGTGGCCGAGGTTCAGGGCATGCGGGCGCATTTGCTGTCGCCGGCGGAGGCGAGGGCGCTCTGCCCGCTTCTCGACAACAAGCAGATGCTGGGCGCGCTCTATCATCCCGATGACGGCCATATCGCGCCGGCCGACGTGACCCATGCCATGGCCAAGGGCGCGCGGGATCTGGGCGCCAAGATTTATCTGAACACCGAGGTCACCGGCTTTCAGCGAACCGCCGGCGGCGAATGGCGGGTCCAGACGAACAAGGGCGACATCATCTGCGAGCATGTGGTCTGCGCGACCGGCAATTACGCGCGCCAGACCGGCGCGCTGCTCGGCCTCGACATCCCCGCCATCCCGATCCTGCACCAGTACTGGATCACCGAGCCCGTGCCGGAGATCGTCGAGCGTAAAAAGCAGGGACGCGCGGAAATGCCGATCCTGCGCGACGAGGGTTTCGAAGGCTATCTGCGCGAGGAGGGCGACGGCTTCATGTTCGGGCCCTACGAGCGCACCGAACACCTCAAGCTGTTTGCCGAGGATGGCGTTCCAGCCTGGTTCGGCGCCGATCTCGTCGAAGAGGATTTCGAGGCGGTGTCGTGGAACTGGGAGCAGGCAACGCAGCTCGTGCCGGCGCTGGGACGCGCCGGGATCAAGGCCAATGTCCGTGGCCCCTTCCAGATGACGGCGGATGAGCTTCCCCTGATGGGACCGGCCTGGGGCCTGCCCAATGTCTGGCTGGCCGAGGGCGTGCCGGGCGGCATATTGTGGGGCGGCACGATCGGTTATTATCTGTCGGAGCGGATCGTCGAGGGCGGCAACAGCCTCGACATCTCCGATCTCGATCCGCGCCGCTTCGGCGACTACGCCAACAAGGCCTGGACGCGCGAAAAGGTGCGCGAGGCCTGGGGCACGCATGCGGAGCAGAAATATCCGGGACAGGACATGCCCGCCGCCCGACCGCAGAAGACCGCACCGTCCTATGCGCGGCTGACCGAACTGGGTGCGGTCTGGGGCGTGCTCAACGGCTGGGAAATGCCCAACTGGTTCGCGCCCAAGGGCGTCGAGGCCAAGGACCAGTACAGCTGGCGCTGGACCGAAAAGGGCGTGTTCGTCGGCGAGGAGGTGCAGGCCGTGCGCAACGCCGTCGGCCTGGTCGAGATGACGCCGATGACCAAGTTCGAAGTGTCGGGGCCAGGTGCGGCCGCCTGGCTCGACAGGATTCTCGCCAACCGGTTGCCTGCGACCGGACGGGCCGTTCTGGCGCATCACCTCACCGCCGCCGGTGGCGTGCAGGCGGAATATATGGTGGCGCGGCTTAGCGACGATAGTTTCTACCTGATTTCGACGCCGCGCGCCGAGCGCTGGAATTTCGACGATCTCACAAAACTGCTTCCCGCCGATGGCAGCGTCAGCCTGAAGAACGTCACCAACGAGCGCGGCTGCTTCACGGTCGTTGGGCCAAAGGCACGCGAAGTTCTACAGCCGCTGACCGAGATCGACCTGTCGAATGCGGGCTTTCCCTGGTTCGGCGTGAAGAGCGGCAGCGTGGCGCTTGCCAGCGACGTGCGGCTGTTGCGCGTCAACTACGAAGGCGAGCTCGGCTGGGAACTCTATCATCCCATGGCCTACCAGCGGCAATTGCTCGACGCGATGCTGGGAGAGGGCGAGAAACATGGCATGCGCCTCGTCGGCCTGCATGCGCTGGAATCGCTGCGGCTGGAGAAATCCTACCGCGCCATGTATCGCGACATGAATCCCGAGCTCAACGCGCTGGAGAGCGGGCTTGAACGCTTCATCCGTCTCGACAAGGGCGATTTCGTCGGCCGCGACGCGGTCCTGAAATACAAGGCGAGGAACGATCAGCGCAGATCGGTGACGCTCAGAATAGAGACCGACGGCGCCAGCACGCTCGCTTCCGAAGGTCTGTACATCGGCGGCGAGCTGGTCGGGCGCATCACGTCGGGCGGCTATGGCTACACGCTCGGACATGATGTGGCGCTGGCGCTGCTGCCGGAACGTCTCGGCACGCCCGGCACGAGGCTCGACGTCGCGATCCTGGGAGAATGGAAGACCGCTGAGGTCATCGCGGATTCGCCCTATGATCCCACCTCGGCCAGGGCGCGGATGTAGCGCGCCCGCCATGAAGCGTTGATGCCTCAAACCGCCAGCGAATAGCCCAGATCGCGCAATGGCAGCTGGCGCAAGCGTTCTCCGGTGGCGGCGAAGATGGCGTTGCCAAGGGCTGGCGCCAGCGCCGGGAAGGCGGGTTCGCCCATGCCGGTCGGCGGATTGTCCGACTGGATGAAATAAGGAT
>Ga0075363_100000829_pt1 | contig 10723 bp, 6 predicted proteins | sample EndMetdeltDD1763_FD_71470 | JGI IMG/M metagenome (GOLD analysis project Ga0075363, IMG submission 71470) | Populus endosphere microbial communities from Tennessee, USA - Endosphere MetaG P. deltoides DD176-3 | ecosystem: Host-associated > Plants > Roots > Endosphere | place: USA: Tennessee...
GGTCATCGACGATCAGCAGCTTGCTTTCGACGTCAATGGACATGGGCAGACTCCAGTTGCAAGAGCAGGGCGCGAAGCTCGCGCAAGGGAAGCACTTGATCGGGGGAATGGAGGGCAATGGCCGCTTCGGGCATGGTGGAAATCTGGGCTTCGTTGGGGTCCTGGACGGCGGTGATGCCACCGGCCAGATGAATGCGCAGCAGGCCTTCGGCGCCGTCGTCGTTCGCGCCGGTCAGCAGAAAGCCGGCCAATGCCGGCCCGTAGGCGTCGGCTGCGGAGGCCATCAATACGTCGATCGAAGGCCGCGAAAAGCGTACCGGCGGCTCGCAGCTGAGCGAAAAGCGCCGGTTGCGCTCGATCGACAGATGGTAGCCGGGTGGCGCGAAATACATGTGGCCGGGCGCGAGCGGCATCTTGTCCGCGGCCTCGTGCACCGGAACCCGGAGGCGCTCGGCGAAGATCTCGGCCAGGTGGCTCTCATGCCCTTCAGGCAGGTGCAGGACCACCACCAGCGGAAGATTCCATGGCAGGGGAAGGTCGTGCAGCAACCGCAAGAGCGCCTCGATGCCGCCGGCGGAGGCGCCGAGCACCACGGCCTCGATGCGCTTGGGCGGAGACTGCATGGCGTTCGGTTTCATGTGGCCTTGCGGTAGATGCGCTCCGGCTTCGCATGCGCATCGAAACGTTCCGAATAGCTCGAAAAATCGATGCTCTCCTTGGCGCCCAGGCCCAGAAAGCCGCGGTGGCACAGCGACTCGTGAAACAGGCTCAGCGCGCGGTCCTGCAGCTCGCGGTTGAAATAGATGAGCACGTTGCGGCACGACACGAATTGCGTCTCGGCAAACACGCTGTCGGTGGCCAGGCTGTGGTCGGCAAAGATGACGCCGGCGCACAGCGAGGGGTCGAAACGCGCGGCTTCGTAGGCGGCCGTGTAGTAGTCGGAGAAAGAACTCCGCCCGCCGGCGCGCTGGTAGTTGGCCGTGTAGCCGCGAATCGACTCGATGGGAAAGATGCCCTGGCGCGCCTTCTCGAGCGAAGCGGGATTGATGTCGGTCGCATAGATCTGCGTGCGCGAGAGCAGGCCTTCTTCGCGCAGCAGAATCGCGAGCGAAAACACCTCTTCGCCGGTGCTGCAGCCCGCCACCCACACCTTCACCGAGGGGTAGGTGTGCAGGATGGGCACCACGTGCTGGCGCAGCGCCAGGAAGTAGGCGGGGTCGCGAAACATCTCGCTCACCGGAATCGTCAGGTATTGCAGCAGCCGGCCGAAGAGCCCCGGGTCGCGCAGCACCTTTTCCTGCAGGGCCGAAATGCTGGGGAGCCCGAGCTGCGCCAGTGCATGCAGCACGCGGCGCTTCTGCGAGGCGACGGTGTAGTCGCGGAAGTCGTAGCTGTACTTGAGGTAGATCGCCTCCATCAGCAGCCGCAGTTCGATCTCCGTGTTGCTCAGCGGAGACGGCAGGGGCGACGGCGTGGCGGTGCGGTTCACAGCCTCTCCATTTTCGGCATCCACACGCGCAGAAGCGAGAACAGGCGCTCCAAATCCACGGGCTTGGCCAGGTAGTCGCTGGCACCCGCGGCCAGGCATTGCTCGCGGTCGTCCTTCATGGCCTTGGCGGTGACGGCGATCACGGGCAGCTTCTCGAAGCGCCGGTCGGCGCGCAGCCGGCGCGTGGCCTCCAGGCCGTCCATCTCCGGCATCATGACATCCATCAGGACCAGGTCGATCTCGGGCACCTGCGCGAGCTTTTCGAGCGCCTCGCGGCCGTTGCGGCCGATCTCGACCACCGCGCCGCGCTGCTCCAGCGCGCTCGTCAGCGCAAAGATGTTGCGCACGTCGTCGTCCACCAGCAGGATGGTGCGGCCCTCGAAGATGCGGTCGCGTCCGCGCGCGGCCTTGAGCATGCCCTGGCGCTCGCTGGAAAGCTCGGCCTCCACCTTGTGCAGGAACAACGTCACCTCGTCGAGCAGGCGTTCCGGCGAGCGCGCGCCCTTGATGATGATCGAGCGCGAGTAGCGCTGCAGCTCGGCTTCCTCCTCGCGCGTGAGGTTGCGCCCGGTGTAGACGATCACGGGCGGGAACGAAACGATTTCTTCGGCCGCCATGCGCTTGAGCAGTTCGCCGCCCTGCATGTCGGGCAGGTGCAGGTCGGTGATCATGCAGTCGAACACGCGCTTGCGCAGCACGCCGAGCGCTTCTTCGCCCGAGCCCACGGCGATGATCTCGATGTCCTCGTCGCCGATGAGCCGGATCACGCTTTCGCGCTGCACGGCGTCATCCTCGACCAGCAGCACGGTCTTGACCTTCTGCGTGAGCTTTTCCTCGAGCCGGGCAAACACCTGCGTCAGTTCGGCGCGGGTGACCGGCTTCTGCGCATAGCCGATGGCGCCCATGTGCAGCGCGGCGGCCTGGGCGTCGTCGGCCGCCGACACCACGTGGATCGGAATATGGCGCGTCTCGGGCGAATCCTTCAGGCGCTGCAGCAGGTCCAGGCCGGTGCTGTCGGGCAGGCGCATGTCCAACAGGATGGCGTCGGGCAGAAGCTGCTGCGCCAGATCGAAGCCGTCGGCCGCGCCGTGCGCCACCAGGCAGCGGTAGCCGAGTTCGTGCGCCAGGTCGTAGAGGATGTGCGCGAACTGCGGCTCGTCCTCGATCACCAGCACTCGGCGCACCTGGTCGCGCGGCAGCGCGCGGTCGTCGGAAAACTGGGGTGGCGGGATCACCACCGGCGGCGCCGGCGCCGCTGGAACGGCACGCGAAGCGGAAGATGGGGAGGAGGGCCCGCGCGCCGGAGCAGCCTTGGCGGGAGTCGCGGCGGGCGTTTGCCGGGACGCCTGCGGTGCCACCGCCGGCAGCTGCAAGGTGAAGGTGCTGCCCTGGCCGGGCTGGCTCTGCAGCGCCAGCGTGCCGCCCAGCAGGCGGGTCAGATCGCGCGAGATCGACAGGCCCAGGCCGGTGCCGCCATACCGGCGGCTGGTGGTGCCATCCGCCTGGCGGAAGGCTTCGAAGATCAGCTCTTGCTGCTCGGGCGCAATGCCGATGCCCGAGTCGGAGACCGCAAACACCGCACCACCGTCGGGTGCGGCGGAAACCACCAGCGCCACCTCGCCGCTGTCGGTGAACTTGAGTGCATTGGACAGCAGGTTCTTCAGGATCTGCTCGACCCGGTGGCGGTCGGTCACCAGTGACGCAGGCACATCCGGATGCATCGTCAGCTTGAAGCCCAGGCGCTTCTCTGCGGCCAGCGGGCTGAAGGTGCGCTCCAGGCTCTGGGCGAGCTTGCCGGGCGCCACGTCTTCGATCACCACTTCGAGCTTGCCTGCCTCGACCTTCGAGATGTCGAGGATGTCGTTGATCAGCGTCAGCAGGTCGTTGCCCGACGAGTAGATCGACTCCGCGAACTTCACCTGCTCGGCGCTCAGGTTGCCCTGCGGGTTGTCGCCGAGCAGCTTGGCCAGGATGAGCGCGCTGTTGAGCGGCGTGCGCAGTTCGTGCGACATGTTGGCGAGAAATTCCGACTTGTAGCGGCTGGCGCGCTGCAGTTCGTCGGCGCGGTCTTCGAGGTCGCGCTGCACGCGGCGCAGGGCCGCATTGCGCTGGTCCAGCGCTTCGGTGCGCTCGGAGAGCTGGCTGTTGGTCTGCTCCAGCTCGGCCTGCTGGTTCTCCAGCATGGCTTGCGAGGCGCGCAGCGCGCGCGACTGTTCCTCGAGTTCCTCGTTGGCGGTGCGCAGCTCTTCCTGCTGTACCTGCAACTCTTCGTTGAGCTGCTGCGTTTCCGCCAGCGCGTCCTGCAGCTGTTCGCGGTAGCGTGCCGCCGCAAGTGAGGCGCCGATGTCGTCGGCCACCAGGTCGAGCAGTTCAATGGTCCGCCCATCGGGCGCGCCGCGAAGGCCGAGCTCGACCACGCCGTTCACGATGCCGTCGCTGGACACCGGCACCAGCAGCACGGCCGAGGGCGCCATCTCGCCCAGGCCTGAATTGACCTTCAGGTAGTCGGCTTGAATGGGCTCGATCAGCATGCGGCGCCTCTCGGCCGCGGCCTGGCCGACCAGGCTCTGGGTGGGCGAGAACACCTGCGGCGAAGCCTCGGCCTCCATCGAGAAGCCGTAGCTCGCGGCGCGGCGCAGCGTGCCATGCCGCTCGCGCACATACAGCGCGCCCACCGCGCTGCCCAGGCGCCGCGAGAAGAACGCGAGCACCTTGCGGCCCAGGTCGTTCGCGCTCAGTTCCCCGACCAGCTCGCCCACCATCTCGGTTTGCGCGCTGCGCAGCCAGGCTTGCTGCGCCAGCCGCTCGGCGTGCGCGGCCTGCTCCCGCAGCACCGCGTCATAGCTGTCCGAAAGCCGCATGAGCTGACGTCGGCCGAAGTAGGCCACCATGCCGGTGAACACCAGCGTGAAGATCAGGAATACGCCCACCACCAGCCAGCTGGTGCGGTTGGCCTCCTCGTTGCGCTGAAAACGCAGCCCTTGCTGGGTGTCCATGAAGGCCGTGAACTCGGCGCGCATGTCGTCGCTCAGCCGCTTGCCCCGGCCCTGCCGCACCAGCGCCTGATAGTCGCCGCCGTCGCGGCGCGCGGCGATCATCTCGCGCGCGAACTCATTCCACTCCGCTTGCAGCGCCGCGATGCGTCCGATCCGCTCGCCTTGCTGCCTGTTGTCCGAAACCTGCCCCTGGAGTGCCTCGATGTCGCCCTTGATCCTTGGCAGCGCGCTCTGGTAGGGCTCCAGAAAACTTTCCTCGCCGGTGATGAGGAAGCCGCGCAGGCCGGTTTCCATGTCGATGGTGCGGCGTTGCAGTTCGCTCGCGTTGCGCACCACGCGGTCGGTCTGCTCGACCCGGCTGATGGCCGACAAGAGGAACACGATCAGGCCCGCGAACACCAGCGCGCCGATCAGGCCGCCCAGCAGAGGCCACTTCAGGTTGCGGCTCAGCAGGCGTTCGAAATCATCGGGGTCGATCGCGGTGGGGGTTTTCATTCACAGAGGATTTGTAAGCAAAACTTTTGAAGTCTTGCCGAAAACCGAGGCCCTTCGTGTCGGAGAAGGCCCCGACAACGATTCTGCGGCACAGGCTGGAGCGGGTCGCTATACTGTTGTTTCATACAGTATTGCAGTGACCACGGATCTTTCCACAACGCCGCAGGCAGAGCCGCCCGATGCCCGCACGGTGTCCGTCAAGGCGCTGTGTGCCTTCGGTGCGAAGGCGGGCGACCTCGACCTGCGCTTCGTGCCCGCGCCCAGCGCGCTCGAGGGCATGGCCGGCCATGCACTGGTGCAGGGCCGGCGCGGCGAGGCCTATCAGAGCGAAGTGGCGCTCGTCTCGCACTGCGGCGCGCTCAAGGTGCGCGGCCGGGCCGACGGGCACGACCCGCGCGAGCCGCGCGTCGAAGAGATCAAGACCTTTCGCGGCGACTTCGATGCCATCCGCGGCAACCATCGCGCGCTGCACTGGGCCCAGGCCCGCACCTACGGATGGATGCTGTGCGAGCTGCACGGCTACGCGCGCATCACCGTCGCGCTGGTGTACCTCGACCTCGGCACCGGCGAGGAAACCGTGCTGGAAGAGCAGCACACCCGGGCTGCGCTGCAGGCGCACTTCGAACTCTTGTGCGCACGCTACAGCGCCTGGGCGCAGAGCGAAGCCGCGCACCATGCGGTGCTCGACGATGCGCTGGGCCGTCTCGATTTTCCGCATGGCAAATTCCGCGCCGGCCAGCGCGAACTGGCCGAGGCCGTGTACCGCGCCGCGGTGAACGGACGCTGCCTGATGACGCAGGCGCCCACCGGCATCGGCAAGACGCTGGCCACCATCTTTCCGCTGCTGAAGGCGCGCGCCGCGCGGAAGATCGACAAGATCTTCTTTCTCACCGCCAAGACCTCGGGCCGTGCCGTGGCGCTGGATGCCCTGCGCGTGCTGGGCACAGGGTGCGCGCAGGTGCGCGTGCTCGAGCTCACCGCGCGCGAGAAGGTTTGCGAATACCCCGACCGGGCCTGCAACGGCGATTCGTGTCCGCTGGCCAAGGGCTTCTACGACCGCCTGCCCGCCGCACGCGAGGAGGCCGCGCAGGCCGCCAGGCTCGACCGGCAGGCGCTGCGCCAGATTGCACTGGCCCACACCGTGTGCCCTTATTTCCTCGCGCAGGAAATGGCGCACTGGTCCGACGTGATCGTGGGCGACTACAACTACTACTTCGACGGCAGTGCCTTTCTCTACGCCACCATGAAGGACGATGACTGGCGCGCGGCGGTGCTGGTCGACGAGGCGCACAACCTGCTGGAGCGCGCCCGCGGCATGTACACCGCCCAGCTCGACGGCCTGGCCCTTGAAGAAGCCCACCGCGTGGCGCCCGCATCGGTGCGCGGTGCGCTGGGCCGGCTGTACCGCGAATGGGACACGGTGCAGCAATCGCAAACCGAGGCCTATGACACCGCCGACGAGATACCCGAACGCTTCGCGCGCACCCTGCAGGCGGCCAACACGGCCATGGGCGAGTACTTTGCGGCCACGCCGGACGCAGCGCAGGGGCCGCTGCAGCGCTTCTTCTTCGACGCGCTGCAGTTTGCCCGGCTGGCCGATTCCTTCGACGACCACTCGGTATTCGAGCGCACGCTGGGCCCCGCGCAGGGTCCGCAGCAGCGCAGCCTCGCCATCCGCAACCTCGTGCCCGCGCCGTTTCTGGAACCGCGCTTTGCCGAAGCGGCATCGGTCACCTGCTTTTCGGGCACCTTGTCGCCCTTCGGGTTCTATCGCGATGCGCTCGGTCTCCCGCCGGAAACCATGCTGCTCGACGTGGCCTCGCCTTTCCAGGGCCGGCAGTTGCGGGTCGAGGTGGCCATGAACGTATCGACCCGGTTCCGCGACCGCGCGGATTCGCTCTGCAGCGTGGCCGGCATCATCGGTGCCCAGTTCGAGCGCCTGCCGGGCAACTACCTCGCATTCTTCAGCAGCTTCGACTACCTGGAGAAAGCCTGCGCGGCCTTCTTGGCCAGGCACCCCGGCGTGCCGGTGTGGACGCAGACGCGCGGCATGGCCGAAGCCGAGCGCCAAGGCTTTCTGGCGCGCTTCGAGGAGGGCGGCCGCGGCATCGGCTTTGCCGTGCTCGGCGGCGCATTCGGCGAAGGCATCGACCTGCCCGGCAGCCGCCTGATCGGCGCCTTCGTCGCGAGCCTGGGCCTGCCGCAGCACAACGCACTGAACGAGATCACGCGCGAGCGCATGCAGGCGCGATTCGGCAAGGGCTATGAATACACCTACCTTTATCCGGGCCTGCAAAAGGTGGTGCAGGCGGCCGGCCGCGTGATCCGCACCGAGCAGGACCAGGGCGTGCTGCACCTGCTGGACGACCGCTTTGCGCGCGCCGAGATCCGCGAGTTGCTGCCGCCATGGTGGGAGCTGCGCCTGGGCGGCCCCACGCGCGGGCCCAAGCAAGGAGAAGACGTCGATGCGGTCCGCTAGCTGCGTCCGGTTTGCCGACGAACCCGACCTGTTCGGAGAGGCGCCGGTGGCCGCCATAGAGGGGCTGCGGTACGAGCGCGAATTTCTCACGCGTACCGAGGAAGACGAACTGCTGCGCATCGTGCAGGGCTTTCAGCTCCACGAGATGCGCTACAAGGAATACACCGCGCGGCGCCGCGGCATCAGCTTTGGGGGCAGCTACGACTTCGACAGCCACCGCCTGCGGCCCGGCGCGCCGCTGCCCGAGGTGCTTCATCCGCTGCGCGAACGGGTGGCTGCGTGGATGGACATGGCGCCCGAGGATTTCACGCACATGCTGTTGTCCGAATACAGGCCCGGCACGCCGCTCGGCTGGCACCGCGACGTGCCCGACTTCGAAGACATCGTCGGTGTTTCGCTGCACAGCAGCGCCGTGATGCAGCTGCGGCCGTACCCGCCGGCCAGCGCCAGCGCACCCGCCAGCCTTCAACTGCTGATCGAGCCGCGTTCCATCTACATGCTGCGCGGGACAGCACGGTGGGCATGGCAGCACAGCATCGCACCCACGGAGGCGCTGCGTTACTCCATCACCATGCGCACCCGCCGTCGCGCGTGACCTGTTCATTTGTCGGCGCAGCAAAGCGCCCGCGGGGGCGGGAATAGACCCACGGCCGGCGTCGGCCCAGCCTCGCGCCGTGCAAGGCTCGGACGGTCTCGTGAGGCCAAAGATTTACCAGTATTCGAGATCGGCCATCCACGCGTCCGATAACAAGAGTTGCCACCTCCAGGCGTGTGAGAACTCGATATTCCGCCGTTATCTTTATCGCCTGCAAGACAACTTGCATGTCCCCCATGGGGCCGCCCCCGCGCGCGAAACCGTCCAGTTGCGCGGGGTTGGTCTGAACGCTCTGCCTACGCCGGCCAACGTCGTTCAAGTACGGTGCTTTTCACGCGCGAGCCAGCGGTTTGCCGTGCCGGATTTGCGCCGATACGATCCCGCGCCTTGCCCCCAAAGGAATGCGCGAATGCCGCCAACGATTGCTTCTCCCTCGACGTCCGTACCGTCGAAAAACGCCGGCTGGCAGCAGCGCAGCCGGCGCCATGTCTGGCATCCGTGCACGCAGAGCATCCGGCTCGAAGCGGTGCCGCCATTGCCGATCGCACGCGGCGAGGGCGTCTGGCTGTTCGACCACGATGGACGTCGCTATCTCGACGCGACGAGTTCGTGGTGGGTCAATCTCTTCGGCCATGCGCATCCGGCCATCAATGCGGCGCTGAAGGACCAGATCGACACGCTCTCGCACGTGATGCTCGCCGGCTGCACGCATGCGCCGGCCGTCGAGCTGGCCGAGCGGCTCGCCGCGCTGACCGGCCATGCGCTGGGCCATTGCTTCTATGCCTCCGATGGCGCCTCGGCCGTGGAGATCGCGCTGAAGATGAGCTTTCATGCCTGGCGCAATGCGGGGCGCAGCGGCAAGCAGAACTTCGTCGCCGTGCGTCGCGGCTACCACGGCGAAACGCTGGGCGCTCTGCATGTGACCGACGTGCCGGTGTTCCGCGACGCCTATGCGCCACTGCTCGCGAATGCCCACGTCGTTGCCTCGCCCGACGCACGGACCGCGCAGCCGGGCGAGCACGCCGCCGCCGTGGCGCGCCGCGCCGCCGCCGAGCTCGAAGCGCTGCTGGCCGAGCGGCACGCCTCCATCGCTGCCGTGATCGTCGAACCGCTGGTGCAATGCGCCACCGGCATGGCGATGCACGACCCCGAATACCTGCGCCTCGTGCGCGCGCTGTGCGACCGCTACGAGGTGCACCTCATCGCCGACGAGATCGCGGTGGGCTGTGGGCGCACCGGCACTTTCTTCGCGTGCGAGCAGGCCGGCATCTGGCCCGACTTTCTTTGCCTCTCCAAGGGCATCAGCGGCGGCTACCTGCCGCTTGCCCTGGTGATGACGCGCGATGCGATCTACGAAGGCTTCGTCGACGACGACGTGGCGCGCAGCTTCCTGCATTCCCATTCCTACACCGGCAACGCGCTGGCCTGCCGTGCGGCGCTCGCGACGCTCGACCTGTTCGAGCGCGAAGACACGCTGCGGCGCAACCGCGCCCGTGCCGAACGGTTGATCGGCCGGCTGCGCGAAGGGCTCCGCGGCATGCCCGTCGATCACCTGCGCCAGTGCGGAACGATCACCGCCTTCGACGTGCGCGAGCCGGGTGCCCGGTTCGCGGAGCGCTTTCACCTTGCGGCGCGCGCGAACGGGCTGCTGATGCGCCCGATCGGTGCGACGGTCTACCTCATGCCGCCCTATGTGATCGGCGACGACGAGATCGACCTGCTGGTCGATGGCACGCTGGCCACGCTGCAAGCGGTGGCCGCCCCCACCCACGCAGACCATGAAGACCACGCAGAAGGAGGCCGCGATGTCGCGCTTGCTTGAACGCCTGCAGGACGAGATCACGGCCCTCGACGCGCAGTCGCTGCGCCGCCGCCGGCAGGTCGCCGAAACGGCCTGCGCACCCGAGCAATCCCTGACGCTGGCCGGCGCGGCCGCGCCGCGCACCATGCTCGGCTTCAGCAGCAACGACTATCTCGGCCTGGCCGCGCATCCGGCGCTGGCCGCCGCAATGGCCGAAGGCGCGGCGCGCTATGGCACGGGCAGCGGCGGGTCGCACCTGATCCTCGGCCACTCGCGCGCACACGCCGAACTCGAGGAGCGGCTGGCCGGCTGGATGGCGCCGTTCATCCCCGAGGCGCGGAGCCTGTTCTTCTGCACCGGCTACATGGCCAACCTCGCGGTACTGTCGGCGCTGGGCGGCGCCGAAGCGGTGATCTTTTCCGAGTCGCTCAACCATGCGTCGCTGATCGACGGTGCGCGGCTGGCCAAGGCGCGGGTCGAGCGCTATCCGCATTGCGACGTGGCCGCGCTCGATGCGCAGCTCGGCGCCTGCGACGCGCCGGTCAAGCTGATCGTGAGCGATGCGGTCTTCAGCATGGACGGCAACATTGCGCCGGTGGCCGAACTGCTCGCGCTGGCGCAGCGGCATGACGCCTGGCTCGTGCTGGACGACGCACACGGCTTCGGCGTGCTGGGCGCCACGGGCCGGGGCGTGCTGCAGGCCATGGGCCTGCGATCGGAGCGGCTGGTGCTCATCGGCACGCTCGGCAAGGCGGCCGGGGTATCGGGCGCCTTCGTGGCGGCGCACCGCACCGTCATCGACTACCTCGTGCAGCGGGCGCGGCCGTACATCTTCACCACCGCCGCGCCGCCGGCCATCGCGCATGCG
>Ga0075363_100000830_pt1 | contig 10723 bp, 12 predicted proteins | sample EndMetdeltDD1763_FD_71470 | JGI IMG/M metagenome (GOLD analysis project Ga0075363, IMG submission 71470) | Populus endosphere microbial communities from Tennessee, USA - Endosphere MetaG P. deltoides DD176-3 | ecosystem: Host-associated > Plants > Roots > Endosphere | place: USA: Tennessee...
GTGTACATCTGCGCGTGGCAGGCCGCCGCGTTGCAGCCGGACTCGTGGATCGTCTCCAGGATGGCGCAGGCGGCGGACAGCGGCAGTCCGGTCCCGTCGTATTCTTCCGGGATCAGCGCGCCGAGATAGCCGGCCTCCGTCAGCGCCGCGACGAACTCGGACGGGTAGGCGTCCTCGTGGTCGAGCTTGAGCCAGTATTCGTTGGGAAACCGCTCGCAGACGCGTTTCACGCCCTCGCGGATCTCCTCCCAGCCGGGCTGGAGGGGAATGGTGACGGCGTCGCTGCTCTGGGTCATTGGCTCGGGTCCGGCAGGGGAGGCATCGGTCTGCCGGACACTTATGTGAATTCTTCGGCCTGATCGTCAACCGACCTCGCGCTGCCGATGCCGGCGCCGGCTGCCCTGGTCAACTGCGGCGGCCGCGAATCGGTGTTCATCATGGCCTGGCACACTAGCTGCGGTGCTGGCCACCAATATCGGCGTTCCGCAGAGCAGCTTCGCCGCCTTCGCCACGCACGAGACCGCCATGCCGGAGTGCCGGGCTTGCCGCGCCGGAGAGGCCTACTGCGCCTGCCGGGACAGCTCCGTGCAGGAGGCGATGCGCGAAACCGGCGACAAGTGCAGGTAGCAGATCTCCATGCGGTCGGGTGCCAGCAGCGTCGCCACGTCATAGCCGTCGTCGTCGACCATGAAGATCGTACCGGAGCGCGAAATGACGGCGATGACCGTCTCGCTGTGGTGCGCCGATGAGAACGTACCGGAGAAGCGGCGGCCATCCTGCTTGTCGATGACCAGCGTGAAGGCGACGCTCGTCAGCCGCGGCTCGTCCGTCTGCTGCTTGGTATGGTGCGGCGTCGCACCCAGCACGATCGATTGACTCTCACCTTTCCAGGTGCCGCGCAGGTCAGGAACTGCGTTGTCGGCCGCAGCAGGCGCCGCAAGGGCCACAAGCACGACGATCCAGGCATACTTCGACATGGGGGGTTCTCCGGTGGGGTCGTCCCGCGCGCCGCTTCGCAGGCGGGCTCCTGAAAGTGTGGTCTCGCACATCCTTACGGGCGATTAATTCGAGCACGGAAAATAGACGCGCTGCCGGCAGTTGCGCTCCCCACGCTTTGCATCGACGCTTCAGCGCGCGAATGCCCAATAGTGAACGGGATTGTCGGGGCACTCCAGCGGGCCGCACTGGAGAAAGGTCGTGACGGCGTTGAGCGCGATCAAACCGATCGCGGCCCAGGCGAGGCCATGCTGCACCTGCCGCGGGAGCGCCCGCACGGGCGACGTCGGTTTCGGTATCAGCAGCAGAACCGCGGTGCCAAGGATGACCGCGGCGAACAGTAGAAATGACCAGGTGTAAAGGTGCAGTCCGAGCAGCGGCGCCCCATACGAACCGGTGCCGGGCGCGACGTGCAGCAGCACCTGCCGCCCGGCCACGGCCATCCCGAACAGAGCAGACAGCAGCATGATCCCGTACGCAGACGGCTGCGGGCCGTAGCGCAGGTTGAGCAGCAGACCGAACGCCACGCCGGCGATCGCAACCCGTTGCAGCAGGCAAAGCGGGCAGGGCAGATCGTGTCCGGAGAATTGGTCGGCGTAGGCGACGACCAGCACCGCGATCAGGCCCGCGAGCCCGGCGGCGTTCAAAAGCTCGGCGATATCGAAGGGCCGCTTCGGCATCAGAAATCCAGCTTCAGCGGATCAGTGAGGTGGTGGTTGAACCAGGCAACCGACAGCAGCGCGGCCACCGCGAACACGACAACGCCGGCGCGACGATCACTTCGCCAGGCCAGGCCCATGGCGATTGCCAGCAGCAGGAACAGGAAGGACGTCATGAGGGGCTGGAAATCTCGAGTTGGCCACCCGAGCAGCGTGACGCACCCGAGCTACAGGAGCGTGTGCAAATTGCCTACGCTTTGACTAAAAGGCGCCGGATCAGCCCGCTCGCCTGGTCAGCAGGCAACGAGGTCCGTGTGCCCGAAGCCCTTGGAGTAGTCGAGCACCGAGATGACCGTCGGCGTCAGCCGGAAGATGCGCACGTCGCCGGGTTTCGGCATCGGCACCGGCAGCTTGGTCTGCGCAGGATACCTCAGCGGCATCAAGCCCAGCACTCTCTCGGCCTCCGCCTGGTCGGTCACCAGCTGCGCGCGTGCGGCCATGGACAGGCCGGTGATCGCCATCAGGTCCGGCGTGTCGTGATCGATCGTAAGCGACACCCGATCGTCGTGCGCCAGGTTGGCCGCCTTCTGGCTGTCGAGGCCGCACAGGAAATACAGCGTCAGGCCGTCGCTCACGTAGCCAACGGTGGTCGCCTGCGGCCAGCCGTCCGGCCTCAGTGTGGCGATGGTCATGATCCGATGCTGATCCAGCAGCGCCAGGATCTTGCGCTTGATCTCCTGCTCCATCACCCGCTCCCTCATCGTGGCGAGTGGGAACAGTAAAGCGTGCCGGCTGCACGGCGTTGACCCACGTCAACGCAAACGCACGGATCACCGCCCCTTGTACGTCGGCTTTCGCTTTTCGTTGAAGGCGTTGATGCCTTCCTGGCGGTCCTCGGTGACCACCGTGCGGTTGTACGCCTCGATCTCGAAGGCATAGCCCGAGCTGCGGTCGAGCTCGGTCGCCTTGTCGAGCGCCTTCTTGGCCTGCCGCACCGACAGCGGCGCATTGCTGGCGATGCGCGCAGCGGTGGCCAGCGCATCAGGCATCAGCCGATCCGGCTCGCAGATCTTGTTGATCATGCCCCAGGCGAGCGCCTGCTCGACCGTGAACGGCTCGCCCGTCAGCACGATCTCCTTGGCCCGGCGCACGCCCACCGCACGCGGCAGGTTCTGCGTGCCGGCGGCGCCCGGCATGATGCCGAGCGTCACCTCGGTCAACGCGAAGCGCGCCGCCGGCACCGCGTAGACGAAGTCGCAGGCGAGTGCGATCTCCATGCCGCCCGCGTAGGCCGCACCGTTCACCGCGGCGATGATCGGCACCGGACAGTCCATGATGGCCCGGATCATCTGCTCGACGATGGCGTGCTGGCGGCGCCAGACAGCATCGCTCATGCCCTTGCGCTCCTTGAGGTCGGCGCCGGTGCAGAAGCCTCTGCTGCCCTCGCCGGTCAACACCAGGCAGGCGGCGCGATCGGGCTCGACGTAGAAGCCGGAGAACAGGTCCCGCAGCTCCTCCATCATGCGCGTGTTCATGGCGTTCAGCGCTTCGGGCCGGCTCATCGTGATGATGCCGACCTTGTCTGCGCCGATGGCGATCTTGAGCGTGTCGTAGGTCATGAGTTGTTCCTGCCTGGCGGCGGGCGCCTCCGCTGCTTCGCAGTATGCTTGCTGCAATGCCGCCGTCTCGAGGCGTTATAGCGCATCGCCGTGACGCAGGTGAAAGATCCGTCCAGGAGGAAAGACATGCGAGTGCAGCGACTGCTGATCGTGCTCACCGTCATCAATCTCGGGCTGCTGGTGTTCCTGTTGGCGCAGACCCGATTGCAGGTTGGCGCGGGGGGCGTCCGAGTGTGGACAAATGTGCAAGGGACGGTGCTGCGCGGTCGTTCGCTGGAGATCGTCGACGATCAAGGCAGAGTGCGAGCGAGCATCATGGTGCATCCAGCCGATCCGGCCGCTAAGGCGCAGTCAGGAGGAACGGCGATACTCCGATTGGTCGATGAGAACGGGCGGCCTTCGGTAAAGCTTGCCACGACGCAAGAGAGCGGTGGCGGGCTCACGCTCGTAGGCGAATCCCAAGGTACATATGTCCAGTTGTCTGGGCAGGGGCTGGCGGCAACGAAAGATGGCCAGCGGCAGCAGATCCCGTAGGCATTTCCGGCGGCGGCGCCTCTACGGCACGCCTGCATTTTCCTTTTGGCTGGATCGCCGACCTATGGCGATCCAGCCAATCTCGCACTGCGGCGAAATCAATACCGATAGTGATCGGACTTGAACGGTCCCTGCTCCGGCACGCCGATGTAGGCGGACTGGTCGGGGCGCAGCTTGGTCAGCTTGGCGCCGATCTTGGCGAGGTGCAGGCGGGCCACCTTCTCGTCGAGGTGCTTGGGCAGCGTGTAGACCTCTCGTCTGTACTTGCCGGGGTTGGTGAACAGCTCGATCTGCGCCAGCGTCTGGTTGGTGAACGACGCCGACATCACGAACGAGGGATGCCCCATGGCGTTGCCGAGGTTCACCAGGCGTCCCTCCGACAGCAGGATGATGCGCTTGCCGTCGGGGAAGGCGATCTCGTCCACCTGCGGCTTGACGTTGTTCCACTTGAGGTTCTTCAGGCTCGCCACCTGGATCTCGTTGTCGAAGTGGCCGATGTTGCAGACGATGGCGCGGTCCTTCATGGCCCGCATGTGCTCGATGGTGATGACATCCTTGTTGCCGGTGGCGGTGACGAAGATGTCGGCGCGCGGCGCGGCATCCTCCATGGTCGTCACCTCATAGCCCTCCATCGCCGCCTGCAGCGCGCAGATCGGGTCGATCTCGGATACGATGACGCGGCAGCCGGCCTGGCGCAGCGAGGCGGCCGAGCCCTTGCCGACGTCGCCATAGCCGGCGACGAAGGCCACCTTGCCGGCCATCATCACGTCGGTGCCGCGGCGGATGCCGTCCACCAGCGACTCGCGGCAGCCGTACAGGTTGTCGAACTTCGACTTGGTGACCGAGTCGTTGACGTTGATGGCGGGCCACAGCAGCGTGCCCTTCTTCTGCATCTCGTAGAGGCGATGCACGCCCGTGGTGGTCTCTTCCGAAACGCCCTTGATGGCGCGACCGAGCTCGCCGAACCAGCCTTTGGGCTTGTCCTTCAGCGTCTTCTTGAGGAGGGCGAACAGGATCTCCTCTTCCTCGGAGGAGGCCTTATCGAGGAAGGCGGTGTCGCCACCCTCGGCGCGCACGCCCAGATGCACGAACAGCGTGGCGTCGCCGCCGTCGTCGAGGATCATGTTGGGCATGCCGCCGTCGCCCCACTCGAACAGGCGCAGCGTGTAGTCCCAGTAATCCTTGAGGCTCTCGCCCTTGATGGCGAACACCGGAGTGCCGCCGGCGGCGATGGCGGCCGCCGCATGGTCCTGCGTCGAGTAGATGTTGCAGGAGACCCAGCGCACGTCGGCGCCGAGCGCCTTCAGGGTCTCGATCAGCACGGCCGTCTGGATGGTCATGTGCAGCGAGCCGGCGATGCGCGCGCCCTTGAGCGGCTGGGCCTTGCCGAACTCCTCGCGCGTCGCCATCAGGCCGGGCATCTCGGTCTCGGCGATGGAGATTTCCTTGCGGCCGAAGTCGGCCAGCCCGATGTCCTTCACTACATAGTCGTCGCGTCGCGCCATGAGCCTCATCCTGCTGTGATTATTGGGTTTTCCCCGGCGCATCGCCTGCAGCCGCAATCCCCAGGGTGCTGCCGAAAGCTGCGCCGATAAGCCATCGGAGCTTTCATACCGGCAAGCGCGGGCGGGTGCAATAAAGATATAAAGAAGTCGTTATGTCCTCCGGAGCGCCGGCACAGCGGCCTTCCGTGCGTGTCCCTGGCCAAGCAAAATTGGTAAATGAGTGGCTACTTATCAAGTATGCATTTTACAAAAATTAGAATAAAACAAGCATAAAACAGAGTACAAATCTCATTTTATTAAGCGATATTCTTTACTCGCGGGCAACAAATACCACGTAGCGTCCGGTATGTTGAGTAATTCTGTGTCAGGGGAGTAGCATATGTCTGCGTCATGCACGCGGGACGAACAGCCCGCGAAATTCCGGGACGGGGTCGCAGCTGTTGCGCAAGGGGCGCCTGCTCGGCTCGGTAAGGTGCTCGGCAAGTTCCGGCGCGACCAGTCCGGCGTCGTGGCCCAGATTTTCGGCATCATGCTGATCCCGCTCACGGCCATGATCGGTCTGGCGGTGGATTTCGGGCGCGTCTACGCCGTCAACTCCTCCACGCAGGTTGCGCTCGATGCGGCCGCGCTTGCTGCGGGACGGGTGGCGCAGGTCGAGTCAAGCGACATCGTCAACAAGGCGTCTGCGGCGGCCACTTCCTACTTCGACCAGACCAAGCCGAAGAACATCGTCACCTCGACGCTGCAGTTCTCGCCCAACTCCGCTCAGACTGCATTTACCGTCACCGCGACCTCTTGGGTGAAGACGCCGTTTCTCGGCGCGCTCGATTTCATCATCAAGAAGGACTCTGACTCCGGCGCGCCGAGCGCCTGCAGTGGCAGCTACTTCAAATGCATGCGGCTGACCACCACCTCCACGGCCGAGCTCAAAGCCGGCGGTGACGGCGGCAGCAACGTCGAGGTGGCCATGATGCTCGACGTCACGGGATCCATGTGCACCCCGTGCGACAAGATCGACGCGCTCAAGCCGGCCGCCAAGGACCTGGTCGACATTGCCATCTGGAACGATCAGAGCCAGTACACCGCCAGGATCGCCCTGGCGCCGTTCGCCGAAGCCGTGAACGTTGGCACGACGCTGGCCCCGCTGGTGCGCGGAACCGTGACCTCGGGCACGCAGACGCTCACCAGCAGCGACATGACCAATACATCGGTCCAGCCGACCAAGCAGAGCCTCAACTTTCCGAAGGTTGGCGGCGGCAACACGACCTGGGTGCTCTCATCGAAATGCGTGACGGAGCGCATCGGCAACGACAAATACACCGATGCCAAGCCGGCCGGCACGTCGACCTACGTCGGAAAAGGGTACTTCGGCACCAGCGCGACCACCTCCTGCGGCGTCGGTAACTTCAGCGACACGGAGATCAACTCCGTGTATCCGCTGACCGACGACAAGGATGTCCTCAAGCGCCGCATCGACAAGCTTCAGACGTCGGGCTCCACCGCGGGGCACCTCGGCACGGCCTGGGCCTGGTACCTGCTCTCTCCCAATTGGAACTCGATCTTCTCGCAGGCCTTCTCGACCGCCAAGGCCGCGGGACCCTACAGCGACCTGACGACCCTCAACGCCAAGGGTGCGCCGAAGCTGCGCAAGATCGCCGTGCTGATGACGGACGGCGACTACAACATCAACTACTGCAAAGGCGTGGAAGCCAAGAACTCCGACCAGAGCCCGGACATCAACTGCAACTCGGAGAACGGCAAGTCCCTGGCGCAGGCTACCAGCCTGTGCACCGCCCTGAAGAACCCGCTCGGCACGAGCAACGCGGCGAAGATCGAGGTCTTCACGGTGGGCTTCCAGGTCAGCAGCAGCGCCAAGACCTTCCTTCAGAACTGCGCAACCGACACCGACCACTACTATGATGCCACGACCGGCGACGCCCTGAAGGCCGCCTTCCGCGACATCGCGCTGAAGATCTCTACGTTGAGGCTGACGAACTGAGCCAACGGGCCTGACCCAAGCGTGAGAGGGCGCCGCATGGCGCCCTCTTTCGTTTGGCGCGGCTAGTTTTCCTCGCCGAAGCCGGCTTCGACCAGCGCGACCAGCGCCTCGATGGCCTCCGGGGCGTCGGGGCCCTCCGCCTCCAGCATAATCACCGCGCCGGGGCCCGCGGCCAGCATCATGAGGCCCATGATGGAGGTGCCGCCGACGGTCTGGCCCTCGCGCGTCACGCGCACGGTTGCCTTGAAGCTCTCGGCGCACTTGACGAATTTCGCGGATGCGCGCGCGTGCAGACCCTTGCGGTTGCAGATCGTGACGGCAGCACTCGGCTTGTCGCGGTTCAGCACGACTTGGCTCGGCTCTTCATTGCGGTCAGGACTCGCCTGACAGCACCTGGCTGGCAATGCTGATGTACTTGCGGCCAGCCTCTTTGGCGGCTTTCACGGCATCAGCCAGTGTCGCCTCGCCGCGCACGCTGGCGAGCTTGATCAGCATGGGCAGGTTGATGCCGGCCAGCACTTCGGCTCCGGTCTCGCCCATCACCGAGATGGCGAGGTTGGAGGGCGTGCCGCCGAACATGTCGGTCAGCACGACGACGCCGCGGTCTGCGTTGACCCGGCGGACGGCCTCGATCAGCTCCGTGCGTCGCTGCTCGACGTCATCCTCCGGGCCGATCGAGAAGGCCTCCAGGTGCTCCTGGCGACCGACCACGTGCTCCAGAGCCGCTCGAAATTCCCCGGCAAGGCCCCCATGAGCGACAATCACGACGCCTATCATGTGTCGATATGCATCCCTTTTGCGGGGGCGCCGGCCAACGTTCGCTCACGCAGGGACGACGGCTTGCCCGAGGCGGCGCATGATGGTTCAGCCCCCCACGCCAGGCAAGGGGAAAGAGAATGGATTGGCCCGATCTCCATTTAGCTAGGGTTTTCTTGCTCTTGCGAGCGCCAGGGCGAGCTTGATGGGGGCGGAAGCCTCAGCCGCTACCAGGCGGATGGCGGCGACGTCGACGCCGAGCAGGGTCACCGTGGCGCCGGCCTCGGGCATCCGCTCCACCATCGCCGCATCGACCAGATCTGCGACCAGGACCAGCTCGGCTTCCGCGATTGTTTTCATATCCACGATGCCCAAGCCCCGCACCTCCAGCTTGCCGCGCAGGGTCGGCGGCGTCTCGACCAGCAGGCGGGCGCCGTCCCTCCGCAACCGCACCTGGTCGTCGGCGACCAGCGTCGGCGGCTCGAGGGCGGCCGGCCCGCGACGGGCAAGGAACAGAAAGCGCAGAGCCAGGTCCGACTTGCCTGACCCGGACGGCCCGCGCAGCAGGGCGGCGAAGCGGCCAAGCGCGACGCAGGTGCCGTGCACGAGCTCAGGCGCGTCGGGCAAGCGATTGGGCTCCTCTGGATGAGGCGGCATCGGCAGCCGGCAGGCGCACGGTGAAGCGCGCCCCGGCCACGCCGTCAGCACGCCGCTCGCGCAGCTCGGCCTGCTCGTCGAGCGCGAAGGTTTCGGCGCCTGGCGCCAGCGTCCGGTTGTCCGCCCAGATGCGTCCGCCGTAGGCCTGCACGATCTCGCGCGAGATGCTCAAACCCAGGCCGGAGTTCTTGCCCACCGTGCGGTCGGTTTGCGGGCGATCGGAATAGAAGCGCTTGAAGATGTCCTCGAGCTGGTCGGAGGGAATGCCCGGGCCCTCGTCGTCGACCACCAGCTCGACCTCGGCGCCGACGCGGCGCGCGACCACCCTCACGACACCGTTCTCCGGCGAGAACGAGAGGGCGTTGTCGAGCAGATTGGTGACGACGCGGCCGAGCCGCGCCTCGTGCCCGCGCACCACGAAGGCTTCCGAGTTGCCCGGCACCTCGGCGATCTCCACCACAACCTTGCGCGTGTCGGTGCTCAGGATGTCTTCAAACACCTGGAACACGGCGTCCAGCACGTTGCGCAGGTCGACCGGCTCGGTCTCCTCGAAGGCCAGCTCGGCATCGAGCCGCGAGGCGTTGGAGACATCGGTGATCAGCTTGTTGAGCCGCTTCAGTTCCTCCTGGATCTGGCGCACCAGCTCCTGCTGGGCGGCCGGCGTCTTGGCATAGGCCAGCGCCTCGGCGGTCGAGCGTGCAGCGGTGAGCGGATTCTTCAACTCGTGGGCGACGTCCTGGGCAAACCGCTCGCTCGCCTCGATGCGGCGATAGAGCGCTTCGGTCATCCCGTGGAAGGACGCAGCCATCTGGCCGACCTCGTCGGCGCGACGCGTGAATTCGGGCAGCTGACGCCGCGAATTTATGTTGAAGCCGACGGTCTCGGCGGCTTCCGACAGGCGGCGCATGGGGCCGGCAATGGTACGTGCGAGCAGGAACGAGGCAAGCATGGTGGCGGCGAAGGCGACCAACGCCAGACCGATAATGCTGTTGCGCTCAGCGGCGAGAATCTCGTCGATCTCGCCGGGGCGCGTCGACAGCAGCAGCACGCCCTGCACGGCCTTACGATACTGAATCGGAACGGCCACCGATACGATCTGCTCGCCCTTGTCGGTGACCAGCAGCATCGGCGTGACCGACCCGCTCAAGGCCATGCGTACCTCGGGGTAGGCCGTTCCGTTGGCCGCGCCGATCTCGCGATAGACCGGCAACTCGCCGCGCAGCAGCCAAGTCAGGAAGCGTGTCCAGGGGCTCTTGATCTTGGTGCCACGGCCGTCCTGCTCGCCGACCGGACGCGACAGCTGGCCACGCCCGAGGATCTGCGCGGTATCGGTGATCAGCGTGCCGTCCTGCGCGTAGACGCGGGCGCGCGTATCGGCCTGCGGCACCAGGCGGCGCAGGATCGGGGTGACCCGCTCGGGCGCCAGCGACAGCTGCAGGGCGGCAAAGCCGTCATCGCGGAACGGGCTGCGCGCGCCCTCGGCCTCGGGCAGCTTGTCCGGGTCCAGGATGATGCGGCCGGTTTCGATCGAGGCATTGGCGGCGATGGCGGCGGCGATGATCTCGCCCTGTGCCTGCAGGCTTTCGCGCTTGGCCTCGATCAGCCAGACGTGCGACTGGCTGAGGTAGATGATGCCGCCCAGCAGAGTCGCCAGGCCGATCACGTTGGCGAATACGATGCGCCGCAGCAGGGTGCGCGTGACCAGCCGAATCAGCGGCCCGTGCGTCAGGAACTCGTACAGGCCGATGCGTTGGCTGAAGCGGCGCAGGGCCGACTTCGTCGCTGCCGCCGCCGTGCGCAGCGGCTGCGCGTAGCCGTAGACTTTCGCGGCGCTGCGCCTCAGACGGCCACCGATGCCCGCCCCCAATCGTGACCCGCCCGTCTCGACAGCCATCGCATGTCCCCGGGGCTCACGCCTCCTTGAAGCGGTAGCCCACGCCGTACAGCGTCTCGATGACGTCGAAGTTGTCGTCGGCCTGCTTGAACTTCTTGCGCAGC
>Ga0075363_100000831_pt1 | contig 10722 bp, 9 predicted proteins | sample EndMetdeltDD1763_FD_71470 | JGI IMG/M metagenome (GOLD analysis project Ga0075363, IMG submission 71470) | Populus endosphere microbial communities from Tennessee, USA - Endosphere MetaG P. deltoides DD176-3 | ecosystem: Host-associated > Plants > Roots > Endosphere | place: USA: Tennessee...
GTTGAGCATGCTCAGCGTGCGCTGGCTCTTGATGGCCGCCTTGCGGTAGCGGTCCAGGCTGGCGTCGTAGCGCTTCGCCTCGAACTCCTCGTTGTTGAAGTACTTGACGGTTTCGTAGTTCAGCAGCGAATCGACCGCGCGGCTCTGGGCCATCGAGTCGAGCTCGTTCATGGTCTTGCGGAACTGGGTGCGCCACTCGGTCACCGTCACCGTGAAGGTGATGTACAGCACCAGCGCCGCGCCCGTGATCCAGACGAACAGCGAGTCGAACTTCACGCCCAGGATGGTGAGCACCAGCGCCAGCTCGATGATGGTCGGCACGATGCTGTAGAGCGACATCGAAATGAGCGAGTGCACGCCGCGCGTGCCGCGCTCGATGTCGCGCGTCATGCCGCCGGTCTGGCGCTCCAGGTGGAAGCGCAGGCTCAGCGAGTGCAGGTGGCCGAACACCTCGAGCGCAATCTGCCGCGCCGTGCCCTCGGTGGCCTTGGCGAAGATCAGCTCGCGCAATTCGCCGAAGAGCGCGGTCGAAAACCGCAGCAGGCCGTAGGCCAGCAAGAGCCCGATGGGCACGAGCAGCAGCGCCTGGGCCATGTCCGGCTTGGGCGTCATCGTGTCGATGAGGTTCTTGAGCAGCACCGGCACGCCCACGTTGGCCACCTTGGCGCCCACCATGAAGCCGAGCGCGGCGATCACCCGCCACTTGTATTGCCAGAGATAGGGGAAGAGGCGGCGCAGCGTCGCCCAGTCGGAGCGGTCGCTGCGCGCCGGCGCGTGGCCGGCGACGGGATGGGAAGGAGGAGGTAGGGCTTCGCCGCTGCGGCGCATGGGGGACAATCGTGGTTGCTTTGTTTGTTCCAGATTGTGCCCATGTCCGATATTTCCAGCACCGCCGCCGCCGCCCTCAAGAGCCTGCCCACCGACATGGAGCTGGTGCTCAAGGTCATTCCGATGCCGGCCGACTGCAACGCCAATGGCGACATCTTCGGCGGCTGGGTCATGGCGCAGTGCGACCTGGCCGGCTCGGTCATCCCCGCGCGCTATGCCAAGGGGCGCCAGGCCACGGTGGCGGTGAACGAATTCATCTTCAAGCAGCCGGTGCGCCTCGGCGACATTCTTTCGTTCTATTCGAAGCTGGTGCGTGTCGGGCGCACCTCGGTCACGGTCACGGTCGAGGTCTTTGCCGAGCGTTTCCTGGCCCAGGGCGAGTACATCAAGGTGACGCAGGCCACTTTCACCTACGTGGCCATCGACGACAACGGCCGCCCCAGGCCCATCGAACAGCAGCCCTGAGCGCGCTCGCTCAGAGGCCCGGGTCGCGCACCCGCTCGAAGCGCTCGAACTCGCGGTTGATCCAGCGCCCGTCGCGCCGTTCGGTGCGACGGATGTAGACGGTCTGCACGATGTCCCGGGTGTGGGCGTCGATTTCGATCGGGCCGCGCGGGCTCTCGAACCGCAACCCCCGGAAAGCATCCACCAGCCGTTCGCCGCCGATGCCGCCGCGCGCGGCCGGCGAACTCATCGCGGCGTCGGCGGCGGCGAGCGCATCGTGGGCCGCCACGGCGAAATAGCCGGGCCGCAGGTGGCTGCCGTACTCGGCCTCGAAGGTGCCGGTGAAGCGGCGGTTGGCCGCGGACTCGTGGGCTGACGAATAGTGATGGCTGGTGACCAGCCCGTCGGCCAGCTCGCCGATGCCTTCGAGGTAGTGGTCGTCGGTGGCGTCGCCGGTCGCGAGCAGGCGGATGCCGGTATCGGCCATGCCACGGTCGCGCCAGAACTTGAGAAAGGTGGTGGGCATCTGCCCCGAAGGCAGGAAGAAGAACACCGCCTGCGGCTTGAGTTCGCGCAGGCGCAGCATGTAGGCCGAATAGTCGAGCGTATTGAGCGGCACCCGGAGCATCGCGCCGACCTGGCCCCCTCCGGCGGTGATGCCCGCGACAAAGGTGCTTTCGGCATCGAAGCCCGAGGCGTAGTCGGCCACCACGGTGCAGACGTTGCGCAGGCCCTGCTGGAGCGCCCAGCTCGCCAGCGGCAGCGTGACCTGGGCGATGGTGAACGACACCCGCACCGCAAACGGGCAGCGCGCCGTGAGGCCCGAAGAGGCCGCATTCATCACCAGCAACGGCACCTTGGCCTGCGTGGCCACGGCGCCGACGGCATAGGCGTTGGAGCTGAAGTCCAGCCCCGCCAGCAGGTCGACCCGTTCGCTCTCGACCAGATCTTGCGCATGGCGGCGCGCCTGCTCGGGCGCGCTGCCCGGCACGTCGCGGCGCAGCAATTCGACCGGCCTCCCGGCGATGGTCTGGTTGTGGGCCGCGAGCCAGACCGACATGCCGGCATCGAACTGGCGCCCGCCGCCCGCATAGGGGCCGGACCAGGAGCCGATGAGCCCGATGCGCAGTGGACGCACGCGCGCCAAGGCCAGCGAAGGCGCCGCCAGGGTGCCCGCAAGCACACCCAAAGTACGCCGGCGCGCAAGGTCGATTGCTACTTTTTCAGTAGCATTACTCGCCGATTGGACGGGCGTTTCAAGCGATCTTGTCTCGAAGACTTGCACGCCGGACAGTGTACGCGGGCACTGTCTTCGGGCCAACGCGGAGTGACCCTCACTCCATCAGACCTTGGAGAAATCCGGCTTGCGTTTCTCCATGAAGGCGCCGAAGGCCTCGCGCGCGGCGGGTTCGCGCAGCATCCGGCCGAAGCTCGCGCCCTCTTCGCCCATGCGCTCGAGTACGGCGGGCATCTGGGCCTTCTTCAGCAGGCGCTTGGTTTCGACCAGCGCGCTCAGCGGCTTGGCCGCGAGCTTGCGGGCCTGCACCTGCGCGATGGCATTGGCTTCGGTCGGCGGCACGATGCGGTTGACCAGGCCCACTTCGAGCGCGGCCTCGGCCATGAAGGGCTCGCCCAGCAGCAGCGCCTCGGCCGCGCGGTGGTAGCCCAGCATCTGCGGCACCAGCAGGCTCGACGCCGCTTCGGGGCACAGTCCCAGGTTCACGAAAGGCATCGAGAAGGCCGCGTTGTCGCCCGCGTAGACCAGGTCGCAATGGAACAGCATCGTGGTGCCGATGCCCACGGCCGGGCCGCAGACGGCCGCGACGATGGGTTTGGGGAAGGTCGCGATGCCGTGCAGGAAGCGGAACACCGGTGAATCCTGGCCGGCGGGCGGTGCATTGAGGAAGTCGCCGATGTCGTTGCCCGCGCTGAAGATCATCGGGTCGCCCTGGATCAGCACGCAGCGCACGGCCGCATCGCTCTCGGCCGCAGCCAGTGCGTCGGCCAGCTCGGCGTACATGTTGCCGGTGATCGAGTTCTTCTTGTCGAGACGGTTGAAGGTCAGGGTCATCACACCGGCTTCGGTGTGGACGAGGATGTCGGTCATGGGAATGGTCCTTGTGGGTAAAACGGGAGATGACGACGCAATCAGGCGTCGAGGGCTTCGCGCACGAAATCCAGGCGGTCCTGGCCCCAGAACATCTGGTCGCCGACGAACATGGTGGGCGCGCCGAACACGCCGCGCTCCACGGCCTCCTGCGTGACGGCTTTCAGGCGGTCTTTCACCTCCTGCGAGCCGGCCAACGCCAGCAGGGCGGTGGCGTCGAAGCCCGCATTCTGGAGCACGGCACCGACGGTGGCGGGGTCGTTCATGTTCTTCGGCTCGACCCACATCGCATGGAAGATGGCATCGACGTAAGCGCCGAAGCGTGCCGGCTCCTTCATCTGGATGCCGGTGGCGCCGCGCATCAGCAGCAGCGTGTTGATGGGGAAATGCGGGTTGTGCGCGAAGGGCACGCCGTAGCGTTTGGCAAAGCGCTGCAGGTCGATGGTCATGTATGGCGCCTTGGGCACCACCTCCGCCGGCGAACGACTGCCCGTGGCCTGGAACACGCCGCCGAGCAGCATGGGCTTCCAGACCAGCCGGGCGCCGGTGTCGGCGCAGACGTGCGGCAATTGCGTGGCGGCCAGGTAGGCGGCGGGGCTGCCGAAGTCGAAATAGAAGTCGACGGATTGGGTCATGGGTGTCTCCTTATCGCGCAAGGCAACGAGCCGGCATCTCAGAACTTCTCGGACCAAGGCCGCAGGTCAAGCTCGTGCGTCCATGCATCGCGCGGCTGCGAATGCAGCATCCAGTAGCTGTCGGCAATGTGCTCGGGGTCCAGGATGCCGTCGCTCTCCTTCAGTGCATAGCGCTCGGGAAAATTGCTGCGGATGAACTCGGTGTCGATGGCCCCGTCGACCACCACGTGCGCGACGTGAATGCCCTGCGGACCCAGCTCGCGCGCCATCGACTGCGCCAATGCGCGCAGTGCCATTTTCGCGCCCGAGAAGGCGCCGAAATTGGCCGCGCCGCGCAGCGATGCCGTGGCGCCGGTGAAGATGATCGTGCCGCGATGCCCGCCTTTCGGGAGTTCGCGCGCCACCATGCGCTTTGCCACTTCGCGCCCGTTGAGAAAGCCCGAGAAGCAGGCCATCTCCCACACCTTGAAATACTTGCGCGCGGACTCGGTGAGGATGCTCTCGGGCACGTTCGCGCCGATGTTGAACACCATCACCTCGATCGGCCCGATGGTCGATTCGATCTGCTCGACCAGCGCGATCACTTCTTCTTCCTTGCGCGCATCGCAGGCAAAGGCATGGGCGCGTCCGCCGTCGGCCTCGATCTGCGCGACCAGCGGCTGCAGCTTGTCGAGGCTGCGGCGCGTGACGCACGCGGCGAACCCTTCGCGCGCGAAGCGGCGTGCGATTGCGCCGCCGGTGGCGTCGCCGGCTCCGACGATGAGTGCGGTCCTTTGCATGGGCGTTCTCGCTATTCCTTGTAGTAGACGATCTGATTGGAAGTCGCGAGCAACGTGCCCTTCTCGCTCCACAGATGCGCCGCCTGGTCGAAGAAGCCGTTGAAGAACTGCTGCCCCACCGCCCGGCCGAGCAGGTAACCCGTGCCGACCTCGGCCAGCTGCGCCGGCCCGGCATGGAAGTAGGTGGTGATCGAGACCGTGCCCGCCGGCACATGCTTGGCGCGCCGCAGCCAGACGCGCGGATAGAACATGTCGCTCATCGCGGCCAGCGAACAAAAGTCGAGCGGCCGCGCCTGCGCCTCGCGCAGCCAGAGCCGGGATTCGCTGTGATGGAGGCTGTCGTCCCACTTCGCGGGAATGCCGCCGCTGAACGGGCGCATCTCGTACCGGTCGAGCCAGGCCACGCCCGACGGGCCGATGCTGAGGCGCTCGACCGTCTCGGGGTTGGGCGCCTCGGGCATCGGCATGTCGCTTGCGCCCCAGGTGTCGCGCCGCGCAGCCGTGACCACCGTGGCGGTGGTCGTCATGTTCGGCGCGCCGCCGGCGCCAGCCTGCGTGATCTGCACGGTCCAGTGCTGGGTCGAACGGTTGGTGCGCACGGCTGTGGCTTGCACGTCGAACGCGCCTGCCTCCAGCGCGGCCGCGAAGTTGACGGTCAGCGCAATGGGCGTGCCCAGCAAGTCCGGATGCCGCAGCACCGACTGCAGCGCGATGGCCGCGGTGGCCCCGCCGAAGGGACCGACCATGTTCCAGTAGTCCGGACTGGTGGCGCCGGTGAAATGGCCGACGCGGATGTCGCTGTGCTGCAGCGCGATGGCTTTGTCGAAGGGGTGCGTGCTCATGGCTGCAGTGTGCCTCCGGTGAATGGCGTCACGCAGTCGTGTGCGGGACGCTGGCTTGCTGCACCGCGGTAAGCGCGGCCAGCCGGTGCAGCTTGTCGAGCATGCTCGGCCAGAGGCTCTGGCTGAACTGCTCGCGAAAGAAACCGAAGTGGCCGATGCGGCGCGCCTGCACGTCGGCCGGCGCGATGCGTTCGACCGCGCTCGGCGCGCCCGCGTAGAAGCTCACGAGGCTCTCGGTGCCCGCGAGCGTCATGAGTTCGTCGTCGGTGATCGACAGCGCGAGCACCGGAAAGCGCACGCGCCCGTAGCTCTGCAACGCGCGCTCGCCTTCGGCGCCGACGCTGTAACGCGGATGGAGGCACCAGCGCCGCCACTGCAGGATCACGCCGCGCGGCAGGTCGCCGACCTTCTTGAGCTTGCGGCCCGGGAAGTAGCCGCACAGCCGCGTGACCAGCGGCACCAGCACGAACCAGAAGTAGAGGATGCTGCGCTTGAGCTTCGGCGCGTTCTCGCGCCAATAGCCGCTGCCGGCGGCGATGCTGACGAGGCCGTCTACCTGCTCCGGCCGCTGCAAGAAGCCCGGCAGCTGCGCGCCGAGGCTGTGGCCGAGAAGATAGAGCGGCTGCCCGGGCAGCGCGGCCTTGGCGGTGTCGATGACCGCCTCGTAGTCGCGCGCCCAGTCGAACAGGTCGGCCTCGAAGCCGCGCAGCGAGGCGCCGCTGCGCGAATCGCCCGAGCCGCGGTAGTCGAAGGTCCACACGCGCAAACCCTGACCGGCCAGCCACTGCGCGAAAGTTTCGTAGAACGATTGCCGCACGCCCATGGCGCCGCCGATGACGATGCTGGCGCGGGCCTCGCCGGCCGGTTCGTAGCGGCGCACGGCGAGCCGCGCCGTGCCGTCCACCCATAGCTGCTGCTGCTGCGCTTGCATGTCTTGTCTCCTTGTTGTTGTCCAGAGAGCACCGCCGCAGGTGACGGATCGGTCAGACCCTTTCGAAGATGCCCGCTGCGCCCTGCCCCATGCCCACGCACATCGTGACCATGCCGTACTTCAGGTTTTCGCGCCGCAGCGCATGCACCACGGTCGCCGCGCGAATGGCGCCGGTCGCGCCGAGCGGATGGCCCAGCGCGATCGCGCCGCCCATCGGGTTCACCTTCGACGGATCGAGCCCCAGCGTGTTCATGACCGCGAGCGATTGCGCGGCAAAGGCTTCGTTGAGCTCGAACCAGTCGATGTCCTCGAGCTTGAGCCCCGCATAGCGCAGCGCAGCCGGAATCGCCTCGATCGGGCCGATGCCCATGATGTGCGGCGGCACGCCCTTGCTCGCAAAGCTCACGAAGCGCGCGAGCGGCGTGAGGCCGTACTGCTTGACCGCCTTCTCGCTCGCGAGGATGAGTGCGCCCGCGCCGTCGGAGGTCTGCGAGCTGTTGCCGGCCGTGACGGTGCCGCGCGCGGCAAACACGGTGCGCAGCTTGGCCAGGCCTTCGAGGCTGGTGTCGGGGCGTGCGCCTTCGTCGAGATTCACCGTGCGCGTCTTCGCGATCGGCTCGCCGGTCTCCAGGTTCGGCGTGCGGTCGGTCACTTCGATGGGCGTGATCTCGTCCGTGAACTTGCCTGCCTTCTGCGCGGCCAGCGCCTTCTGGTGCGAGGCGAGCGCAAATTCGTCCTGCGCCTCGCGGCTCACCTTCCACTGCTGCGCGACCTTCTCGGCCGTGAGGCCCATGCCGTAGGCAATGCCCACGTCGCCTTCGCGCTCGAAGATCGAAGGCGACAGCGAGGGCGAGTTGCCCATCATCGGCACCATGCTCATGCTTTCGACACCGGCCGCAATCATCACGTCGGCCTCACCGACGCGAATGCGGTCCGCCGCCATCTGCACGGCCGACAGGCCCGATGCACAGAAGCGGTTCACGGTGATGCCGCCGATGCTCGTGGGCAAGCCCGCCAGCACCGCGCCGATGCGCGCAACGTTCAGGCCCTGCTGCGATTCGGGAATCGCGCAGCCGCAGATGATGTCTTCGATGGCCTTGGGGTCGAGGCCCGGCACGGCAGCGAGCGCGGCCTTGAGCGTGGTCGCGAGCAGGTCGTCGGGACGGTAGTTGCGGAAGTAGCCGCGATGGGACTTGCCGATGGGCGTGCGGGTGGCGGAGACGATGTAGGCGTCTTGGATTTGTTTGCTGCTCATGAAGAAGCTCCTGGAATTTCTTGCTCCTTCCCCCTCCGGGGGAAGGCTGGGATGGGGGCCGGCGGCGTCAGCAGGTCGAGCCGATTGGCAATCGCCTGAAGCACCCCATCAAGATTGATGAACGGTTCGTTGGATGCAAAGCGCAGTACCTCGAATCCATGCTCGCGAAGGAAGGCTTCGCGTTTCGCGTCGTAACCCTGCTGCGTCCGGTGCTGAGAGCCGTCGAGTTCGACGATGAGCTTCGGCTCCAGGCATGCAAAGTCAGCGATGTAGTTGCCGAGCGGATGCTGACGGCGAAACTTGACGCCCAACTGCTCGCCGCGCAGGCCGCCCCAGAGCTTTCGCTCCGAATCGGTCATCTCGCGGCGAAGCACTTGTGCGTTCGCGCGGGCATTCGGTGTGGCTTGGTTTCGCATCGTGTCTGGTTGGAGGTCGCCCCCATCCCTGCCTTCCCCCGGAGGGGGAAGGAGAAATGCAGGTCAGTTCCGCACCGGCTTCCCCGTACTCAGCATCCCCATGATCCGCTCCTGCGTCTTCGGATGCACGATCAGCGAGCAGAACGCCTTGCGCTCCAGCGTCATCAGGTACTCCTCGGTCACGAGCGAGCCCGCGTCCACGTCGCCGCCCGTCACCACGTTGGCGATCAGGCTCGCGATGTGGAAGTCGTGCGCGCTGATGAAGCCGCCGTCGCGCATGTTGACGAGTTGCCCCTTGACGGTCGCGGCGCCGCTGCGGCCCGCCACGCGGAAGCTGCGGCGCAGCGGTGCGCGGTAGCCGGCGTCGGCCATGGCCTTGGCCTGCTGCAACGCCACGTAGAGCAGTTCGTCCTTGTTCGGCACGATCACGTCGCTATCGAGCAGGTAGCCCAGCTTCTTCGAATCGAGCGCACCGGTGCCGACCTTGGCCATGGCCGCGGCGGTGAAACCTTCGGTGAGGAACGGCAGCAGGTCGGTGCCGGTGGAGGCCGCGGCGTTCTCGGCCGCACGGCGTGCGATGTAGGTCAGGCCGCCCGCGCCGGGGATCAGGCCCACGCCCACTTCGACCAGGCCGATATAGCTTTCCATCGCCGCCACGCGCCGGGCCGAATGAACGGCCAGCTCGCAGCCGCCGCCCAGCGCCATGCCGCGCACGGCCGAGATCACCGGCACGCTGGCATAGCGAATCTTGAGCATCACGTTCTGCAGCTCTTCTTCAGCGCCTTCGACCGCGCCGATGCCGGCGACCACGAAGGCCGGCAGCATCGCCTGCAGGTCGGCGCCGACCGAGAACATCTCGTCGGGCGACCAGATCACCAGGCCCTTGTATTCGGCTTCGGCCAGGTCGACCGCGGCGCCCAGCGCTTCGGCCACGTCGGGGCTGATGGCGTGCATCTTCGAATGGATACTGGCAATCAGCACCTCGCCGTCGAGCGTCCACACGCGCACATCGCCTTCATCGCTGATCGTGATGCCCGCCACGTTGGCATCGGGCGCGTTCGCGCCCAGCACGCTTTCGGGGAACAGCTGGCGATCGTGCACCGGCAGCCTGCGCTGCGGTACGAACTTGTTCTGCGATGCGCTCCAGGAGCCTTCGGGCGTATGGACGCCGCCAGCTTGCGCCACAGGGCCTTCGAACACCCACTTGGGCAGCGGCGCGCTGCTCAGCGCCTTGCCGGCGTCGATGTCTTCTTGCACCCACTTGGCGACCTGCGCCCAGCCGGCCTCCTGCCAGAGCTCGAACGGGCCCTGCTTCATGCCGAAGCCCCAGCGCATCGCATAGTCGATGTCGCGCGCGCTCTCGGCAATGGTCTCGAGATGCACGGCCGAATAGTGGAAACTGTCGCGCAGGATGGCCCAGAGGAACTGGCCCTGCGGTCCTTCGCTCTCGCGCAGCAGCTTCAGGCGCTCGCCCGCGGGCTTCTTGAGCATGCGGCCGTACACCTCGTCGGCCTTGGCGCCGGCGGGCACGTACCCGCCGCTCTGGAGGTCGAAGCGCAGGATGTCGCGGCCGGCCTTCTTGAAGAAGCCGGCCTTGGTCTTCTGGCCGAGGTTGCCCAGTTCGAGCAGCTTCGCGAGCACTGGCGGCGTCGAGAAGTTGGCGTAGAAGGGATCGGTCTCTGCGTTGAGATTGTCCTGCAGCGTCTTCACGACGTGGGCCATGGTGTCGAGGCCCACCACGTCGGCGGTGCGGAAGGTGCCCGAGCTCGCGCGGCCGAGCTTCTTGCCGGTGAGATCGTCCACCACGTCGGGCGTCAAACCGAACTTCTCGACTTCCTTCAGCGTGGCCAGCATGCCGGCGATGCCGACACGGTTGGCGATGAAGTTGGGCGTGTCGTGCGCGCGCACCACGCCCTTGCCGAGCGTGCTGGTGACGAAGGCCTCGAGGTCGTCGAGCACCTGCGGCTCGGTGGTGGGCGTGTTGATCAGCTCCACCAGGAACATGTAGCGCGGCGGATTGAAGAAGTGAATGCCGCAGAAGCGCGGCTTCAGCGCTTCGGGCAGGGCCTCGCTGAGCTTGGTGATCGAAAGGCCCGAGGTGTTGGATGCCAGGATCGAGTGCTTCGAAACGTGCGGCGCGATCTTCTTGTAGAGATCGAGCTTCCAGTCCATGCGCTCGGCAATCGCTTCGATGATGAGGTCGCACTCGCCGAGCTTGGCGAGGTCGTCCTCGTAGTTGGCTTGCTCGATCAACACCGCATCGGCCACGTCGCCGAGCGGCGCGGGCTTGAGCTTCTTGAGGTTGTCGATGGCGCGCGTGACGATGCCGTTCTTCGGGCCTTCCTTGGCGGCCAGGTCGAACAACACCACAGGTACGCGCACGTTGACAAGGTGGGCGGCAATCTGCGCGCCCATCACGCCGGCGCCGAGCACGGCGACCTTCTTCACTTGAAATCGGGACATGTTGATTGGTATTTCTTGAATT
>Ga0075363_100000832_pt1 | contig 10720 bp, 6 predicted proteins | sample EndMetdeltDD1763_FD_71470 | JGI IMG/M metagenome (GOLD analysis project Ga0075363, IMG submission 71470) | Populus endosphere microbial communities from Tennessee, USA - Endosphere MetaG P. deltoides DD176-3 | ecosystem: Host-associated > Plants > Roots > Endosphere | place: USA: Tennessee...
GAACAGTCCGCCGACATTGGCGCCCAGGAAGCGGAACGAAAGATACATGATCACGAGCGCGAGCAGGAAGTTCGGCACCGCAAGGCCGATGAAGCCGAGGGTGGTCGCGACATAGTCGCCGATCGAGTACTGCCTCGCCGCCGAATAGATGCCGATCGGCAATGCGATGATCCAGGTCAGCAGCAATGCTGCGAACGACACCGCCATCGTCAGCCAGAGTCGGTCGCCGATCACCTCGGTGACCGGCCGCCGCCACATCATCGAGACGCCGAAATCGCCGCGCACGACACGGCCCATCCACAGCGCGTATTGCACCACGACCGGACGATCGAGGCCGTATTCGCGGCGCATTGCTTCAGCCTGCTCGGCCGACACCGTGCTGCCACCGACGGCGAGGTTGGCAATGTAGGCATCGACGAAGTCGCCCGGCGGCAGACGGATGATGACGAAGGTGAGGACCGAGATGGCGGCGCAGGTGACCAGCGCCAATGCGAGGCGGCGTGCGAGATAGATCAGCATCCCGTCTGCTCCCCGCCCGACATGTTCCCTCCGCGTCTTGTCGTGACCGCGTGTCAACCGAAGGAACCCGGCGCCGCAGCCCTTTCCGCGTGAGCCTCAGCCTAGCACAGGCCGCCGTCGGGGCGACCGATGTTTTCTCGTGGTGAAAACTGGTCCGACCCGCGGTCGGCTAGGCAGAGAAAGTCGGATTTCCGTAGGGGTAGAACTGCTTCAGGCCGACGTTCTTGTAGGGCAGCTTGTCCAGCCGAACGGTTCCGAGGAAAGGCTCCGTCGGTTCGACGAGCAGGATGGTCTTTGCAAAGCCATTGTCGTGAAAGCCGCGCCGGAAATGAACGCGCGACTTGATCGCAAAGACCTCGAAGGCACCGATATCGAGTCCGAGGGCAAGTAGCGGGACGTGATCGATGACCTGGACAAGGTAGGGCGTCAGGACCAGCACGTTGTCCCGACCGAAGCCAACGCAGACCCACAGCTGCCCACGGTTTTCGACCGCCTTCAGGATCGTGCCCCGGATGCGCACCGGCTCGCCGGCGGATTCGTCGGCTACGCCACCCACCTCCATGTCGAAGGCGTCACCGACCTTCGCGCCCTGCGCCTTGAGTTTCGCGATGGCGGGACCGTCGGCGATGGTCGCGATCAGCGTCCTGGCAAGGTCCTTCGCAATGATTTCCTTGAGCAGCCAGGTCGCGTAGCCGGAACGGTCGCTGTGGTCAGCCAGAACAACCGGCGTTTCTTTCCTTTGCACCGCCTGCTTTGCCAGGGCGACGCCTTCAGGAATGGTGTGCACCTTCGTTGAATTGAGCAGCGCATCTCGCTGGCGCCACGCCGTGGCCGCCATGTCCCGGCAGATTTTTGCGGCGAGCTCGGGTTTGCCGTTGGTCAGAACCTGAAATGTCATGCCGACGTCCGGGACGTCCGCGAAAGGAAAGCCAAAGAACGCGTTGACGTACACGTCCGGTTCGGTCGCTTCCCAGACCAGCGCCCGCTGCACGAGGTCCATCCACGGCGAGGCACCCGTCCACTGCACGACCGTTGCCGAGATGATCGGAACTTTCAACGTCGCGTGCGCCGGCTTGTAGTCCCCCCTTATCGCCCGCACGAGCGTCCGCGCGGCACGCTCGCCTTGAAGATAGTCGTCGTAGTGCGGAAAATATTTCACCACGAACGACAGGTCGGCGTATTTGAGGAATTCCTCGTCCTCGTTGCCATGCAGGTCGAAGGTCGCCGCGATGAACACCTTCGGTCCGACGACCTCACGGACCCGTCGCGCGATATCGGCTTCCGGGCGCGCGACTCCGCGCACCGCCATGGCCCCGTGCAGGCAGAGATAGACGCCATCGAACGAACCGCCGGCCCTGAGCTCTGCCAGCATCTTGCCGAGATAGGTCTCATAGGCGTCGTTGGTGATCCATCCGGAACCGGTCCCGGTTTTCGGCCACAGCGGCGACTCGATGCCGACCAGTTCGACACCGTCGAACTCGCGCGCCATCTTCACAAAACCGCCCATGTAGGATCTGGGATTGGACCCCAGCAGCGCCTCGCCCGCAGCGGGCGACCCCGGATAGACGAAATCATCCAGCGTCGTATCGTTGGCGAGGAACGACACCGTCTCGTGCGAGAAGTACAGCACCGCAATGCGCATCGAAGCCTGGTTCATGGAGGCTCAACTTTCCCGAAATCCGGCGCGCTGCCGGGCCGCCAGCTGACCGCTGTCGACAAGGATATCGATCAGGGTTTTGGCGACCGCGCCGTCCGCCGCGCGCGCCGTCACGCCGGCGCTGTAGACCGTCGCGAGTGCACAGGCCGGCGGCAGCGGGCCGACCAGCGTCAATCCCGGCGTGATGATGATCTCGGTCGTTTGCGTGCTGCCGATCGGCCGCGACGCTTTTGAGGCCGCAAGCTCATGCATCGCGGTGGCGCCGTTCGGAAAGATTTTCAGGCACCTCTCGACCTGTTGGAAGATGGACAGCTGTCGCAGCACCTTTGCAACATGTATGCCAGCTGTCGAAGACGCGATGTCGGGCACGTAGATCGCATCCGCCGCCAGCAGGCTCTCGCGCAGCGCAGCTTCGTCGCCGATCGGCGGTGGTTTGTCGCCCGTTCGCACGGCGACCGCCGTTTCCACCTTGCCGATCGCGCGCGAAGAACCGGCTTGCAACAGCCCTTCCCGCTCGAACTCCGCGATCAGCGCCGCGGTCGAAATCATCACGTCGACGGCTTCGCCCTTGTGGAACCTTTCGGCCATCGCGCCGACCGCGCCATACGCGCCGTCGATGCTCCAGCCGGTGCGGGACGTGAATTGCGGTGTCAGGCTTTTGACGAGGCCTTGCGCGGCCCCGCCGCTGAGGAGTTTCAGGCTGCTCACTTCTTGCCGCTGCTTTCGTTGATCAGCTTCACCACGCCCGCCCACTTGACGATGTCCTCACGCAGATACTTGTCGAATTCGGCCGGCGTCATCGACATCGGCAGCGCACCCTGGCTCGCCCACATCTTGACGTTCTCCGGCTTGCTCACGACTGCCTTCATCTCCGCAGCGAGCTTATCGACCACCGACTTCGGCGTGTCCTTCGGCGCAACGAGACCCAGCCAGATGGTCGCCTCGTAGCCGGGAACACCCGCTTCGTCGACGGTCGGCACATCCGGCAGCACCGCCGAGCGTTTCTTGCCGGTGGTGGCGATCGCCCGCACCTGGCCCGAGGCGATGTTCTGCGCCATCGCCGGCACGGCATCGATCATGATCTCCACCTGCCCGCCGAGCACGCTCGCGCGCGCCTCGCCGCTGTTGCGGTGAGGCACGTGCACGATGTTGGTGCCGGTCATGGCTTTGAACAGTTCTCCGGCCATGTGATACGGCGTGCCCTGTCCCGACGAGGCGTAGTTGAGCTTTCCGGGCTGCGCCTTCGCCAGCGCGACCAGCTCCTGCACGGTCTTCGCATTCACCGACGGATGGGCAACGATGACGAGGTCGCTTTCGTTGATCGGCGAGATCGCGACGAAATCGCGCATCAGCTCGTAGTTGCGGGTCGGGATCAGCGACTCGTTGGCGGTCTGCGTGTTGGAAATGACCAGCAGCGTGTAGCCATCCGGCGTCGCCTTCGCCGCCTCCCCCGTGCCGATCACGGCGCCAGCTCCAGTGCGGTTCTCGACGATGAAGGACTGCTTCGTACTCTCCTGCATGTCCTTCGCCAGCAGCCTCGCTGCGACGTCGGCCGGCCCGCCGGGACCGAACGGCACGATGAACTTGACGATGCGCGAGGGGTAGTCCTGCGCGGAGGCAGTGGACGAGGTCAGTGCAGCGGCACACAGCACCGCAGCAACGAGCTTCTTCATGACGCTCCTCCCATGCATTTTTGTTGATGCCGCGGTTCTATTGCCGCGTTGGGATGCGCTGCATATGCCGAGCTAGCAGCGCGCCCCCTCTCCCCGTTGGGGAGAGGGGGCGCGCCGTGCTCGCGGCACGCTCAGCGCGTCAAACTTACGTCCCAGGCCGTGCGACCTCGGTTTCCTTGCTGGTGATGAATTCCAGCAGCACCGGGATGCCTTCCTTGGTCTTCTGGATGCCGCGCTGGATCGCCGGGATGATGTCTTCCGGTTTTGTCACGCGCTCGCCGTAGCCGCCGAAGGCGCGGGCCATCGCGGCGTAGTCGCCGGAGATGTCGGTCGAGCGGTACTTGTCGGTCGAGATCGGCATCACCTTCAATTCGATCGCCATCGAAAAATTGTTCAACAGGATCGACATGATGGGAATGCGCTCGCGCACCGCCGTCTCGAAGTCCATTCCCGTAAAGCCGATCGCCGCGTCACCCCAGACGTTGATGCAGAGCTTGTCCGGGTGCGCGAGCTTGGCGCCCATGGCTAGGCCAAGGCCGTAGCCAAGCTGCGTAGTCTTGCCCCAGCCGATGTAGCTCAAGGGCTCGATCGGCTTCCAGAACGGCGAAAGCTGGTCGCGTGGGCTACCGGCGTCATGGGTGATGATGGTGTTCTTGACATCCACCGTCTTCTGCAGGTCCCACAGCACGCGGTAGGGATTGAGAGGGGCGTCGTTGGAGGTGAGTTTCGGCTTCCACTTTGCCAGCCACTCCTCGTTGATCCCGGCGATTTCGGAGGCCACCGCCTTTGCGTCGCGATCGACCTTGACCGTCTTGCCGACCTCTTCCAGCAACGCGTCCAGCACCAGCGCCGCGTCACCGACGAGGCCGATCTTGGCCTCGACGTCCTTGTTGATGTGGTTCGGGTCGACCGTCGAATGGATCACCGTCTTGCCCTTCGGCATGGCGATGCCGAAGTTGGTTTCGGTGAACGAGCAGCCGATGCCGAAGATCACGTCCGCGTCGGCGAGGAATTTCGGCACCGCGCGCGGCACCGCAAGGCCGCCCGAGCCGAGCGAGAGCGGATGCGTCTCCGGGAACGCCGACTTGCCGCCGAGGCTCGTGGTGACCGGCATCCCCAGCCGCTCGGCAAGCTTCTTCAGTTGCGGCCAGGCTTTGGCGTAGTGCACGCCCTGCCCTGCGTACATCACCGGCCGCTTGGCATTGACCAGCAACTCGGCGGCGCGCTTCACGTCGGCCGGATCGGCGGTCGAGCGGGTGCGCAGCACCGGCGTGTAGTTCAGAGGCTCTGCGACCTCCTCATTCCACATGTCGGACGGGATCTCGACGATCACCGGGCCGCCGCGGCCGTTCTTCAGTTTTGTGAAGGCGCGGCGAAAGATGTTACAGACTTCGGCGGCGACGTTGATCGCTTCGGAAGATTTCGCGTACGGCCGCATCGCCTGGGTCGAGTTGAAGTTCGGATCGATCTGGGCGATGCGCCGCGCATAACCCATCGGCAGCACCAGCACCGGCACGGACTCGCCGTAACACTGCGCAACGCCGCCCATGGCGTTCTCGGCGCCCGGACCGTGCTGCATGCAGAACGCCCCGATCTTCTGGCCCGAGGTCACGCGCGAGATGGCATCGGCCATGTGCACGCCGATACGCTCCTGCCGCACCATCACAGGGCGAATGTCGGCGGCCGCCGCAAACTCAATGAGATGGTTGACCGGGTAACCGCAAAGGATTTCGATTCCCTCGCGCTTCATGATCTCTGCGATCGCTGCGCCAAGCTTCATGACGGTCCTCCGCTTGTTTGTGTTTGCCGATTCTTGGCAAAGATCGCCCGCCTGATCAATGAGGTCGGGACGGAATGATCGTCACGTTATCCGGATGCGCGCAGGCGGTCCACGCGACGGAACGCGTCATTTGCGGGGCGTGAAAGGTAGGTGGTACAAGCCAACGACGCGTCATGGCCGGGCTCGTCCCGGCCATCCACGTCTTTGACGCCCGCGAATGCCGCAAGAACGTGGATGTCCGGCACAAGGCCGGGCATGACGCAGAATTTGAGGCTTGCGACGAGTGTAACTTACACCGTGGCCAGCGTGCGCTCGCGCATCGCGGGCGCGATCTCCTTCATGAAGAGCTTCAGTGCGCGCTCGGAGAATTCCGCAGGCATCGGACCGATGCGGAAGCGGACGAACACGCCGCCGACCCCGGTCGTCTTCAGCTCGGTGAACTCTTCCATCACGGTCTCGGGGCTGCCGCACAGGTAGCGCGGCGCCATGCTGGCGTTGGCCTTCGCAACGCGCGCATCGAACTTGGCGCTCTGCGCAGCACGATAGCTCTCCATCAGCTTGACATACGGCATGCCGACCTCCTGCGCCTCCTTCTCGGTCGGCGCCAGGACCACCGAGCGCGCGACCCAGCACTGCGACAGCGCTTCGTCGATCGCATCGTCCTTGTGGCCCGCCTCGCGCGCCGAGGTACGGTAGAGGTCGACGCTCTTCTTCGCGCCCGACGCGGTCGCCGCCGCCATGATGATGGGGCGGCACTTCTGCGCCATCGCGATGGTCGAACCCGGCGAAGCGACGCTGCGCAGGATCGGCGGATGCGGTTTCGTGAACGGACGCGGCCGCAACATGCCGATCTCGAAATTCCAGTACTTTCCGGCGTGCACGACCCGCTCGCCGTTCCAGCACTTCAGGATGATCTCCTCGATCTCCTCGAAACGCTCCTGCGCGCTGTCGGGATCGATCTGGTAGCCGGCATATTCGTGGGTATTGACCAGGCTGCCGCGGCCAAGCCCGACGATAAGACGGCCCTTGCAGAGGTTGTCGACCAGCGAGATCTGCTCGGCCATCCGCAACGGGTGGTAGAGCGAGGTCTGCAGCACGGCAAAACCGATGCTGATGCGGCTCGTCGCCATCGCCAGCGCCGAGGCAAAGGTCGGCGGATCCACGTAGACGCAGTTGCCGTCGAAGTGGTGCTCGGCAAGGAACACCGCGTCCATGCCCTGGCTCTCGGCCAGCTGCGCCTCGCGGATCGCCTCGCCGATGATCTGGCTGTCCTTCGACGGATCGCGCGCCTCGGGAAAAAGAAACACCCCAGTCTTCATGTCGTCCTCGTCTGCGGCCGCTTCATCGAATCCGGCCTTCATTTCTTGATTTCAGGCCATCGGTGCCAGAAAAGCACGGCAGAGAGAAGTGCGGCTGGCGGCAGGGCGAGACGGCGATTTTGCAAGCGCTGGAGGGAATTTAACCACGAAAGCTCACGTCCGAGGCAGTGATTGCACAGCTTCAGACCCCAAGGCGGAACGTAGCTCGAACCTTGCACAGATCAGCCGTCTTGCCTGGCAGGATGGCCGCCCCGACGCAGTGCCGGCCAAAGATGAATCCACCCAAATTTACACACTGTGGCGGGCGACCCGGCCGTGGTTCACCAAGGCGTATGTGGCGGTCAGTGGATCAGGTCGTGTTGCGCTCCGTGAGACGCCTTGGCAGTTCGAAACGTCTCGCCCTGGCGCTGGGAGGCACGGCGCTGGCGGGTGCGCTCGGACCAACGATGCCTGCGCACGCGCAGAGCGCTTCGTGGTCCGCTGCACCCGCCAACGGCACCTACAGCAACGGAGCCAACTGGGTCGGCGGCACGGCGGCGTCCGGCACCGGCAACACGGCCACCTTCGGAACCTCGACGACAACCACCGTCACGCTGGACACCAGCCTGGATATCGGCACCTTCAGGATCCAGAACGGCGCCGCCTACATGTTCAACTACGCTGCGGCTGCGACCAACGTCACGATCAGCTCCGGCATGGACATTCAGTCCGGCGCCACCGCCGCCTTCAATGTCTCCAACGGCGCGTTACTGCAGTTCCTCGGCGGCTCGGCACAGAGCGCGACGATCGGCAACAGCGCCACAGTCGAGTTCCAGAACGGCAGTAACGCCGGCACCGCCACGATCACGAATAACGATGCGCTCAATTTCTATGGCGCAGCGTCGGCCAGCAGCGCAACCATCACCAACAACGGCGCTATCGGCTTCAACAACGCCTCGCGTGCCGGAGCCGCGACCATCACAACGACCGCCGGCGGCAGTGTCACGTTCGTGGAGACCGCAGTCGGCGGAACGGCGGCGTTCATCTTCTCCGGCAATGGCTATCTCGACATCTCGGGACTGACCAGCTCAGGCATTACTGTCGGCTCGATCGCGAGCGCAAGCACGACAAGCGAGATACGGCTTGGCGCGAAGCGCCTGACGGCCGGCGACGGCGCCGATACCGCGTTTGCCGGCGTGATTTCCGGAACGGGTGGTTCGCTGCTCAAGACCGGAGCCGGCACGCTGACGCTCACCGGCGCAAACACCTATACCGGCGGCACCGTGCTCGGCGGCGGCACACTGGCCATCTCCACCGACAACAACCTCGGTGCGAGTTCAGGAAGCCTGACCTTCCAGAACGGCGGCTTGCGGCTGAACGGCAACGTCGCGTCGGCCCGGACGATCGCGCTCCTGGGCGGCGGCACGATCGACACCAACGGCAACTCGCTGACACTGTCCGGTGCCATCGGCGGCATCGGCGACCTGCAGAAATCGGGCGCAGGCACGTTGACGCTGTCGAACGCCGCAAACAGCTACACCGGCAATGCCACCATCAACGCGGGCACGCTGAACCTCACGGCAGGCGCCGGTTTGACCGTGACCGCCATCACCAACAATGCCGCGATCACCAATGCCGGCACGGTATCAGGTGCCACGACGAACAATGCGCTCGGCAACATCCTGAACTCCGGCACGTGGACGGGCGATGTCAGCAATGCCAGTGCCGTCAACAACACGGGAACGTGGACCGGCAACGCCGTGGGTAACGCCACCGGCCAGTTCGGCAACTTCGGCACCTGGAACGGCGGCCTCAGCAACGGCTTCCAGACGATCAACGCAAGCACGGGCGTCTGGAACGGCGATGTCGTCAACACGAACATATTGAGCAATCAGGGCACCTGGAACGGAAACCTCACCAATTCCGGATCCGCCACCAATGACGTTCTCTGGAACGGAGCGATCAGCAATTCGGGGACCTTCCGCAACAACGCGAACGCCATCGTTACCGGCGCGCTCGCAAACACCGGCACGGTGGACGCCTACGGCGGAACGTTCGGCGGGACGATCAGCAACGGCGGAGCCTTCAACGTGCTCGGACCGATGGTCGGCAATGCCAACTTCCTCAATGCTGTCGGCGCGAACCTGCTGATCACGGTGGCGGGCAACTACACCCTCAACGGATCGATCGTTAACGCGGGAACCGTCACCAACGTCAGCGGGGGCACCTTCACGACCAATGCGGGCATCGACAACACCACGTCCGGCCTGTGGAACGGCAGCATCACGCACAACACCTCGGCGGCCTTGCACAACGACGGCCGCATTATCGGCAACGTTGCAGTGAACGCGGGCACGCTCGGCGGCACCGGAATGATCACCGGCAACCTCACCATCGGCTCCGCCACGTTTGCACCGGGCAATTCGATCGGCACTTTTAGCGTGCAGGGCAACCTCGCCTTCACGTCCGCTGCAACGTACCTCGTCGAGATCAGCACCTCGGCATCGGATCGCATCAACGTCACTGGTACCGCCTCGCCCGGCGGCGCACGGGTGTCGGCCATCTATGCCAACGGCAGCTATGTCACGCGCCGCTACACGATCCTGAACGCCGCAGGTGGCGTCGTCGGCACCTTCGCTTCGCTGGTCAACACCAACCTGCCTGCCAACTTCAGACCATCGCTCAGCTACGACGCCAACAACGTCTATCTCGATCTCACCCTGAATTTCGATCCAACGCCGACGCCCACGCCGACCCCGACGCCTCCGCCCACGGCGCCGAGCTACGGCAGCGGCCTCAACCGCAACCAGGCGAACGTCGCCAACGCGCTGATCAACTCGTTCAATGTCGCCGGCGGCATCCCGCTCGTGTTCGGCACGCTGACGCCGGAAGGGCTGACGCGGGTGTCGGGCGAGGCCGCGACTGGCGTCCAGCAGACGACGTTCGATGCCATGGACAGGTTCGTCGGACTGCTGATCGATCCTTTTGTCGGAACGCAAACCGGCGACGCACGTCAGTCGGGCGCGAGCGGCTACGCCGACGAGGATGAAGCGCTCGCCTATGCAGCGAAACGCCGGCGAACGCGCGCCGAGCGCGACGCCCTCGCCGCGTTCAAGGCGCCCGCAAAGACAACCGCCGAGCGGCGCTGGAGCGTGTGGGGCACTGGCTACGGCGGCACGCAGTCGACTGACGGCGACGGCGCCGCAGGCTCGCAGAAGCTGACCAACCACGTCTATGGCGGCGCAACCGGCTTTGACTACCGCCTGACGCCGCAGACGCTGTTCGGTTTCTCGCTCGGCGGCGCCGGCACGAGCTTTGGCCTCGCCAACGGCCTCGGTGGCGGACGCTCCGAAGTGTTCCAGGCCGGTGTTTACGGACGCCACACCCAGGGGCCAGCCTACGTCAGCGGCGCAGTCGCATGGGGCTGGCAGGACATCACCACCGATCGCATGGTGTCAGCCGATAGCTATCGTGCAGGTTTCAGTGCCAAGGCGATCACCGGGCGGCTCGAGAGCGGCTGGCGTCTTGCTTACGGCACGAGCGGCCTCACGCCGTATGCGGCAGGCCAGATCACGAGCCTGTTCCTGCCGGGCTACGCCGAGCAGCTTGTCGCCGGCGCCAACACCTTCGCCCTCGCCTATTCGGGCAAGGACGTGACCGCCTCGCGCACGGAGCTCGGCCTGCGCGCCGACACGTCGTTTGTGGCGGCCGATGCCGTCGTCACGTTGCGCGGCCGCGCTGCATGGGCGCACAATTTCAATACCGAGCGCAGCATCTCTGCGCTCTTCCAGAC
>Ga0075363_100000834_pt1 | contig 10714 bp, 11 predicted proteins | sample EndMetdeltDD1763_FD_71470 | JGI IMG/M metagenome (GOLD analysis project Ga0075363, IMG submission 71470) | Populus endosphere microbial communities from Tennessee, USA - Endosphere MetaG P. deltoides DD176-3 | ecosystem: Host-associated > Plants > Roots > Endosphere | place: USA: Tennessee...
CACTGGACCAGCGACGTGATCGCCGGTCTTGCGATCGGGGCCGCAGTTGAACGGTTGCTCAGGCACTGGACTGGTTTTGGAGTGTCGCGTCGAGAATAGTAGTCGACGCTTGCAGCATCGGTTGCAAGCGGTGCCGACGACGCTTACCGCAGCGCCGCCGGCTGGTTTCGAACTTACGCCGCGGCCTCATAATTGACTGCGGTTTCGGCGATCTTGGTCAGAGTGTCGTCGGTCTTCTTCTCTTCGGCCAAGGTCTGGTCGATCAGCTTGGCAGCCTGCGGATTGTTGAGCTTGAGCGCCCAGGCCTTCAGCGTACCGTAGCGTGAAATCTCGTAATGCTCGACGGCTTGCGCGGCGGCCAGCAGGCCGGCATCGAGCGCAGGCGTGTCGGCATACTCCTCCATGATTTCCTTGCCTTCATCGAGAATGCCTTCGATGGCGTCGCACTTCTTGCCGCGCGCGGCCTTGCCCAGCAGTTCGAATATCTGTTCAAGGCGCTCGACCTGTCCCTCGGTCTCGTCATGGTGCTTTTCGAACGCGGCGCGCAGCTTGTCTGAATTGGCGGCCTTCGCCATTTTCGGCAGCGTCTTCAGGATCTGCTTTTCAGCGTAATAGATGTCCTTGAGGGTATCCAGGAATAATTCGTTGAGGTCTTTCTCGGCCGCCATGACGTCCTCCATTGTTGATACGCCGACAACATTGGATTGAACGTAACGTTCCTAAATCGCGAGGGACGCTTCAGTCGCGCGTAGCCGCAAGATCGATCAGCGCGATCCCAAGATCACCCCGCTTCCTTCGTCGAAGCGTTGCCGGGACTTCGGTCAAGACCACTTCGAGTGTCGGCCTGACCGTGCCGGCCATCAGGTGGCCACCGCGGGTCGATCCGTCGGCCAGCCCAAGCACGATGTGGACATGAAGGCTGGGTTTGCCGTCATCGCCGACAGCTATGTCGCCGATCGCGCTGAGAACCTCGCACTGCTCATTGACCTCGATCTTGCGATAGCTTTTCGAGGCAAAATCGAACCAGCCGACGCTTGCCCGCTCGAAAGCGCCGATCGCCGTCAACGACGCCGCGGAAATTTTCGATTCATTGGCGAAGCGGGTGAGTGCTGCAAACGCCTCCTCGCCTGAATCCAGAACGACGACGTGAATCTGCGCCTCCGTGTCGGCGGCGATGTGCTTGCTCTTCATTGTGGATCTCGCTGTGCATTGGGGCCGCGCTTCGCCTGCTGTGCCGGCCCGGCCTGCCCCGGTCAATCTGCGCCGATTGGCATAGTTCCAAGCTACCGTTGGCCATTGGCATCGCCGCCGATGTCGCAGTGTATGCTTCAAGACGGCCGATGAAACGGTCATCGCACTGAGCGTCGAGCGCAATCGCGCTGCTTGTGTTCTGGCTGGTCTATCCGCTCTGGCACCGCGTACGCTTTTCATAACGGCAAAAGCATGCGTGGCAGGAACGCGACGTTCCCTTTTTGTGGAACGTGAGACGGAACTGGAGCCTCACATCCGTTTGAAGTTAAACGATCACGATTCCGGAACGGCCGCCGGCGTTGTTGGTTGGCCCAACGTCACTGCAACGGAGGCAACTTATGAACTTGAAGCTCGTGACCGCGGCCGCTGTTCTTTCCACGACGTTCGCGGTACCCGCGCTGGCACAGGATGCTCACGGAAGATCCGACGCTGTCCGTCAAACGCAGACTCAAGAACGCGTCTATCATCGGAATAGCGGATTCTGGCCGGGTGAAGTAGCGGCCGGCGTGGTTGGTGGGGCGATCGGCACGGCCGGCGCGATTGCGACGGCGCCGTTCCGGAACGACGTCTACGCCTACAACAACAGCTATGACGGGCGCCGCTACTACGGCGGCTACAACAATGGTTTCGTCTGTCAGCCCGGAACAATGTTCTGGGGTGAGGATGGTCGACGTCACATCTGTCAGTAACGCGAAACGTAATAATGAACCTCGGGAGGCGGCCCCACGGCCGCCTCTTTTTCTTGTGCGAAGCGAGGCCGGCGACGAAGTAATATCGCCCAAGTCACCATTCTAGATCTGGTGCACTGCGCATCCCAAATGGCCTAGCTTTTCCTTCCCGGCGGTTCACTACCGCGGTTCACCTGCCCCACGCGCTGGGCGCGCTCCTTGTCGCGCAGCTGCTCCTGCCCACGCTCGTCGCGGGCCATACCCTGGTCATGACCGCTCTGGTCATGGCGACCTCGCTCAGGCTCCGTCGCCTGTCGCTCCTGCTGCTTGCCTTCCTCCACCAGAAGTTCATCTCCGAGCATTTGCCCGATGATCTGTCTGGTCTGGGCTTCGGCCTTCTGTTGAAACTTGCTCATGGCTGGCCTCCTGGCAGGGAAAACGACGCCGGGGCTCCGATGTTTCCTCCGCAGGCTTCAACTTTGGGGCTGCAGACCTTGCCCCTCATTGCCACTCTTGAGGCTGGTTCCCCACAATGTAACAATCCTGTCGCAGAGCAAAACTAAACGGAAAGCGTCGGCGGAATGCCGAAACTGCTTCTTCTGGGGGAGAACCTGATGCGCCGCACAATCGTATTGCTGTCCGCCGGACTGGTCGCGCTTGCCGCTGGATCGGCCTCCGCGCAAAACGCCACCCCGCGTAACCTGATCCTGTTCGTGCCCGACGGCCTGCGTGGACGCATCGTGACGCCGCAGACCGCGCCTGCGATGGCGGAAGTCCGCGACAAGGGCGTCAACTTCAAGAACTCGCATTCGCTGTTCCCGACCTTCACCATGGCAAACGGCTCGGCGATGGCCAGTGGCCATTACCTCGGCGACACCGGCACCTTCAGCAACACGATCTACACCGGATATTCGTCCGTGCCGGCCGGCGACACGGTCGTGCCCTTCATCGAAAACGACGCGGTGCTCAGCGACGTCGACGAGCATTTCAACGGCGACTATCTCAACGAAGAAACCATCCTGAAGATGGCCCGGGCGCAAGGCTTCTCGACGGCCGCGATCGGCAAGCTCGGCCCGACCTATCTTTTCGACCATACCGACGGCGGCAAAAATACTATCGTGATCGACGATTCCACGGGCGGCAAGAATAGCGTGCCGCTGTCGGACGAAATGAAGGACGCGCTGACCAAGACTGGCCTCCCCCTGGTGACGACCCCGCGCGGAGAAAACAGCAAGGCCGGCGACGCCAAGACACCGGGCACCACGAGCGCGAATGTCGCGCAGCAGGCCTATATGGCCGATGTCGCAACCAAGGTCGTGCTGCCGATGTTCAAGGCGCGCAACAAGCCATTCGTTCTGGTGTTCTGGTCGCGCGATCCCGACGGCAGCCAGCACAACACTGGAGACAGCCTCAACACCATCACGCCCGGCATCAACGGGCCGACCTCGATGGCCGGCATCAAGAACGCCGACAACAATCTCGCCCAGCTGCGCAAGGCGCTGGACGAACTAGGCCTCGCCAACTCGACGAACATCATCATTTCCTCCGATCACGGCTTCTCGACGATTTCGAAGGAAAGCAAAACCAGTCCCTCGGCAAAGATCTCCTACGACGACACGCCGAAGGATTTCCTCCCGATGGGCTTCCTTGCGATCGACCTTGCGAAGGCGCTGAACCTGCCGCTGCACGATCCCAACAACAAGAATGCGCCCGTAGCCGACAATGCCCATCCGAAGGCTGGTAACGGCGTGCTGGGCAAGGACCCGACAAAACCCGATCTGGTGATCGCGACAAATGGCGGGTCTGACCTGATCTACATTCCCAGCAAGGAACGCAAGCTGGCGGGCCGCACCATCAAGGCGCTGCTGGAGCAGGATTACGTCAGCGGTATCTTCGTCGATGACGAGTTCGGCAATTTTCCCGGCACGCTACCGATGTCGCAGCTTGGCCTCAAGGGCAAGGCGGTCGTGCCGCACCCCTCCATCGTGGTCAATTTCCGCTCGTGGTCGTCAGGTTGCGAGGAGCCGACCAATTGCTCGGTCCAGATTGCCGACACCGTGCTGCGACAGGGCCAGGGCATGCATGGCAGCTTCAGCCGCGGCGACACCTTGAACTTCACCGCGGCGATCGGACCCGATTTCAAGTCGGGCTATGTCAATCCCCTGCCCGTCAGCAACGCCGACGTCGGCGCCACCGCGGCCAAGCTGCTGGGGCTCACGCAAAAAGCGAAGGGCAAGCTGATCGGACGCGTCATGACCGAAGCCATGCCCAATGGCGCAACGCCCAAAGCCTATTCCGGTACCGTGGTGTCAAAACCGTCGGCGAACGGCCTGCGTACGGTGCTGAACTTCCAGCGCGTCGGCTCGCAGCGCTATTTCGACACCGCCGGCTTCCCCGGCCGTACGCTCGGGCTGGAAGCGGAAGGTGGCAAGCAGAAGACGGCCGGGAAATAGCCACATCACCACGCGGGTCGTTCGATCGCGTGGCACAAACCGTACATCGCGAGCCGGCATTGCCCAGCGCCGGCCCGCGGGGTTCCCGCTCAGCGCCGATCAAGCTCCAGCCTCGCCCGGCATGCGCTCGGCGAACCCGTGACTGTTGTGCCACAACGAGCGGAAATTTTCTCGGATGGGTTGCGCAATCAAAACAAAGCACTTGAAAATAAGCATTGCTTTCGTCTGACAAGAACCTGTCAAAGGGGACGCGCAATGATCCGGCATTCGAAGGTGTCGAGGCAACGCAAAGCGGGCCTTGCGGCATGCGCCATGCTGTTCGCGACAACGATGACCTCAACGCCCACGAAGGCCGATAACGGCGGCATCGGGTTCTGGCTGCCCGGCACGATGGGCAGCCTCTCCGCAGTGCCCGGCCAGCCCGGAATGAGCTATACCTTCCAGTACATTCATCTCGACGCCACGGCTGGCGGGGGCACAGCGCTCCAGAACAACGCGAGCGTCGTCGCTGGCCTTCGGGCCAAAGCGGATGTCGGCGTCTTTCTGCCGACCTACACCTTCGCAACGCCCGTGCTCGGCGGCCAGCTGACGATCGGCGCGGCGACGGTGCCCGGCAATATCGGCGTCGATATCAACGCGACACTGACGGGGCCGCGAGGCAACGCGATTTCCGGCTCGGCCTTCGACAACAGGGTCACCTGGGGCGACGTGTATTACATCGGCACCCTGAAATGGAATGCCGGCGTCAATAATTACATGACCTACGTCTTCGGCAACATCCCGACCGGCACCTATGATTCTACCCGCCTTGCCAACCTGAGTCCCGGTTTCGTCGCGGTCGATGCCGGTGGCGGCTACACCTACCTCAACCCGAAGACCGGCCAAGAGTTTTCGGTGGTCGCCGGCTTCAGCTTCAGCGGCACCAATTCGGCGCTGGATTATCGCAATGGCATCGACTTCCATGCCGACTGGGCAGCCTCGCAATTTATCGGCAAGAGCGTTCATGCCGGGCTGGTCGGCTATGTCTATCAGCAGGTCACCGGAGATACCGGTATCGGCGCCAAGCTCGGCGACAACAGGGGTACTGCGATCGCCTTCGGCCCACAGATCGGTTTCTTCTTTCCAGCCATGGAGGGATACACGGGTTATCTGAACCTGCGTGGCTACGCGGACATCTTCACTGAAAACAGGCCGGCGAACGTCACGTTCATGACCACTCTGAGCTTCGCGCCGTCCGCGCCCGAGCAGCCAGCGACACCGCGAGGGCCAAAGTACCTGAAATGATTCAGAACGGGGTCGTTGAAGATTGCGACTCGCAAAAGCGTCGGCCGGCGGCAAGACCGAAAACAGCAACGGCGGGAAATATCCCCGCCGCGTATCTGACTATCCGATGTGCCAATGCCCCTTGTGAATATCGAATTTCACCAAACCTTCGTCGCGCATCTTCAGAAGCAGCGATTGACAGGCCTCTTCATTCGGTAGATTGGCGCGCCGCATCAACTGGTAGGCCTTGAGCGGCTTCTCGCGAAGCGCATTCAGGATATTCTCGCGATCTTTCAGCATAACCTCTCCTGCAACCCAAAACTGGCGTTCACGACGAACTGCTCAGGCGATCACGCGTTTTATATGGCCGTCTTCGAGATGTCTCGCCGAGAGCACATCGCGCGCCATCTGTCGGGATCGGCATCAACCGCCACGCCCCGATCCGCTTCGTGAACTTGCAAGTGAATGGCTAGGATTGATCGTCCTCGACATCTTGGGAGCGTTTCGGCCTGTGATCCGCGATTGGCTGGGTGTTGCGAACCGCTTCGGCCAGCATCAGGCGCAACTCGTCCTTGGTCATCGGCGGTTGCCGCGTGGTCGATGATTTCCATTGTGTCATGGATTCAATATGGGAATGCCGGGGTGGAATTAAACCCCGACGCCAAGAGCTTAAGCAGGGAACTTAAGTTCCAGCAGTGAGTGCGCCGACAGGCCGCGCCGTACTGGATACACACCGGCGCCGGTCTAACAGCGGAGCAAGACGTAGAACTGCGTCAAACAAAAACGGCGGGGAATGAACCCCGCCGTCCTCAGATCAGTGATCCGCTGATGAACCTACAGCATACCCATGTCCAGCATGCCCGGCAGTTGCGCGAGCGGCAGCGCGGCGACGCCGACCAGGGTTGCAACGAGCGTCGCGAGGCGATGGTTGATGCGGCGCTTGCCGCGCATCTGGCCGGCGAGCCATTCCAGAACCTTGGTATCGATCTTGGCGGCCTGCGTCGGCGCCCAGCTCTCGATGTCGGTATCGGGCGACAGCGCAACCGTGCGCGGCGGCACCGGCAGGCCGGACTCGGACGCCGCATGATGGGCAACCGCCTTGGCAAGCAGATCGTCGAAGCGGCCGTCGTCGGTACGCTCGGCAGCGGCATCGCTGATTTCAAATAGCGCTTCGACTTCGGCGCGGCTCACCGGCTGATGCTCGACTGCGCTGACGGTCAGGAAGCGTGCGCACCAGGCGGCGTCGTCGGCATCGAGTGCGCGGGAAAAATGGATACGGCCTTTGGTGGTCGGGCCTTCGCCGGTGATCACGCCATCGCGCACGATGGTGAGCGCATGGGCCGCGGTCTTGCGGCAGGACGGTTGCGGGACGTCGGAAGCTTCAGCGGTCTTGGCAGTCGGGGCAGGCATAGGTGCACTTCTCAATTTCTTTTTTTCAGGTCCAGCATTTCCATACGGGGCATGAACGAGCGGTTAACGATTCGAAACTGGCATTTCGAGATTTTTAGATGGTTGCCAATTGGTCGCTGTGAGGTCCGTCACGGTTCAGGCCGCGGCCGGCCCGGGTGCCGCGGGGCGTGATGAGGACCACAAAAGGCAATGTCGGGACAACCCGTAGAATTGCGGCAATCGGTTCTTTTCGCCGTAGGCGCGCAGATCACAAGAAGATGCTAGGAGTTCCGCACTTGCGGAGAAGGATCTCACCTTTTACGTGAACCGGTTCCATTCGCCATCGCCCGGGACTATATCACCAGGACGAATTCCCCTGTAACTAGAATAAGATGAGGTCGTATCATGGCACTCCAGATTGGCGCAGTCGCCCCTGATTTCGAAGCCGAGACCACCGAGGGCAAGATCAAATTCCACGACTGGATCGGCAACAGCTGGGCGCTTTTGTTCTCTCACCCGAAGGATTTCACGCCGGTTTGCACCACCGAACTGGGCGCTCTCGCGAAATTGAAGCCGGAATTCGACAAGCGCGGCGTCAAGCTGATGGGCCTGAGCGTCGACCCCGTCGACCGGCACGCCAAGTGGTCCGAGGACATCAAGGAGACCCAGGGGGCGGCGCCGAACTATCCGATGATCGGCGACACCGACTTCAACGTCTCCAAGCTGTACGACATGCTGCCGGCCTCGACATCGGGAGATCCGCTGACGCGGACGCCGGCCGACAACCAGACCGTCCGCAACGTCTTCATCATCGGGCCGGACAAGAAGATCAAGCTGGTGCTGGTCTATCCGATGACCACGGGGCGCAATTTCGCGGAGATCCTGCGCGTCATCGACTCCCTGCAGATGACTGCCAAGCATCGCGTTGCGACGCCGGCCGACTGGAAACAGGGTGAGGACGTCATCATCGCGGGCTCTGTCAGCGACGACGAGGCCAAGACGATCTATCCGTCGGGCTGGAAGGCGCCTAAGCCCTACATCCGGATCGTGCCGCAGCCGAAGTGACGGCTTAGCCGTCATTGCGAGGAGCGCAAGCGACGAAGCAATCCATCTATCCGGTATGCCGTGACGTGGATTGCTTCGCTTGCAATGACGGGGCTAGCCCTTCGCCGCCACCCAATTCGCAACGAGCAATCCGGCGGTCGATGAGACCGCCGTCACGAACGCGCCCCAGCTGACGTCGACGATAGCGACCGGCCAGCTCCAATGCTTGAGCAGCGCCAGCGATGTCAGGTCGAAGGTCGCATAGCAGAAGAAGCCGAACAGCGCGCCATAGAGCAGCGTCGACTGCCAGGTCGCGCCCTGCCCGCCGCTGACGAAGATCACGACGCCGGCGACGTAGATCAGATAGAACAGGATCGCCGGCACGGGCTTGATCTCGCCCAGCATATCGCCGACCTGCGAGGTGAAGAAATCCTTGGCGACGACGCCAAGGAACAGGAAATCGATGGGGACGATGACGCACAGCGTCACCAGATAGAGCACGACGTAACGGTTCACGGTGGCCCTCCAGCCCGGGAAACGAGCGGCAATCATTCGCAGTATGAGAAACTACGAATGCGGAGGTCTACGGTTTCACCGGCGGCGGGTTCCGCCGCCGCGACGCCTCGATCAGGCGGCGCGGACGCGGTCGAGGAATTTTTCAACCTCTGCCTTCAAGTGCAGGCTCTCACCCGACAGATTCTGCGCGGAAGCAAACATCCGGCTCGAGGTCTCGCCGGTCTCGTCGGCCCCCTGCGCGGCGTTGCGAATGTTGGCCGCGACATCAGCGGTTCCGCTGGCGGCGGCACGAACGCTCTGCGCGATGTTCTGGGTGGCGCCGCGCTGTTGCTCGACCGCCGCCGAAATCGAGGTGGCGATATCGCTGATGCGCTCGATGGTCTGGCCGATCGCCTTGATCGCGCTGACCGACTCTTCGGTCGCAAGCTGCATGTTGCCGATCTGGCTGGAGATCTCCTCGGTTGCCTTCGCGGTCTGGCCGGCGAGGCTCTTCACTTCCTGCGCCACCACGGCAAAGCCGCGGCCGGCATCCCCTGCCCGCGCCGCCTCGATGGTGGCATTGAGCGCCAGCAGGTTGGTCTGTTCGGCAATCGAGGTGATCAACTTCACCACGTCGCCGATCCGGGCGCCGGCTTCCGACAACTCGTTGATGCGCTGGTCGGTGGCTTCCGCCTGCTTGACGGCGTCGGCCGCGATCCCGTTCGATTCCTGGACGCGGCGGGTGATTTCGGCGATCGAGCTGGAGAGCTCGTCGGAAGCGGCCGCGGCGGTGCGGACATGCTCGGAAGCGGTTTCGGACGCGCCGGCCGACTTGCCTGAGAGTCCGGCGGTGGTCCGCGCCGTTTCGGTGAGCTGCCGCGCGACACGCTCGAATTCGCTGGAGGAGTTCAAAACCTTGTCGAGGATGCTGCCGACGCTGGTCTGAAACTCGTCGACGAAGCCACGCAGTTCAGTCTTGCGCTGCTCGGCGGCAGCGGCGGCAGCCGCAGTCTGCTCCTCGCGCATCCGGCGCCGCTCGACCGAGTTGTTCTTGAAGACGGCGAGCGTACGCGCAATCTCGCCGATCTCGTCCATGCGGTCTTCGCAATCGATCTTGACGTCGGCCTTGCCGTTGGCGATCGCGGTAAGCGACGCCGTAACCGACGTCAGCGGCTTGGTCACCCGTCGCACCAGCACCATGGTCAGCAGCATCACCAGCAGCGCAGCAACACCGGCGGCAATCGCCATGTTGCTGATGGCGTGCGACAGCATGGTCTCGAACTGCGCCATCGGGATGCCGACATAGATGATGCCGATGACTTTGCCGGCTTGATTCACGATCGGATAGTAGGCCGTCATGAAGGTCTTGCCGAACAGCGTCGCGGGTCCCTTATAGGCTTCGCCGCGGCGAAGGACCGCCTGTCCGGGATGATCAGGCGCGAGCTGGGTGCCGACGGCGCGGTCGCCGTTCTCCTTCTTCACATTGGTGGTGCGGCGGACGAACTGATTGCTGGCATCGTCATAGACGAACAGCGTCGCGTTGCCGCCGGTATATCCCACGGCGCGGTCGACGATGGCGTGGTCCTTGAACTCGGGCATCTTGGGAATTTCGGCGCGGGCGACGGCGCCATCCCTGATCGTGATCCTGGCGTCGGTGTAGGTCTCGGCAAAGGCGAGACTCAGCGTGCGCAAATTGACCTCGATGTCGCGCAGCGCGCGGTCGCCGAATTCTGTTGTCAGCGACCAATGGGCTGCGCCCACCACCAGCGCGGTGTTCACCGCGATCAGAAGGATGGCCGAGATGACAGCCTTGGTGCCGAGCCGCAGCTTGAGCGCGGGCAGGAACTTTCCAATGGATCGCGTAGTCATAGCGAGAAATCCCCCAAAATCGGGGCCAATCTGCCCCGTTTTGCTTACGATCGCCTTAATGGGCACAACCCTGAGCAAGGCTTGAGGGGATTCACAAAAGTTATGCGTGCACCAAAAACGGGCACCTCGCTTCAAGCTGAGCGGCGATTGACCAGCAGTACCGCTGCGGCGCAGGCGACCATGCCGGCAACGGAGACGGCGTCCAGCCGCTCGCCGAACAACACATAGGCCATCAGCGAAGTCACGGCCGGGACAAGGTAAAACAGGCTCGCCACCGATGTC
>Ga0075363_100000835_pt1 | contig 10698 bp, 6 predicted proteins | sample EndMetdeltDD1763_FD_71470 | JGI IMG/M metagenome (GOLD analysis project Ga0075363, IMG submission 71470) | Populus endosphere microbial communities from Tennessee, USA - Endosphere MetaG P. deltoides DD176-3 | ecosystem: Host-associated > Plants > Roots > Endosphere | place: USA: Tennessee...
GACTCCGACCACACGCGGGCGCCGATACCGTCGCTGCTGGCCGTCTCGGCGGTGCACCATCACCTCGTTCGTACGAAGGAGCGCACCACCGTCGCCCTGGTCGTCGAAAGCGGTGACGCCAGGGAGGTGCACCACATCGCGATGCTGATCGGCTTCGGCGCCGCTGCGGTCAACCCGTACCTGGCCTTCGAGTCGATCGAGGATCTTGTCCGCGAAGGCGAGCTCACCGGCATCGAACCCGCTGCCGCAGTGCGCAATTACCTCAAGGCACTCGGTAAGGGCGTGACGAAGGTGATGAGCAAGATGGGAATCTCGACCGTCGCCTCCTACACCGCCGCACAGGCCTTCGAGGCCGTCGGCATCGACAAGCACGTCATCGACGAGTACTTCACCGGTACCCCGAGTCAACTCGGCGGTGTCGCGCTGGACGTGCTCGCCGAAGAGGTGAAGGTCCGGCATCGTCGGGCCTACCCGGAGAACCCGACCGAGCGGGTGCACCGGCGGCTCGAGGTCGGTGGCGAGTACGCGTTCCGCCGTGAGGGCGAGCTGCACCTGTTCACCCCCGAAGTGGTCTTCCTGCTGCAGCATTCGACCCGCACCGGCAGATACGACATCTTCCGGCAGTACTCCGACGAGGTGAACCGCCTCTCGAAAGAGGGCGGTACGCTGCGTGGCCTCTTCGGTTTCAAGAAGTCGAGGCCGCCGGTGCCGCTGGACGAGGTGGAGTCCGTCGAGTCCATCGTCACGCGGTTCAACACCGGCGCGATGAGCTACGGCTCCATCTCCGCCGAGGCGCACGAAACGATGGCCGTCGCGATGAACAACCTCGGCGGCCGGTCGAACTCGGGGGAGGGCGGCGAGGACGTCGACCGGCTCTACGACCCCAGGCGGCGCAGCGCCGTCAAGCAGGTCGCCTCGGGCCGGTTCGGTGTCACCAGCGACTACCTCGTCAACGCGTCGGACATCCAGATCAAGATGGCACAGGGTGCCAAACCCGGTGAAGGCGGCCAGCTTCCGGGTTACAAGGTGTACCCCAACATCGCCAAGACCCGGCATTCGACACCCGGCGTCGGCCTGATCTCACCGCCGCCGCACCACGACATCTACTCCATCGAGGATCTCGCACAGCTGATCCACGACCTGAAGAACGCCAACGCCGACGCGCGCATCCACGTCAAACTCGTCAGCTCGGTCGGAGTGGGGACCGTCGCGGCAGGCGTGTCGAAGGCCCACGCCGACGTCGTGCTGATCTCCGGGTATGACGGCGGCACCGGCGCGGCGCCGCTGACGAGCCTCAAACATGCCGGCGCGCCGTGGGAGATCGGGCTCGCCGACACCCAGCAGACGCTGATGCTCAACGGGCTGCGCGACCGGATCACCGTGCAGTGCGACGGCGGCATGCGCACCGCGCGCGACGTCATCGTCGCGATGTTGCTGGGCGCAGAGGAGTACGGGTTCGCGACCGCGCCGCTCGTGGTGGCGGGCTGCATCATGATGCGGGTCTGCCACCTCGACACGTGTCCCGTCGGTGTCGCGACCCAGAACCCGGAGCTGCGAGCGAGATTCAACGGCAAGCCGGAGTTCGTCGAGAACTACTTCCGGTTCATCGCCGAGGACATCCGTCACTACCTCGCTGAACTCGGTTTCCGCACCGTCGACGAGGCGGTCGGCCAGGCGGACATGCTCGACACCGACGAGGGCATCGCCCATTGGAAGAGCAGGGGTCTGGATCTGGCCCCGGTCTTCGCGGTGCCGAACAGCGGCGGGCGACGGCGCATCCGAGGTCAGGAGCACGGCCTCGAGGAGGCGCTCGACCGCACCCTCATCCAGCTCGCCGAGGGAGCGCTGGAGGACGCTCACCCGGTCCGGCTGGAACTGCCCGTGCGCAACGTCAACCGCACCGTCGGCACCCTGCTCGGCTCCGAGGTCACCAGGCGCTACGGTGCGGCGGGATTGCCCGACAACACCATTCACGTGACGTTGACCGGTTCGGCCGGCCAATCGATCGGTGCCTTCCTGCCTCCCGGCATCACGCTCGAACTCATCGGGGACGCCAACGACTACGTCGGCAAGGGACTATCCGGCGGCCGGGTCATCGTCAGACCGCCCGATGATGTCCTGTTCCTGCCCGAGGACAACGTGATCGCGGGAAACACACTGCTTTTCGGCGCCACGTCCGGAGAGCTGTATCTGCGGGGACGGGTCGGTGAGCGGTTCGCCGCCCGTAACTCCGGGGCACTGACGGTCGTCGAGGGTGTCGGCGACCACGCCTGCGAGTACATGACCGGCGGCCGCGTGGTGGTGCTCGGCAAGACGGGTCGCAACATGGCGGCCGGTATGTCGGGCGGCATCGCCTTCGTGCTGGGTCTGGACCCGAGGAAGGTCAACACCGAGATGGTGGAGCTGCAGCGCCTTGAACCCGAGGACCTCGCATGGTTGCGCGACGTGATAGCCACCCATGCGAAGTACACCCGGAGCACCCTGGCCGACAGTGTGCTGTCCGACTGGCCAAGGCGCAGTGCACAATTCACCAAGATCATGCCCCGTGACTATCAACGCGTGCTGGAAGCCACGTTGGTCGCCAAACGCGAGGGCCGCGACGTCGACACCGCGATCATGGAGGCAAGCCGTGGCTGACCCGACAGGATTTCTCAAGGTCGCGAAGGTCGACGCGACCAAGCGGGCCGTCGACGAACGGGTCGGAGACTGGCGCGAGGTCTACGAACAACAGGATCCGCACCAGCGCGCGGGCGAGGTCTCCCAGCAGGCCAGGCGATGTATGGATTGCGGAATTCCGTTCTGCCACTCGGGAACCGCGGGGTGTCCGCTCGGCAATCTCATCCCGGAGTGGAACGACCTGGTGCGGCGCGGCCGCTGGGACGCCGCCAGCGACCGACTGCACGCCACCAACAACTTTCCGGAGTTCACCGGACGGTTGTGCCCTGCGCCGTGCGAGGCGGCATGCGTGCTGTCCATCGGCGAGGAGCGCACAGGCGGCAGCGTCACGATCAAACGCATCGAACAGACCATCGCCGACCAGGCCTGGATGGACGGGATCGTCGAACCCCAACCCGCAGCGATCGCCACCGGCCGCCGGGTCGCGATCGTCGGATCCGGCCCGGCCGGACTCGCTGCTGCACAACAGCTCACGCGCGCCGGCCACGACGTCACCGTGTACGAGCGTGACGACCGTATCGGCGGGCTGATGCGCTACGGCATCCCGGAGTACAAGCTGGAGAAGGCCACGCTGAATCAGCGGCTCGCCCAGATGCGCGCCGAGGGCACGCGGTTCGTCACCGAATGCGAAGTCGGCGTGGATCTTCCGGTCGAACAGCTGCGGCAGCAGTACGACGCCGTGGTGTTGGCCGTCGGTGCGCTGCGGGCGCGCGACAGCGACGTCGAGGGAAGGCAGCTCAAGGGTGTCCATCTCGCGATGGATCATCTGGTGCCCGCGAACAAGGAGTGCGAAGGAGACGGCAGCAGCCCGATCTCGGCAGCCGGCAAGAATGTGGTGATCATCGGCGGTGGCGACACCGGCGCGGACTGCCTCGGCACCGCGCACCGGCAGGGCGCGAAATCCGTCACGCAGCTGGACTACAACCCGGAACCCCCGGAATACCGCGACGAGTCCCGCTCACCATGGCCGATGTGGCCGATCGTGCTGCGCACGCGTCTGTCGCCGGCGCACGCCGAAGGCGGGGACCGCCGTTACGAAGTCGCGGTGCAACGGTTCCTCGGCGATGACAAGGGGAACCTGCGCGCGATGGAGATCGCCGAGGTCAAGGTCGAGCGTGACGCGGACGGCCGGCGGGTCATCACACCGGTCGGGGACGTGCTCGAACTGCCGTGTGAATTGGCCCTACTGGCGATCGGCTTCGACGGCGTCGAACACATGGCGCTGCTGGACGGACTCGGTCTGGAACTGAACCGTCGCGGCGCTCTGCCCTGCGGGTCGGACTGGCAGACCGACGCGCCGGGCGTGTTCGTCTGCGGAGACGCCCACCGGGGCGCCTCGCTGATCGTGTGGGCCATCGCCGAAGGCCGCAGCGCAGCGCATGCCGTCGACAAATACCTGATGGGAGAGTCGGATCTGCCCGCACCGGTGATGCCGGGAGCGCTACCGCTGGCTGTCGTGTGACCGATGTCTGAATCGATCAACGACTATGCTCGCAGGCGTGAATAGACGCGGAAAGATCGTCTGCACCCTGGGTCCGGCCACTGCGACTGACAATGCTGTCAAGGCACTGGTCGAGGCCGGAATGGACGTCGCGCGGCTCAACTTCAGCCACGGCGACTACTCCGATCACGAAGCCAACTACAAGCGGGTAAGAGCCGCATCCGACGCCACCGGACGGGCCGTCGGCATCCTCGCCGACCTCCAAGGACCCAAGATCCGCCTCGGCCGGTTCGCCGAGGGGTCCACCGAATGGGCCGACGGTGAGACGGTGCGCATCACGGTCGACGATTGCAATGGCACTCATGACCGGGTGTCGACTACGTACAAGCGGCTCGCCGAAGATGCCACGGTGGGCGACCGGGTGCTTGTCGACGACGGAAACGTCGGTCTCGTCGTCGAGAACATCGACGGCAACGACGTGGTGTGCAAGGTCACCGAGGGCGGTCCGGTCAGCAACAACAAGGGGATGTCGCTGCCCGGCATGAACGTGTCGGCCCCGGCATTGTCGGAGAAAGACATCGAGGACCTCGAGTTCGCCCTGCAGATCGGCGTCGATCTGGTCGCGTTGTCGTTCGTGCGCTCGCCCGCCGACATCGAACTCGTGCACGAGATCATGGATCGCGTGGGCAGGCGGGTGCCCGTCATCGCCAAACTCGAGAAACCGGAAGCCATCGACAATCTCGAGGCTGTCGTGCTGGCATTCGACGCGATCATGGTCGCCCGTGGCGATCTCGGCGTCGAGCTGCCGCTCGAGGAGGTGCCGCTGGTACAGAAGCGGGCCATCCAAATGGCAAGGGAGAACGCCAAACCCGTCATCGTCGCCACTCAGATGCTGGAGTCGATGATCGAGAATTCCCGGCCGACTCGCGCCGAGGCGTCCGACGTGGCCAACGCGGTGCTGGACGGTGCGGACGCCGTGATGCTCTCCGGTGAGACGTCGGTGGGCAAGTATCCGCTGGAGGCCGTCAAGACGATGGCGCGCATCGTGCGTGCGGTCGAAGAGAACTCGGTCGTCGTTCCGCCGCTGACGCACGTGCCCCGTACCAAACGCGGTGTCATCTCGTACGCGGCGCGTGACATCGGCGAGCGGTTGGACGCCAAGGCGCTGGTGGCCTACACGCAGTCCGGCGACACCGTCCGCAGGCTCGCGCGGCTGCACACACCGCTGCCGCTGCTGGCCTTCACGTCGCTGCCCGAGGTCCGCAGTCAGCTCGCGCTGAGCTGGGGCACCGAGACATTCATCGTGCCGCACATCCAGACCACCGACGGAATGATCAAGCAGGTCGACAAGTCGCTGTTGGAACTCGGCCGCTACAAGCGTGGCGATCTGGTGGTCATCATCGCGGGCGCTCCGCCCGGCACAGTAGGCTCCACCAATCTGATCCAGGTACACCGGATCGGGGAGGACGACGTCTAGAGGGGGACGCAGTGTCAACGGCAGACTTCGAGGAGCTGCTCGCGATACTCGACCTCCGCCAGGTCGACGACGATGTGTACGTCGGTTCGCACCCCAGCAAGAATCCGGTGCGCACCTTCGGCGGCCAGCTGACCGCGCAATCGCTGGTGGCGGCGACGCGCAGTCTCACCTACGCGCTACCTCCCAGCGCGTTGTCGGTGCACTTCATCGCAGGCGGTGACCCGGAAAAGGACCTCGAGTTCCACATCACGCGGTTGCGCGACGAGCGCCGCTTCGCCAACCGCCGGGTGGACGTGATGCAGGACGGCGCGCTCCTGACCACCGCGATGGTGTCCTACCTGTCCGGCGGCCGCAGCCTTGAACACGGCATCGCGCCACCCGAGCTGCCGGATCCGCTGGCGGTGCCTCCGGTGGACGACTTGCTGCGCGGATACGAGGACGTCGTCCCGCATTTCGTGAACGCGCTGCGACCGATCGACTGGCGCTACACCAACGACCCGGCCTGGGTCATGCGCTCCAAAGGGGAGAAGCTCACCTACAACAGGGTGTGGATGAAGGCGCACGGCAGCATTCCCGACGAACCGGCGCTGCACGCCGCGGCGCTGGTGTACGCATCGGACACCACCGTGCTGGATTCGATCATCACCACCCACGGACTGTCCTGGGGATTCGACCGGATCTTCGCCGTCACCACCAACCACTCGGTGTGGTTTCACCGTCCGATTCGCTTCGACGAGTGGGTGTTGTACTCGACGTCGTCGCCGGTGGCCGCGGATTCCCGCGGCCTCGGCTCGGGCCACTTCTTCGATCAGTCAGGTCAGTTGCTGGCGACCGTTGTGCAGGAAGGGATCGTCAAGCACTTCCCGCGCTAGGGCGCCGAAGTGGTGACCGTGATCGAGAACTGGGTCTGGAGATTGTCGGTGAACTGGTCGGCGCACTGCTGCACGGCTTCTTGATCGGAGCCGGCCCGATTGATGCAGTCGACGTAGTCGGTTCCGCCGACCTCGTTGAATCCCCAGACCATCAGCCCGATGACCACGGCAGCCTCGATGATGCTGAGGAGTCCGAGAATGATGCCGGCCATCGCGATACCGCCGTTGGTCGCTTCGCCGCGCTTGGCCCGGCTTCGGCCCATGAAGCCGAGAACGATTGCGACGAAGCCGAGTACGACACCGCCGACGACGCTCAACAGCGAGATGATCGCGACCACCAACGACGCGATACCCAGGCCGTTCTTGGGCGCGGCCACCGGGGGCTGACCGTATCCGCCGTAGGGCGCTCCTTGCGGGGGTGGCGGGGGATAGCCGCCCTGATACGAGCCGTAAGAGGGTGGCGGCGCCGCGCCCGGCGGGGGCGGCGGTGGCGTTGAAGGTGGTGGTGGGGGCGGCGTTGCGGGGTTGTCCGGCTCGCTCATGGTGTTTGAGGTTACCCGCAGACTCACAGGTTGACGGTCGTACACGAAAAGTCGGCGGGCAAGTGGTGAGTGGCGACGACGACGGCGCGTGTGGCGGGGAAGAGTGCGCCGGGGGTGAGCAGTTCCAGAAGGAGCCGTTGCCCGTCGGCGGCATCGAGGTGTTCGGTCGGCTCGTCGAGCAGCACCGTCGGCGCCGTCGATATCAGTGCGCGAGCGAGCAGGAGTCTTCTGCGCTGCCCGGCCGACACGGCCGCGGCGCCGCCAACGAGGACGGTGGACAGTCCGTCGGACAACGAATCCAGCCAACCGCCAAGGCCCACGCGGGACAGGGCGTGGCGGAGTTCGTCGTCGGTGGCATCGCCGCGGGCCACCAGGAGGTTGTCCCGGACGGTCGTGGCGAACAGATGCGCATCCTCGGCGAAGAAGGCCGCGGCCGACGGTGTCTCATCTGGCAGCAGGCCCGCGAGCGTCATCAGCAGTGTCGTCTTGCCCGAACCGCTGGGACCGGTCACCGCCAGCCGGTCGCCCGGCTCGAGTTGAATCGGGGGGACTGCCGGTCGCCGGGATTCGTCACCGTCCGGATCGGTCAATTCGCGGAGGCGCCGTGCGGCGAGACGGGACCGCGCGAGTTGCACACCGGCGCCGGGTAAGGCGGCCGTCGCCTCAAAGGCGGACAGCGGCAACAGCATCAAGACCGCGAGCGTCGTCGGTGCGAGTGCCGCGGCTGCGGCGACGCCGCACACCACGGCGCCCAGCACACTGGCACCGATAGCCGCGATCGGCGCAGCCGACGCCATGGCCGCCGGTGCGGCCGCCCGGTCGATCGCGCGGCCCCAGTCCCGCTGCTCCCTGTCGGCGTCGGCGAGCACCTCGTCGAGGCGGCCGCTGACCCGCAGCTCGTGGGCGTACTCGAGGGCGATCATCGCCGCGGTGTCGCGTTGTGAACGATGCTGTGCGGCAAGTTGTTCGGCGGCGGCGACAGCGCGGGCGGCCAGAGCGGGCGCGGCGACGCCGGCCACCAGCAAGCACAGCGCCAGCACCACCGCCGCCGCGGGGGAGATGATCGCGATGGCGATGGTGGCGGCCGATCCGAGGATGGCGGCAACCAAGATCGGGACCACCGCGCGCACGAGCACGTCGGACAACTCGTCGACCGAAGAACCGATGTCGCTGACCAGTTCACCGGTGTGGCGTCGCATCACCGCGTCCACCGGACCCGACGCGAGCCGGGAGTACAACCGCTCGCGGACGTCGGCTGCGGCACGAAGGGCGGTGTCGTGGGAGGCGAGCCGCTCGCAGTAACCGAGAACTCCTCGCGAGATGCCGAGCGCGCGGACCGCCACCACCGCGACCGTGAGGTCGAGCACGGGCGGCATCTCCCACGCCCTGGTGATCAGCCATGCCGCAACGCCTGCCAGCGCAAGAGCACTGCCGAGGGACAGCACCCCGAACAGGACGGCCAGCAGCAGCCGTGGGAGGCGGGGGCGCAGCAACTCAAGCATGGACGAGCCTTCCCAGTCGCACGACGCGATCGCCGATGGCCAGCACCGGTGCGCGGTGGCCGACGACGATCACCGTCGCGCCTTCGGTGGCGCGGGCGCTGATGGCACGCAGGACGCGGTCTTCGGTCTCCGTGTCGAGGTGCGCCGTCGGTTCGTCGAGGAGCAGCACGGACGCCGACGCCCCGAGCACCCTGGCCAAGCCGAGGCGCTGACGCTGACCCAGCGAGAGACCGACCCCGCCGCTACCCAGTCGCGTGTCCAGTCCGTCCGGTAGGTCGGCGATCACCTCGTCGAAACACGCCATTCGGCACGCTGTTTCGATGTCACCGAGTGGTCCGAAGAGTTCCAGATTCTGCCGCACGGTTCCTGGAACGATGGTGGGTCGATGCGGTAGCCAGCCGACCTGCGCCCACCATGCGGCCGGGTCGAGATCGACGACGTCGACGCCGTCGACGACTATGCGACCCGATGCCGGCTCGTCGAGACCGAGAATGGCCTGCAGCAGCGTGGACTTGCCCGCACCGTTGGGTCCGGCGAGCACCGTCACGTGACCGGGTTCGGCGACGGCGTCGTCGTAGCCCGTCATGTCGATGGTGAGACCCGCCGCGCCGACCTTGCGTGTCTTCCCACCGGGCCTGCGCGGTAGCGAATCGGTCAATCGGAAGGCGTTGTCAGCCGCCGTCTTTCCATCCTGCGCGGCGTGATAGGCCGCACCGACGCGGCGCAGTGGCCAGAACACCTCGGGTGCCAGCAGCAGCGCCGTGAGTCCCGCGGTCAGCGTCATGTCGCCGTAGACGAGCCGCAGGCCAACACTCACCGCGACGAGCGCGACGCCGAGCGTCGCAAGCAGTTCCAGGACGAGGGAGGACAGGAAGGCGATGCGCAGCGTGGCCATCGCCGAACGGCGCTGGGCCGCACCGAGTTCGGCGATACGCGCGGCGGATCCGCCCACACGTCGCAGGGCGCGCAGCGTCGGCAGGCCGGCCACCAGATCCAACAGCCGGGATTGCAGCGTGGACATCGCACGCAGCGCCGCCGCCGAGCGCTCAGATGTGGTGAGCCCGATCAAGACCATGAAGATCGGGATCAGCGGCAGCGCGATCGAGACGATCACCGCGGACCGCCAGTCGTAGACGGAGATCACGGCGACGGTGGCAGGGGTCAGGATCGCGGCGGTGAGCAGCGCGGGCAGATAGGCGGTGAAGTACATGCGCAGGCCGTCCAGGCCCCTGGTGACCAGGATCGCGGCGTCGTCGCGACGCCCGGCGAGTTGGCGCGGTGGCAGCGACGTCGTCGCCGTCAGCACCGACCGGCTCAGGTCGGCGATCACCTCGCTTGCCCCGCGCTGGGCAAGACGACCCTGCTGCCACGTGACCAACGTTCGGAACATCCACAGCGCCAACAGAATCGCCAACGGTGCCGCCAGCCGGCTCAGGCTGCGGGCACCTGGATCGGTGATGACCCGTGTCACGATGTCGGCGAGCACGACGGCGGAGGCGATTGTGGCACAGGCGGTCAGCACACCGCATGCAGTCGACGTCACGAGAAAGCGGCGCATCGCTTTCGATGCGCGCCACAGGCGCGGGTCGACGGGACCGCTCATGTGCGCTGCCGTGACAATCCGATCGAGGCCGGGATGGCATCGGCGGTGATCCGTTTGCGGAACACCCAGTACGTCCACGCCTGGTACCCGAGTATCAACGGCAGCAGCGTCAGCGATGCCCACGACATGATCGCCAGCGTGTACGGCGTCGACGAGCCGTTGTAGATCGTCACGCTCCAGTCCGGGTCGAGCGTGGATCCCAACAGATTCGGATACATGGATCCGAAGAGCAGCACGACGACAGCGGCGACGACGATCATCGTCGACACGAACGCGACGCCCTCGCGACGGCGGGCCCCCATCAACGTCACCGCCGTGAGCAGAGCCACCACAGCGACGCCGAGCGGCAGCCATGTCCACGTCCTACCGTGCGCCAGTTGAGTCCACAGTCCGAATCCGCCGGCGAACACGACGGCGGGCAACGACAACGCGCGGGCGAAGCGGAAGGCGTCGTCGCGCACCGGTCCGGCGGTCTTCAGCGCGACGAACACCGCTCCGTAGAACGCGAACAGCGACACCGTCGCCAGACCGCCGAGAAGCGTGTAGCCGTTGAGCACATCGCCGATCGACAGATGTGCCTGCCCG
>Ga0075363_100000836_pt1 | contig 10697 bp, 6 predicted proteins | sample EndMetdeltDD1763_FD_71470 | JGI IMG/M metagenome (GOLD analysis project Ga0075363, IMG submission 71470) | Populus endosphere microbial communities from Tennessee, USA - Endosphere MetaG P. deltoides DD176-3 | ecosystem: Host-associated > Plants > Roots > Endosphere | place: USA: Tennessee...
CCACCAGCGGCTCGAGCACCGGATTGATGGCGCCGCTGCGCGCGGTCATCCGGCGCGCCAGCCGGGCCCGGACCCGCCGGGAGGCGCTGCTGGTGGTCTTGAGGGTCTCTACCGGCGGCTCGGGCGTCTCGACGACCGGCTCCACAACCGCTGGGGTCTCGACGGGTGGCGGCGCAACGGCTTGCGTCGAGCTCTTTTCGTCCGCCACGTTCGTCACCTCCGACCTCGAGGATACGTCCTCAACAGCGGCTCAAGCTGTGTACTGGCAACGGCGCGACGGCCTCGCGCCCACCCAGCGCCGTCAATTCGACGACCACCGCGGCCGCCGTCACATCCGCCCCGACATGCTCGAGTAACCGGACCGCCGCCTTGAGGGTGCCGCCGGTGGCCAGCACGTCGTCGATGATCACCACGCTGCGGCCCCGCAAATCGATGCCGTCCGCGGGGATCTCGATGGTGGCACTGCCGTATTCCAGGTCGTACTGCTCGGTGTGCACGGGCGGCGGCAGCTTTCCGCCCTTACGAACGGCCAGCACGCCGCACCGAAGCCGGGCCGCGACGGCCGCCGCCACCAGGAACCCGCGCGAATCGATGCCGGCAACCAGGTCGGCACCGGCCGCGATCGCCGCCAGCGCGTCGGTGACCGCCGTCATGCCGTTCCGGTCGGCGAACAGCGGGGTGAGGTCCTTGAACTGCACCCCCGGCTTGGGAAAATCGGCGACGTTGCGGGTCAGCGACGCGATGAGGTCCTCGACAGTCATCCCTGCATCAGGGCCCATCGGTCCATGTTCCAGCCCGCGCCCCAGCGAGTCGGATTCCTGCTCACGGCATACATCTTCTTCGACATCAGCAGCGTGCGCTGCTGCCGGTACAACGGCAACGTCGGCATGTCCGCCCACAGCACCGGCGCCCCCTCGGCCAGCAACCGGACCCGCTCGGCGGGGTCGGCGGAAACAGCGAGCGCGCCGATGATGCCGTCGACCTGCGGGTTTGCGTAACCGGACAGGTTGTTGCCGTTGCCGCTGTGCAGGTCATAGGCGTCCATCGCCGACGTTCCACTCGATCCGCTTCCGGTGGCCCCGCCGGTGCTGGCCAGCAGGACGTCGATCTTGCCGTCCCGTAGGGCCTGGGGCCCGGAACTGTCCAGGGTCACATTGGAAACTTTGATACCGGCCGGGGCGCACGACGCGGCGATGGCGCCGACGGTGGCCGCCAGCCGCGCGTTGGGCCCCTGGTAGCCGACACGCACCGCCAGCGGCTTGCCGTTCAGCGCGTCGCGGGCCGCGCCCGGATCCGCTTTGCCGAACGGGCCGGCCTCGGCGGCACCGTCGGCCTGGGCGACGGCGTCGTCGGTGGCCGGGGATAGCCGCGAATTGGCGATTGGCACCCCAGCGTCCCGCGCGATCGTGTCGCGCGGCGTGCACAGGGCCAACGCGCGGCGTTCGCGGGTCAGCGCCAGCGGTCCCTCGAACGAGAAGATCAGCTGCTCGATACCCGCCGACGGCGAATCGGCGCGCTGATAGTTGTCCGGGGTGGCCAGCGCTCCCGACGACCCGGCCGCCACGTCGAGCACGTCGACGTTGCGGTGGTTGACCCGGTCCTGGATATCCGCTCCCTGCGGCCAGACGGTGATCCGCCTGGTGATCGCGTGCGCGCCCCACCAACGGTCGTTGGCGACGAGCACCACGGCGCCGCCGTCCAGGACGGACTGGATCTTGTATGGTCCCGACGACGGGAAGCGCTTGGCGAGCTCGTCGGGTTTGAGGCCGGGCTTGAGGTCCCAGCTCGAATTCCAAAGCCGCGCAATCTGTTCCACCTGGGCGGGTTTGTTGCCCAGCAGCGCCTCGGTGACATTGATGCTCAGCGCATCGGCGATGACGTGCGAGGGCATGATCGTGGTCGCGGCGAACAGCTGCGTGTAGTCGACGACGCTGCGGTCCGGGATGAACGACACCCGGGCCTTCTTCTGCCCCGGTGTGCACTCGACGTTGGCGACGTCGACGTAACCGGCCTGGGTCGCGGCGTCGAAGCCGCCGAACCGCCCGGACTGGGCCGCCCAGGCCAGGACCAGGTCGTCGCAGGTCACCGGCTTGCCGTCGGAATAGACCGCGTTGTCGGCGATCTGATAGTCCAGGACCAGGGGCGCACCGCCGACCACCGAGATCGTTCCGAAGTCGCGGTCGGCGACCACCTGTCCGTCCGGTCCGTGATAGCCGAAGCCGGTGAGCGTGCGGGCGAAGGCCTGCGCCCCGGCCGACGCGGCGCCGATCACGGTGTTGGTGTTGTAGGTGGGTATCGTGCCGTCGACCACGTAGACGATCTCGCTGGCGGCGCTACCCGAACACCCGGTCAGCGTGGCAGCCGCCACGAGCAACGCGGCCAGACCCGCGACGGTCCAGCGCACGGCTACCGCTTGCCAGCGTTTCGCTTGCCCGTCGGACGGCGGGTCCCGGTGGGTCGCACCGGCCGCGCACCCGGCGCCGGCTTATTCGACGCGGCCGTCTTGCTGGGCGCCTTTTCGGTCTTGGGCGCCGCCCCCGGGGCCTCCGCCTCGGCGACTTCGTCGGGCTCCTCGCCCACGGCTTGCGTTTCTTCCTGCTCCTTCGCGGCGCTGGGGCTGCGGCGCCGCACCACCCGGCGGGTGTGGTTACGCACCAGCTCCGTGCGTTCGCGCAGGGTGACCACCAGCGGGGTGGCGAAGAAGATCGACGAATAGGTGCCGACGAGGATGCCGATCAACTGCACCAGCGCCAGGTCTTTGAGCGTGCCGACGCCCAGCAGCCACACCGCCACCACCATCAGCGCCAGCACCGGCAACACCGAGATCAGGCTGGTGTTGATCGAGCGCATGAACGTCTGGTTGACCGCCAGGTTGGCCTGCTCGGCGAACGTGCGCCGGGTGGTGTGCTGGAAGCCGTGCGTGTTCTCCTCGACCTTGTCGAACACGATGACGGTGTCGTAGAGGGAGAAGCCGAGGATCGTCAGCAGCCCGATGACCGTGGCCGGGCTGACCTCGAAGCCCACCAGCGAATACACGCCGGCGGTGACGGTGATGTCGAAGAACATGGCCGCCAGCGCGGACATGGCCATATAGCGCTCGTAGCGCACCGTGATGTAGATCGCGACCAGCACCAGGAACACGACGAGCGCGAGCAGCGCCTTCTTGGTGATCTGATCGCCCCAGGTCTCCGAGACAGCCGCGTCACTGATGGCCTTCTTGCTGGGCTGACCGTCGGAACCCTTGGGCTGGAACGCGTCGAACAGGGCGTTGCGCAGCTTCTCCGTCTGGGCGTTGGACAACGTCTCCGAACGAATCTGCACCGTCTGCGAGGCACCCCTGCCGACGATCACCACCGATTCGGGATTCTTGCCTATCGCCTTGCTGAAGACGTCCTCGACCTGCGCGATCTGCGCGGTGCCGCGGGGCATTGACACCGTGGTGCCGCCCTTGAAATCGATCCCGAAGGTGAAGCCGCGCAACAGGATGCTGAGGATGGCGATCGCCACGATCGCACCGCTGACGGCGTACCACAGTCGGCGGCGCCCCACCACCTCGAACGCACCCGTGCCGGTGTAGAGCCGCGAGAGGAAGCTGTGCCGCGGCAGCCTGGCCGTGTCGTCGGCGTCGGTGTCGGTGAGTTCCACGGTCTCGGATTTGGGTTTGGACGCCATCGCGTTATCCCCGTCCCGTCTTGGCGGAAGCCCGGCGTTCGCGCGCTACCTGCTGGACAGCCCCGAGGCCGTTGTACGCCGGCTTTGCCAGCCTCGAAGACTTGGACGCCAGGTACACCAGCGGCCACGTCACCAGGAACACCACGACGAGGTCCAGGATCGTGGTCAGCCCCAGCGTGAAGGCGAACCCCTTGACCTGGCCGATCGCGAGGAAGTACAGCACGGCCGCGGCCAGGAAGGTGACGGCGTTGCCCGACACGACGGTCTTGCGGGCCCGCGCCCAGCCGCGCGGCACCGCCGACCGGAACGAACGGCCTTCTCGTATCTCATCTTTGATGCGTTCGAAGAACACCACGAACGAGTCGGCGGTGGTTCCGATGCCGATGATCAGACCCGCGATGCCGGCCAGGTCCAGGGTGTAGTTGATATATCGACCCAGCAGCACCAGGATCGCGAAAACCATTGCGCCCGAAGCACCTAGCGACAACGCCGTGAGGAATCCCAGCACCCGGTAATACACCAACGAATACAGCAGCACGAGCACCAGACCGATCGCGCCCGCGATCAGGCCCGCCCGCAGCGACGTCAATCCCAGTGTCGCCGAGACGGTTTGGGCCTCCGACGATTCGAAGGACAGCGGCAGCGACCCGTACTTCAGGACATTGGCGAGCTGGCGTGCGGTCCCCGCGGTGAACGGCGGGTCTCCCCCGCTGATCTGGGTCCGGCCCCCGGGAATCGCCTCGTTGATCACCGGCGCGCTGACGACCTGGGAATCCAGGGTGAAGGCCGTCTGCGTCCCGACGTGGGCGGCGGTGTAGTCGGCCCAGGTGTTCGCCGCCGCGCTCTTGAATTGCACGTCGACGACGTAGCCGACGCTGCGCTGGTCCATGCCCGACGTCGCGTTTTCGATCTGATCGCCACTGATGATCGACGGCGCCAGCAGATACGCGGTCTTGTGGTCCTGCGAGCACGTCACCAGCGGCAGCTTCGGGTCGTCATTGCCGGCCAGAATGTCCTCTTTGTCGCAGCGGGTCGCCAGGAATTGCAGGGCCACCATCTGGATGTATTGGCTGGTGTTCTGCCGCCACTTCTTCTCTTGCGCGATGCGCTCGGCGAGGTCCTTGCGCGGATCCGGGGGCGCGGGCTGGTCAGTGGGCGGCACCTCTGGGGCCGGCGGCGCCTCAGTCGCAGGGGCCGGCGTCGGGCTCGGTGCGGGCGTCGGGCTTGGTGCCGGCGTCGGGTCCTGCGGGTAGGGCCGTGGTTGCGGCGCGGGCTGGCCCGGCGCCGGCGGCGGCGCCTGACCCGGTGCCGGTGCCGGCTGGCCAGGTGGCGGTGCCGGCTGGCCAGGCGGCGGCGCCGGCGCGCCGGGGGCAGGCGGCTTCGGTTCTTCAGGAGCCTTCTGCGCGGGCATCGAGTTGAGCACCGGCCGGATGTACAGCCGCGCGGTCTGTCCGAGGTTGCGGGCCTCGTTGCCGTCGTTTCCGGGCACCGTGATCACCAGGTTGTCGCCGTCGACAACCACCTCCGAGCCGGAAACGCCGAGGCCGTTGACCCGGGCGCTGATGATCTGCTGGGCCTGCGCCAACGCCTCCCGGCTCGGGGGGGAGCCGTCCGGAGTGCGCGCGGTCAGCGTGACGCGGGTGCCGCCCTGCAGGTCGATGCCGAGCTTCGGGCTGGCCTTCTTGTCGCCGGTGAGGAACACCAGCAGGTAGACGCCGACCAGCATGAGCAGGAACACGGACAGGTAGCGCGCAGGGTGCACCGTCGGCGAAGCTGCCACGTTCCTTCTATCTCCTCGAGAATCGGTTCGTTACCCCCGACAGAGCCTACGTGTCGCGTTCGAACGATTCGCGCAAGCTCAGCTGTTGCGATGACTTTCATCGGCGGCGGGCGCCGGCTCGTCCAGGTCCTCTACGTCCTCGTCGCTGTCGTCCGTGTCGTCCCAGTCTTCGTCGTCGTCTTCGTCGATGTCCGGCAGGATCCGGTCGCGCACCGCCAGCTTCATCCAGGTCGTCACCACGCCGTCCGCGATCTCGATGTCGACGGTCTCATCGGTGATCGCGACGATGGTGCCTTGCAGGCCGGACGTGGTGTGCACCCGGTCGCCGGGCTCCAGTGACTCGTGCAGGTCGATCGTGGCCTGCATCGCGCGCTTCTGCTTGCGCGACGCAAAGTACATGAACCCGCCCATGATGAGCAGGAAGGGCAGGAACAGAACGAAACTCTCCATTAACGAGCCTGTCTTTCGTCTCGGTATTGCGCGATAGCGCACCTCGTAACGGTCCAGTCTGCCATTGCCGCAGGTCGCAAACCGACCGGCACCTCGCCCACGGTCGGGCTAGGCTTTTATCCGCGACGCGACCGGCGCGGCGCGGTGAGGAGGGTCCGTGGCCAGCCTGGAGCAGACTCGCCACCTGATCACCGAAATCCCTGGCCCCGCATCGCTGGAACTCAACAAGCGCCGCACCGCCGCGGTGTCCCGTGGCGTCGGGGTCAGCATGCCGGTGTTCGTGGTCCGCGCCGGCGGCGGCATCGTCGAGGACGTCGACGGGAACCGCCTCATCGACCTCGGTTCGGGCATCGCGGTGACGACAATTGGCAACTCGGCGCCGCGGGTCGTGGCCGCGGTGCGCGATCAGGTGGCCGAATTCACCCACACCTGCTTCATGGTGACGCCGTACGAGCAGTACGTCGCCGTCGCCGAACAGCTCAACCGGATCACCCCCGGCTCCGGCGAGAAGCGCTCGGTGCTGTTCAACTCCGGCGCCGAGGCGGTCGAGAACGCGATCAAGGTCGCGCGCTCCTACACCCGCAAGCCCGCCGTCGTCGCGTTCGATCACGCCTACCACGGCCGCACCAACCTGGCGATGGCCCTGACCGCCAAGTCGATGCCCTACAAAAGCGGCTTCGGTCCGTTCGCGCCGGAGGTCTACCGGGCGCCGCTGTCCTATCCCTATCGAGATGGCCTGCTCGACAAGGAACTGGCCACCGACGGTGAACTGGCCGCCGCCCGCACCATCAGCGTCATCGACAAGCAGGTCGGCGCGAAGAACCTGGCGGCCGTCATCATCGAGCCAATCCAGGGCGAGGGCGGTTTCATCGTCCCGGCGGAGGGCTTCCTGCCCGCGCTGCTGGACTGGTGCCGCAAGAACGACGTCGTGTTCATCGCCGACGAGGTGCAGACCGGGTTTGCCCGCACCGGGGCGATGTTCGCCTGCGAGCACGAAGGGATCGAGCCCGACCTGATTTGCACCGCCAAGGGCATCGCCGGCGGATTGCCGCTCTCCGCGGTGACCGGTCGGGCCGAGATCATGGACGCACCGCACGTCAGCGGCCTGGGCGGAACGTTCGGTGGCAACCCCGTCGTCTGTGCGGCGGCGCTGGCCGCGATCGAGACCATCGAGCACGACGGGCTGATTGAACGGGCCCAGCAGCTCGAACGGGTGATGACGGAGCCTTTGCTGCGCCTGCAGGCCGCCGACGATCGGATCGGCGAGGTGCGCGGCCGCGGCGCCATGATCGCCATCGAATTGGTGAAATCCGGAACCGCCGAGCCCGACGGCGAGTTGGCCGACAAGCTAGCCACCGCGGTGCACGCGGCCGGCGTGATCATCCTGACCTGCGGCCTGTGGGGCAACATCATCCGGCTGCTGCCGCCACTGACCATCAGCGACGAACTGCTGACCGAGGGCCTCGACGTCGTGTGCGGGGCGCTGTCCAACCTGTGATGCCGGCAGTGCCCGCGTCGAGTGTGTGGGATATGTACGTCTAGCCATCGTTATTCATCCATAGGCCACACACTGGGCAAGCGTCCGGCGGCACGTCCGCCGGTCGCGATGGCCTCGCAGCCGTGAAGGATCTCACAAACTTCACAGGCTAGGATCGTTGAGGAATACCTTTAGTTTAACTAACGTTCTATTTATCAGCGCAGCGTCGCGCGACCAATCTTTTCTTTAGCATTCGCGAGGAAATGTCATGTCCACAATTACTCCTGAAGAGCGGCTGGAACGCCGCGTAGCGGAGCTATCCGCCAACGACCCGCAATTCGCCGCCGCCAAGCCGAGCCCGGCGGTCGTCGAGGCCCTTGAGCAGCCGGGACTGCGGCTGCCGCAGATCATCCAGATCGTGCTCGAGGGCTACGCCGACCGCCCGGCCCTGGGGCAGCGCGTCGTCGAATTCGTCAAGGACCCGAAAACCGGCCGCACCGTGGCCGAGGTGCTCCCCCGCTTCGAGACCATCACCTACCGCGAGCTGGGCGAGCGTGCCGGCGCGCTGGCTCGCGCCCTGACCGGCGAGTCCGTGCGGGCCGGCGACCGCGTCGCGGTGCTGGGCTTCAACAGCGTCGACTTCGCCACCATTGACGTGGCGCTCGCCCTGATGAGCGCCGTCGCGGTGCCGCTGCAGACCAGCGCGGCGCTCACCCAGCTGCGGCCGATCGTGGCCGAAACCGAGCCCCGCGTAGTGGCGGCGAGCGTGAACCAGCTGCCCGATGCCGTCGAGCTGATCTTGACCGGGTACGCGCCCGAGCGGCTCCTGGTGTTCGACTACCACCCCCAGGCCGACGACGACCGCGAGGCGCTCGAGACCGCCCGCGCGCGGCTGGCCGACACCTCGGTGGCGGTGGAGGCGCTGGGCGACGTGGTCGAGCGCGGTAGGTCGCTGCCGGCCACCCCTGACGTCGAGCCCGCCGAAGGGGACCCGCTGGGCCTGCTGATCTACACCTCCGGCAGCACCGGCGCGCCCAAGGGCGCGATGTATCCCCAGAGCAACATCGGCAAGATGTGGTGCCGGTCGAGCCGGAATTGGTTCGGGCCCAGCGCCGCGTCGATCACCCTCAACTTCATGCCGATGAGCCACGTCATGGGTCGCGGAATCCTGTACGGCACCCTCGGCAACGGCGGCACGGCGTACTTCGCGGCCCGCAGTGACCTTTCGACGCTGCTGGAGGACCTCGAGCTGGTCCGGCCCACCGAGCTGAACTTCGTGCCGCGCATCTGGGAAACCCTCTACGGCGAATACCAGCGCCGGATCGACCGCGGGGTTCCCGAGGCCGAGGTCATGGACGAACTGCGCCAGTACCAGCTGGGCGGCCGCTTCATCTTTGCGATGACGGGCTCGGCGCCGACCTCCCCGGAGCTGAAGAAGTGGGTCGAAGACCTGCTCGAGATGCACTTGCTGGACGGCTACGGTTCCACCGAGGCCGGGATGGTGCTGTTCGACGGCGAGGTGCAACGCCCGCCGGTCATCGACTACAAGCTTCTCGACGTTCCGGATCTGGGCTACTTCTCCTCCGACCGGCCGCATCCGCGCGGCGAGTTGCTGCTCAAGACGGCGAACATGTTCCCCGGCTACTACAAGCGGCCCGAGGTCACCGCCGGCGTCCTGGACGACGACGGCTGGTACCACACCGGAGACGTCGTGGCCGAGGTCGGTCCCGACAAGCTGGTTTACGTCGACCGCCGCAACAACGTGCTGAAGCTGGCGCAGGGCGAGTTCGTCACCGTCGCCAAGCTCGAGGCGGTGTTCGGCAACAGCCCACTGGTCCGGCAGATCTACGTCTACGGCAACAGCGCCCACCCGTACCTGCTGGCGGTCGTGGTGCCCACCGAAGAAGCGTTGGCCGACAGGGACATTCAGGACATTCAGACCCTCAAGCCGCTGATCGCCGACTCGCTGCAGAACGTCGCGAAGGAGGCCGGCCTGCAGTCCTACGAGGTGCCGCGCGACTTCCTCATCGAGACAACGCCTTTCACGCTAGAGAACGGTCTGCTCACCGGCATCCGCAAGCTGGCATGGCCAAAGTTGAAGCAACACTATGGCGAACGACTGGAACAGCTCTACGCCGACCTGGCTGCCGGCCAGGCCAACGAGCTGAGCGAACTGCGTCACAGCGGCGCCGATGCTCCGGTGCTGCAAACGGTGGGCCGGGCCGCGGGTGCGCTGCTGGGCAGCGCAGCCACTGACCTATCACCGGATGCGCACTTCACCGATCTGGGCGGAGACTCGTTGTCCGCGTTGACCTTCGGCAACCTGCTGCGCGAGATCTTCGACGTCGACGTGCCGGTCGGCGTGATCGTCAGCCCGGCCAGCGACCTGGCGGCGATCGCCGCCTACATCGAGGGCGAGCGCCAGGGCAGCAAGCGACCCAGCTTTGCCTCGGTGCACGGTAGGGACGCGGTCGAGGTGCACGCGAGCGACCTCACGCTGGACAAGTTCATCGACGCGGCGACCCTGGCTGCCGCGCCGACGCTGCCGACGCCCAGCTCCGAGGTGCGCGCCGTGTTACTCACCGGCGCAACGGGTTTCCTGGGCCGCTATCTGGCGCTGGACTGGCTGGAGCGCATGGACCTGGTCGACGGCAAGGTGATCGCCCTGGTCCGCGCCAAGGACGACGCCGCCGCGCGGGCCCGGCTGGACAAGACCTTCGACAGCGGCGACCCCAAGCTGCTCGCCCACTACCAGGAACTGGCCGCAGATCACCTCGAGGTCATCGCCGGCGACAAGGGCGAAGCCGACCTCGGACTGGACCAGGCCACCTGGCAGCGGCTGGCCGACACCGTCGACCTGATCGTCGACCCCGCCGCCCTGGTCAACCACGTGCTGCCCTACAGCGAGCTGTTCGGGCCCAACGCGCTGGGCACAGCCGAATTGATCCGGCTGGCGCTGACGAGCAAGCAGAAGCCGTACACCTACGTGTCGACCATCGGCGTGGGCGATCAGATCAAGCCAGGCAGGTTCACCGAGGACGCCGACATCCGGGCCATCAGCGCGACGCGCGCGATCAACGACAGCTACGCCAACGGCTACGGCAACAGCAAATGGGCCGGCGAGGTGCTGCTACGCGAGGCCCACGACCTGTGCGGCCTGCCCGTCGCGGTCTTCCGCTGCGACATGATCCTGGCCGACACCACCTACGCCGGCCAGCTCAACGTGCCCGACATGTTCACCCGCATGATGCTCAGCCTCGTCGCCACCGGCATCGCACCAGCCTCGTTCTACGAGCTGGACGCCGAGGGCAACCGCCA